>Ga0209992_10000323_pt1 | contig 65259 bp, 53 predicted proteins | sample 2SBtaG_2_FD_182564 | JGI IMG/M metagenome (GOLD analysis project Ga0209992, IMG submission 182564) | Deep subsurface microbial communities from Kolumbo volcano to uncover new lineages of life (NeLLi) - 2SBTROV12_ACTIVE470 metaG (SPAdes)... | ecosystem: Environmental > Aquatic > Marine >... | reverse complement strand
TCAAGTAACTTTGGAAAAACTCCCCACCTGGCCCAATCGCAGGATTGATGAACTCCTACCATTGGCACCCGAATACATCAATCAGATCAACCATAATAAAATCTAGGTGGTTGCGCTGGACGCTTACCCCTGAACTTGGTGAAACGATGATGAAGGTTCGTGATTTTTCCGATTCTGGGGTTTATCTCCTGGGACAATTCAGCGATCGTCCCGAACTGGAGGATTTTGTGGAAATTCAGATTCAGGGTTTGCCCGTTACGGCGCCAAAAGTCCCGGCAAAAATCGTCCGAATCGAAAAAGCCGGTATAGCGTTTCAATTCTGCTAGTACAGGTTCCCCGCGTCATCTATATTGGGTATACAGAAAATTTGTGCTTTTTACCCTTAAGTAACGTTTCTGTATTTCCGACCGTCGATATACCTGTACGGCCATTCGAGGCAAAAATCTAATCGCTAAGATGCAGCCGACGGAGTATCGGCGAGTAATCGTTTAAGTGTTTGGTTATCGGTAATTGTTCCGCTATATACGGGTAGCTCACATTTCTCCAATAGCAGCTGTCCTTGTTGATGGTAATCTGCTTGTTGATCCAAAATTTTACGCAAATTTTCATCAATTTTTAGTTTGATTTGCTCAAGACCTGTCTCAGTCCCAACATTTAGTGCTTTGAACGCAACGCTTTCGGCGGAGGGTTTCAGTTTTCGGTGGATAAACCACGGAAGCAGCCATGAGATGGATATTAACAATAAACTATGGATGGCAAAGTTACTGCCTAGATAATTGCCGCCCAACCCGGTACTGCTGATGTAATAACCTTCATAGATTTCGAATGCCGCCCAGCTTATGGCAAGCAATGGGAGAAGGGCCGCGCAAATGCCGGTTAGCTTCAAGAAAAATCGCTGCACGATATTCCCTGGGTTTGCAAGCGCTTGGCGTAAACTCAATTCGGTTTGCCCGTGCAGAATTTTTTCCGCAGCATTACGCACCGCTAGCATGCCGGATTTAAATGGTGTGACGGGTAGTTCTTTGTTGCCGACCTCCACTATGAGTTGGTCAATTGCATCGTTAAACCGGGTTTGTGCCCAATCATCCCAAAGCAAGGCACGGGTCTTGGACTCAGACTCTTTTTGTTCCTCAATCTCTGCAGATTTTTTCAGCTTACTCAGTAAACTCTGTGTACGAGTGCTATAGGTTTGGGCCAATTGTTTGATTGGCCATTGCATACCTTCTAATATTGTCGGAGAACTTTTTCTCCAGATTGCATCCCATAGATCGAAGGAATTGGCCTTACTGTCGCTACTTAATAAAGCCATAAATTCGCCGATCACAGTGCGTATCTGATCGAATCTAAGTCTCATCCCACGGTGTTCAAGCTGATCTATGACATTCTGGTTGGCAAGAGATGCAAGGGTTTGCTTGAGTTGTTCGAAATCGTCTTGACTTTTATCAGTCTGGTTCATACGACAATCTGTGCGTAATATAATAGGCGTTTCGAATCCCGCGTTGGAAAGCTGAGCTGCAAATGCATCTATTTGTCGATCATCTCCTTTGTCCCATTGATTCATAATAAATAGCCATGCATGACTGGCGCTTTGGGACAGCAGGAGGCGCCATCCTTTTTCATCTTGATAGCGTTCCGGACTGACGACGTAAAGCAATACATCGATGTGCGGCAACCATTCCAATACTATATTTCTATTATTAGACTCGGTGCTATCGATATCCGGCATATCAATCCAAAGAATATCTTTCAATTCATCATTTTTGTGAAGCGCGGTTCTGACTTTATCTACAGGAAAGTCTTTTGGAAGCCGATCGATCTGAATCGATTGATGCAGATACATAGAAACTTCTTTGGAGGTTGGACGTTCGACGCCAGTATTTGCGATTTCCTGCTCAGCGAGACGATTCAATAGGGTGCTTTTACCTACGCCGGTTCCGCCGAAGAAAGCAACGATTAAAGGTCGTTTCTCTGTGTCGCTGAATAGATTGGACGGATCGCGAACATCTATCGCATCAAGTTTCTTTATGTGACTGTTCGACAGCCACCCCGCTTGTTTGGCGGATTCTGCCCACGCTTGGGTAGATTCGTAAAGACTAGGAAAGTCGTAATCCATATCGTGGTTCTTTAAGTTGCGTCTCAACGTCGGTTAGTTGTTGGGTCGAAATATTAAATTTATTAGAATTATCCATCTTATGCGGGAGATCTTGGAGTAATTGCTTCAATATACCGACAAATAAAATATCTTTTACTATTTCAAACTGGCGCTGTTTTAATTCTGCGCCAATTTTATTCATGTAACTGCCCAACGCGCTCTCGGCCAATAGTGAGGTGACCGATAATACTGCTGGTGTGATCACGAAGTCATGCACGCCGATACCACCGGTATGTAGTGCGACTGCAAGTGCCGCAGCATCGGCTGTTACGCGGGTTGCACGGAGGCTATTTAGGGTTGCGGGTTGTTGTTCGAGTTTTTGATATAGCCGTTGCGCAGCGGCTTCGATTTCCGGCTCGAAATCCGTCAAATAGGCCTGCATCGCTATATTGTATTGATGTCGCAAAGTTTCTTTTTCTGATTTCAGCAGTTTGGACATTTCCAACCACCAGGATCGTTGTTCGTTATCGTCTTCACTTTTTTCTAGAATAGCTTCGGCCAGTTGGATGACAAAATGGTCCTGCACTTGTTCTAGAATGGTCGCCTCTAGCTGGTTGTCCATATCGCCAGCACGTGATTTACCAATTCCGAATAGCTTTCGGGCGGGCCACGTTATCACCTGTCGAGCACGGTACAACACCGGAGCGAGACCTGGGATCTCAAGTAGTCTAAGCAGTTGTGCCAAGGCTTTTTGAAATGTTTCGTAGTGTTGTGGGTGGTCCAGGTAGTCGCGTTGATAAAGATTCAGCGCATCTTCAATGCCATTTTCCAATATTTCCGCCCATTGCTGACCGGCCTGATGTTCTGCTTTAATGGGATCGGTCCATTTGGGCCAATGTTTTGCCACTAATGCATCAGCGTGGGGTTGATGGTTTTGTCGATTGGCGGGATCGCCGCAATTTTTAAGATGATCGAATAGTTGATCAATTTCAACTTTCAATGCATCGATTACGGGCGGTCCCTCACAATAGGGCAGTGAAACAATCGGAGGGAGGTCGTCTTGACGCGATGCGCTCCATTTTTGCGATAGTGAGTGCTCAATGACTGATTGATTGGCGGCCTGCGTTTTATTTAAGCAGATAATCGTTTGTTGGTTCATCGGCTGAAGTAAGCTCATCATGTCCCAAACCGATTGATCAGCATATTTATCTTTACTGATTACAAGTAACACAATATCTGCTAGAGCAACAGTACGAAGCATACTACTTCGATAAGAAGAAGAATGAATCGAATCGAAATCCGGGGTATCCCAGATCATGCATTTATCTAGAGGGTGGTCAGGGTTGGGTGCTGCTTCGATAATTGCATAGCAATCTAACTGTGACGGCGAAAGGGCGGTTACCCCAACCCGCTTATAGTCGACAAAAAATTCAGTGAGCCAGTCTAATTTTGTAGTTTGGGTGTTTACGCAAAAGCCTTGAGAATGTACTGTATAACCTGCCAGAGGGCTAACACCAGCGAGAGGTTCTTGTAGCAATAGATTGACTAGCGTACTTTTCCCCGCTTGGGTAGGACCAACAACTGCAATTTGAAGCGGATGTTCGGGGCGCGTTCGGATGATCTCGCCTTTATCCAAGAATGCTTCCGCCAGTGCCAGTGAGCCAAGGTTTACGCGCAAGCCCTGCTGCCAAATTGTATCGCTCCGGATATTTTCCAGAACGATTTTATAACGATGCTTTAAAAGGCGGATAAAATCCAACATATACGGATCCGGTCCAGTAAACCTGGGTTATGATGAGCCGCCATTATACGTGAAGAACGAGAGGAACAAGCAAAATGAAAAGTAAAACTTTTGTGTATCTAATTGGTTTGTTGTTATTGGTGACCAGCTGTGGGATGGGTGATCAAATTAATGCGAACAGCGAAAATTCATTGTATCGTTCAGTGACGACTTTGCAGCGGCGTCTTCAAGATAAAGAACGAGTTGAATTTGAAGTTTCTTTTTGGTCCCTCAAACAATATGCGGAAAGCGAAGAGGCTTTTCGATCTCAAGTAAACGGCAAAACTGTCTATGAAGTTATTGATATGGGCAAGGCAAATTTTACTAAGCAGAAGGCTGCCGGTAATCCCGAATACACGGAATTTGATTCCTGGGATTCGATGATCGCCAGTCTGGTAAATGAACGACGCCAATCGGCAAGAAGGTACGACAAGCGAGATCGGTCCAACACGATCCATAAAATGTGATTTTTAGGCTTAGCCCTAAAAACGCTTGTTTTACAGAGTGAAATGATGGTTCGGATTTGGTTGGTAGTTTCGACATTGATTCTAGCTTTTGCGGCACCCGCAGAAGCTTTGGCAGTTGACGCGTTAAGACTGGCAACTACAACCAGCACCGATAATTCCGGTTTATTGGGAAAGCTTAACCCGCCTTTTGAAACCAAAAATAATATAAGAGTGGATGTAATAGCGGTGGGTACCGGTAAAGCGCTGCGCTTGGCTGAAAATGGAGACGTCGATCTTGTGTTGGTACACGCGCCAGATGCGGAGCTGGCTTTCGTTGATTCCGGTTTTGGCGTTAAGCGGTGGCCGGTTATGCATAATGATTTTTTAATTTTGGGTTCGGAAAACGATCCGGTCGGGATTGCCCAAGCGAATTCCGTAACCGATGCATTGCGACGAATATCGCTAAACAACTCGGATTTTGTTTCTAGGGGTGATGATTCAGGGACGCACAAAAAAGAAATGAGTCTATGGCGGAATGCCGGTATTTCACCTGAAGGAAATTGGTATATTTCTACGGGGCAAGGTATGGGCGCGGTATTGCGTATTGCAGATGATAAAAACGCCTACACCCTGTGTGATCGAGGCACCTATCTTGCCCTAAAGCAGAAGTTACGCTTAGTTCCGCTTTATCAAGGTGCGACCACGCTTTTTAACCCCTATCACGTGATCGCGGTTAATCCGGCTAAGCATGCTCATGTTCAGCAAGCTTTGGCTCGCCGTTACATCGAGTTTTTGACGGGATCGGTTGGGCAAAAAATTATTGCGGATTTTACGGTTGATGGTGAAATTCTTTTTTATCCGGACGCAATGCCTGAATTGCAAGGCGAATGAATTAATTTTGACCACCAGGCCTCAGATTAACGAGAAGCCGTATATGGATTATTTGAAACAGTCAATAATATTCATTTGCAAAATTGCAATGCTTTAATACCCAATCGTCTTATTTCCTCACAATATGCGCTGGGCGAAATCCTTGATTGCGAGCTTGTTGATTGTGATTGTAATCACAGTTGTAATCGCTATCGCTATTCTAAGCCTCGATTCTAATGATTATAAAAAGCTTCTGATAGGTTGGACGAACAGTGCAACAGCAGGCCGTCTTACTCTTGATGGTCCCGTAACGGTTGATTGGCGCAAAGCACCGATCGTTTCGCTGTCAAAACTGAGCTACGTATCCGCGGATCATATGGACCGAATAGAAATCGGCGATCTTGGTTTTCAAATCGAACTGTATCCGTTAATTCATGGGATGGTGGTAATCCGACATCTTTCCATAAAAAACGGACGATTTGTATTTACTGAAAATCCGGGCGAACCAGAAGAGGCGTCAAGCAAAAATTCACGCGTTAAAATTCCCATTCTGCAACGTGTGCGGTTAAGCAATTTATCATTTGAATTCCACGACCAGCGCCAAAATCAGACCAAGCAGGTTTTTTTTGAAAATTTAACTATTGATTCCAATGACGTGGGCGGCTTGCTGTCGATAGACGGTTCTGGAGCCTTGGGTGACAGACGGTTTAACGTCGGCGGCAATATGGGCAACTTGGATATAAGTGCAGATTCAAAGCAACCTTTTCCTATAAATATACTCATTCGACTCCCCCATTCGAGCTTGGCTATAGAAGGATCAGTTGTGCAACCGCGTGTGGGTCGAGGGTTGTCGCTTGACGTTAAGCTGGATGTGGAAGATTTCAGCCAGGCGATTACATCGTTGGGAATGAACATACCAACATTAGGACGATTGAACGTCGATGGTAAATTAAACGGTGATTTTTCTAACCCATTTCTGTCAGACACCCACATTGCATTAGGCAACGGTGATTCCCTTCAACTTAATGCAAAAGGCACGGTCCGCGAATTATTAGGTGAGTTCGATGCCGAATTCCGCGTGCGTGGGAAAATAGCAGATCCGCATGTGATTCAGTGGTTAGTGCCCAATCAGATGCTTTTTGTCGACGCTATTAAATTAGATGGAATCCTACGATTAAAGCCAAACAACGGTTACTTCGAAAACCTGAATTTTGTGACAAGTAAAAAAAACAATAGTATGGATCTTAATTTGGCGGGTGATATCGGGTTCGGCAAGCAGGGTGCGGATTGGCGTTTTACTGATGTAAATCTTTCGCTAGACGCAGACATTAAAAATCTGTCGACGATACTGCCGAAGTTGCGTCCAGAATATTCCAATTTGGTTCGTTTAACCTTGGCAGGTCAACTTATTGGATCTCAGTCAGTGCTGGGTTTTACCAGTGCAAATATAAGCTTGTCTAAAGAACGTCTGGTGGCATTAAACGCGACTGGAGAAATTAGCGATCTTAGTGAGTTTTCGGGTGTTAATCTAGTCGTCAAGGGTACTGTGGCTGACTCAAGCGTTATTGGTCAATGGTTACCGGATAAAATCGCGAAAACTGCTCGCTTAAATATTCTAACGAATTTGACTAAACGCGCTGAAAATTGGAGATTCGATAATCTTAGCCTGAAAATCGACAACACAGAAGGATTCAGCGGCCAACTTGACGGACTTGTAGAAATAGCCAAAGATTCGACTGAAACGAAAATTTTAAAAGCGGATTTTAATGCCCATATCATGGCTTCATCGATCGCGAATTTAGGCGGCTCTTATCCGCTACTCAAACCACAAATTGGACCGTTGCGGGGAAGCGCTCATATTTCAGCCATTACAAACGGAATGTCGATTGAAAATATTGACTTGGAATTGGGTGAGGGTCCAATGGCTTTTTCAGCAAAAGGTCGTATTGGTAACGTCAATGGTCTAAATTCAGATGATTGGCAATGGGATGGATTCGATGTCGAATTAGCGTTTAGATCCGACGAAGGTCGTTTAGGTGATTGGTTTCAACTGCTTAGCGAATATCGGTTGAGTCCTTTTTCGATACATGGGCGCTATACCGGAAGTTTACGAAAGGGTTTATATAGTGGTGAATTCATAGCGGCTAAAAGTAAGATTTCAACAAATATTGCGCTTTCAAATAGACAGAACAAAACACAGCTATCTGGCGATCTAAGAAGTGCCAAGTTATATTTGAGCGATCTTGGATTGACACAATCCACAATACAAAAGAATCCTAAGACAAAGTCAGTCTCAACTGCCTCGAAATATTTTTTTAGCCGAGAAACATTGCCGTTACCAACATTATTCGCAACAGATCTAGATTTTAAAATTAGCGCAGACCAAATAGTGGGGTTAGGCTCGGAAATAACTCAACTTGAAACTGGGTTTGAGGTTAAAAATGCGAATGTACGGCTAAAAGATGGGAAATTCAATATGGCTGATGGCTCATGGAATTTTAATGCTAGCATGTCAACAGTGGGCGTACCAAACCTCAATTTCAAATTAACTACGAATAATATCAATGCTGCATTATTAACCGTTGGAAAAGCTAAAGTAGCACCATTGAAGGGGGTTTTATTTTTTTCGGCGGATTTGAGCAGCCAGGGTCGATCGTATTATGACCTTGCGTCTCATCTCGACGGTAAAATTGGCCTAGCGCTGGTCAAGGGTGAGGTTAAAGATGTTGATTTTGACTTGCTAGGACTAAGATTGATTAAGCTAGCGATACCGGTACTGGGTGACAGCGATAGTAGCAAGGTCAACTGTGCGGTAGCAGATTTTGTATTCAACGATGGTTTGGGTCGAAGTCGGGTGTTTTACATTGATACCCCAAATGTGATTGCCCGGGGAGAAGGGCAGCTGAATTTCAAAAGGGAAACCGTTGATATGATGATTAGAACAGAACCGAAAAGATCAATATTTCTGGCCGGTTTACCGGTACACATTGGCGGTTTATTGGTCGATCCTAGCGTTCATCCGGTCCCGATTAGCGCGGCGGTTCAATTTGCCGCTAAATTGGCTTTGAACCCGATCAGTATTCCCGGAAAAGCGCTGGGGTATGTTGCATCGTTAACAGAGTTGTTAGGTAGCTCGAGTACCCAATGTGCACCAGATTAATATTCAGAGACTTGTTACTAGGATTATGCCGCGACTGCGGAATCTTCGTTGAGCTTGCCCGTTGGTATAGAAAATTGGAAATTAGCGCCATCACCGTCGTTATTTGCAGCCCATATGCGACCATTATGCCCCTCAATAATTTCCTTGCAGATTGCTAGCCCCAATCCGGTGCCACCTGCGCCACTTTTGGTGTTGCTACTTTGAATAAATTTATCGAAGACGCTGTCCAATTCATCATCTGGCAGACCAATGCCCTCGTCGATTACACTGAGCCTTATCGCCTGGCAACTTTGTAAATCTGAATCCGTTTCGGTCGTTAACGGTAACGAATCTTCGCTAATGGTGACATGAATGGTTTTCCCAGAAGGGGTGAATTTGATTGCGTTCGACAATAAATTTGTAATGACTTGACCGATCATTGCGCCATCGAAAAAGCCTACGGCGTTAATTTCCGTGGGTTCGAGCAATAAATTCAGATTTAATTCCTGTAAGCGCGCTTCCCATTCGGCAACACAGATATCTGTGATCTTCATAAGATCATTCGATTCACGGTTAAATTTCATCTTTCCCGCTTCAAGTTTTGCCAAATCCAGAAGATTATTCAGCAGTTTTAGCAAGCGATCTCCGCTTGTATTGATGCGCTCGAAATAATTTCCGAGTTTTTCTAAAGGTGCTTTTTCGAGCTTATTGATGCCAAATTTTGAAAAACTCAATATCGCGTGCAATGGTGTACGTAGTTCGTGCGACATGTTGGCTAAAAACTCTGTTTTTGCTTGATTGGCCGATTCCGCGGCTTGCGTCGCTAATTCCAATTCTTGCGTTCGTGCTTTAACCGTGGTTTCCAAAATATGATTGTGCTCGCGTATTAGCGATTCGGCTTTCTTTCGATCAGTTATATCACCAATGGTTGTCAGATATCCGGTAATGCTATCCGGTAACGATCCCAGAGCGGTAGAGCGCACATTAATCCATGTTGGTTCGTTTTGTTCGTTGTCTAAGCGGGCTTCAAATGTGAAATTAGACCCTGAATCCGTAGATTCGGACCATATGTTTAAGATTTTCAGACGATCTTCAGGGTGAACCAGTTGCATCCAGTCTCGGTCGAATTCCTGCTCTTGAGATAGATTCATGACACTACGTAGCTGGGGATTCGAATATACAATTTCACCGTTCTGGTCGGTTCTAAAAATACCGACCGGCGAGGCTTCGCTCAATGTACGGAATAGAGCTTCGCTCTTTCTTAATTTTTGTTCCGCCACCTTCTTTTCGGTAATGTCGCGTAAAAACATCGAAAAGTATTGTGTACCTTCGCTGGTTGAATCGTGTTTGACGATTAACTGGCTTACATCCATTAAGTGTCTATCGGCCAATTGTATCTGCGTTTCTCCGGTCCAGGAGTTGTGCATATAAGCTTCAGGTACGGCTTCATTCAAAAGTTGATCGATCTGGGATTTGGGGAATATGGTTCTCAGATTATTATCTGTATACTCAATTTCCGGTCCCCATCCAAGCATATGTTTTCCGGATTGATTGACATAGGTAATGCGACCGTCAAAATCGAAAGTTGCTATAAAATCGGGGCTGGTTTCGACGATAGTCGATAACAAGACTCGCGCTTCTTCGGCGATCTTTTTCTCTGTAATATCGTGTGATATAGAGACATAACTGTCGATGAAACCCTGCTCATTTTTGTGTCCAATGATAGTACTATCGACCCAATAAGGAGACCCGTCTTTACGATTGTTCAATATATTTCCGTGCCATGCGTCACCGGATACAATAGTTTTGTACATAGCCTGCCAGAAAGATTCCGAATGGTAGTTGGATTTTAAGATTCGATGATTATTTCCGTCCAATTCTTCCTCTGAATATCCGCTAATCCTACTGAATAAAGCGTTACTGTAAATAATTGAACCTTGGGTATCGGTGATAGCTACTCCAGCAGACGAATTGAGTGCGAATCGTTGGGCTTCAATTTCGTGCAAAGCGGATTTATATGCTGCTTTGTTCTGGTTGGATGATTGTTCCGCTTCATCTCTTTTTCGGTAAACTGATTCAAATTCTGCAAGTAAGCCAACGACGGGTATTAAATACCCAAATATTTTTAGAGTGTGGGCAATATTAAACGCAGAATCGTGCAACGCAGATGAGCCGAATGTCATATACAGTTGGATTGCAATTTGTGGTATCAGGGAGATTAAAAGCGCCTGGGCAAATACACTTGGTTCCCTGGATAAATACTTGGGGAATACAAAAATAAGACAAATAGAGTATGGGATCAATGGTAAAACATCGTAGGGACGCTTGATTAGTGCCTTTGGATCAATTGTTTTAGGAAGTATATCTGAATGAGCGCAATAACTGATGACCAAGTAGCCGACCACAACTAATGTGGCGTTGATGATTAGAATCCAGCTGTATGAAAAAGCTTTGGTCTTTCGATCGATCAAAAATAGTCCGATCCCCATCAATAGGATTAAGCTGTTGAATAATCGGCATAATGCCCAGGTAAACGGCACTAGACTACCATTTTCCGCCATCGAACTGATTAGCTGGTCCGCGGCTAATGTGTGAAAAGCGTCCATTGCGCCAGCACTCATTAAAGCGATACCAATTATCGGAAGAGATTTGCTCCCTGTGAGTCGATATTGAGTAAAAGCTAGCAGTCCGACAAACCATGCGGCGCATACGGCGGACCATTCCAGTAATGTATGGGTGAGAACACCTCGGGATGCGGTAATGGCTGCATTGCGAAAATCGGCTTGACTCATGCGAACCGCAGCGTGATTGTCCGCGGGAAGGCTACTGGTCGAAAAATCAAACCCCAGGTTTTGCATCAACCAAGGCAGAGTACACAGCCCCGTAACCAATGCCGCATAGTGAAATAGCCGGGGTTTCAAGATGCTACTTGGTGACGGTGGAGAGATGCTCAGGTCTTGGGAAGGAGAATTCATATCGGCTATGGGTTTATGATCTTATTGACCTGACCAATGGTCGATCCTATAGCTCTATGACTGACGTATTCGTACGGTAATTTATCTACGCAACAATGGACGCGACTACTTGGTTACCGTTGCCAATGTATTCGACCTTTGAAAAACTTATTTCTTTAGCAACAACAATGCCTCTTCCGTGATTATCTAAAGCACGTTCGGCACTAATGTCCACATAATTTTGCCAGTCAAATCCGGTACCTTGGTCGGTAATTTTGATTTCCACATTGTTGCCGTTTCGATGGAAAACGACCTCGGCAAATTTATTTTGGTTCTGTTCCAGATCAACCAATCGAGTAACTTCTTCTTCCCATTTCCCATCCATATTCAGGCTCGATTTTTCCTCGTAGCTAATACCAAGATTCCCATGTTCTATGGCGTTAACCAGTAATTCGGATAGGCCAATCACTACCGTATCCGGTTCCGGGCAGGCCTGCGCTATAAAGGATGCCAGAGTATAAGCTTCGTCAAGTTTCTGAAACCGAAACTGGCCGGCATCCATCAGCGGTGGAAGGCATTGATTTTCAGATAATTCGCGAGCTAAACTCTTATACCGCGCCGAATCAACGATCGCTGATTTAACTACGGAAAACAACAAGTCTTCGTCAAATGGTTTGGTTAAATAGTAAAATGCGCCACCCTTTATTCCCTCCAGAACATCGTCCTTGTCTGCGCGGGCGGTTTGCATAATGACCGGGCAGTTTTTCAGTTGCGGATGTCTTTTTATCAGCTTCAATACTTCCATGCCATCCATATTGGGCATCATCCGGTCCAATAGGATGATGTCGTATTTTTCTGGTTCAGCATCCAATTTTTCCCAAGCGATATCACCGTCATCCGCCGTGCTTAACTGGTAATTGGAATCCTCAAGGTATTCGCAAATAATCTCTAAGTTGGTTGAATCGTCGTCAACAACCAGTATATGTGGATTCATAGTTTGGTCTTGGGCATTTTCGATAGCTGTTAATCAAGTCAAACCGAACATGGAAAATTTGTTTGCCGTTCGAATTCAGTATAGTCAAAACCGATACAAACGATGATCTCGCAATTGGTTTGTCTGTTTAGAAAAAGTTTTTCGCCGTGTTGATCTGTTCTTGCGCATCATGCAGAAGATTTAATGAAAGTTCCGGTGAAAGTCCTACCTTACCTAGTTTGCCATAGGCCGGGATTGTATTAACGAACGGTAGCTCAGACATTCGCGCTGTACCGATATAACTATGTAGTTTCGCTAGAACAACGATATCACTCAAAGTTAAGTCGTCACCGCTATCGTGGTACCAATCTTCTGCGAGGTGGGGAATCTCCGCTAGATCTTCGGGGAAATCCCATTGTCTAAGTACCATGGTTCCAGCCGCCCCGCGAATATAGGGTATCGCTGCATTCAATTCGTTCGTATCAAACAATTCACGCGGAAAATTTTCTGCAAAATGCAAAAACGGTATGACACCTATGTCGCTGAGTAATCCAGCCAGCAAGGCTTTATCCGGATCAATACGTTTGGTTTTCTGCGCCAATACGAAACAGATACTGGATAATGTAATACTATGTTTCCACAGACTGACCAAATGTTCTTTGATTTGCGGTTGATTACTTTTAAATACGTGGTGGAGACTAATGCTGGTGACTAAGTCTCTTGTCGCGACCATCCCCAATCGGGTAATTGCATCTTGGCAGCGGTTTACCGGATTAGCGGTCAGATAAATTGGACTGTTAGCAACTTGAATTAATTTGGCGACAATGCTTGGGTCTAATTGGACGATTTTCGCCGCCTCAGCAACGCTAACATCATCTCGGATGGCTCGGCGAAGTTTCATCGAAACATCGGGCAGAGACGGGAGTTGAATATCGTTTTTTTCCAAATGCTGGAAAAAGGAGTGCACCAAACCACTGAGATGAAGTTCACCGGGCACATTCAGATGCTCGAAATTGACAGACAGCATGTTATTACGTTTAGTTTTTGCCCCCATTTCCATTATTTTATTTGGGACACGTAAAAGTTGGACATCTGATTTAGCGTAACCGGTTGCGCTGTGTTTTTTGCCGGATGAAAGCGGGAAATGAGCTTTTGTTGTGCCCGCTTGAATTTCGTATCTGCGATTACCTTCGGTTTCAACCGCGACGGTACCTTGTAGAAGAAATATGACTGACTCTACCGGTTCTTCCGCCCTAAACAATATACTGTTGGCACCGACGGCTTCCGATTCTTTATGGATAAGCGATAGGAGATCGTTTTCCATATAGCGAATCGGGACTAGTTTCTTTAGCGTGGCCACGGATATTTTTTTCGGGGTCAATTGACATGGGCGAGCAGTGCTTGTGGGCACAGAAGTGACTTGCTGGACAGAAGCGGGTTTGGAGCCGCGTTCTACCGCTATAAAAGAAGATGCTGTGTCATCCGATTGGGCTGCACGTCTTCTGAAATACAAAATGCATAAAAGCGCCAATGTCGACAGTACGACAAATGTAACAATCGCTATGTAAAGTGTATTCACGGGTATTTTTCCGTCGTTACTAAAAGATTTTATTGCTGGTACAACAACACCGAATACGCGATCTCAGTGTTATTTCCAAAGCTTGGCTCAATTTTTGTTTATTACAAGGTAAATAATCGTTTACCGGGCCCAATGTTTCAAAAGATATTAACTTATGCGCGTTAAGTCCTGATTAGAAAGGACTCGAAGAAGTTTATATTGTAGTAGGATAGGGGGGATGAGCTTGATTTGACAAATAATTTAGTACTACAATTCAGCGGCTTCGCCAATTCGCGCTTGTTGAAATCAAAAACGGCGTTGGTGGGTCTATTGAATAGTGTCAGTTTATTCATTACCGATGATTAAAAAACAAAAAAGATTACAAACTAAATTGTATCGCCGAGAAGGTAAGGAACGGCGAGGTTGGTCCCCAATGCCTGAATCACCGTTTGAAGACAGCGAGGGTGCGACGGTAACCTACGATCGCAGACGAGTTATCGATCGCAGAAAAGAAGGTCAGATTAAACGCGCCAAAGTGCGCCGAACATTCCTTCGCGTTCGATAGGATAGGTTGTGGGCTAAACTGGGCGTGTGATTCAGAATCAATGGAAGAATAAAGGATAGCCTGTCAAGAGGGCAGTAAGTGTTGCGGCACTTATGGTTAAGATCACGAATACGGAAATGGCCAATAATGAATCGAATACCCATATAGAGGTTTCAGACTGTATGGTTGTCGATTCATGTTTGTATGTTGGAGTTAGCCATCTTGAAATCGCGCGCTGACGGGCCACGGCAATAGTAATCCATAGATTAGCCAGCATGACCGTCACGCCCACGAACAAGTTGCCGCACCAAGGACAAACGATGCTCGCGCTCGGGTCTGCGATATTGCAGTGTGAAGCGAGACCCGCCCACGGCCAAGTGCAACCACAGTAAAAAACTAATCCGCATAATGGAGTTATGATTACCGCGGATACCAATCCAGCAAGGATTGATTCGGGCTCATTGCAAATTTTCACGGTTGTTTCTGATTATTTTTCATGTCAGGTCTAGCACTACTTTTCCGGTGGGTTTTGACTGCTCCAGATATTGGTGCCCGAGACTCGCTTCGTTCAGTGGAAATACCTTTGCAATCGTTGTAGTAAGTACACCAGAATCGAATAAATTTGCGCACTTTTTAAGTATATTGCCATGGTGTTGCAAACCTACAGGATCATCGGTCAAGCCAGGAGTAAGCATTAACTCCAGACTAATCCTTAAATTCTTGAGTCGGGCCGTATTCCATACAGTAGAATTATCAGGTTGAAGAATAGTGACTATATCCCCATAAGTTTTTGTGCAGGATAGACATTGTTGGAAGACGTCTCCACCGATGGTGTCGAATGCTATATCGACGCCGTTACCTTGGGTTAGTTCGATGACCCGCTTGACCACATCTTCTTTTTTATAATTGATTACATCATCTGCTCCAATCTGGCTAACGTACCTGGCTTTTTCGTCGGAACTGACAGTCGTAATTACTTTGGCACCAATATGTTTAGCCAGTTGGATTGCGAGGTGGCCAACACCTCCGGCACCCGCGGGAATCAGTACGTATTGTCCTGGCTTTAGCTCAGTTCGATCGAATAGGCTTTCCCATGCAGTGATTAAAACCAGTGGAACTGCGGCAGCCGCGTGGAAATCGATCGTTTTCGGTTTGTGCGCAACCAGATCACAATCGACGATACTATATTCAGCATAACACCCTTGTTTTCCATGAAACGCACATTGGCAGAAATAGACTTCATCGCCAATGTTGAATTCGGTGACATCGCTGCCAAGTGCCTCGACAATTCCCGCGCCATCAAAACCTGGAACCATAGGTAGATTCACGGGAAATGCGTCTGGACTCGTACGAATTTTTGTATCTATTGGGTTGATGCCGGCAGCTTTAAGTTTTATCAACAGTTGCCGGCTATTGACGATGGAAGGCTTGTCCAGTGTAATGGGTTTCAGAACCCTATGATTCCCAGGTTCCGTGATTGCGATCGCTTTCATCATTATCAGTCCTCATTTAAACTGGCTGTATTATCAGCTCTGATTCTGGTACTTGCAATCCACCGAAAGGGTAGGGAAGCGAATTAAGAATGGAGATTGGGATTGATGAAGCTCACAGATCGGAGTCAGCATGAAATAGTTGGTAACGATGCCTGATGTACGGGAACACGTATCCCGGGAAGTATGATCTGGAAATGATCTTCACCTTCAACAAATCCGCTCAGCACTCACACATCCGTTGGATAAGCCGCAATATACCCTCCTGCTGAGTATTCACACAGTATGAATCTTAATCAGACCCTGTAGATCTGGCATTCAATTATTAATACAGCACTATGTGAATTTCTTTGTATGAAGAATCCAAGTGCGTATACTAATTTATTACATCGGCACCAGAGATAAAGGGAGATTCGGATGCAATTAATCGCTCGGCATGTTGTTGTATTCATATTCGTAAATGTATTTCTAACAGCGTGCATCAAGCAATCGGTTATAGACCCACCGTCAAATGTTGCTGCAGACAAATTGCTGACTAACGCCAAAGTCTATACCGTCAACCAGGACCAACCCTGGGCAGAGGCCGTTGCGATCAAGGACAATAAGATCATCTATGTGGGCGACGCTGAAGGTGCCACTGCCTTTATTGACAGAGACACGCAGACTATTGATGTAACCGGAAAGATGATTCTACCCGGTTTTGTCAGTGGCCATGATCATCTGGTGGCATCAAATTGGACCAAGGCGGGTGTTAATCTATTTTCTGGTAAATCCAAACAGGATTATCTGACTTTAATCAAGACCTATGCCGAAGCACATCCTGATGACGAGTTTCTCTACGGCTACGGGTGGAACTATACCACCTACGGTGGTCGTCCAACAGCGGCTGAATTGGACGCTGTCGCCCCCAACCACAAAGCGATTCTGTTTGATTTCACTATTCACGATGCCTGGTTGAATTCCAAAATGATGAGGGCTGGTAAAATCTCCGCTGAGACCAAAGACAAACAGCCTGGTTTCAGTTACTGGGAGCGCGACAAAGACGGCAACCCTACCGGCAACGCTATTGAGTTGGCCTGGTTTCCCGCCTATGTTGAATCCGGCGCTTGGAATCGTGAAGAGTTGGTCAATGAAAGTCAAAAAGTGCTCTATGATCGCGCCGCCAGTCAAGGCTGGACCAGCGTGATTAACCTTGGCTTATTAACGCCGAATGTTTCTATTCCGGAAGAAAATATTGTCGAGCATGAATATGCCATGAATCTGCTATCAGAACTCGATAAAAAGGGTGCACTGAAACTGCGCACCTTTATGCATTACATCTACAAAAATGGCGAATATTCCGTTGATGAGCTCGTTAAGCAAACACTGCTTTTCCGCGCGATGTATGATAGCGATACGTTGCGTATGGCAGGTATCAAGATCCATCCGGAGGCAAATTGGGGTACTCAAACCTCGTTGTTGCTGGAAGGTTATGCAGACAAGCCGGACTACAAGGGTATCCGTGGGATTTCGGCGGGACGCGTCGAAGAAGTGATTATGAAAGCTAATGCCAAGGGTATCGATGTTTCCACTCATGCCGATGGCAGCGCAACCATTCGTGCCACCATCGATTCGATTATTGCGTCTCGGGAAGCGGGGAATACTGACGCCCGCAATAGTTTGCAACACTACGCTGTGGTACACCCCGACGATATGAAGCGGGTCGCCGAATTTCAGATTCCCGTTAATCTTACACCCATCTGGCGTACGGATTGGGGTAATGGTTATCAATTGGCGCTGGATAAGCTGGGCGAGAACAGAACGCATAATTATTTCCAGAAACTAAGAACCGTGATTGATACCGGTACCAAGGTAAGTATCTCAGCTGATGTACCTTCGACACCTTCAGAAGAGGCCGGTGCTCTATTCCAGCTTGAAGCTGCAATGACACGGGTTAATCCTAATGATCCCAATTCCGAACCGTGGCCCGCCAAAGCTGATGAAATCACACTGGAACAGGGCTTAAAGGCACTGACCATAGATCCTGCCTGGCAGGCACGAATGGAAGACAAGGTGGGTAGTTTGGAAGTGGGAAAATACGCAGACCTCGTTATTTTGGAAAAAAATTTATTCGATGTAGCGCCAACTGAGGTTGCTGATGTCAAAGTGATGGGAACGATGATGGATGGTAAATTCACCTACTACGATGGCATTTAGCCATTTGTTATTAGTAGCGCTAATTAATGTATTCGGCCAGAAAAGCTAAGCTTCCAATTTTCGAATGAATAGCCGATTCATTTTTCTCTTGTTACTCTGCGTTGTAAGTGTATTAGGATGCGCTCGCAGTGTTCCGCATTCCCGGACGGTAGAGGAAATCCGAATCATGTTGAAGCCTGGCGACTACGAACGATTTGACTACGTCCAAGGAGAAGATTGTGTCGCGCGCTACTTGGCATTTTTTCGGCTTTCATCCCCTAGCGTTGTGTTAGCGGCTCGAAATGCAATGCAGGATGCGGACGGCGCGAATTTTCTTACAAATAGGCACGTATCAATGGACGAGCGCTTCATTATCCCTCTTTTGTATCATAAAGTTTGTGTGGTTGTGGAAGGTCGAGCGATCCGACTTCATACCGCGGAGGAGAATCGACAATGAGATTTCGCTACTCGCGGACGCTGCTCGTTTTGTTGCTCTTTACGGCTGGATGTGCCTATCAAGTTCCAGTCACCCAGAGTCAGGACGCGGTGGAGCTTGACGTGACTCCGCGTGAAATGATTCTTAAGGGCGGGACGATGGCCAGCACCCGACGGTTCCATCTCTTATTCATCGGTTTTGGAGAGAGAAATTCGTTTCTTCGGGCCGAGAGCGAGGCGATCAAAGCTGTAGATGCCGAACTACTCGTAAACCGAATCCGATTGAAATATTTCGAGGGTTTGTTGATCCCAAGCTTGTGGCTACAGACACTGGGTTTCAATGGAGCCAACGACATCCCGATTATTGGATGGGAAATTTACACGGTTGCAGGTGTCGGGGTCCAACTTATTCCTCAAGACTAACCGGTGTGAATATCTGAATTTTCATCAAAGACGTCTACACAGCTGAATTTTTGAAAATCCAGATGGTATTCGCTCAAAACTCGCTAATTGTGATGGTTAAGGTTTGCTTTGGGTGGATCCAAGCTTAGGCTTGAAACGGGTCCTGGATTCCCATCAATCACCACAGTTTGTGGATACACACCTAAAAAAATCATCGCGGTAAGAAAGGTAATTATCCCGTCCGAAATAGTATCTACAGTTTGGACTCGAACCTCGACCAAATTTTCTTGCGCGATGATTTCCTCGGGTTGAATGGTTTTGATCGGCAAAATACCGCCAAACAAGTACCAGTTTCGGTATTCCGTATGGTAAGTTGCCGGTTCTTCAACCGACAGCAATGTAACATTGCGATTGAGTGGTGCCACCAAATCCGTGTTGAAACAACCGGATAGCGTTAAGCAGAGCAGCGCATAAAATCCGACAATATGTATGCGTTTCACTACCGATTCCCCTCCACAATCAAAGTACGTCTTGGAAAACCGATCATTCCCGGAAAAATATTGCATAGACCGTCCATGAAGGTATTGGTCATATAAAGGCGAACTTCCTTGAGATTATTTTCTTTGATGATGCCCGCAGTATGCGGATCATCCCAAGGTTCCGCACCCCACCATTTAAACCAAACCTTTTTTTCGATGCGAACCTCGGTCGCAGCATCGCGCGGTAATACTTTAATCGAGCCGTCTTTTGGGGCATCGAGATACATAGAACCGCACCCCTGAACCAAGATGCCTGTCACAAGGATGGTCAGAATAGTCAAATATCGTGTCATGGGGTACTCCTTGACGTTGTAATTTTTATAATGACTAGTTTCGATGGTGAATGATTTAACGTGTTTTAGTAATTATATCGGATTAGCGGAATGGTAGGTATAGCAAATTCCGTGCATTCATGTTCGCTGCGGCGCAGCTGTATTCACATCAAATTATTTAAAAAGAGAAAAACAAGTCTATTCGATATTATTGTGGTAAATCGTGGATCTTCCAGTTGGGCAGGCTAGTCGAAAGGGTTACGTTTAGGAAGGGGATTCGGTCCGGCGTTGCCGGTTTTGATCCAACGCGGCGGTTGCGTTAGACCGCTGTGCAAATAATTCTATCGCTAATCTCAACGATTATGTTTTAGTGCAAACCATAGGTAGTACATCATGGCCATACGCTTATCTTTTAACTGGCTTTTGGGCGATGGTTTCAGCAATTTAGCACGATGGCTATGCTTAGGTTTGGATTTGAGTAGTGAAACTGCAGCTACTGTTTTTTGTGAATTGATCGTGGTTGCTGCCATCACGTTTTTTGCACTCGCGCAGGGGTAAAAAAGTGCAATGGCGAGTAAGGTGGCCAGCGATCTTTGGCGCGATACCCTTGGCCAGGTGAGTTTCATTTGAAATGGTATAAATGATCAAGAACGTAGTGAGTATTTTTAGTCTAGTAGTTTAAAAGGATATAACAAGTGATTCGATTCAGAACCTTCCAGCGTAAATTTAAGCGACAGGATAGCGGGTACCATTTCCTGGTTTGGTCGATAACGATACGAGCCACTAACACACGCTGTGCGTCCGTACTGTAGGAATATCGGAGGGGTAAATTTGGGGCTTAGCTATCGAACTATTTCGATGTGATAACCGGTGGGATTCCAGCGTAAAGCGTTTCCGTATTTTTGCCATTGATCCAGTACAATGCGTTGTGCTTTTGAACCGTTCAGTTGGAGTTCGTGTAGCGCAGGTCTATGAGTATGCCCGTGGATCAATCGGGTAACGTTGAAATTTTGCATGGTGTGCTCAACTGTTTGTTGGTTGACATCCATAATTTCTTGGCTTTTTTTTCGTTTATGAAAGTAACTTCGAAATCTATACCAACGAGCGTACGCAAGTCGTAATAACAGGGGTTTGGCAAGCACTTCGCTTCGCCAATTAAGGTTGCGGGTTTTGGTTCGAAATTCCTGGTACGGAATGTCATCCGTACACAATAAATCACCATGCGTCAAAAGCGTAGGGGTACCGTATAAATTGATTACCGCATAATCTCCGAGTAGTTTAACCCCGGTTTCATCGGCAAATTTCTCTCCGATCAAAAAATCTCGGTTGCCGTGCTGGAAATAAATTGTTGTGCCAGAATCGCTAAGCGTTCGTAGCCCTAATTTAACGGCATTGCTAGGTGGCGATGGGTCGTCATCGCCAACCCAGGCATCAAATAAGTCGCCTAAAATATATAGTTTTTCCGCCCCGATAGCCTGGGTTTTCAAAAATCTCAGGAATTGCCGCGTTGTATTGAATCGGGAATGCCTAAGATGTAAGTCTGAAATGAACCAGGTTTCGTTTCTCAATGGGGCCGGTTTTTATTCAGCAATCAATTCGGCTTTTTCGATTATGATATCGGTACTCGGCACGTCTTGATGTGGACCGCGTGATCCCGTGGGAACTTTGGCCATTGCTTCTACGACGTCCATCCCCTCTACGACTGAACCAAATACGGCGTAGCCCCAACCTTGCGGCGTAGGTGCGGTATGATTCAAAAATGTATTATCTGAATAATTGATAAAAAATTGGGAGGTTGCTGAATCGGGAGCAGGCGTCCGCGCCATCGCAACGGTACCGATCGAGTTAAGCAACCCATTATCCGCTTCATTTTTAATCGGTGAGCGAGTTTCTTTCTGGTTAAAATCCGTCGTAAAACCTCCACCCTGGGCCATGAAGCCAGGAATTACGCGGTGGAAAATTGTCCCGTCATAAAACCCTGCTTCGACATATTCGATAAAATTTTTAGTACTTATGGGCGCTTTATCGCTGTTCAACTGAATCACGAAATTACCCTGTGAGGTTTGAATTCTTACTTTAGTCGGAGTGTTAGGCATAGTTTCGTCGGCAGCCATTGTTAATGTGGATAATATAAAGAGGCTACAGAACAGTAAGAACATTGATCTCATTGCATTTCCCTCTTGCGTTTAAAAGTCGCGATTTTACGTGTTCTTTGCAATATTTGGTAGCGCTTTTGTTAGATTTTTTTGTGTCTGGGATTTCAATAACCATTCGCGTGGGAGCAATACTCCGCAGATGTTTCGAATTACTATTACATTTTGGAGCCTCAAAAATGTTAACTCTGTCACAAGCCTAATTTAGCATCATTTGTCGAGATGAAATTTATTATCTATGGTTAGTTAAAGTCTAACGGGGCAAAGCGGATGAACGAGGAATTGCAGCAGCAGCTAGAAACGATGGTGGGGAAAATGCCCGCGTTTCCAACCAGCGTTCAACGAATTATCGAGTTGACTGCAGATATGCAGTGTTCACCCAAAGAGCTGGTCGATGTTATAGAGCACGATCCGGTGATGACCATGAAAATCCTCAAACTGCTAAATTCCGCATATTACAGCCTGCCGCGAAAAATTACCTCAATTAAACGTTCTGTGGTTTATATCGGGATCAATACCATCAAAAACATGGCGCTCAGTATAGCCGCCATTGGTATGTTGCCGACCAAAAACACTGGAGGGTTGGATACCTCGGAATTTCTCCAACATTCTCTGGCTACCGCGGCTGTCGCAAAAAAACTGAATAGTCGATTCAATCACGTGCAGTTCGAAGGGTCCGATTGCTTTGTCGCTGGGTTGCTCCACGATATAGGTAAGGTCGTATACGCTCAGTATGACCCCACCAGATATACCGAAATTCTCAATATAGCCCAGGAAAAGGGTCTCTCTATTTTGACTGCCGAACAGGCCGTAATTGGAGCAGATCATACCGTCATAGGATCGATGCTTGGAAACAAGTGGCAATTTCCCGAAGCATTGGTTGCTTGTATTGGTGGGCATCATGACACTGACACACTTGGCAACGAAATGCGTGATTGTGTAATAGCGGCAAATTATGTTTCTAAATTTGTCAGCGGTGAAGGTAAAGAAAACGAGTTGGAAGGCCGGGCCGATTTTCCTGCTCCGATTCGGGAACGTTTTGGTATGAATTTACCAGATTTGGTTGAATCCCTAGGGGATCTGTCTTCGGAGGTTCGAGAAGCCACGATGTATGCAGCGTAGACGAAATCAAGGGAGGCTCTTTGAAAATTAGATTTTGGGGGGTAAGGGGTTCGATTCCAACACCGGGACCGAATACGATTAAATATGGCGGTAATACGACATGCATAGAGATTCGTACCGACCAGAATCAATTAATCATCCTCGACGGTGGCAGTGGCATCTATATGCTTGCGCAGCATTTAGCCAAACAAATGCCAGTTGAAGCTCATATTTTTATAACCCATACCCACTGGGATCATATCCACGGTCTACCATTTTTCACGCCGTTATTTATCCCGGAAAATAATATAACTCTATACGGGGGGTTTGATGTGGTCGCCGGGCGCGGAATAGAGCACGCGATGACTACTCAATTTCAATATAGCTATTTCCCGGTGCGCGAAGCCGAACTTAAAGCCAAATTAAAGTACGAAACTATAAGGGCGGAGGAATCGATAAAGGTTGGTGATGCGATAATTACGCCTACATTGATGAATCATCCGGTTTTGAATTTTGGATATCGAATTGAATCCAACAGCAAATCCATATTTTTCACCGGGGATCATGAACCTCGATTCAACATATTAGAACCGGAGGACGAAACCTATGATGAATATCAGCGGATGTTAGAGGAACAAGATCACATGCTGATTTCGTTCGTGCAAGGCGTCGATATGCTAATTGCCGATTCCTCGTACACGGAGGAAGAATACCTAACCAAGAAAGGTTGGGGGCACGGAACATTCAATTCCAGTATTGAATTGGCAAAAAAGGCAAAAGCCAAGCAACTTTACTTTACCCACCATGAACCTACGCGTACCGATGCCGAGTTGGAGAGCGTGTTAGATGGGATTAAACTTCAGAATCCTCCATCGGAAGATAGCGTGGAGTACCATTTAGCCATGGAAGGAATAGAAATAGAAATCTGACTGGCGGGATTCTAAGTACCTAAACCATCGGTTTAACGTTTAACCGAGGCGTGTTGTCCTAACCGAAACATCCGATCCGCCCGGTTTGAGCACAGATTTGTCAGCAAGCCGGTACCCAATCAACAGTTCAGTACCCTAGGAATGTTCTATGGTTGCCTATTCAGCAATCGTTGGGAAATTACGCTAACCACCGGGTCATAGTGCAACGATTCCGAAGATCCCTTTGTTATTTGGATGGTTTCCGTTACTATGCGCGCGACAGAATTTCTCAATAAATATACACTATTATCCTAGGAACCTATCCCCAAATACCCCCAGTATGTTGAAGATCTACAATACACTTACGCGTCAGAAACAAGAGTTCAAGCCGTTAGAAACCGGTAAAGTCAATATGTATGTGTGCGGGATGACAGTCTACGATTTTTGTCATGTCGGCCATGCACGCGTAATGGTCGTATTTGACGTTATAGCACGTTATCTGCGTACACTTAACTATCAGGTCACCTATGTCCGCAATATTACCGACATAGATGACAAAATAATCGCTCGCGCGAATGAAACAGGCGAGCCGTACGAACAATTGACCGCTCGATATATCGACAAGATGCATGAAGATGAAGCGGCGCTCAACGTATTGCCGCCCGATATTGAACCGCGCGCAACTGAGTCGATGGTCGATATTATTCGTATGATCGAACGTCTGATCGAAAAGGATTATGCCTACGTTGGGAAAAACGGTGACGTATTTTACGCTGTTGCAAAATTTGACGAATACGGTCAACTGTCGGGCAAGAATATCGATGAACTAAAGGCCGGTGAGCGTGTAAATGTCAACGACGCAAAAACGGATCCACTGGATTTTGTACTTTGGAAAATGGCCAAACCCGGGGAACCTGCTTGGGACTCGCCGTGGGGTTCCGGCAGACCGGGGTGGCATATAGAATGTTCAGCCATGTCCACACGCTGTTTGGGAGAGCAATTCGATATTCATGGGGGCGGCATGGATTTACAATTCCCTCATCACGAAAATGAAATTGCTCAATCGCAAGGTGCGTCCGGTAAAAATTTTGTCAATTTATGGATTCACAATGGATTTGTTCGCATCAACGAAGAAAAGATGTCCAAGTCCTTGGGTAACTTTTTTACGGTTCGTGAGGTATTGAAAAATTATCGTGCCGAAGTGGTTCGCTTTTTTATAGTGAATAGCCACTATAGAAGTCCCCTAAATTATTCGGATGAGCATTTAGATGAGGCAAATGCGGCACTGACTCGGTTGTATACAGCGTTGCGAGATTTAAACACAGATGATACTGGGAAAGGCGTTGCCTCTGATTACAAAGATCGATTTGATTCTGCGATGCAAGACGATTTCAATACGCCCATTGCGCTATCGGTGTTATTTGATTTAGCCCGGGAAATTAACCGACAAAAGTCAATGGATCTGACATTAGCGGGTAATTTGGCAAGTAGTTTGAAAGCCTTGGGTGGACTTTTGGGTATTTTACAAGAAGATCCCGATGCTTTTTTAAAGTCAGCCGGTGCGGCTCAAACCGATGGACTTAGTGATCGGGCTATTGAGGCTTTGATTGCCAAGAGAATAGAGGCGAAGCAAAATAAGGATTGGTCCGCTGCCGATCGAATCCGCGATGAATTAAAAGACCAAAATATAATATTAGAGGATGTTGCGGGGCAAACGAAGTGGCGACACGCATGAGCTTGTTTGGCTACACGGATTTAGGTTTGACGGGTTACTCCGAAACTATCTCGAAACGGTTATATAGATCCTAGAGCAACCCACCAAATAATATTACCGATTAACGATTAATCAATTGATTTTTTGCCGTCCAATAATTGTTAGGCCATTTCTTTAGCTGTTTTATATATTTCCTCGGCGTCTAGGATTAGGTCATTGCTGTCGAACAGTCTTGCTATACATGCACGGTGCAACGCGAGCTTTAGGGTCCCGAAGCCAATCGCGCCCCACATAATTTTACCGTTACGATCAGCGCCTCGATCGAACATTTCAGTGCCTTCGATTCCCAACGGGGGCGTCGCATTTGCGTCGGCCATCATTTCTATATTGGAGTTATCGGCCCAGTGGTGAGTATTAAGAAGTTGAACGCCAGCCGCGCCAGTTGCAAAGACAATTTGAGCATTTTCTATAGCGAATCCCCGAGCATCGTTACTGTTGGCTTCAACGGGCGTAAGCGTGACGCCAAAACGTTCTTTCATCGCATTGCACGCCTCTGCGGCTCGAGATAGGTCGCGTGATGTGAGCGATACGTCGGCGCCTTCATTGGCTAACATTACTCCGGCCCTTTGTCCGACCGGGCCTGTTCCAGCCAGTACTACCGCGCGCTTTCCCGATAAACTACCACTACTCCCAAGTTTGGCAACCCCGGCAGCTGCAGTGGTATTGCTACCGTTACTGTCGAGCATGACCGAAACTCGAAAATCGGCAAAGAACATTTTTTGCACTGCAGTAAAAAGATTTTGGCCGTCGATCAGGTCGCTGCCACCTACAAAAATAGCGGTATTTTTCTTTTCTTTTGGCGCCCGGGTAAAAATACAACCTTCGACCAATGCGCCGACATTTTCGGGTGTAAGGCCGCCGTGTCCGATTACGTGATCAGCACCGCCGTCATAAGCAACTACGGTATCAAAAACAGCCGGATGCTGGTCTGTATCCAGCTGAAATAAAAGTTTCTTCATTTTACGACCTCAACTTTCGTATTATTGTCTGAGTTTAAGGGCGGCGGTCGCCAATAATCACGTTAGGTGTGTTGCAAATTGCGCTAGAAAAGCGATCCTTGTACCCCGATTTAGGATTTACGCCGAATATCAAAGGGGAAAAATGATAAGGTATTTTCGCATCTACTGAAATGATTATTTTGGATTTGGGTGCGTATCGCTTTGTAAAGAACTCGATTATAATCTGCTACAAACTTAACTATAAGAAGTTTACCCAGGGGGATAGCTCATGATAAAAGAACAACAAATACAATTGTTTTTGGACCAACTGGCCAGTAAGGCTCCGACTCCGGGTGGCGGCGGAGCAGCGGCTATAATGGGGTCGATGGGCGCCGCGTTGGTCAGTATGGTCTGTAATCTGACTATCGGTAAAGAAAAGTATGCCGATGTTGAAGAAGAATTAAAGTCGGTTTTGGATCAAGCCGAAGCACTCAGAATACGGTTGACCGAAATGATACAAGCCGATGTGCAGGTTTTCGACAGGGTCATGGCGTCATATGGAATGCCCAAAGATACCGATGAACAAAAAGACGCGCGTAGCGCAGAGATCCAGGAAGCACTTAAGGCAGCCACTGACGTTCCGTTGGAATGCGCCAAAGCCAGCGCTGATGTAATAAAACTGAGCCGGGTGGTTGCGGAAAAGGGAAATCTTAATGTAATCAGCGATGCTGGCGTAGCAGTTCTGGCAGGCTATGGAGCCTTAAAAAGTGCAGCGCTGAATGTGAACATCAACATTGGTGGTATCAAAGATCCGGTCTTTGTAGAAGATCGTCGAGCTCAATTGTTAGCAGCGATTGATGGGTGTGGTTGGGACACTGAAGAAATCTACAAAATCGTTGAGAGTAAATTGTAGGTATCAGTCTCATGTGCGCCGCAATTTCGGCCAATTGTTCCGACACTATGGCTATCTTTCGTGGATCTAAAAGGTTTTGCAATGTTAATGACCTCGGCGAATGTTTCTTAGAAACCTTGTGCCGTCTTTAATATAGGTTAGCATTTGAAGAAAGTTGACGATGCAAAGTGGGGCAGGTATTATCGTCAGGCTTCGGTGGCGCCTCGTCCGGTGCCTAGGAACTAGAAGGTCGTTCGGGGTATAGCGCAGTTTGGTAGCGCGCCTGCTTTGGGAGCAGGATGTCGGGGGTTCGAATCCCTCTACCCCGACCATTTCGCGCTTGTAGCTCAACCGGATAGAGCATCGGCCTTCTAAGCCGAGGGTTGCAGGTTCGAGTCCTGCCAAGCGCGCCATTACAACCAAATTATGGTGGGTGTAGCTCAGTAGGTAGAGCCCTGGATTGTGATTCCAGTCGTCGCCGGTTCGAATCCGGTCATCCACCCCAATTTTTCAATCACTTGTGTTGATTTCACGATGGCCCTTGAGCTCTTTGCGTGAGTTTTGCGTGACGCATTCTGCTATACCCGCTTTCTGACCAGGACCAATTCCGGTTTCTTCTCATCAATTTCGCAGATCAGTTCCGCGGCATTGATCAAGTTTTGAATCTCCGCCTGGCTGGAGGCTGGAGTGCGTCGTCATCCGCTCAAAAGGTCTTGTCGGTCTTCATAGCTGACACCCGGCGCAAGCGCTAACTAAAGATATGACATAGAGCGTGCGCTTAGACATCCGGCAATCAATCTCCGAATATCATATCGAACCTTGATGTATAACCCTATGCAAAGAAGCTAGATGTGATTGAGCGATTGCTTATGAGCGAAATTGACGGAAACTGCGTCAATCTATAGCTATTGTTTATGCCTGTGATTCCAGTTGTCTCCGGTTCTAATCCCGCCATCCACCCCATTTTATTGCGTTACCGACTTTTTTATCTCTGCCTTGGTTATTTAATTTCGATTATTCCGTTCAATCGAATACATTGACAGGGGTTAGGCTGTTCGATCTAATAATATTCAGAGTGATTCTGCCAATCACCTCGGAATTACGCGGATTGCACGGAGTGAATTATGAAATCGATGCTAATTTTACAGCGGATCTCCCTCGGGCTGACGTTGGCATTAATTTCTTGTGATAGATCGAAAGAATTATCTTCAGACTTAAACTGCAATGTGTCGACGAATCGCGCCAGTCAATGTAGTGATCATCCGACACTTCAATCGGGTCGAGTAGTGTTTCGCAAAAATGGACAATTTAGCTTTTTCGGTGATTACGAAGCATGTTTCGATAAACATCGGGTTAAAGCCCATGGGCGGTACAGCCTTGATAACTATCCCGATGGGATGAAATTCGAATTACTTGCAGATCAGTTTTATGGGGCAAATTTAAACTCGGACGGTATTCCGCGCACCATCGGAACTGTAGATCTCGAACTCAAAACGCTCAATGGTGTCTATACGGATTTATGGGCAATTGTGGCTCGCGGCGCAGTACAATCGAATGATCGACAATCTATTTTGAAGATAAGTTGTCAGCGCTAATTTTTTTATGGTTTGTTCACATAAATTACGCGCGGCTGTGAGTGAGTACGGATCTAATTAAAAGACAAATAGGTAGGTAAACAATCAACAAGGAGAGATAGTGATGGCTGATCACCAGGAAACTTTTGCAGGATGTGAAATCGTTATCGAGAACGATTCTGCGCTCACGATTAATGGTAAGGTTATCGAATACACCTACGATGGTGTCAAGAAAACATGGTATTCGAAATATTTGCCGTATACGGATTACCCATCCCTCATCGAGCTTGCACGTGCCATCGCTCGTGATACTGTCGAATTCTCGACTAGCGTTCAATAGGAGATTGTCATGGCCATCAGGAAAGATGCGAACACGCTAAATACAGCCGAAAGAGAAGAGTTTGTTTCGGCGATAATGGCATTGAAAGCCAGTGGAATTTACGACCAATTTGTTTTGAGACACGCCAATGCTGTTATGGCATCGATTCACCGCTGTCCAGCATTTCTGCCTTGGCACCGCCGTTATCTTTGGGATTTTGAACAAGAACTGCAACGTGTTTCAGGAAATCCAAATTTAGGCGTACCTTACTGGAATTGGCCCCAAGGAAACGAAAATGCGTCTATGTGGGATGATAATTTACTTGGCGGCAACGGTGATTTTGTTTCATTGATCGTTGAAACCGGACCGTTTCGAGAGGGACAATGGACGGTAATCAACTCCAATAACCAACCTGCGGGGCCATTACAAAGAGCCTTTGGGAGAGAATCATGGGCCCGTGCATTGCCGACGCAAACCGAAATCGATTCGGTAATGTCGGTTGTTCCATATGATGTCTTTCCTTGGAATACGGGTAGTTCACCAAGTTTTCGGAATCAGTTAGAAGGCTTTGATGGCCCGAATCTACATAACCGGGGACACGGGTGGGTTGGGGGATCGATGTTACCGATGACTTCGCCGAATGATCCGGTATTTTTTATGAACCATTGCATGGTCGATAAGTTATGGCACGAGTGGCAGTTACGGTTCCCAAATCATAACTATTTGCCGACGTCCGGTGCTGCATTGGGTCAAAATCTGACGGATGCGATGGACAGTACACCTCCCGGTGCGGTAGGTTCGCGACCCATAGACATATTGGATTCCGCTGGTTTGGGCATAGAATACGATCAGCTTATGCCGGGGACACCTAATCCGCAAGATCCTCCGCCTATTGATCAACCTACAGAACAAGAACTTATCGTCAACGGCGCAGCGATTGACGCATCTATTGCGACTCCAGGGGAAGTGGATCAATATCGATTTGACGTTCCAGTGTTCGGTCAATATACGATAGAAACCAGCGGACCTTCGGATACTTTTATTACGCTTTATGGCCCTGATGATTCAACGGTTGAATTGGCGAGAGACGATGACAGTGGCGAAGGCTTTAACGCTCGCGTTAGAGGTAATTTGGGTGTTGGTAGCTACTTTCCACGGCTTAGACTTTATTCGGCGGCACAAACTGGAAATTATTCGATCCGAGTGAGTGGTGAAGGCGGCCCTTCTATACCCGAGTTGATATTGGGTGCTGCTAGTCTTTCCGCAGCTATTTCCGCCGCCAATGAAAGTGATGTATTTCGCTTTCATGTCAGCTCATCGGGTGAATTTACCGTAGAGACAAATGGAACAACCGACACTTTCATGACGCTCTATGGGCCTAACAGCCAGACCTTGGAAGTAGCTACAGATGACGATTCCGGGGCCTCGTTGAACGCCAAAATCACTGCTAGTCTCGGAGTGGGAGAATACTTTGTCCGAGTGAGACATTACAGTTCTGCAAGAACAGGGGCGTATGAAATTAGCTTGCGGTCGGGTTCATAAATATCCAATATTTAACCGATAAGGTCACTGTGACTTCCCGATGACTTAGTTTATACTGCTGCACTTAGAATTACTTAGCTTCGATTGATCTAAAAATTGATCATCGCATTTTATATGCGGCTATTCGTACATCGGATGAGTCATCATAATATTCCATCACATATGGGCCGTTAGCTCAGCTGGCAGAGCAGTGGACTCTTAATCCATTTGTCCAGGGTTCGAATCCCTGACGGCCCACCAATCAATTCAATAAGTAAGGAGTATGGAGATTCTTAGAGATTAACCTGGTTCATATCAGGTTCACATTTGAGCAGCATTTTTCGTGGTTTTTTCACCCGAGTCCGATTGGAAAACATTTTCTACCGGCGACATCTCAAATTGATACTGAAACGAAATCGGTTTTTCGGTGTCAATGTACCTCGGAAGATATTCTTACGGAAGAAACCCAGCCTTAGCCTTACAGATTGCGACCGGCCAATTCCTGCAAGTTGAGAAATTCAGGCAAATTACCAACGTTATTCTCAAAGCCGCCATTCAGGCGAACCACTCCGGCCATTGAACGTAAATTACGAATCGCTGGTATGCTCAAGACTAACCGGTCGGGCATCGATGAAAATGTAATCACGACCATCTCAAATATCTTGATTGCCGACTCTCCTATTCTACAGGCAATCTCTTTAATGCTTCGATGTAGTCTTCGCATTCGGTTCGCAAAATTCTTTGTAATTCTGAATCTGCAATCGATGAAAAGACTCGAGAATTACTGTCCAGGTCATTTCCAAGTTCTTTCATCTCGTTGATAAACGTCTGGCTTGAATCGACGCCCGTTTCACTGACACCTAAAAAAATTCCGCCGGAATCCGCGGCAAAATGTAAATCGCGAATTGAGTCGCCGATCATAAATGGAGGAAAGGTTTTGCCCGTATCTGAAGTCAGTCTACGTTGAGCACGAATTTCGCGTCGCCACATTTTTCCTACGAACCGAGCTTTAGAACCATCCGCGGATGAACTTGGTCCGCCCACTGAAAATGCGTTATGGACTCCGAATAACCCACGCTTAGTTAAACCAACGTCATCTAGGGAAGCAAGAAAATCTCTTTGAGGCTGATATCGGTAGGAAACCAGTATAAGTGATGCAATATCTGTGAGTGATTGTGCGAATTCCAAATAGGATTCTGGAACAACGTCATATTTAAGATCTTCTTTATTATATTCTTGTAAGCGTCTTTCAAATAGCCCATTAAAGTAATCACTTAAGCATTCTTTAACTTCTTCACCTAATTTGGTATTACGCAACACATGCTTAATTAAACCTAATGGGCCACTGTGATCACGATGCCATTGGCTGCATTGTTCATTGTCTAAATTCGGCAAATTAACGATTCCAAATTCCTCTTTTGCTACTTTGCTTAGTTTTTCATAGGCGTATATCGCGATAGCGATTCGACGGCCAGAAGCACTGGTTGAGGGAATAATAGTGCCATCCAGATCGAAGAATAGTAACCGCTTCGGTAATAGATACTTGCGATAAGTATTGTCAATAAAAGTAGACATGATTTTGCAATTCTTTTAATGATATATACGAAAATGAACGAATGGACAAGGTTATCATGGATTTTGGCGGAGCCTTTGGGAATCACAACCCCAAAATTCCAATTAAACGGACTGAATCATTACCGGTATTCCGCGTAGGGGCGAAGAACGCATTCAAAATTAGGCTAATGACCGCCATTGAAATTCGAGCATGAATTTTATACGTAAACCGCCTAAGCAAGTGTCCCACGTTAGTTGACCATTACATTTTGTAGTGACGCCGTCGCAAAAGAATCAGATCAATAAAAGTCTGTGAAATCAATACGGTAACCAACCACAAAATAGTAGTTGCCATCGGTAAAAGAACCCCGATTATCGGCAACATTGTGGGTGGAGAATTCTCCTCCGAATTCCGCTTCAAGACGAATACCTTGACGCACCTGATAACGCATTCTGAGTGATGGCCTAAAAAGCCAATCATTAACCCCTTGTTGACCCTTACGATAATCGATTCTGAATCTGGGGGAGACATCAAAATCTAAATTGACCGGATATCGCGCGTCTATAGTTGCGCCGTATCGGTTAGACGTTTCCAAATGTGCGTATTGCAAATTTAATCCCAAAAAATCGCCTTGAATCACATTATGGTTAGAAAAAAATTGTAACGTCGTAAAATATTCCCAACCAGTTGCATCGATTCCTTCAATATTGACTGGGTTAACCAAAGAACCCGGAGGTTGAATGAATGTGTCGGGAATAGCGCCCAATTTTGTCGCTGTAAAATCTCCTCCAATCTGGAAGCGGTCGTTGATGGGATGCGAAAAACCTACACTCCCGGTGTAGCTTGCGACTGTATTACGCCGGGCAATATCGCGTACTTGATCAATCGTTAGAATTTGCAGCAGATCATCAACATCTGATGCCGTAGTGTTTCCTAATAGGGCATTACTGGTTGTCAATAAGGGTGCGTTCCTGTAATCCAAAAGTAAGTTCAATGATGTTTGACTTGGTAATCGCCAGTTACCACTCAAGTTCAAGATATTTAACGAATCGTAAAGCAAGTCATAATCGAATTGTGAGAATATGTTTATCGAATCGGTAAAGAATTTCATGTCTCCGCCGATCGCTAGCCTATCCTGGATGTTTTCTGCAAATTGCTGAATAAAAAACGCATTAAAGTCGATATTGGAATCGAGAGGCCCGTTGATATTCAGGAAATCGGCATTTAGGCCATAAAAGAAATTGAATTGATCCGCGCGGGTGATCGATGCATATTCGACCGGAAAGCCAAACACAGCATTCAAACGAATCTGGTCGGTGACCATAACCCCGCCGTTGATGCCATCAAATCGTCCGAGGATGCCACCGTTGTATCCAACCTGACGTCCCAGGCGTGCGCTCGCTCGCCAGGCCTTGTTGTTGATATCCAAAAACCCATTAGTGATTCTTGTATGGTCCCCCGAACCTCCATTTCCCAGGGTGTCGGCCAAGTGTCCCCCGGTAAAATTTGTTCTAATATCCCAATCGCCGGATTGTATGCGTCCAGACAAGTAGAGATCGGCTTGTATCGTGGATTGAACCATCTCCGAGCCCTCATCCGTCAATAACACAAAACCGTTATAGAAATTTGAAAAGGTTCCGTAAAAATCGGTGATTACAGAGGGTGTTGCCGAAATTTCGTTAGCATTTTCGGTTTCCCGTAGTTTCTTTATAGGTTTGAATTCCGCAGTTTGTAAGCTTTGAAACCTTTGCGATACCCTTTCATGATCCTGACCCTTGGGATAGCGCCGCATAAAGTTTGTATAGATTGATTTTGCGGCATCTGATTCGCCGTTAAGTTCTTTGGCAAGACCAAAATATTCCAAGGCTTTCAGACTGAAATCATTTTCCGGTAACGCTAAGGCTTTGAAGTAAAGATCAGCAGCAAGGTTATAGTTCCCATCTATGATGGCCGTTTTGCCCTGTTCCATGTATTCGCTCATTTGGCGATTTATTTGTGCAAGAGAGACACTTGGCGGTAACTTTTTAACTAGCGGGGGAATCGTGACTGGAACCAGTATTTCAACGCCCGATTCCAATGGACGTTGTGATGGAGATAATTCATGTTGGGCGCTTGAACTATGCAGCACGGTGACAATTAAGCTAAGGGCATCGGGAACGCCGTTTACGGTAAAATTCACCGATTTATTGAAACGCAAACTAATGAATGGCTGAGTTTGCCTACTATAGTCAAAAATTACTTCGGTCAATTCAGATCCGTCCCGCGCGGTCCACGGGAAGCTTTGCCGAGCATTTGATGCTAAGTCTACAGAACTGAGATCTAACGGCATCAGCTGGATAATCAGTAGATCGCCGGTTTTTGCTGGCGAGTTGGATAAATACGTCATCCGACGGTTAAGATTTATTGTAATAATCGAGCGATTTCCTGAGTTTTCCACCGTCACGTTATCAATTGCGTCCGCACTAGCTAGTGCACATGCGCAAAACAATAATAGAAGGGTCAAGAACCGTTTTAACGTTTTCGTCAGCAAGCTATCCTTTCTCTGAATAGGTAATGTAAATGCTATTGGGGCCATGCTTTTACGAAGCACCGGGTAAAAAGAACGAGAGCTTAGGGGTGACCGCATCCACCCGGATTCCAAAGCATGCGTAACGCTATTGGAGATGAAGGGACGCAAAAATTGGGGGATGTCATGTGACAACCAGATTGGCCGCAAGTTTGTCGTGCTGAGTGCGGTGCTGGCGGTGCTTCGTTAGCGTGACAGAAACTACAGCCGACTGTCTGACTTGGTGTTTGGCCGTAAACACCCAATTCCAAGTGATCGAGTCTTACTGCAAGAAAACTATTAGTATTTAGATGACAAGCATCACAGTTATTGCTTGGGTCGATACCGGAGTTTCGAATATGCGCTGATGCGGCAGGTTTTAGAAACGTTCCGAATTTCCCCGGGCCGTGGCACCGGCCGCATTGACCGGCACCGGAGGCCGGTAAAAACCCATGGTCAAAGCGTGCGATCTCCCAGGTTCTGGTCAAGTGACAGTCGTCGCAAACATTACTGGTTGGTAGATGCCGATTATGTTTTCCCGTCGTAACCACACCGTTATGACAGGAAAAGCAGGAACCACGTACTTCCAGGTGGTCTACGCGCCGAATTGGAAGCCAGCTATTAGCTGTGGTATCGGTATGGCATAGGTCACAGTTATCTGTGCTACGGATGTGCCTGGCACCCTTGCGCGACGCAGTACGGATGCCTTGAGAGCCATGGCAGCCTCTGCATCGTCGTGGGGTTCCGGAAAAAATACTTTTTAAGTGGCAATCTGCGCAATCGGTAAGACGATGCACCGCGGTTAAGTCAAAACCGGTCTGACCCAAGTGATCGAAATTTTTTCGTTCCCGTGTTTCAGCAAACCCATCTGCCGATATCAGCAACAGCGCCGATATCACAAGCCATAACAATCGGGGAATTAAACCGCACGGTTCCATCCTGAATCCATTACCGAGCAAATTATTGAAAAGAATCTTTGTTAATTTCGAACGAGGAAGAACCTAGTAGTTTAGGTAGGCCTCGCCACAAAGGTGACGATGTAAAGTGTACGCCGTAGTTTGTTATAAGCTGTTCAGAGCCACGTGAAATTTTAGACTTGTAGTCATTGTTCGTCAGAGTAATGGATTGATCCTTTTTACCGTCAACCCTTGATCGTTTTTTAGTGCCTTCCAGATCAAATGAATCCAGGTTGTGGCATCGGTTGCAGTAAATTCCAAACTTGCCAAAGTGAATATCATCATCCGTGTGGCAGCTATTACAATCAGTCGCTAATACAATCTCATTGTCACCGATGGGGTCGGCATGACAACCTAAACAGTCAAGTGATTTATGCGCGCCCTCCAATGGATAATCGGTTTGTTTATCATGGTCGAAGATCCAAGATCGCCAATGGTTTGGAGTGTGGCATTGTTGGCATTCAGATCCTAGCTTGTCTTTGTGCACGTCATCCTTTTCGTGACATGACTTGCAATCTAGCGGCGCTTTTTGATATTCGGGCGTTAAATGACACTCTTCGCACGATGTCGTGGCATGCATTCCGATAAGTGGAAACTTACTGAAATCGTGATTAAAAAATACGTTGTGGCTCCAACTTTTTTCGTCGTGGCAATCATCACATTTTTCTCCTTGTTCTCCTCGATGCGCATCATCACCTTGATGACACGCGCCACATTCGACGTTGAGCTCTTGGTGTACGTTGCCGCGGTGACAAGCTTCACAAGCGACAGAGGCATGTTCGCCGTTGAGTGGGTAATCTGTGTCTTTATCATGATTAAATGAATCATCCGCCCATTTATCCAGATTGTGACAGTCCTGACATTTTTTTCCGTAACGGCCTCTGTGCACATCGTCGTTTCTATGGCAGGCGACGCACGATCTATCCAAAGATCGATGTATATCCTGTTGATGACAGGCGCGGCATGTGGTTCTTTTGTGTCCGCCTTTTAACGGATAATCAGTGTCGCGATCGTGGTCGAATTTTATTTCGGACCATTTGCGTTCATTATGACAATCATCGCAGGCCGCGCCGTAACTGCCACCATGCACATCATTTAACTTGTGGCACGAATTGCAATCAATAGGGAGCTCTTTGTAGCGTTCGTCAGGATGACATCCGGTGCATTTAACATCTTGATGGGCGTCTTGCAGCGGAAATTTTGTTTCGTCATGATTAAATTCAGCTTTGATCCAACTGGTTTCGTCGTGACAATCAGCACATTTTTTACCCAATTCAGATTTGTGGACGTCGTCGTCTTTATGACAGGCAAAACAAGCTATATCCGTTTCCCGATATAACTCCTCTGCTTTATGGCATCCAGAGCAGGCAACCTTTTCATGTGCACCATTTAACGGGTAATCGCTTAAGTCGTGGTCAAAGGTTTCGCTATCCAGTAACACGATATCGAATTTTCTGCCTTTATGATCCGTGTGACAGGACCTGCATTCGACATTGGCAACCAGAGTATGTTTGCCGTGATAGCCTTTCTTTTGATTCATGTCATTATCGATCTTATCGTGACAAACTAAGCAAAGGCGGTCCTGCTTGCTTTGATCGAATGAAGCGTGACATTTTTCGCATTCCGCTTCGATTTCCTCATGCCCTGAGATAAGTTTACCGGGCATGATCAACGTATCGAATTGATCGCCGTAGACAACAGAAGCAATGGAAAGCACGGACATCAGTGTTAGCACACGTACAAAAGTTAAGCGGTGCATGATTAGTACATGTGGACCGCTACAACGTGGTATACGCCCGTAATCAGTAAAAGAACGAATAAGGGAATGTGGAGCACATGCCATTTCGCAAATAATCGTTCGAAGAATTGATATTGCACAAGCCTTACGATGCTACTCAGGTGAGCACCAATGAAGTCGCGAGTTTCTTTTTTATGCGTACTATATTCTGCCTGGTTCCAGTCCAATTCCCGCGCCACTGTGCGCAGTGTCGAAGGGATCGTAAATATGGCTGTCCAATAACTTTTTCTTGCTTTTAGCCCGACGACTAACATTCTCAAAAAACTGCCCCTTACATTGGATTTAGAGGTTAGAACGGCAGTTTCAAACTCGATAAGCTGCCGTTTAAGCTCGGGCATGGAATTCAATGCAATATCCAACCTTTCCGTTGTGATTGCTTTATCGATGCGTAGCTCTTCCAAGGTGAACTTTTTGCCGTAAAGTCCGTAGTGGATCTTGTTGTAGATGTAGCGCCCGAACACGCCACTCCCGACGACTAATGCCATCGCAAGTAGAGAGACGTTGCTGTTTACTGCGCCAAGGCTAAAATTGCAGTGATAGAGGATTAACAAGGGTCCGACCAACCCCATAATCATGTGCGCTCTAAACCAATACCGTACCGGTCCAAAGTCACGCATCCATCGTACGCGCTTCCTTAATGGGTACAGTAGTAGAATCAAAAGCAGGCTGCCGCCGATTATTCCCAGCCAATAGCCCAAACCTGATTCTGGGGTCATATAGTTATCTAAATCAGTTGTCCATCCGGCATAAACCGCTAAAGCGACCAGACAAAGTATTAACGGCGGCGTAAAACTGAAATCAGAGGGTGCATACATCTTTTTGATGGCTGCACGATAGTCTCGATGTTCCGGATTTAATCTTTGTTCTGGGTTTTGCGGTTGTCGATCGATAGTCGGATGGTTGGATCTCGAATCTGTCATAATCTTCTGCGGATTATTTTTACGGCTCCCCGCGGTCAAGCAACATGAATGCCAATAATATTTGGCGGGGCATTGTGAATGTTGGCATTGTTTCTGCTTCTGATGTTTGGTTCGCACCGCGTTCCTTCGTATAGCTCATATATAGCGGTCTTGGGACGCATTGCTCTTTACTTAATAACTAATGCCATGGGTGCGAAGAATCTTTTGTTGTAGTTAAGGTAAAAATTGAATGAGTGAACAAAACCCAATATTAATTTATATGACGACCATGGTCGTCATATGGCTTATTTACTCAGGATTAAGATTTCGTAAAAACCAGCGTTATGCGATGATTCGCGAACACGCGATCGCTAACCAGCTGACCGAGCCAGCCTCATTGCACCCGGTTATTAATACCAATCGGTGTACCGGTTGCCAGTCTTGCGTCTACGCCTGTCCGGAGCGTCAGGACGGTATCGTGCTGGGTATGATTGGAGGGAAAGCGGAACTGGTTAATCCGACCGCATGCATCGGTCATGGCGCGTGTGCTGCCGTGTGTCCCGTGGACGCGATAACCTTAGTATTTGGTACCGCGCAACGTGGCGTGGATATTCCGCATATTAAGCCAAATTTCGAAACCAACGTACCCGGAATTTTGGTTGCCGGTGAATTGGGCGGAATGGGATTGATCAAGAATGCGTTCAATCAAGGTATGCAGGCCATTGATTCAATCAAAACAATTATTCCGAAGTGTAACGCCAAAGCAGATTTCGATGTATTGATTGTCGGCGCTGGACCGGCCGGATTAGCCGCTTCACTGGCAGCGAAATTGGCTGGATTGAAGTTTGTAACGGTCGAACAAGATACATTAGGTGGTTCGATACGCCATTACCCAAGAAACAAGATTATAACGACTGTTCCCTCGGAATTACCCATAGTCGGCCGACTAGATCTTAATGTTGCGTCGAAGAGCGCACTCCTGGAGATGCTGAACCAGATTGTTGACAAAGCAGGTTTAAAAATAGCATTCCACGAACGAGTGAAGCATATAGAACCTGAAGCGGGTTCGCGGATTGGTTTTAGCGTTAAAACAAACAAAACACACTATTCGACCCGCACTGTGCTCTTAGCTATCGGTCGGCGAGGAACACCCCGCCAAGTGGGCGTTCCGGGGGAAGATAAATCGAAGGTTACGTACCAATTAATTGATCCAGAGCAATATCGGGGTAAGCACATACTGGTCGTTTCGGGCGGTGATAGTGCCCTGGAGGCGGCGGTCAGTCTTAGTCGGGAACCCGGTACTACGGTAACCCTTTCGTATCGATCCAGTTCATTCAGCCGAGCGCGGGAGATCAATCGTAAAAATTTGCTTGAGGCAGAAGCAAATGGAAGAATTAAGGTTTATCTTAAATCCAAGTTAAAATCGATACATGATGATTTTGTCACCCTGGACATCCACGGTAAGAAATTAGATATTCCAAACGACGCAGTCATTATTTGTGCAGGAGGCGAACTGCCGTCCCCATTTTTGCGCAAGATAGGTGTCGATATGCAAACCATGTATGGTATTCCGCTACACGGTTAAGGATTTATCGCTTAGCCTGAAATCGAAATGAAAGCCACGCTACAAAAGTTGTTTCAAAATATATTGATTGCCGCCTTAATCCTATCGACAGGTTATGCCAATGCCGATCTAGATGATGCCAATCGGTCTATCCGTATGCGAGATTTTGAAACAGCCGTGACGCTTTTGCATCCATTAGCCGACCAAGGAGAGGCCAACGCGCAATATTTGCTTGCGGTCATGTATCGTAATGGGCAAGGGGTTGTTCAAGACTATGGGCAAGCATTCAATTGGTTCAATGCAGCAGCATCAAACGGACATATAAATGCGCAATACGTGCTGGGTAGTTTTTATGAACGAGGCTGGGGCGTACAAAAAGATGTCGAGGCGGCTAGAAAGTTGTATGAAAAGTCTGCACGTAGTGGTCACGCAATGGCGCAAAGCAAGCTTGACATTATCGATCCAAAATTATCGAATGCTCTGGATCTCTCTGATGGAGGGAGTTTGTCCAAAAACTCTGCGCAACAAGAACGATCAGATTTTTCTGCGGTAGAGTCACGAATCAACCCGTTAAGCCCTCAAAACAAACTACGCTGGGCGGTTCGGAAAGGGTTGTCACAGCAAGTTCAATCGGCTTTGGATGATGGCGCGCAAATCAATTGGATAGATGAATACCACAGAACGGTGTTGATGGATGCGGCGGAATTGGGTCAGTTTGAAGTCGCCAAAGTACTAATCGATTATGGCGCTTTAGTTGCTGGGAATGATAAGTACGGCGACTCGGCATTACTATTGGCATCACGCATAGGACATGCAGGACTAATTACACTGCTGTTAAAAAAAACAACGGACGTTAATCAGACCGATATCAACGGTAATACTGCATTAATTCTAGCGACAAAATCGGGATCTGTACCAGCGGTAGCTCGTCTGCTAGAACATGATGTCAACGTAAATACGCAGAATAATAAAGGATTGTCTGCATTAGCGGTGGCAAATCGACCGCAGACCGGGACTCATGGTTTACGGGAAAGAAGTAGAAAAATAGTAGCAATGCTCAAGCAAAATGGGGCGAACATTGCGCCTACGCACAAAACGAATGACGGATCTAACGTACCATTAGAAATCCTGCAATCCATTGCGTCCGAAACCGAACACCCACGAGATAACAATCCGTTCCGCCAGTGGCATCCTCTGTTTACAGCCGCCTGGAGAGGGCAGGTCGGTATTGTTAAAACTTTGCTAAAAGGCAATCCTTCTGCAGTGAATCAGTTGGATAAAGAAGGCTATTCGCCACTTGGTCGAGCCACACATCAGGGACACCTTAGTGTTATGCGGTTGCTATTGGCAGCCAAGGCTGATCCAGATTTGGCGGATGACGAAGAAAAACGTCCAATATTACTCGCCTGTTCCAACGGATTCCATCACGCGGTGGATTTACTGGTAGAGTATAACGCTAACTTAGAAGCTCAAGACGCATCAGGTCGAAGCATTTTGTTAACGGCAATTGCTCATGGACATCTTGCTGTAGCCAATCGATTGCTCGATCACGGTGCGGATATAAACGCAGCGGATCAGAGTGGCAAAAGCGCGTTGATGTACAGTATTGAACAACGTGAAATCGGTTTGACAAAAAGAATCGCTGCAGAGGTTGTAGATCTTAATGTAGTCGACAATACTGGACGATCAGCAGTTTGGTATGCGGTAGATCGCAATTGGCTAACGGGGTTGATCGTACTTCTTGAATTGAATGTGCAGTATGATTTAAGAAATAGTTCTGGATATACACCATTGGCTCTTGCGTCATCAAATGGAAATTACCAAATAGTGAATGCATTAATTGGCGCGGGTGCTAACATTAATTCACCGTCCGCCAAAGGTAATACACCATTAATGCTTGCCGCCGAAACAGGATGTACGGAATGCATCGTATCTTTACTGAAAGCAGATGCTAAGGTTGATGCACAAGACCATGAGGGAAACACCGCGCTGATCCTGGCGGCTCAATTCGGACATAATGACATCGTAGGTCATTTACTTGAAAAGCGTGCGAAAATTCATTTTCGTAATAAGAAAAAAGAAAACGCCAGAACCCTGGCGCAAATCAACGGGCGCAGTGCAGTAGTCTCTACAATTGATCGCTACGCTCCGACAGCACGAATGCTAGACGATCTATTTTGACCCTTCTATACTTGGTCGCGTGCAAATGCAGGCTTAATTCAACATAGAAATAGGCTATATGACACGTTAAGAGGGCAAATGACGCAAAAATGCCTGACTTTGAAGGGAATGTATAGGGTGGATACAGTGAGAGCTTTTGATCGTGCAAGAGTCAATTATTCTATAAAACCTCAAAAGTGACCTAGAAAGGTCAATCCCGAATGAATGGTCCAAGCGAATTTGGCTTAGTGCAGTTGACAAAAAGAGTCGCTGATCGTACCTTCAAGTTTCTTAAAATTGGCCCGTTATCCATTTGCTGGAGAAAATTAAGCATTGCGGAATAAGATATGTGTATTCTTCTTCAGTACCGAAAATCAAGTATAGCGCATTGCGTTAAAACAAGCTGATCGAATTATCTTGATGACCCAGATTAACCGGTTTACACAAGCTGTCGGAATAGAAGTACCGCTGATTTGCGGCGCAATGTACCCATGTTCAAATCCCGAATTGATTGCGGCAGTGTCAGAAGCAGGCGGTATTGGAATCGTTCAACCACTGAGTTTGACTTATGTCCATGGTTACGAATTTAGAGAAGGTTTGCAATACATTCGTAAACTGACAGGCAAGCCAATTGGCGTGAATCTGATTATTGAACAAAGCTCGAAAAAATACTTGGATCGAGTTCATCAGTGGTTAGAAATTGCATTGGAAGAGCGCGTTAAATTTTTCGTAACCGCGTTGGGCAATCCGAACTGGGTCGTAAAAAAGGCTGAACGTGTCGGTGCGACGGTTTTTCACGATGTCACCGAACGAAAATGGGCACATAAGGCTTTGGACGGCGGTGTCAACGGTTTTATCTGTGTAAATAATCGTGCCGGTGGTCATGCCGGTGGATTATCCCCGCAACAACTCATGGAACAACTTGCGGTACTCGATAAACCTCTGATATGCGCCGGCGGTGTTGGAACAGCTGTGGAATATGCCGCGGCCTTATCCTTAGGCTACTCGGGTGTACAAATGGGTACCCGGTTTATTGCCAGCGTCGAATGCAATGCTCATAGTGATTACAAGGAAGCTATCGTAACGGCGCAAGCCCAGGATATCGTGTTGACCGAAAAGATATCAGGCGTTCCGGTATCGGTGATCAATACCCCTTATATCGAAAAGGTTGGAATTCACGCAGGCCCGATCGCCAAATGGTTATTACGCGGCAACAAAACCAAACATCTAATGCGCACTTTCTACTCCTTGCAATCCATTTGGTCACTGAAGCGGGCATCCTTACAGGGTGTAAGTTATCGAGACGTTTTTCAGGCGGGGAAGAGCGTTGAAGGAATAAATCAAATAAAAAAAGCCGGACAAATTGTTCGGGAGTTCAATGCTGTCGCTGACTAGTTACTAACCGATTAATCTAATCAAACAGCCGTTAAACGACGCCCAAAATCTTTTTGCTACTAAAGATCCGAGGCGCCGCTATTGCGAAATGAATGTTTTATGCTGCGACCGGTTCGAGCAATTCAGGCCTGCCCAATTCTTTTAAGTGTTTTAGGTGAGAGCCAATAGCCGATTTTAAGGTCGGATATTCTTTGTAGGGTACATCGAATTCTTCACAGGTATTCTTGACTATATTGCTGATATCGGGGTAGTGCAAATGGCAGATGCGGCTGAACAAATGGTGTTCGGCCTGAAAATTCAATCCGCCGACGTAGAAATTAATGAAGCGGTTGTTCCGAGCGAAATTTACCGTGGTTTTCAACTGGTGTATCGTCCATTCGTCCGACATTGCCCCATTTTCTGCGGGTCGCGGAAAATCCGCATTATCTACGATGTGTGCAAGCTGAAAGACCAGTGATAGCGTAAAACCCAATATTAGGTGGACACCGACGAAGGCCAACAGGACGTGCGCGATGGGGTGAAAAAATAGCGGAAGAACCAGCGCGTAGCTGACGTAAAAAAGCTTTCCCCCCCAAAACATTATCTTATCGGAACGCTTGGGTTCCGGTAGATCATAGATACCGATCTTGCCTTGTATAAACTCTTTAAAATCGCTAAAAAATATCCAGTACATTGACAACAGTGAATACATCGGCAGTGCGTACCAATTTTGGAACCGATGCCACCACTTAAGCTCTTGATCCGGCGTCAATCGAAACATGGAACCCGAGTGAACGTCATCGTCCAGCTCTTCGATATTGGTGAAGGTGTGATGCAGGATATTATGTTTTTGATTCCACAACCATTGGCTGCCACCAACCGCATCTAACATATGTGACATAAACCAGTTTATTTTTTGATTATTGGAATATCCCTTATGACCCGCATCGTGCATGACATCAAAACCGATCATGGTGTGGCCTTGTGCGAGCAAAAACCCCCATATTACCGCTTCAAACAAGGTATCACTATGGAACACCAGCATGACATAGGAAACTATCGATAAACCAATAATAAACGCTGATTTTACGTACATTTGCCAGAGGTCGCGCTCTGGTTTGCCTTGCGACTCAAGGTGCTCCGATACACGTTTTCGGATTTCATTGGTGAAAGGACCCCGCACCGGAAAATGGATAGAATGACTCATGTTTTTTTGCTCTCCCCGCGTTCTAGTTGTATTCGATGATCAATTTTGCGTCGGATACTATCCGGTCGTGATGATCCGCTAACCGGCGTATTTTATCTTTTGTTACGACGAAAAAACATGCTATCTCGCGTTTTTTGCCCAATACAAGCGTTAATTTTGGAATATTAGGTCGATATTTACCGATGATAATTGACAATTCATTTGAGCTTCAGTACATTCCTTGTGGTTAAAATTTGGCGTTTATTTTTCCTATTCTATGCTCTGACAGGCCTTGACAGAGTTGCCGAGGGTTCGAAAAAAAATAAAGAAGGAAGGTTCATTTACGCCTTTCCAATAAGTCTAACCGAAATACCCCACGGCACGTGAATTAAAGTATTTTGGCAGGCCCAGCTTCTGTTAATTCAGAAAGCGTTAATTCAGAGGTACGTATTATGTGTTGGAGTGGAGAAGCATCAGCAACGCTCGCGGCGGTCGGGTTTGGCACAGCCTATTATGTGGCAAATAAAGGGGAATCCAAAGAGCTGTGGGTACCCTTGGTTTATTTTGCATTGATGGAACTGTTACAAGCCGGAACTTACGTATACATTGACGAATGCGATAAACCGCAGAATCAATTACTAACGTTTTTTGGGTACATCCATATTGTTTTTCAGCCATTTTTTGTCAATATGGTTGCAATGTACTTTATCCCAAGGGCAATCAAGGAAAAAATTCAACTTTATGTCTACGCACTTTGTGCAGTGGGTGCATTGGCAATGCTGATCAAACTTTACCCGTTTGCCTGGGCCGGAATCTGTAATATTGGTAATGAAGCATTTTGCGGTCCGGTGTCATGTTCGGTCTCCGGTGATTGGCACATCGCGTGGCGTTTTCCGCTGAATGGGCTATTGTCCGATCCGATCGATTATTATTTGGGGATTACCTATGGCCTGCATAGTGTGACCTATGTGTTGGTTGGCTTTCTGATGCCCTTTTTGTACGGTTCCTGGCGCTTTGTTACATTTCATTTTTTTGTCGGTCCGGTGATTTCAGAGTTGTTAACCGAAGATCCGAACGAATACGCCGCGGTTTGGTGTTTGTTCTCGATCGCGCTTTGCGTTTCCGTTATAAAGACCCCGGTCCGCCGTTATTTACACGTTAATAATTGGATTTTTTACAAAAAGATATCTGCCGATACCCGATTGGCGGAAGCGACAACCTGACGAGAGAAAATTTACGTTCGGCGATTTACCCAAAGGTCGTAGTGCAACACTCAAGCCACTTTGAAGTAGTTCAAATTTTTGTGACTGCGTTGTGATGGGCTACCTATAGGGGACAATCGTCGGTAATTTGACATTAAAGTTTCTAAGCTTGGATTAATTGGGCTCGATTCGACAAATTAGACCGATAGTTATCCAATTATCAAGGTGTCCAACAACGGACTGGCCGATATTGTGATCAGGTGGTTTTTTCAGTGATCTTTCCAGCAGCCCACAAGGGTTTGATCGTTTAGCGAAATAGCTGACGATTATAATTCGGAAGGCTAGGCGTATAAGATGTCCTCGGCGATTCGATCAGCGACGCGATGGGCCGGTTCATCAGTCTCTATAGAGCGTTGATAAATATCCAGGATGGCATCGTAAATACGTTCGATTCGTCTGCGAAGTTCGTCCGTATCCCCAAGAATCACATGGGTCAATCCGCCTACGTTTACCACATAATCCGGTGCGTAAAAAATTCCACGATTATGAAGAATGTCACCAACGTTTTCTTCCGCCAGTTGATTATTGGCCGCGCCGCAAACAACCGCGGTATTGACATTATTCGCTGTTGATTCATCCAAAATCCCTCCCATTGCGCATGGTGCAAAAATGTCAGATTCCCGGTTCAATATATCGGTCTTGCTTAGCGGTGTTGCATCGAATTTAGCCACGCATTGCTGGACTGCGTTCGGGTTCAAATCGTTAACGCATAGTGTTGCACCGTGCTTGTGAAGCAGTGATGCCAGGTGAACACCTACTTTTCCGGCTCCCTGAATCGCAACTCGTAAACCATTAAGATCTGCGCGATCAAACTTTAGTCTTGCGATAGCGCAAATACCTTTGTAAACGCCTAGAGCTGTAAAAAATGATGGATCCCCGTGGGTTGCGGATGTACTCAATACGTGCGCGCTTTGGTTTGCGATGATGTCCATGTCGCCAACCGATGTACCGACATCGACGGCGGTAATAAAGCGCCCGCCTAAACTATCGATAAATTTACCGTAAGCTTCGAAGTAGGCGGATGGGTTCTCTATGGTATGCGGTCTAATTAATACCGCTTTACCTCCGCCATACGGCAATCCAGCGAACGCAGATTTATAACTCATCCCACGGGCTAACCGAACCACATCGGCGATCGCATGTTCGGTAGAATGATAGTCCCAGCTGCGGGTTCCACCCAACGCAGGCCCAAGATTGGAATTGTGAATAGCAATAATGGCTTTGAGTCCAGTTGACGGATCACTCCTGAAGTGAATCTCATCCAGGCCGTGGTATTCTGCCAACTGAAACAGGTCGCAACTAGATTGAGAGTTCGCGTCTTTTGAAGAAATTAATGAAATATTCGAAGAATACGACATGGATCTGCCTTACGTATTGAACGTTTCTATGTACCTATATAGACCACCTATGCATTGCATAATTCAGAATAGGCGCTCCTCGGAAACTAATATTCTATGAAAGGCTATTGTCGATTTTTTTTGACACTTTGTTACCCGATAATCCTTGAATGCCTTTTTGTCCCGCAAAAAAACTAATACGTCCCCAGCAGTAGAAATTCCCGGACAAACTTTGACTTCGCTGCCGGACTTACCTGTTTGTTGTAGCTATATCCATCTAGATGCCTAGTGATCGTTCGATATTACTAGACAGTACCTGATTGGAGCCGTTGCGAAAATAAATCGCAGCCATTAGGAATATCTATGAACCCGTTCGGAATCAACGCAAGAAGGTCGTCTGGGTCGCTTTCGTGCATCTATATGACCCGGCTGCTACTTCTCCGTCTCCAGCAACCCATTACGTTCCAAGAATTTCCGAGCGACATCAGCTGGGCTGTGTTTCTTTTTATCCACCTCGTAATTGAGTCGCTGCATCGTCGAGTCATCGAGGAGCCCGGCTAGCAGATCGAGCACTTGGCGCAGTTCTGGATGGGTCATAAGTACCTCGGTCCGGATCACCGGTGCGGCCTGGTAGGGAGGAAAGAACCCCCGGTCGTCCCGCAGTGGTTGGAGATCAAAGGCAACGATTCGTCCGTCGGTGGCGAAGGCGGAGATAACATCGATTTCGCGGTTCGCAATTGCCTGATACATGAGCGCCGGTTCGAGGTCCCTTATGTTCTGGAACTGAAGCCCGTAGGTACCACGCAGTCCCGGGTAACCGTCCAACCGCTCACTGAATTCAGCAGTGAACCCAGCTCGTAGTGTTCCTGATATGTCAATAAGATCGGAAATCGTCGACAAATTGCGTAATGAGGCATCGGACTTCCGAATAGTGATCGCGTAAGTGTTATTGAAACCGAACGGTCTAAGCCAGTCCGCCCCAAACCGTTCCCGGTAATTACGAGTGACCACCTCGTGGACTCGATCTGGATCAGCTATACCAGATTCTTTGAGGATCACGGTCAATGCAGTACCGGTATACTCGGCGTACAAATCGATTTCTCCGGCCTTGAGCGCCTCATGACAAACCATCGTTCCTCCGAGGTTGAAACGCCGCTCCACGCTCAGATCGGTGCGCGCTTCGATGAGTTGGGCCATCAATTCTCCAAGGATTAGCTGTTCGGTGAAATTCTTCGAGCCGATTATGAGCGTTTGACCATCTGGTGGAGACGATCCCCAGGCCTGGTTCGAGGTCGAGGTGTTAGTCGAAAAGTACGCAAACCATCCCACGACGATAAGAGCCAATGGCAAAGCAAGCGCCACAGGGCGCAAGAAATGGTCAATTGTCGTCTTGAAACCGGGACCCCTCGACCGCTTACGACGAAATCCCCATTGAAACGTCGCGATGGAACCATCAACGGTCAACGCGAGTAATGCCGCAGGAATGGCACCTAGCAGGATCAAATTAGTGTTTGAGAGAGCCAGGCCTCGGTTAATAAACTGGCCAAGTCCTCCAGCGCCGATGAAGGCCGATAGGGTCGCGATCCCGACACCGGCCACTGCGGCCGTTCGGATACCTGCCAAGATTACTGGCATTGAGAGCGGAATCTCGACTAGCCACAGCCGCTGGCACGGGGTCATCCCGATCCCGCGAGCCGCTTCGATCACCTCCGGAGGCATACTATTCAATCCCGTCAGTGTGTTGCGAACGATAGGGAGTAGGGCATACAAAGTGAGAGCGATAATAGCCGGGACCGCACCGATCTTTTGCAATAACGCGAGGAGAATCGCAAGCATCGCCAAACTGGGAATGGTCTGTAGGATGCCAACGCCTCCAGTCACTGGGCTGCGGAGCCACCATATCCGCGCTGCGCAGATGCCGAGCGGCACGCCGACAAGGATTGCCATACCTGTGGAAACACCAGTCAGCATAAGGTGCTCTCCCGTACGCAACCAGAGCTCAGGCAGCCGATCCGAGACGAATCCGATCCACGAGTTTGCGGTCATTACAGCATCTTCCCGTATGCTGCCAGTTGTTGGGCAGGTTTGGTAAAAAGCTTGCGTACAAAATCAGTGTCCGGATTCTGAAGTATTTCCTCTTTTGTCCCGATCTGATGCAGATGCCCGTCGTGTAATATCGCAATTCGATCTCCAAGGGTGAGTGCCTCGAAGATATCGTGGGTCACAAATACGATGGTCTTATTCAGTGTTTGCTTGAGCGCCAGAACCTCCTGCTGGAGTGTGTCGCGTGTCAATGCGTCTAGCGCTCCAAAGGGTTCGTCCATTAACAGATAAACCGGATCTGCCGCAAGAGCACGCCCCACACCCACGCGTTGCTGCTGCCCGCCCGAGAGTTCTTCCGGAAATCGTCCTGCGTAGGTCTCCGGATCAAGTCCAACGATTCGGAGCAGTTCGCGAGCGCGTTTAAGACGCTTCTGAGCCGGCCAGCCGATAAGACGCGGCACCACAGTAATATTTTCCGCAACCGTCATGTGGGGGAATAATCCAATCCCCTGAAAGACGTAACCTATGCTACGCCGTAAAGCGACCGGATCCTGGCAGGCAATATCTTTGCCGTCTATTTCGATTGTGCCGCTAGTCGAATCGAGAAGACGGTTTATCAGTTTGAGGAGAGTTGACTTACCGCTGCCGGATGAACCAAGTAGAACAAGCGTCTCGCCGTCTTGGATATTGAGGGAGATATCGTTAATGGCGAAGTGCCGCCCTTCATCGAAGGACTTTGAGACGTTCTTCAAAGATATCATGTTGCGTCAGACCTCTGGATTAAGAAGTTCAAACGAAGACGTCTTGAATACGATCAATTAATAAATGAGCTATTCAATTTGGTCCGAGATTACCGACAGATGCTAGTATTCGTCTCGGATTCGGCGCTATTAAGCAGTCCTCATTCATCGTCTAAAGCAATTCCAATGAACAGTGGGGCTTTGCGGCAATGAACAGCTCGGTACATTGGTTGCCTTGATCTTGCCGTTCAATGATGTCGACATTTATTCCGTAGTATCTTCGATACATCTTTTCACTCGTTCTTATCCGTGAATCTCCGTTGCGGGAGCACGGCTTGATGTCCAACGGCAGGAAAAGCTGCTCTAAACTTTAACGCGTATTTACAGATCAAAACACCCAATACGGATGTTTACTTTCCACGCGTTGTCATGAAATGATGCCTTGTGATGCAATGAATTCTGAGGAAACATCCGCATTTTTTCGACCGGCTATTGCGAAATAAAAAAGCGGTTCACCGTCAATTGACAATCTGTGCCGATAGCGTTCAATATGATAAATATCGAGATATTTTGAAAAAATCAATTCTCTTATTAATCGTGAGAATCCGGCGTCATCGGTATGGTCAAGAAAAGTTTCCTTGATATTAAATGCAACCCATCCTTGGGCATTAATAATATTGAATGCCTCTATAAACGCTCTTGATGGAATATCGCCAAATCCAAGTGCTGCCACTGTGACCATGCAGTCGCACTGCCATGAGGCAATGTCCTCTCGTGTGTCTTCATTTAAGCGGGTGAAATCTTCTACATAATAAGCATCATACAAACCGGGCCGGTCTCGGACAGTCGCATCATAGGCTTCTGCAATGATGTCCACACCGATTAAACGCGATACGCCTCTTTTTTTTAGTTCCTCACCCATCATGCCGTTACCTGCACCTAGGTCCAAGACCCGAAGTTCGGTAAAACTATCTTGGGACTGTTTTAGAGAAGATTCGAGAATGGAGGTGACTTTACTGGGCGAGGTACATTTGAGCCGATCGTAAAACACTTGCTCATAGAGCCCGGGGACTTGATAAATCTCGTCGTAATCATGGAATCTAACCTTCCTCTGACCACTTGATCCCTGAAGAAAAAAATAGGCTTCGTCTTGATGAAGATTCGAAGACTCGTTTTTTGGAAATTGAATCCTGTGTCTTTTTTGCATACCTCATTTATTTTTAGTTTAGATTTAACTTTATAATGACGTCAGGGTGCAGCGTCTATTTTTATTGGATAAGGATGGAATAGTTTATTTTTTGTCACGTTATTGTCAAGTTTATAGATTCTACCATAACTCTTTGAGAGGAATATTATGGCTAGACAACGTATTGGATGGGATAGGGCAGTTTTCATCTGTATATTTCTAGCATCTAACAGGATTATAGATTCAGAATTAATATCAACTAACGAAATGTATTTCAAATAGTCCAAGATGAAGTAATCAGGAGAAGTTGAAATGCCAAAGAAGAATTTTCAAGCCTTAAAAATTTATTCGTCTGCAAAAGAACACGTTACAAAAATTGAGTTGGTAACAATTGATGCGCTAAATCCAGGTGAAATATTGATCAAGGGCTATTATTCAGGCATCAATTACAAGGACGCATTGGCAGTATCGGGAACAGGTAGGATACTGCGTAAATCACCATTAATCGGCGGTATAGACGTATCTGGAATCGTAGAATTTTCAGAAACTCCTAATATTTCGCCGGGGGATAAAGTACTGGTTTGCGGTTGCGGTTTATCAGAAACCTTGGACGGAGGATATTCAGAATATACTCGCGTGCCGGCAGATTGCGTGGAGCCGTTACCGGAAAATATTGACCTATTCGACGCAATGGCAATAGGATCGGCCGGTTTTACCGCTGCACTCGCGATCGACCGAATGGAGCACAATGCACAATCGCCGGATAAAGGTCCGATTGCGGTAACCGGTGCCAGCGGTGGTGTTGGAAGTTATGCGATAGATCTACTATCCAATCGAGGGTATGAAACCGTTGCGATCAGCAGTAAGCAGGAATGCCTTGAATACCTACTTTCGTTGGGGGCGGATAAGTTAATTGTGCGGCAATCTATGACTCTGGGCGAACAAGCTTTGGAAAAGGGTGAATGGGGCGGGGCAGTAGATAGCGTAGGCGGCGATTTACTTTCATGGTTAACACGTAGCGTTAAACCTCAAGGCAATATCGCAAGTATCGGACTGGCGGGTGGCATGAATATAAAAACAACGGTTATGCCATTCATTTTACGTGGTATCAATTTGCTCGGGATCGATTCCGTACATTGTCCCGAAGAAACAAGGTCCAGGATATGGCGCCGTCTGGGGACAGATTTACGACCCCGTCATATTGCAAAAATTGTCAATCGGGAGATTACGTTAAGTGACGTCCCATCTGTGGTCGATGCTTACATCGATGGACAGAATAGTGGTCGAACCGTCGTGAATCTTTTGGGCTAGCGATCCCTATTTTTCATCTACCGGCAAAACAGTCCGGGTGTTGAATCATTTTTGCTATTAGGCAGTTCAATCTAGATCCCATCAAAACAAAAAAGGGTTTCCCTCGCTTAGCAACCAAGATCGATGTTGCTCGCTCAGAAAACCCTTTTTTTCGCAGGTACACCTGCAGTTAAAGTTGCTATTCGTGATAGTAAAATCTGAACAGATTATATTCCTTAGTTTATTTAGCAACAGGCGCTGGTGCGGGTACTGCTGCAGCTGGCGCCGTTTCACCGGATTTACCCGGTATCGGGTCTGGTGTTGCTACGGGTGCCGGTTCACTGGGTTTTTCCTTTTCAACCATAACGATGGCTGCCGCTGTTTTTAGACTGTCCAAGTATTTTTCTATACTTTGTTTTTGCAATCCAGCCTGAATTTTTGATTTAACCGATTCCAGTGGAGGCGGTTGCTTGGACCGAGAATCTTCCCGATAAATGATGTGCCATCCAAATTGTGTTTTGACTGGAGCTTTGGAGGTTGCACCATTCTCCAACACAACCACGGCTTCAGAGAAGGGCGGTACCATTTGGTCGGCACCGAACCATCCGAGATCACCGCCTTTTGGACCAGAAGGGCCGATTGAATGCTTTTTCGCTAGCTCCGCGAATTTGCCACCTTTCTCCAATTCTTTAATGACATTTTTGGCTTCATCCTCGGTTTTAGTCAAAATATGGCTAGCTTTATACTCTAAACCGGCCATGCCGCCCACCTGCTGATCATAGGCGGCTTTGACCGCTTCGTCGGTTACTGGCGAGGTTTGCAAAAAATCCTGCATCGCTGCTTGACTCAAAATCGATTTATTCACCAACATTAGCCGTTTAGCGACATCAGGATTGTTCTTTAGATTTTTACGTACCGCTTCTTGGTATAACAATTCCTGTTTAATCAAATCATCAAGTAACCGATCGCGCGGAATTGCGGCGCCGCGGTTCGCGCTGTTGATCATTGCTAAGGTTTCTTCGGTGATGGGTTTATCGTTAACCGTTACAATGGTTTCTCCACCCATCACCACCTCGGGCTCAGCGGAAGTTTGATTTGCTTGTTGGCAGCCGGTAGTAAATAGAACACTACAACTGAGTACTATTAAGGTTTTTTTCATCATTCCTTTAGGTTCCTTTATTGATTTCCTGGGGACTATAGACTTTCATGCTGAACGCATGAATATCCGTTTGCATCAAATCCCCAAGTGCCGTATAAACCAGCTGGTGGCGCTGGACTAAATTTTTACCTTCGAACAGGGGTGAGACTATAGTCGCAAAAAAGTGTCCACCGCCGTGTTGCTTTGATCCCGCGTGGCCGGCATGAGAGTGGCTATCGTCAATTATCTCCAATTTTTCCGGGGACAATGTCTGCTGTAACCGAGACTCGATTTTCTCGACGCGCGAGGTCATTTGGGAAAGACTTTTTTGAACGGTTTAACCGTCACGCCGGCATAAACCCCAACCGCGTTATAGGGATCAGCGTCTGCCCATTTTTGCGCGGCAGCCAAATTTTCGAACTCGGCGATAATCAAGCTGCCTGAAAAGCCCGCGTCCCCTGGGTCTTCAGAATCGAGGATAGGGTGGGGGCCCGCAATCACCAGTCGCCCCTGATTTTGCAATTCCTCTAACCGCTCCAGATGTGCCGGTCTAACTTCTAGTCTTTTTGCCAGGCTGTTGGGTACATCTTCACAAATTACTGCGTAAAGCACGTTTTACTCCTTTGGTTGCGATTCCAGCTCGACATGTTTGGACAGATAAACCGCTTGCAACAAAATAAACAACAGCATCAATCCAAACATACCAAACAATTTAAAATTAACCCATGTCTCTGTATCAAAATTGTAAATAACAAATAAGTTGATACAGCCAAGGCTTAGAAAAAACAATGCCCACATCATATTTAACCGGCGCCAGATTGGATCAAGCAATGTCATGTTCCCACCCATTACTTTTTGAATGAATGGTTGCTTACCGATGTAATGACTGCCAAGAAAAACTATACCGAAAATCCAGTTAATTATGGTCGGTTTCCATTTTATGAAAAGTTCATCGTGAAGTACCAGTGTGGCCCCTCCAAATACACAAATAAGCACCAACGTTACCATGTGCATGTATTCCACTTTCCGCGTTTTAACCCAAGCAATACCAACTTGGCAAAACGTAGCGCCAATGGCTACGGCTGTCGCTGCGTATATGCCATAAAACTTGTAGACGATAAAAAACAGTAAAACCGGAAAAAAATCAAAAAGAAGTTTCATCGCTTGAGAAATTAACTATTATACTGCCCGTTTTAAAATTACGTTTTCAGGTCAAACGTAATAGTCGACACCCAACATTTTGGACAGCATGGATTGTTCTTCGAATTTGGCAGCATTGAGTTCAGCGCTATAAGCCGATAGCGCGGCAAAGGTTTTAGGATTTGAATAATCGTCAGAATTCGATTTACGCAACACGTCACGGACAACTGTCACATCGTTGGCTGCTGATTGCTGGTATACCGAATGTCGTTGTGCTGGCGTATCCTTATCATCTTCGCCACGAGATTTTTCGACTGCAGCAACAGGTTTAAGTTTGTCGTTGTTGGATTGCCTAGCAATACCAGCAATATTCTGGGTTTGAATACCAGTAAGGGCAAGTGGATTGGAATATGACTTTTGGATTTGCATGGATCAGCTTTTGACGCCTGCGAACACAGCGTATTCGTTCATCCTAGCCCGACTCGCTCGTTCGTGCAAGTCTATAGGTAAAAAAATCGCCTGAAATAGACCCTGAACACACAAATACAAGACCGTAGAGTGCCATTTGGATTAAAATTCTCGGCGGATGCAGACCTTTAACATTATTAATCAACTTTGATTGAGGATTAACTGTGGACAAAAACAGAAAGACCGAAATAGAAGCCGCAGCGTTTAGGCGTCTTTTAGAACACCTACGCAGTCACCCTGATGTGCAAAACATGGATTTGATGATTCTGGCAGATTTTTGCCGTAATTGTTTATCTAAATGGTACGCGGCGGCGGCTGACGAGCGTGGCGTTAGTTTGAACTATGAGGACGCCCGGGAAATCGTGTATGGAATGCCGTATGACGAATGGAAGGACAAATTTCAAACAGAAGCAACACCAGAGCAAATGGCGGCCTATGATGAGGCAAAAGAAAAGCGAAAGAGTCGCTAAGCAAAAACCACAGGAATCGGCAAGTTGACCTGAAGGTAGTAGGGAATTCAAATCTTAGCAAGAAAAAGGCTGGGTGGCAGGAAATTACGAATTTGGGTATTTATTTAACATAATATACATTATGCGCAATAAGAAATTTCTAATATTCCATTCAAGAGGCTAATTTTTTATCCTTGAAAGATTTAAAATGCCAACCTGGTCTTTTAGATATCGTTCGTTATTATCGATATCATAGAAATGGATTTTGAATTGCTTCGAAGGACCTGCGCATTGAGCAAAATCGATTGCGCGAGATTTTTTAACGTCTCTTCACGCACCATTCGTAATTGGGATATAAGCGACAACCCACCAGTTGCCGTCCGGCGTTGCCTTGGTTTAGAATCACTCTGACCGCAGTTATCCGCAAGCCAACTGACAATAATGCTTTGTTTGGCCAGTCAATGATATCGGCAATTAATCTGTGAGAAAGAATGTGATAGTTGTTACGACACGAACATCTTTTTCTATTTTTCTCGTATCACCATGTTCTTCGCCAGCATCACGTATATAAAAACCACCTTGCCTGGCATTTCTTATACCGCCAACGCTAACTCCTGCGCTTTCTGCAAATTCATTAGCAGCAATACGGGCATTTTTTGTGGCTTCTCTCAACATATCAGGTTTAATATCGTTTAGTTTTGTAAAACGATAGGCAGGCACTCCGTTAGTGATATTAATTCCTTGGGCTATTAATTTGTTTACATTGGCCCTTACTTTAGATACGCGTTCAACTTTGTCTGTTTCTACACTGATTGAACCAACCAGCTGATGCTCTTCATCCACTAATTTTTGATTTTCGTCTCTATATGCCCTGTAATTATAATCAATAATTCCTATTTCAATTTCCTCTTGTTCAAATCCATTCTCTTTTAACAATTTAGTGATAATTTGTTGATGTTCCTCTGACGTTTTATAGAGTGTTGCTATTTCTTCGCGATTTTTTCCGGTAACGCTGAATGTAAGATTCCAGTTCGCGCGATCAGCTTTTACTCTTCGTTCTGCGAGACCTTTCGCTTCCGCGGTATTAATCGCAACTTTTGCGTTATACATTGTTTGACCGATAAAATAACCACCGATTGCGATTCCGATAGCCAAAAATACACCGAGGAAAGGTAGTCCTAAAGAATTTTCATTTTTCATACTTAAAACAGTTCAATTATCATAATTAATAAACAAATTTTCTATTGCACTTAACGGGTTTGGCGATCTCAGGCGCGCTCGGTCTCAGTGTTTTCTCCTTGGCTTAATGGTTCCACGTTGGCCTGAGCTAGGAAGTAGGGTTCGAAACCTTAGACATTCTTTAGCCTCATATCTCACTTTGGTTTTTTATAATTTTTCTACATCGGTCGATCTTAAACCCAACCCAATCAATTGCCTACCTATTATTGCGCGATCTTGGATCCACGCACATCGTTGGTGAATTATGGAAAGATTCTCAATATCTATTGAGACCATCGGAATAACGTAATTCATTGCATCGGCCAGATCAGGCGGATTACGATATACTTCCGCACAGTCTTTATCTCTAATTTACACATAAAGTATCTAGTCCATGCTTACAATACAACACCCAGAATTTCCGTTATCGGACGATGTTATCTATTTAAACCATGCTGCGGTCGCCCCTTGGCCGAACAGAACCACACAAGCAGTAAAAGCTTTTGCAGCAGAAAACGTCCGGATTGGCGCGCGTGATTACCCCAATTGGCTAGCAAAAGAATCTGAACTTCGTGGACAATTAAAACGGTTGGTCAACGCCGCCTCCGTCGACGATATCGCATTGGTTAAAAATACGTCCGAAGCGATTTCTTTCGTGGCGATGGGATTGAATTGGCAGGACGGAGATAATATTGTGTCCAGTAACGAAGAATTTCCATCCAATCGAATTGCCTGGCAGGCATTGGCTGAACGAGGCGTTCAATTGCGCGAGGCCTGTGTTGCGAATACAGATAAACCAGAGGCTGCTTTATTCGATCTTGTAGACCGAAATACACGGATGATCGCGGTGAGTTCGATCCAGTTTGCTTCGGGTATTCGACTGGATTTGGAGGTGATCGGTGATTTTTGTCAGTGTCGCGGAATTTTGTTTTGCGTGGATGCAATTCAAAGTTTGGGAGCAGTTCAATTCAATGCACAAGCATATCAGGCTGATTTTGTGATGGCGGACGGCCATAAGTGGATGCTGGGTCCCGAGGGATTGGGTGTGTTCTATACGACGCCTCAAGCTAGAGACCGGCTGAAGCCCAGTCAGTACGGCTGGCATATGATTGAAGACTCTAACAATTACGACAACGTCCCCTGGACTATCGCGCGCAGCTCTCGGCGTTTTGAATGCGGTAGCTCAAATATGTTGGGCATACATGCGCTATCGGCCAGCTTGTCTTTGTTGCTGGAAACCGGAATGGATAAGGTTGAATACGGTGTTCTTGAAAATGCCGCGTATTTGAGACAACGTATCGATGCTTCGTCGCACCTCATTTTACGTAACAAGCCCTCAGTTGATCTTCAATCAGGAATCGTTACATTTTCAAGTAAAACAATCAGTAACAGTTTGTTGTTTAAGTATATTCGAGAATATGGTGTGGTTTGCGCACTGCGCGGTGGAGGTATTCGGTTTTCCCCGCATTTCTATACTACAGAGATCGATCTAAATCGCGCAATAGAGATTATTAACGCGTATGAGAATGATAATATTTCTTAAATATCAATAAAATAAATGACATTCTTGATATCCATCAGCCTTATTTCCAACGCTGGATGGGATAACACGCTAATCAATTAGCCTCCGTCTACCATCTGGGCGTTTAAATTCTTGGTTTTTATTGCCGCCAATTCGATTGGACCAGTGGTGCGGTCAATCGCAAAATCAATGATGATGGGGTAATGGTCAGAACCAATGTCCGGCCCCCTACTCCATTGTTGAATTTCTATGGTGGGAGAAACCAAACAATGGTCGATAGGGATTTGCATCAACGAGAACTGAACCGGCCAGGTCGCTTGTATACCAAACCCTTTTCGGCTATCTACCAAATTCGATTGTTTGATAACGTCATCAAAATATGGCGACCACGGGGTTATATTTAGATCGCCGATCAACATAACGGGATCGCGCAATTCCATAGCAGTATTGGCAAGATCTAACAATTGCTTATTGCGGAGATCAAAATATTTCTTCTTCGTAGGTGCTGGAACGTGTGCTGCGATAATGTGGAACGGCTTATTGTTCACAGCCAAATGGGCAATGATCGCGTATTGACTGTTGGATGCAAATTTCCTCATCTCTACGCTTTTAATTGGGTATTGGCTAAATAGCGCTATTCCGAAATATCCCGTTGTGGGTTCTATTCGGGAATAATTGAACCTTTGAGCTAAAGATTGGGTTACGTCCGACCAACTGTCGTCCACTTCGAACAAGGCCAAAAAATCCGGATTGGCTTGTTCAACAAAACTGCTTAGTTGGTGCCGCTCCTTGTTTTCTGCATAAACATTTGCGGAAATTATTCGAAGCTTCGGGTTTTCGTTATCAGTACTATGCCCGGACATATATAGCGGAATGAGTAAAGAGAGATTAACAAGTGCAAGACTACCCGCCAACACGGCTGCGTAGTAAAACCGGGAAAAAACCAGATAAGCTAAGCAAACCACTAGCACAGTAAAATATTGACCTCGAAAATGGCTTATTTGATTGAATGGCCAAAGCCAATGACCCGCAAAGCCTAGAATTGATAAAGTGCACGCTATCCCGAGTACAAGCCAAAATATTTTTTGTATTATTATTCCGAATTTCATTAAGCGACAAATATCTTCAATAATTGAGTCTCCCTGCTGACCGAAATTATTTCCTGAAAAACCTAGTTTGTTTAATCACGTCATTCACGCTGATTAAATAATCTTTTGGTTTGGATATATGCATAAATTTTTAGGAAAATCCACAGCCCATATTGTTTATTCAGTGCGAAAATCGCGTAAAAATCGGTCTATTCGCTCGGAGCCCCGATTATTCGATAGAACATGCGATTTGCGACGGCATTGCCAAAAGCCTAGACTGATCTTCTAAAAACACTAGGCTTATCTGAGTTTGCAGCCCTATCGATACATCGAATATATAAAAATCTTCGTCTGCAATTAAGATCTATCGGATTTTACGGGAAGAAGAAATTTTTGACAGTTACATTGTTATTTCCGCTTTAGTAGGCCCTATTTGTCATTACTTCTTTGTAAATCTGTATGTAAGTTTTTGCCCTTTACCGGAATCAACTAGATTACGGTAATTGATACCAATTTATTTACAACAACAATTCTGTCGCTTACCGAAAATTCTTTTTCTTGTTGTATAGGTGGGTCCTATTGTGGAAATCCAACTAATCTGTATCGCCATTCTGATCTTGTTGTTAGCCGCAACGAATGGTGCAAATGACGTTTCTAAGGGTGTGGCAACATTACTGGGCAGCGGTATATCGACGGCCAGGATTGCATTGTTATGGGGTACCTTTTGCACTATCGCTGGAGGTATTGCGGCTATCGTCTGGGGAGACGCGCTGATTCAAACTTTCAGCAGCGGCTATTTGTCAGATGATTTTCGAATTACACCTGCATTTTTGGGCGGAAGCATGACAGGTGCGCTGTGTTGGCTTTATTTTGCGACACGCAAAGGATGGCCCGTTTCCACTACCCATGCCCTGTTGGGAGGCATTGTCGGAGCGGTATTGGCTCAGGTTGGCCCGGATGGACTACAAAAAACTGCGGTAACAACCAAAGCCGTCGCACCGCTTTTACTGAGTCCTATACTTGCGATTCTGCTTTGCGCTGCGATTTTATTCGCAGTACAACGTATGAACGAGCGTTTTCCTCAATGGCGTGAAGGGTGTTGCTCAAAGAATGCTTGGCACCGGAACCCTTATAACTGCGCAGATCGACAGAACTATAGAAAATTCTATTCGATGTTGCCATTTGTTTGGACGGGTCTGCATTGGTTTAGCGGCGGTATCATAAGCTTCGCGCGTGGACTGAATGATGTTCCAAAGATAGCCGCGATCCTTTTCCTAACGCTGGGCCTTCTTCCCAAAGAATCCACTTTATATTTATATACAGATAATAAGATTATTTTTCCGATTTTGCTTGTTACTATAGCAATGGCCATCGGTAGTTTATGGAAGGGCCAAAGAGTATTGAAGGTCCTTGCCCATCGGGTGGTACCGCTGGACGCGACTACTGGAACAATTGCAAATTTTGGCACTGCCGCCCTCGTACTCGCAGCTTCACCGCTTGGGCTGCCGGTTTCAACCACACACGTCAGCACCGGTTCCTTGATGGGAATACGCTTCAAAAACAAGGATATTCCAGATCAAGACGATTCACTACGCTGGATTATTTTCGCCTGGCTCGTTACATTACCGGTTACCGCGTTAATCGCCGCAATTTCTAGCCGATTCTACTAACGTATTAAGCGACTATCATGCACGCTACCCTACCCTTGCTGGAAAACTCGACTTTTCCACAAATTTATCGGAAGAAACTTGAGATCCTCCAGTTGAATCTTGGTTATTTATGCAATTTAAGTTGCGTACATTGTCACGTTAACGCGGGACCCAAGCGAACTGAACTCATGACGCGCGCAACAATTGAACAGGTCATTCAGTTTATCCGCCGAGAACAGATCAAGATCCTGGACTTAACCGGCGGAGCACCTGAAATGAACCCCGAATTTAGATATCTGGTCGATGCAGCGCGCAACGACGGAGTTCGTGTTATAGACCGCTGCAATCTGACCATTCTCGAGCATCCTGAATTTGATGATCTTGCCAACTATCTCGCCAACCGTGAAGTTGAGATTACCGCGTCGCTGCCTTGTTATATTGAAGATAACGTTGACCGTCAACGCGGTAAGGGCGTATTTGATTCCAGTATATCGGCATTGAAGCGGCTCAACGGGTTAGGCTATGGCAAGCCAGAATCCGGATTACTACTTAATTTGGTATTCAACCCACAAGGCCCGGTACTCCCGCCACCCCAACAAGAACTTGAAACGGATTATCGCAGACATTTAAAGGAAGAGTTCGATATTGAATTTAATGAATTGTTTACGCTAGCCAATATGCCGATCCAGCGTTTCGGCAGTACATTAATTGGCAAAGGTCAATTTGACGAATACATGACACTTCTGGAAACTAGTTTTCGTCCTGAAAATCTAGACTCGGTCATGTGTATTAATACGCTAAGCGTCGATTGGCAGGGCTATGTTTACGATTGCGATTTTAATCAAATGCTGGGCTTGGCGTTGGGTGCATCTTCATCTAAACGAATACACCTATCCCAATTAAATGTTTCTAAGATCGAGGGCCAACCTGTCACAGTCCGGCAACACTGTTTCGGCTGCACCGCCGGACAAGGCAGTAGTTGCAGTGGGGCTTTGTCCAAAAATAATTGATAGCGAAATCTAACTTTTCCATCAACCTGGTCCAACGCACAGCGCAATTAACGGCAACATAATCAGTTCAGCTCATGCTGTTTAAAATAACTAGTCGAAAAACTGATGAAGGATTTGATCTTTAACGATGGGTATTTGCGCTGAGTGTATATCGCATAAACCGGCAAACTGGATAAACGGCATTGTGGTAACAATTCAGTTAATGCGCCACTTTTGGCGTAGGCAGCGGCGGTTAAATGCGGCACTTGTATAATTCCTACACCCAACGATGCTACCTCACATAATAGGCCGCCATTATTGGACGAAAAATACCAATTGGTGCTAAAAGTTTTTAACGTATTGGCGCATTCAAATAGCCATTCGTCACCGTGTGGCGTCCCCAAAAAACGAAGACATCGATGCGACGATAAATCCTCGATTGATTCCGGCCGGCCATATTGATCCAAATAGGTGGGTGCAGCAAAGGTACAGAGTTTGGTCGAGGCAATCGGTTTTGCGATCAAATCCTGATCCGGCGTATCGGTGACTCGTATCGCGATATCGAATATGCCTTGGTTTAAATCTACATAATGGTTGTCCAACGAAAGGAGGATGCGTACATCAGGATATTCGCTTTGAAATCCTGCAATCACAGCCGCCATGTGTTTTCCACCAAAATCGACTGGCGCGTTAATTTTGAGCAACCCGCTCGGAAGATGGGTCATGCCGGTTACGGTATCTTCCAACTCAATAAGGTCGTGTAGCAGTTGATTACAACGCAGATAATATTCTCGACCAATTTCCGTTTGACTGACTACACGGGTTGTTCGATTAAACAACGAGACACCCAATAATTTTTCCAGATAGGCGATATGCTTACTCACCATTGTGCCGGATATATTCAAATCTTTGGCGGCCGCTACGAAACTACCCAATTCCACCACGCGACAGAACGCACGCATACTACTTATTTTGTCCATTATTATTAACCCTGGGTTTATAATATTAAAACTCTTAGCTAATTTACCAAGTATTTAGCATCAAATAAAATAAGCTACGCTATTGGCGTTTGCCGTCTGGGTTTCGACATACAAACCCCTTTGCCGCTGTGGAATAGATAGCGTTGGGTCGGCGGCTATCGAAACACACTGCCGTTGCTACGGTGAACGTCAATAGTTTTTTTTCAATTTGATGACTAGTGGAGCAATCATTAGCCAAATTCTGGACGAAGTCTTACAAGCGAACTAATCCTACGCAGCCACTTTTGGAGACAAAGCCAAATCGCGTTCCTCCCATTTTTCCTATCCGTCGGTCCCTTGAACTACGTGCATCGTCGATTGAACGATTGACGCTGAATCAACACAGCAAATCTTAAGCCTTTTTTCAAAAACAAGCGATATTTCCATTGTTGCCAAAATCAAACTATACATTTCCAGTATTCTCAAACCACTAACGTAAAACCCGATTTAGCCGCGATGCGTTTCTATTTGACGATATAATACTTGCCGTTGCTCACCTTAACTGTATGCGCGGGGATGCCGATTGGAAAAAAGAATAATTTATGTTTTAGGCTGTGGAAGAAGTGGTTCTACTATTCTTGGGTTTTGTCTGGGTAACGCGGAAAATGCTTTGGATCTGGGGGAAGTCGTTGAATTTACGCGTTTCAATGGACATCCCAACGGTTTCAATAGCAATACAAAAAATTACCTGTTTTGGGATCGTGTATTAACATCCATTGAGGCTAAAAATGCCGAGATTGATTTAAGCGGGGTTAAGCGGCTGCAGAAACGATTCGATAAGCATTACGCCATTCCTTTACTGTTTCTTCCTACCCCTATACTGAATCAGTTTGGGCTTTCCGATTATAGAAAATTTCTGAAAGCTAAATACGATGGTATTTTCGCTCAATCGAACTGCGAGTGGTTTATAGACAGCTCAAAATACCCGAGCCGGCTAATTCACCTTCGCGAGATCTATGGGAAGGAAGCGATCAATGTAGTCTATTTGATTCGTGATCCGGGAAGCGTAGCGATAGCTTTTCAAAATTCAGCACAATCGATGACAAAAGGATTTGCAGTCAGCATGACCTATTATTTTGTCGTCAACTCTTTTTCTTATTTTGTATATTTATTGACACCATCAAAAAATAGAATCCGAATTGCTTACGAAGAGCTTATCCAGTTTCCCAGTATACAATTGGCAAATATTGGTCATCACTTTCAGCTTAACGTAGATAGACTGTTGGAAAAAATAAAAAAGGGCTTAGAATTACAGCGGGGATATATTTTCAACGGTAACCGAATGCGGACCAAAGAATCGGTGATATTTAAAAAAAGTACGCCGAAATTGATTACTTTGCCCTGGCACCAAACCGCAATATCGAAACTCTTGAAATATGTCTTTATGCCCTAAACTTGCAACCAAACTTAATTTAGAAAGTTTGTATCGCCTAAGGAATGATCGTTCAAAGCGACAAGCGAAATAATTTGATTCCTTTCTACGCTGACGAAAGTACCACTGAATTTCATTAAACAGCTCTTAGGTCTCAAATTGTGGTTTTGTATGCTCTTGCTGTATAAATATCGGCCAAATTGGAAACCTCGTTCGGTACAATCAAGTTTCTTGGGTTGTACCCCGGCAAATAACTCTTTAGCAATCGTGGGAAAAAGTATTTAAACAACAATTTTTGCCATTTCCAAATTCTTTTTAGTCGACCGGTCCAACCGCTGCATATTCTGGCCCAATCTGAACACTGATTCTGGCGCAACGTGAACAGCGATTCTGGTTTATGGTGAACAGTGATTCCGGCTGAAGATGAACAGTTTTTCAAGTTTTTCCGGAATTGATGTTCAAC
>Ga0209992_10000322_pt1 | contig 65398 bp, 53 predicted proteins | sample 2SBtaG_2_FD_182564 | JGI IMG/M metagenome (GOLD analysis project Ga0209992, IMG submission 182564) | Deep subsurface microbial communities from Kolumbo volcano to uncover new lineages of life (NeLLi) - 2SBTROV12_ACTIVE470 metaG (SPAdes)... | ecosystem: Environmental > Aquatic > Marine >... | reverse complement strand
AATTACCAAAACAACCTAGCTCGTTTGGTTAGAGTTATTCCCGATGCGAATATTTACTCAGGAAATATAAAAGTCCAAATTGATTTGCCAGACCCGGATCCAGGAATGTTTCCCGGGTTGACCCTTGCAAGCACTTTAAATTTTGGAATACGCAAAAATGTTCTTCACGTTCCAGCAGTTTCTTTGGTAATTTCTGAAAAGGGAACGGTTGTTTATATCGTGAAAGATAAGAAAGCGCATCTCGTTCCTGTTAAGGCTTTCAAAGAGCATGATGACTTTGTCGAAATTAAAGACTTCACTCATCAATTAACCGCTGATACTGATTTGATTTTAAGAGGATCAGGGGCTGTATTTCCTGGAGTTAATGTGTTTTTAACTAATCCAGTACCAAATACAGAAACCCCTTTCAGTTCTGCTTCAAAAGACAGTAAGTCTACGGAACTCTCTGACGAAACTCCTACAAAAAATCCGGAAACTTGATGAAACTTATAGACCAGTCTATTCGTAACTATCATACAGTTACGGTAATCATTGTTATGGCATTAGTCGTGGGCGTCTTATGTTTTCAAACTTTGCCACGACAGTTGACTCCCACGGTCGATAAACCACAAATCGAAGTTAGAACTGAATATCCCGGACTGTCTCCAAATGAAGTAGAACGTAACATCAGTCGCCGTCTTGAAGACCAACTAGAGTCTGTCGAAGGCATGAAGAAAATGACATCTACCAGTCAACATGGATTGAGTACCATAAACCTTGAGTTTGACTGGGGTGTTGATAAGGACCTTGCTGTATTGGATGTGAACAACAAATTACAGCAGGTAAAAGACCTGCCTATAAATGCAGATAAGCCTACCTTACGCTCGATATCAAGTGATAACTCAAGTCCTATTATGTGGATTGTTTTTGATAAGCCCGATAAGAAAATGCCCGACCTTGATCAGAATTATATGTACAAAATCGGAGAAGACATCATTGTTCCTTCTTTAAGGCGGGTGAAGGGCATTGCTGATGTCTGGCATTTCGGTGGTGAAGATCGCGAAATGCGAGTGGAGTTCGATCCTTATAGTATGGCGCGTTTGCATTTAACCTATAAAGAAGTGATTGATCGCCTTAGAGGAGAAAATCAAAACACGCGTGGAGGATTCCACGATGAAAAGAATCGTGCCTATACAGTTCGAGGACTCGGTGAGTTTCTTAGCCCAAAAGATATTTTAGATACGGTGGTAAAGCGTGATGGTGAAAAGACAATAAGGGTGCGAGATTTTGCAACAGTAGTAGACGGCTACCAAAGAACGGATTCTTTAGTTCGGATCAGTGGAAGCTTATCTAATGCATTTGGGGTTATTCGTAAAGCAGGCGCGAATGTTGTAGAGACCTGCAATTTGACTGCTCAACGTATCACGAAATTAAATCAAGAACTTTTGAATCGTGGTATACCGCTTAAATTAAAAATCGTTTACAAAGATGTAGATTATATTGATGAAGCTATGCGTCTAGTGAAGTCAAACCTAGGTCTAGGTGCCCTTCTTGCTGTCGCAGTGTTGTTGATCTTTCTGGGTTCGGGGCGTTCACTATTGATCGTGGCGATCAGTATTCCAGTGAGTTTGGTTTCGGTATTTATTGTTTTGAAAATTTTTGGACGCAGTATCAATATCATTTCACTTGCCGGCATGGCTTTTGCCGTAGGAATGGTGGTCGACAATTCCATTGTTGTTCTGGAAAATATTTTTCGTCATTTGACAATGAAAAAAGGTGTGTACAAGGCTGCCTACGATGGCGCATCTGAAGTGTGGGGAGCTGTCTTGGCTTCTACATTGACTACATTGGCTGTGTTTATTCCTATTGTTTTTATTGAAGAAGAAGCCGGACAAATGTTTCGCGATATTGCCATTACAATCAGTGGTTGCATAGCTCTCTCATTATTAGTTTCGATAACCGTTATACCTACGCTAATAACTTTGCTAATTAGACTGAAACCAGGGGAAGAATACACTCCTGGTTTTTTTCACAGAACTTTATTTCGACCTTTGGTAAAGGTAGGCAAAGGTATTGGTAATGCCTATTCAGGATTAATGAAATATGTACTTCGTCAGTCCCCACGAAGTATTTTCATACGTATTGGGATCCTCGCAGGTGTATGTTGGATGTTGTGGTACAGCGGTCAGACGTTACCAAAAAAAGATTATCTTCCTTATGGAAACACCAGCATGGTGTTCATGCTGATTGAACCGGTTGCGGGTTCCCCTGCTGAAACAAATATGAAATACTTGGCTGAGTATGAAAAGAAGATTGTGAGTATGGAAGATGTGAATCGAAATTTTTTGGTGTTTTCACCTCGCTTTAATGGGGGAGGAGCTATTATTGAAAAGGAACTGGCAAAGGGTCAGCGAGGTGAAGTGAAAATGGCTGTGAAAGCCAATGAAATGGGCCAACAGATTTTTGCTATTCCCGGATACCGTTTTGCATTTGCTGTACAGCGTCCTATTTTCCGATCGGCAGATAAAACATTTGAGGTGGAAATAACAGGACCCAAAATTCTTAAGTTAAAAGATATAGCAATGAGTTTGATCGGAAAAATTTCTGGGATTGATGGCGTGCATTCGGTACGACCAGAATTTAAATTCGGTAATCCTGAGCTTCGGTTTATACCGAAGAGAGAAGATGCTGCGCGGTTGGATATGAATATGCAGGATATCGGAGATATTATTGAATCACTCAACGCAGGAAAATATTTAGGTGAATTCAATGACCGAGGTGAGCCGATTGATTTTGTTTTTGTTCAAAAAAAGAACAACCAGAGGATAGCTCTGGAAGATTATCGTTCTCTTGCAATTTGGACAGATAAAGAATTGATGACACATCTTGGACATTTGGCAGATATTAAGATTGATGCTGGGCCCGCTAGGATTGACCACATTGGCACTGAACGGGCAATTAAACTCCGGGTACAGGTTCGAAAAGATGTGCCAATGCAGACAGTCATTGATCGGGTTGAGAAAAATGCATTGGCTGCCACTCGCCTTAACCTAAATGAAGAATTTGGATTGCGCATTGGTGGTTCTGCAGATGAGTTAGCTTCAACAGAAAAATCTTTGAAAAACAGTTTTATCTATGCGTTAGGATTTATTTATCTTCTTCTTGTTGCTTTGTTTTCATCTTTTCTTAGGCCTTTTATTGTAATGCTCACCGTGGTGTTGGCCGTGTCCGGTTCTTTCCTTGGGATTACCTGGAATAACTGGTACCAACGTGGAAACATAAAAAGTATTCTAGATGAATGGAATGTGCCTAACGCACAGGCTATGGCAGATGGTTGGAACTGGATTACATTTGATATCCTGACGCAGTTAGGGGTGGTTATTCTGGCAGGGATTGTTGTGAACAATGCCATTCTCATTGTTCACCAAATGTTAAATAATATTAAGGCGGGTATGGAAGAGCGACAGGCATTACTGCTTTCTTGTCAAACCCGATTGCGCCCCATAATGATGACTGTTATTTCTAGTGTTTTCGGTATGATTCCACTTGCATTTGGAGAAGGTGCGGGAACAGAACTGTATCGCGGTATGGGAACAGCATTGATTGGTGGATTGAGTATCTCGACTATTTTTACGCTATTTCTCGTGCCAGTTCTTATATCCCTTGCCATCGACATGGGCTTCCATACTACAAAAGATGATTTGGTTAAAGATTCGTTGCAGTCAAATCCGGGTTCCCTACCTACTCCTTCCTAAAACAAATCCTCCTCTTCTTCATCTCATCGGCCAATAGGTGGGAGGCGGAGATTCCACACAAACTTCTTCTTTGCTGACTGGGTGTTCGAAAATCAGTCGATGCGCATATAAAGCGATTTGTTTGTCGGGCAAGGTTGTGGCAGCACCGTATTTTTTGTCTCCGGAAATAGGGTGGCCTATGAAGGCAAGTTGTGCACGTATTTGGTGAAACCTTCCTGTACACAGTTTTACTTCCAGAAGACTGGAGTCTGGATAGTTTTCTAATGTTTTATATTCTAATTCGGCGTGTTGCGTATCTTTTCCTGATCGTTGAAAAACTGTCGACTTGAGAGATTTTTCCTTTCGCAGATGGTGAGAAAGTGTTGTTTGTTTAGGGTTCGGTTTCCCTTCGACAATGGCGCGATAGATTTTTTGCGTGGTTTTCTCGCGAAACTGTTTGGATAAACGCGATGCACCTTTTGAGGTGCGTGCAAATAAAACTACACCAGATACATTCCGGTCGAGCCTGTGAATCAAACCAAGAAATACATTGCCGGGCTTTTGGAATTCAGTCTGAATCCATTTTTTAACCTGATCCATTAATGACTCGGACTCGGAATAATCTGCTTGCGTGAGAATTCCTGGTGGTTTGTAAACTGCAATTAAATGATTGTCCAGGTAGAGAATGTTAAGGGATAATTCACTTGGATGGCTCAATCTTAATATCCTTTGTGTCGATGAGTTTCAGCCTTTCAGTATCCACTATACCTCCGGAGACAACGTATTTGATTCCATCCTCGATAGACATATTGATTTCAGTGAGATCTTCGGGAGGGGCGAAGACAAGAAAACCGGAGGTGGGGTTCGGCATGGTGGGTACAAAAACATTGAGCACGTCTTCACGGGTGTACTCCTGAACCTCGCCACGCGCGGAGCCAGTGACAAACCCTATAGCGAGCATTCCTCGGCGCGGAAATTCAAGTAAAACTACTTTGCGAAATGCAGTGGTATCGGCGTGGGCGATTGATTGCACCACTTGTTTAGATCCCTTATAGATTTTGCGAACAAAAGGGATTTTTTCGACAAGGTTTTCACCCAAATTGATCATTTGTTTACCAAAAAAGTTTGTCGTGAACCACCCGACAGCAAGAACGATAAGTAATGTTATAACCAACCCGAGGGCAGGAATTCGGTACCCTTCTGGAATAGGAGCTCCCATATCGATCAAAACTTTTGTGAAAACTGGGGATAGGGCATCAAGATTTTTAAAAAGGAACTGCAGAATAAAATAAGTTAATGCGATAGGCAGAGTGATTAGAAGCCCGGTGATGAAAATATTTCTAATGCGCCGTTGCAGTTTTTTAAACATAATATTTAATAGATTTGAAGAAAGGAGCTTTTATTTTTACTTGAATAGGTAAAGGAAAAATAAAAACCTTGCCAAGTATTATATAGTGAAACCTTGACAAGGCAATAGCTGCAAAAGCATAAAGAATTTCTTCTTGACAGGGGAAGTATTATCGCTAGTATCAAGCGCTAGGTATTTTTTTATAGCAGTTAAACTTTTTAATTGGGGCTGTGGCGCAGCTGGGAGCGCGCTTGAATGGCATTCAAGAGGTCAGGGGTTCGATCCCCCTCAGCTCCACTCTATTTTCTCTAACTTTCTTAATATAGATAGCCCACCTTTGTTTCACCTCTTCCTTAGGTTTTAGTGGGACCCGTTCCCCTCTTATTAGAGAGAGTAGGTACGTTTGGCGCTCAGTATCCCAAATTCATTGACACCCTCTATGTGAAGTTATATTCTTCTCTTAGGATTAGCGACGGTCAAATTTAACCCATTGTGCTAACTTAACGGAACAGAGTTCTCTTATTTTTATGTCTGACTTGTATGGAATTGATAGCCATAAGCTTATGTACCATCCCGCCAGGGTTGCTAAATTACTGGAAGTAGGCGATGATTGGCAAAAAGCCAAAGAAATATACCCTATCTATATTGAGATGTCAGTGGTCGGGGCTTGTAATCACCGTTGCACCTTCTGTGCGGTAGATTATATTGGTTACAAGTCAAGGTCTTTGAGCCTGGAAATGCTTAAAGACCGCCTCCCGGAAATGGGAAGACTGGGGGTCAAGAGCATTATGTATGCCGGAGAAGGCGAACCTCTTTTGCACAAACATATTAATGAAATTGTTCGATGCACCCATGATTCAGGAATTTCTATTTCTTTTACTACCAATGGCACAGCTCTGGATAAAGCTTTTGTTGAAAAATCACTCGGTAAGACAGAGTGGATCAAGGTTTCTTTGAATGCGGGTACGCCCAAAACCTATGCCGAGATTCATCAAACTAAGGAAAAAGATTTCCATTTAGTGGTCGATAATTTAAAGAAAGCTGTAAAATTCAAACAGAGCAACAATATTTCCTGCACCATTGGGGTTCAAACTTTATTGCTTCCTGAAAACTCTGATGAAATGTGTGATTTGGCTAAACTCTGCAGAGATGAAATTGGTGTGGACTATCTAGTTGTCAAACCCTACTCCCAACATTGCTTCAGCGAAACGCGCAAGTATGAAAATATAGATTATAGCGAATACGTTGCTCTCGGTGAGAAATTGAATTCCTTTAGCACAGAAAATTTCAGCTCTATTTTTCGCGGGAATACCATGAAAAAATATATGCTGGAAGATGGCGAAAGATATAGTAAATGCAATTCAACGCCCTTTCTTTGGGCATATGTGATGGCCGATGGCGCTGTCTATGGGTGCAGTGCTTATCTTTTGGATGAGCGTTTTGAATATGGTAACCTCACTGACCTAGCTTTTAAAGACATCTGGCAAGGTGAAAAGCGCAAAAAAAACTTTCATTATGTTTTAAATGAGCTGGATATAAAAGAATGCCGAAAAAATTGTCGTATGGACGAGGCTAATCGATATCTGTTTGCTCTCAAAGAAAATCAGATCCCCCATGTTAATTTCATTTGATCCTGGCAATTTCAAATCTCATTCGGAATAAATTATGAAGACTCTGGTTACCGGAGGGGCGGGCTTTATAGGAAGTCATTTGTGTCAGCGGCTGCTCACCCGTGGTCTCGAAGTAATTTGTGTAGACAATCTGGTCTGCGGTCGATTGAAAAATCTTGATGAATTCAAGAATGACCCAAATTTTAATTTTGTTCAGGCAGATATCAGAGACAGAAAGGCTCTTTTTCATGCTATGGAAGGTGTGGATTGGGTGTTTCACCTTGCGGGGCTGGCGGACATTGTGCCTTCGATAGAAAACCCCTCCCTATATTTCGATATGAATGTCAACGGAACACTTCAAGTGCTGGAATGCGCTCAGGAAACAGGTGTTAGTCGTTTTCTTTATGCCGCTTCCTCTTCCAGTTATGGTATCCCAGACAATTACCCCACTGGGGAAACAGCCCCTATAAATCCTCAATATCCTTATGCTCTGACCAAGTATCAAGGAGAAGAGCTTGTTTTGCATTGGGCGGAACTGTATAAACTCCCCGCGCTTTCGTTGCGGCTTTTTAATGTGTATGGTCCTCGATCCAGAACTAATGGGGCGTATGGGGCCGTTTTTGGAGTTTTTTTAGCACAGAAACTAAATGGACAGCCTTTTACCGTGGTTGGGGATGGAACTCAGACAAGAGATTTTACCTATGTGACGGATGTGGTAGATGCTTTTATCTCAGCCGCAGAATCTAATCTTTCTGGCGAAGCTTTTAATGTTGGGAGTGGAAATCATTATAGTGTAAATCAACTAATAGCCTTGCTGGGAGGGGATGTGGTAAATATACCCAGACGACCGGGTGAGCCAGATTGTACTTTTGCGGATGTGAGTAAAATAAACCGCATGCTTGGGTGGGAGGCAAAAGTTTCTCTGGAAAAAGGGGTTCAGCAAATGCTTGATAGGTTGGAAGACTGGCGTGACGCCCCTGTTTGGAATCCTGAAAGCATTCAGCAGGCAACCTCAAAATGGTTTCAATACTTGGGAGATAAGGTGACGAATGTCTAGTGATTTCACGCTTATGGAGGAGGCGGGGCAGTTTCGGGCTATTGTAGAAAAAGCAGAGTTTTCGGATCATGAGGGGAGCTCGTTGGATTATGAAAAGGGAATCCAGAAAAATCTTGGAATGCTGGAAAGCTTGAGAAATCGATGCGGAAATTTATTTCTCGTAGGTAATGGTGGAAGTGCCGGGGTTGTTAGTCATATCCTTACCGATTTTATTAATGTTAATAAGTTGAATGCCAGAACCCTTCATGAATCTTCACTCCTGTCCTGCATGAGTAATGACTATGGATACGAAAATTCATTTTCTGAACCGCTTTCTACTCTGGCCCGAGAAAAAGATTTATTGATCGCAGTTAGTAGTTCAGGGTGTTCTCCAAATATTCACAACGCCGTTAAGAGTATTAAAAAAGCTGGGGGAGAGGCTATCACTCTTAGCGGTTTTGGTCATGACAATCCGTTAAGGTCAATGGGAGAGTTGAACATCTGGCTCGACTCTAATAGTTATGGCCTAGTTGAAATTGGCCATCTCTTCTACCTTCATTATCTTTCTGGGCGTTTAGGCTCAAAGGGGAAATAAATGCCACTCTCCTGTGACAAGGTCCTTAGCCTTGAAGAATTGTCTACCAAGGCAAAAGAATGCAGGGATTCTGGGAAAAAAGTGGTTTTATGTCATGGTGTATTCGATTTGCTCCATGCAGGTCATATCAGATATTTGAAAAGTGCCCGCAACGAAGGGGATGTTCTCTTTGTTACTGTGACCCCAGATGAGTTTGTAAACAAGGGTCCTGGCAGACCTGTTTTTTCACAGGATTTGCGAGCTGAAAACATCGGGTTTTTGAGTTTTGTAGATTTTGTTGCTGTGAATACTGCTCCCACCGCTATAAATGTACTTTCTAAAGTCAAGCCTCATGCATATGTCAAGGGCCCAGACTATAAGGAGATGAAGGAAGACATAACGGGAAATATTTATGCTGAAAAAGAAGCAGTCGAGGCTCAGGGCGGTAAAATAGTTTTTACTGAGGATATCACCTTAAGTTCAACCAGTCTTTTAAATGAGCATTTTGGGGTATTCCCTCCCGAAACTAAAAGATACTTGGAAAGCTTTAGGCAAAGATATAGCTATGAAGAAATCATCAGCCTGTTACAGGGGTTAGGAAATTTAAATGTATTGGTGGTTGGCGATGCAATTGTGGATGAATATCATTATGTAGATCCCTTAGGTCAGTCCAGTAAAGGAGCCAATCTTGCGGTTAAATTTGATTCGAAGGAGCAATTCGCCGGAGGCTCGCTGGCAGTAGCCAATCATCTGGCAGGGTTTGTTCAAAATGTCACAGTTGTAGCGGGTTTAGGCAAGCAAAATAGTCATGAAGAGTTCATTCGTTCCAAATTACAAAAGAATGTGACTTTAGAGCCTTTTTACTACATAGATGCGCCAACTATTGTTAAAAGACGGTATGTAGATAACGACCTGCATAAGCTTTTTGAGGTATATTTTTACAATGATCACCCCTCCCCAGATAATATTAATCCTCAAGTATGCTCATGGCTGGAAAAAAATACAGCGCAGTTTGATTTAGTCATTGTCCCGGATTTTGGTAATGGCTTTATTTCTGAACAGATGATCCAAAAACTTTGCAATAATGCTCGTTATCTGGCCGTAAATACTCAGATGAATAGTGGTAACCGTGGTTACCATTCGATTAACCGCTATCCGCGAGCAGATTTCGTTTCATTAAATGGGCCTGAACTCAGAATTGCTACCCACAATCGGCACGACTCTAATGAAGAACTTGCGAGACAACTTCTTAAGAAAACGGGAGCTAAACACTTTGCAGTAACCTTGGGAAGCGATGGGGCTCTTCTTTTAGAAAAAAAACCAGACGTTGTATACAAAACACCTATTCTTTCAACCAAAGTTTTGGATCGTATTGGAGCCGGTGATACGTTTCTATCCTTGTCGGGATTGTGCCTCGGGGCAGGCATGGCTTCGGAAATTGCCCTGTTTGTGGGAAGTGCCGCTGCCGCATTGGATGTGCAGGTGGTTTGTAATAGAGAGTCCATCACCCCTGTTAATTTATATAAATATATTAATACTCTATTAAAATCATGAAGTATCGTCATATTATTTTTGATTTTGATGGAGTGCTTGTTGAATCAAATGAAATACGATTCAATGGTTTTAGAAAGCTCTTTGAAGGTTACCCTCAGGGCGAGATTGAAAGGTTAGTGAGCTATGCAAAAGCTAATGGAGGGGTTTCTCGATATAAAAAAATCGAATATTTTTTCAATGAAATACGTCAGGAGCCAATCACGGGTGAATTGGTCAACCAGTGGGCGGCTAAATTTTCCGAATTGGTTGAGCAGGATATTGTAGAAGCTAAACCTGTCGAAGGCTCCTTAAAGTTCTTGGAGGATTATTTCAGTCATTTCGATTTTGCAATTGTCTCAGGCTCTGATCAGACAGAGTTGAGAAGAATCTGTGAGAAACGAAAAATCGATCATTTTTTTAAAATAATATTAGGTTCCCCAACTGAAAAAAAAGATAATATAGCCACTTTATTATCTAATCTAAACTGGCGGCATGATAAATCTGTATATGTAGGCGATTCCAATAATGATTTGGAAGCGGCAAAATCTAATAATCTGGACTTTGTGGGGCGTTGCTCAGGCTTGATGGATTGGCAAAACTTCGATACCAGTTTTGTTTTGGACTTGTCTTCTCTAGATAAGATTCTTCGTTAACTTGATTTTCCTTAGCCTTGTTTTAAAAAAAACCATTTTCTACTTAGGTTATTAATGAAAATAAAAGAAATTCACGTTCATCTACTTCAGAAAAAACTTACTTCCTCCATGAGGATTTCCCGTGGAGGATTTGATGTTCGGCACCATCTCATCGTTGAGGTTGTTACTAATGAGGGGATTACGGGCCTCGGAGAAGGAGTCGGGAATGCTCGTCTAATCCAGCAGATCCTTACCGGTTCAATGATTGAACAGGCTGTGGGGCTGGATCCTATGAATATAGAAGCAGTTAGGGATAAGCTGATAGACAGCGATGTTTATATGGAACAAAAAGGTTCCGTAGTTTGTGCTGCTAGTGCCATTGAAATGGCCTGCTGGGACATTAAGGGCAAAGCTTTAAATGTGCCTGTATTCCAACTGTTGGGAGGGTTATATAGAGATAAAATAGAAGCCTATGCCAGCGATATTTACTGGGAGGAAGAACCTAAAAAGATGGGAGAAAATGCTTCACGCGTAAAAAGTTTGGGCTATCAAACTATCAAAGCCCATTTAGGTTGCAAGTCACCCGAGGAAGATACTCCAAGGGTTCAAGCTTTGCGAGACGCGATAGGTCCGGATACTGGTTTGATGATTGATTTAAATGGAGGCTATAATAAACTCCAAGCATTTCAGGCCGTAAAATTATGGGAACCGTATGATCTCACTTGGTTGGAAGAACCTGTAAACCCTAATCAGGTAGATTGTTTGGCGGACTTGCGAAGTAGAACCTCTGTGTCCCTAGCGGCAGGAGAAAATGAATTTCGCGTGTATGGCTTTAAACATCTTTTTGATAAAAACGCGGTCGACGTTGCTATGCCAGACATTGGTCGTGCTGGAGGTATTCAGGAGGTACGAAATATTTGTGCTTTAGCTGATAGCTATGGGATTCTGGTATCACCCCACAACTATTCTTCGGGTGTTCTGTTGGGAGCCACAATCCAATTGATGGCTAGCCTTCCAAATGCCCATCTATTAGAAATAGACACATCAGATAATGCTGTATATCAGGAATTGTTGATTGAACCTTTGGAGATAGAAAAAGGCTTTGTCAGAGTGCCGCAGTTTCCAGGTTTAGGGGTAAAGCTCGATAAGGAGGTTTTGAAAAAGTATTCTGTCCACTAACTATTTAACTACAGTCTAAGGTAAAGAGATGTCAAAAAAATGTGTAATTATTACTGCCCCTGGTTTTCAAGATGAAGAGGTTATCTACCCCTATTATCGGCTTATGGAAGAAGGTCATTCTGTAGAAGTGGCCACAAAAGATGGAGCCGTCGTTTATGGCAAATATGGAGTCCCGGCTCGAGCTACGATGGCCACGATTGATTTAAAAGCAGATAACTTTGATTGTGTTATTTTACCTGGCGGATTTGAAGCTCCAGATAGAGTTCGTTTACTTCCTGAAGTTCAAGAATTTGTCCGGCAAATGGACCAACAGAAAAAGCTGGTAGCTGCAATCTGCCACGGTCCATGGATAATGATTTCCGCTAAAATATGTAAAGGGCGAAAAATGACTGCTTTTTGGAGTATCGAGGAAGACATTAAGAATTCTGGTGCCGATTACCAGCACAAAGTTCCAGTAGTTATTGACGATAATTTTATTACTTCACCCCATTACAATAACAATGGGGATTTTATGAAATCTATTGTAATTTATTTGGATAATAAGTAGCTTTAAATAACGCTTTATAACTTCTAATCTACGCATAAAGTTCTTTGTTTTTTAGATATTTATGTTACCTTAACCGCGCGAGTGAGGTGAAAAGAGCAGGTTTTTAAATTGGGTGAAGATTTTTCAAATAAACGAATTTTGGTCACAGGAGCCTCCAAAGGGTTAGGTTGGGTTATTGCGCAAGAGTTTGCCCAACGAAATGGTCGCTTAGTAATAAGTGGACGAAATGAGGACAAGCTTTATGAATTGAAATCTTTATTCTCTCACCCAGATCGTCATGCTATTTTTGCTGGCGACCTATTGGAATTAGAATGCATAAATCGGCTAGAAAAAAGGTGTAGAGATTTTTTGGGCGGTTTGGATATTATTATTCATGTCGCAGGTGGGGGGTATGGTTTTAGAGATCCTCTACTAAATTGGGAACAATTTGACCGACTTCTTAAGATCAATGTGTCTTGTGCCGTTGAAATAAATAGACGGCTTGTCCCTGAAATGGTTGAAAATGGCTACGGTAGAGTAGTTCATATAGGTTCAATTGCAGGTCAAGAGGCCACTGGTTCAGTAGGGTATAATACAGTTAAAGCCGCTTTATCAGGCTATGTTCGTAGCCTTGGTAGAGAATTGGTTAATAGTGGAGTTGTTGTTACTGGAATACTTCCTGGCGCATTTTACGCTCCAGGCAATTCATGGAGAAGACTCGAGGAAAACAAACCTGAGGTTGTTCAAAAGTTTATAAAGGACAATTTACCTAGGGGCGTGATTGCTGAGGCTGAAGAACTAATTCCCTTATTGATGTTACTGGCAGGCGGTGGCTCAACTATGTTTTCTGGGAGTTGTATTCCGATTGATGCAGGAGAAGGAAAAGCATACATAGCTTAATTTAGCTTTAAGTAAACACATAGTTATTATATACTCGGAAAAAATTAAATAATTTCGGCAGTAGATTGTTTACGTTTATTTGATCAATGTTTTTATTGAGTCTGGTATTAGATACTGTGAAAAAAATGGAGCAAGTTAAACAATAATGCCTACTGAACATGGAATAATAAAAAAAATTAAACGGGTGGTCTTGGTTCAGCCAAATATGAAGTGGCTAGATTGGAACTGGAAAACCAGTTGGGACATTCATCCCATGAACCTTTGCTTGATTGGGGCTATGATCAAGGGTGATTATGATGTCCATGTAGTAGATGCCAACCTCGAAGAGTATACTCCAGAACAATTTAAAAAAGTTATTGAGGATTTAAAACCTGATTTGGTTGGGCTTACTCTTTTGACGAATGAATACTCCGATGTTGCTCATTTAGGTGGAAAGCTTGTCAAAGAGGTGTCTTCCGACATCATCACGGTATTAGGGGGTGTCTATGCAACCGTTTCCTACAAGTCTATCTATGAGGATCTGAATTTTGACTATATATGTGTTGGAGAAGGGGAGTACACTTTCCAGCAATTGCTGAGTTATCTGAATGGAAATGGTGAATTTCCTCAAGAGGGGTTTCTGGGAAGAAAACAGGGGGAAATAACCAATCCAGAAAAAGTTCAACGTACCCTAATTGAAAATCTGGATGAGTTACCTTTTCCAGCGTGGGATCTGGTTGATTACAACCGTTATACCAAACGCGTAGGTAAGATTACCATCGATCACCCATATACTTTTCCTTATACGCGATTAATGACTTCCAGGGGTTGCCCGGTGGGTTGTACGTTTTGTGAAGTTGAAGTTATATCGGGAGGTCCCTTCCGAGATAAAAGTGCGCAGGTGGTTATTGATGAGCTGAAGCTTTTTAAAGAGGAATATGGAATCAAAGCTTTCATGATCGATGATGATAATTTCTTCATTAACCGGAAGCGGGTAAGGAAGATTCTTGGAATGATGCTCGATCAGAATCTGCAAATGGAATGGAAAGCACACGCTGTTCCCGTGTTTAACATTGACGAAGATATTGTTGATCTTATGAAGGCTTCTGGGTGTCGGTCTGTTGCTTTAGCGATTGAGTCTGGATCAGAGAGGGTGCTCAAAGATATCATTCGAAAACCCGTAAAGCTGGACCAAGTTAGGAGAATTTGCAAAAGGATAAGAGAAACCGGGATGGACCTTGTGGCGAATTTTATCATTGGTTTTCCAACTGAAACCTGGTCTGAAATCCGTCAAACGTTTGCCTTCGCTGAAGAGCTCCAAATTAATTACTCTAAATTTTTTATAGCTACCCCTCTGGAAGGCACCATTTTGCATGACATGGTTATGGATAATAACCTCCTTGCAGCGCATGCAGATACCTCTGGGCAAATGAAGGATTTGAACTGGTCAACCAGTAAAATTTTATCTGACGAGTGGACAGTTGATGATTTGACCATTCTAAGAGCTTATGAATGGGAAAGAATTAATTTTTCAACTCCAGATAAAAGGGCTCGTGTGGCCACAATGATGGGTATTTCAGTTGAGGAATTGGACCAGCTTCGTAAAAATACCTTTGCTAGCGCAATTGATAATATTTTGGCCAATAAGGCTAAAAATATTGCTCCAGAACACCACGGAGATCATCGGTCGATCGGAGCCGAAAGTTATCCTGGCATCAAAGTAGATCGAGGTGAGCCGGTCAGTTTTGGTTTTTAAGCTCCTTGGTTCCCTGTGTTGATGCCCCTGCGAATAAAATTAGGAAACTATAGAAAATTATAATCGGATCAAGAGCATTAACCCCAACATTCATTGCAATCATCACTGCGTTGAGCATAGGAAAAACATTCACTTGCAAGAATATTTAAATGCTGATCAAAACCACATTGAGTTTGTTTGAAATTTAAAGAAGGGATATCAGCTTGAATCAAAATTTTTCTGGTAACCTATACCAAAATGAATGGAAATCTATTGAAAATGAGAAAACCCAACCGCGCTTTTTAAGAAAAGTAATTTCTACTTCTTACAAAGATTTTAGTGAAAAAGTTTTGGAACAAAGTTCAGCATTTGTCAAAAAAATAGTTGAGTCCTTGTATTCAGGCGATGTATATATTTTAAAGGATGCCTTTAAAAAAAAATATCTTTTAGATTTGCAAGACAAGTTGCATCATCATGGCAAGATAACCCCATCATCTTTTCACAAGATGTGGGATGGATGTCCAGATTTTCATAGAGCGATCACTCCTGAGCTCGCTAAAAACTACGCTTTGAGACAGATCAAGCACTCCTATTATTTTTTTCCTTGGAATAACGACCCTTTCAAATTATTCAAATCAGTTAACAAGCGATGGAGAGTTTTTAAATTTCTTGGGGGTTTTCCTTTAGATGCCTACGAAAAGAATATCCCTTCTACAGGCGTAGTGGATAGACTTCAAGTCGTCCAATATACCTCAGGAGTAGGAGAGCTAGAAGTGCACTCTGACCCTTATTTGTATCAAAAGATGACAATTTCAGCAATTATGAGCAAAAAGGGTAAAGACTACAATACTGGAGGAGCCTATATCTTAAACAGTCGTAAAGAGAAAGTGGATGTTGAAGGTGAAATGGATATTGGCGATATTTATCTTACTTACCCAACGGTATTTCATGGTGTTGAAACCATTGACAAAGGGCGAGAAGCTGATTGGAGTTCTCCCCAGGGAAGGTGGTTTTTGGGGCTTTATAGCAATGTCTCAGATGAGAATGCCAGACGCCATACCGTCTATGGGGTTGAAAGTATGCTGAGTGAAGGCGCGTCTTCTAGGCTTGGAGGATAGATACCATTGTTGCGCAAGTTGAAAAGGCCTTTCTTTAAAGCTAAGATTGAATGTATAAAGCTGATTAGAATTTCTTAGCTGCCCTCAGCTGTTCAAACTAACCTCTTATTTAGATATCTCTCTTCTTACTTCAAGCAACAACCTCTCTACTGCTGTAGTCGATACTCTTTTCAAAAATCTCTCAAAACTTGGGTGGATCAATTGGCCCGAGGAGAAGTTTAAGTTTTTTGGGTATAATAGGTTTCGCTCACACGGCCCCTTGTGACGATTTAATACTTTGGAGCTTGTCAGAAAGCGGATAGATGGCAGCTATTTATATTTTTATTTGACTGTCGCATTCAGATGATTTTGTTTCTTGCCGGTAATTCTGTTTCCATGATGTCCGGCAGTTGTGTTCCGATTGATGCAGGCGAGGAGAAAGCTTATTTGGTTTAACTAGACCTTTTAAAGAAGTAATGATTTTTTGATGTAACCTAAAGAAGTAATGATTTTTTGATGTAACCTAAAGAAGTAATGATTTTTTGATGCAACCTTATGATACCTTTTCTTCAAATCTAATTATGTTTTTAACTCAATCGGAACAACAACTTTCAGATGAATACCTGGCTCAGGGATACATCATTCGCCCGGTAGCAGACATTGAAGCACTTGAATGGGTGCGTAGTCAATTTATCCGATTAATATCCGATGCGCTTGGGGTTAGGGCTGATGGAAAGCCTGAAGATACTTTGAATCAAGTTCATCAAAAGGTGCCAGTGTCTGAGCTTAACACCTTCCGTTTAAAAATTATTCACAGCTTCAATGCCATAGAGGATTTCCGTCAGATGTACTTTAGGGTTGCCCGCCCCTACTTGGAGACTTTAGTCGGTAATGAGCTGGCCATGCAATTGCGGGTGAGCCTAAGCATTCAGTTGCCCGGTGACGACAGCTCACTATTACCTGTGCACGCCGATACTTGGGCGGGTGATTCATCTTTTGAAGTCGTAGTCTGGTTACCTTTGGTGGACTGCTACGGCACCAAGACGATGTATATATTGCCGCCAGATGCATCTGAGCGATTAAGCCAGCAGTTTATTGAAAAGGCCGGAAAAAGTTCCGAGGATCTCTATCATTCAATTCGGGACGAGGTTAAATGGCTGGAAGTGCCCTATGGTCATGTGGTCATTTTTGACCAAGCGCTACCGCATGGCAACCGTATTAACGAAGAACCTGAGACTCGCTGGACTATGAACTGTCGCTTCAAAGGAGTATTCACTCCTTATGGAGAAAAAAAGTTAGGCGAGTTTTTTGAGCCGATTACTTTACGTGCTGCTTCCCGTACGGGAATGGCCTACCGATTTCCAAAAGTATTATGAACAAGGTGCGAGGTTATATTTTCAGTCGTTCTTTTATGGGCGAGCGCGTTCCACAGCATGTGCAGAACTTGGTGATAAGGGATTACTGCGAGCGTAATAGTTTAAACTTTTTGCTCAGTGCTGCCGAGTACGCCATGCCCGGCTGTCACTTGGTTCTTGAACAAGCCTTGGGTAAGTTAGCTGAAGTTAGTGGCTTGGTTTTCTATAGCTTGTTCCAACTTCCTGAAGAGAATTCGCGACGGCAAAGTATATATGAACAAATTCTAAGCCAGCAAAAGGATCTGCATTTTGCAGTAGAAGGATTGCGTGCCAATACCCAAAAAGAGTTTGAACGAATTGAAATATTATGGCGCACCCGCCTCACTTTGCCACAATGTACACAGATTGACTTATAAATATTAAATATATGGCTACTTATAGCACCACACTCAAGTTAGGGAAAGGATGAGTTTTTATGAAAGAGTTTAATATTGGATATCCTCATTCTCAAACACCCCGTGTGTTGCTCGAGGGGGCCAGGACTATACAAAACAAAATTGCGGCTTGGGGGCTTGATCAGGAGTATTATGATGGGGCTCGAAACAGTGGATACGGTGGGTTTCGCTACGATGGCCGTTGGGCTAAAATTGTACCCAATATAGTAAAGGAATACGGACTGAATGCCCAATCTGCGGTTCTTGATATTGGAAGTAAAAAAGGTTTTTTTATGCATGACTTGAAGGATGCTCTTCCTGGAATTAAATTGAAAGGCGTAGAAAACCATCCTTATCCGATTGAACAAGCTATGAAATCTGTAAAAGACGATATTATTTTGTGTCCTTATGAAAAACTACCCTTTGAGGACAATGAGTTCGATTTTGTTATGGCTTTTGCTGCAATTTATATGTTGAACTTCGGGGATGTTCTCTCTGCTCTTCGCGAAATTCAGAGAGTTGGTAAGGGTAAAAGTTATGTCACGCTGGGAGCATATCAAACCAAGGAGGAAAAAGAATTATTCCTCGAATGGACTTTGCTGGGAACAACGGTTCTGCATGAGGATGAATGGCTGGAGGTATTCAAGGAAACAGGGTACACGGGTGATTATTTCTTTACCTCAGCCAAATCTTTGAATTTGGTGAGAGGTTATTGAGCTCTCTTTTTTCATTACTGTTGCCCTGAATAGGTGAATGTGGGAGAGGCTTTGAAGTGATGGATGAAAGTGTATACAAGAAAGCTGTAATTATTTTTCTTCACAACAACTTCGACTCGTACCTCTTACAGCTCAGGGATTTTAAATCCTCTATAATATATCCGGGGCATTGGGGAGCTTTTGGGGGAAGTATAGAAGAAGGTGAGTCTCCAAGTTCTGCCCTAGGTCGTGAATTAATAGAGGAAATTGGCTACACGCCTGAAGCATTTAATTATTTTCGTGAGATTTCAAAGGATGAAGACAAGCTGAAAATTCACATGTTTTATTCTAATTTGAATGTATCTCTTACCGAACTTTGCCTGATGGAAGGGGTCGATATGGGTTTGTTTACCAGAGAAGAAATATTATCTAAGAATCTATACTCTAATAAGCTTAAAAAAAAATTTCCCATGGTACCTCTGCTGTCAGAGCTGTTTGACGATTTTTTTGAATATATTGCTAGAAATAAAGTTCTTTGAATATTCTTGCCAAGAAAAAAATGAATTAGGATGGCTTTATGATTAAAATTTTTAAACTGAAAGAATCTGATGAAAAGCTGATCTCTGACAACAGGGAAACTAAACTTGAGTCCGAAATGCGTGCAAAGAAGGATCCTTTTGACTATTCAGAGGTTATTGTCAAAAAACCATGGGGCTACGAATATCTTGTTTTTGAAAATGAGTTTGTCGCGATTTGGATGTTGCATATTGTCCGCAAGCGTAAAACATCTATGCACAGCCACCCAAAAAAGAAAACCTCTTTAATTTTGCTTGCTGGAAACGCCACCTGCTCCCATCTAGATGGCGAGGAAAAAATAAACTCAATGGATGGCATTGTAATTGACGAAGGGGTTTTTCATCAAACAGAAGCTTCAAGCGAACTGCCGATTGACCCCCAGTCTGAAAATGGAATTTGGGTGATGGAGATTGAGTCACCGCCAAATAAAGCTGACCTTGTACGCATGAAAGATAAATATGGGCGTTCTGGAAAAGCATACGAAGGTACAGAGAATATGGTCTTTGACCCTGTGAACTGCATCAAGTTCCGAGAGCCAGAACCCGAAAAATTCATTCAAGAAAAGTTTAATGATTTCATATTTACACTTGTTCGAGCTTCTGACCTTGTATTAACATCACCCTCCCCGGATGCCTTGGTGTCTGTTGTAGGGAGAAAAGGTCCTGAAGTATCTACCAATCCCCACCTTAAAACAGGGGGGCTAGAGACATATAAGAATTTTCTTGAAAATACCAAAAATGAAAATTTGGGAAACTATACTATCTTAACCATTCAAAAGACATCTGTGACCATGAAAGTTTCCGATTATATTTTTTCAGAGTTGGCTGCCATAGGCGTTAAAGATGTATTTACTGTTTCCGGTGGAGCTGCAATGCATTTGCTGGATTCCCTGGGGACCAATAAAGATATAAATCATATCAGCACTCATCATGAACAGGCGGCGGCCATGGCAGCAGAAGGCAATGCTCGTATTACAGGTAAGCCGGGAGTTGCGTTGGTCACCTCAGGGCCTGGAGGAACCAATGCTATGACAGGAGTCTGCGGTGCTTGGATTGATTCCATACCTTCAATATATATTTCTGGTCAGGTGACCTCAAATAACCTGATTGAAGGCACTGGACTTCGACAATTTGGAATCCAGGAATCGGATATAGTCAGCATGGTCAAAAGTGTCACGAAATATGCTGTAACTATTAAAGATCCTAACCAGGTAAAGTACCATTTGCAAAAGGCCATTCACCTCGCCACGACAGGTAGGCCAGGTCCGGTCTGGTTGGATATACCTCTGGATATTCAAAGTAAAATGATTACACCAGATGAATGCCCTTCATATGAACCTGAGGAAAGAAAGATACCTGAGAACGTCTTGTTAAATAAACAAGTAAGTGAGTGTATCGAATTAATAAAAAACTCTGAAAGACCTGTTTTGATAAGCGGTTATGGAATCCGACTTGCTAATGGAGAAAAAGAGTTTTTGCAGTTGGTTGAAAAGTTGGGAATCCCTGTGATTTCTTCATGGACCACTAGCGATTTAATTCCAAGCTCTCATGGGCTTTCCATTGGGCGTAGCGGAATCTTCGGTGACCGTGGTGGCAATTTTACAGTACAAAATTCAGACTTGATACTGAGCATAGGCTCCAGGTTGTCTGTGCCACAGGTGGGTTATAACTTCCCTTTGTTTGCCAGAGCTGCAAAGAAAATAATTGTGGATATAGACTCCGCCGAATTAAACAAACCTTCCTTGAAACCGGATCTTCCCATTCAGGCAGATGCCAAGGAGTTTATGGTTGAATTGCTGGCCCAGTTAAAAAATGCGCAGCCTTTTAAAATCTCTGATTGGCTTAAAAGGTGTCAGGGCTGGAAATTGAAATATCCTGTGGTTCTTCCTGAATATAAAGAGTGCAAGGATGCTGTGAATTCATTTTACTTTATCGGGACCCTGTCTGAGAAGCTGGATAAAAATGCAGTGATTGTGACCGACATGGGGACCAGCTTTACTTGCACCATGCAAACATTTAAAACAAAGTTAGGTCAAAGACTCTCCACATCCAGCGGTCATGCGTCAATGGGTTTTGGTCTGCCTGGGGCAATCGGTGCCTGTATAGGTAATAATCGAAAAGATACGATTTGCATCAGTGGTGATGGCGGGTTGCAAATGAATATTCAGGAATTGCAAACCATTGTCCATTACAACCTGCCTATTAAGTTATTTGTTTTAAATAATAATGGTTATCTGACTATAAAAGCTACTCAACAGAATCACTTTGGAAGATTTGTTGGCGCTGAACAAAGTTCCGGGGTGACTTGTCCCGACATAATTAAAGTCGCTACAGCCTACGGGCTCCAAAATGTCCGAATTGCAAATACGGAAGAATTGAATTTGAAAATCGATTCTATCCTGCAAGCGCAAGGGCCAATAGTATGTGAAATTATGATGGAGGAAAACCAGCCACTGATTCCAAGGGTTTCCTCGCTGAAAAAGCCAGACGGAACCATAATTTCCAAACCTATTGAAGACCTCTATCCCTTCCTAAGCCGTGAGGAGTTCAAGGAAAATATGATTATTGATCCAACAGAAATATTAAAGTAGAAAGTAGATTGTTGGTTTAAATAATTAAGCCTTACTCTCTGTGCGTTCACTGTGAGTAGGGAAATTTTTCTAGACTAGAAATACAAACTCTGGTTTTTTTTTAGCCAGGCAATACCTATAGGTGTTTTGATTGAACTTCCTTCTAGGTCAGATTCATTCCAAAGTTTTTGGTAAGCTTGGATTAACTTTTCTGATTCAGGAGAATATTTATACCTACCCTCCAACCGGGCTAGCATTTCCTTTGTGACTTCAAGTATCTCCTGTGGGTTGGATTCTTCTGCTTCAAGCCCTAATGATGCGGGGTTATGCCACAAGGTGTGCCCCATTTTGCGCGCTTCGTTGAAATGAAGATAGTCGTTTGTGTTTTTGTATCTATATTTTTTGGGAGTGTATAAGCAGTTTTTCGAGAAAGGGCAAATACCGAATTCAGAAAAATCAACAACAAGCTTAGGTATGTCAAAAATATTAGCAACATCCATGATCCCAGAATTTCCTGCAGCTATTACAAATTTGCAGTGTGCCTGAAGAAAGATATCTATGAAATCAGTTCGGTGTCCAGAATAGGGGAGATCAATCATTTTATCGTGAGAAAAGTTAATGGGCTTTTTTACAATTGAGCCTATTCTGATGACTATAAATCCCTTTTCAATAAGATACTTTGCAGTTTCGATGAGTCTGTCAATGTCAGAGTTGCGGTTGTCATGGTAATCCCAATTTCTACTTGGGAAGGTATTTTTAAGGTAGGCATCGTCTCTGGCAAAAATACAAACAAATTTATCTTTATCAAGGTCCACGTTCATCTGTTTAAGGTGTCTTCGGCCTTTTTCGATTTCATCTGGTGTGAAATTAATCGAAGAATTTGCACTGTTGAATTCATAATATTCAGTAGAATTCATCGGTAAACTCTGGTAAAACGGTGTCTTTTTAAATAACGGGAGCATACGTTCAAACAGTACAGGTAAGACCCTACTCCTGTATATTGGAACAAGCCTTTTGAACATAGTTAATAGTTGGCTATTTGCAAGGTTTTTGGGGTCACATAAAAAACAATAAAATGGGCCATCGGGGTGGATACCTAGTTGCCGCCGCCTCAAAAACAAGTCAGTATTCACTGCCAAGTGTCCTACTCTATTTGATGGCAATAGACCTACCTTTACCCAAAAAAACGGTTTCAAGATCCATAATATTAGAATTATTGGTAGTGCGCAGAGCATGGCCAGTATACGAAGCCCAACAGACATATATACTAAGAATATTATAGTGGAGTAGTCGTTTTTCTTAAAGGCTGAAAGAAAAAGGTTCCATCCCTTTTTGCTAAACATTGTTTATTTGATCCTTTTCCTTTGATTAATATAAATCCATGGCTGAAAAAGCATTAATGACTATTAATTAATCGTTTAGTGGAAACCTTAGAGATGAATTACTAAAGAATTAATAAATTTTTGGCAAATTAACATTAATAAATCGATTGGAAGTTTCCCAATTCCATTTACACCTTTCTAACGTAAGCACGGCCGTACCTTGGAATTTCAATGACGTTAAAAGCAGACTTATTTGCGTTTATATAAGGTAAAACATGCAATTTGTAACGCAGGTAGGCTTGAGTTGACCTATCGGCGCTCTCAGTTGCCCAATCTTTACTTACGAAAATAATATCTATCTCATTCAAAAAATTATTCGTATATACGGATTTATCAATGTAAGGTGGCAACGACCAGATTTGGCGGTTATTGTCGATCCCTACATCTGTAAAAGCTATAAAAAAATGGTGCTCCAGTGAAAGAATACGAGTTTCTTTGTCGATGAGTTTGGACAATACTGGGTAGGCAGTCCACATAGAAGTACCTAGGTTTTCCCTGTTGAGAAAATGGTTGTTGTCAACAATATCAACGATTTGGTTTTGCACTCCCTTCCATTTCCTGCATGCATGTTTGGATACCTTACCAAAAAAAGATGGATTATCTGCACTTGTGCATTCATGAGCGATTCGCTCATTATGGTACCAAAAGGGCGCTGCGCTGAACATGAGTGCGCATCCCAAAATAAATATGCAATTCTTGACTCTGCGATTCTCATAAATCGAGCTTTTTAAAACACGTGTTGTATTGCCAAGGTAAAGGCTGTACATGAGCAAGAAAATCGGCAGTAAGATAATTTGGTACCTGGGAACGAAATTCGTAAGGAGAAGTGCGACAATAATACCTCCGCCACCTATAAAAATAATAAATAAGGGGGCGATTCCATGAGTGCGATAAAGCTTGATGATCCCTATTAATGGCATTGTCAATGCTAGCATCGATACGAGGATTGTACTAATCTTCGCAGGGAAAAAATAGAAAGAGTAAAAACCAAGAGGCAACATTGGTACTGCGCTTACATCCTTGAAAATAAGATTGAGAAACAACTTAGGATCGCTACTTGCTACCTCCAAGATAGTTTTAGCATTACCAAAGAATTTTGGCGTTTCAAAGTACCAGTCTTTGAGAGCCAGAACAGAAGGGTCGTAAGTTTTCTCAACAAGATCCCATGTTTTTATTTGAAAAAAACCAATATTGATTGCACTGGATAGCGGTATTGGTACAAACTTCGGGTCCATAAGCATGTGATTGTTGTCAACCCTATCAGACTGGAATAAGAATGCCGTCACGGTAAAACCTACCATAAGAAGTAATGCTACTTTGTCCTGTAAACGCCCATGGCTAACTGCGCCTCGCTTACCTTGCAATTTCCCCTTAAGCATAAGAACACTGGAGACCACCAAGTGCAACGCGATGAACGGCAAGTATGCCGAATGACAAAGCCCCGCGGCGAGCAGGGTAGCCGGTAAGAAGGGCCAGGCGTTCACCTTTGTAGGTGCAAAGCTTCGTAAGTACAACGCAAAAAATCCGACTGCTGCAACGGTGCCGCCACCTTCGACTGTACCTAGCACAGGGGCTAAGACCATAGTTAAAATAATAGATTTTGTTGTGCTAAGACTGGTGCGCAAAAGAGCATAAATGGAGATTAATACGAATAGATGGGTTATCGAGAATGCCAGAATCAGTGAGGTTGGAAAGGGAAGTTTCAAAAATAAAGCAAGATAGGCAGCATAAAGAGGGTTTCGGGAAAAAACTGTAAAACTACCTGTCTCGGCAAGTCTTCTAGCTGCAGCCCATGCCCCAAAGCTTTCACCACCTGGCTCAAAACCACGGGGAGTCAAGAAGAAGAACACAACCACTAGAATAAGTACTGCATATTCAGACCTAACCCATTTAACTGTAGTCGTATTCAATAAATTCATTTTTTCTCTCTTTCCTTCCTCTCAGATACTTCCATAGCTGAACGGAGCAAAAACTCCAATGAGTTTCGTGGGCTCACAAGCATGAACATTTGATAGGAAAAAAGGGCGGGAGATATCCTGATAAGTAATATGTTTACCTTGAGCAAGAAATTTGCAAGCGCTCTATTCCGAATTACCAACGGGAACGGAAATGGAATCCCGTCCTGCCTGATTAATTCAAACCCGGATTGTGTAAGCAAATTCTTCATTGATGAGAAGGTGAACAGGCGTGTGTGCGTCCGATCTAGGATTCCACGGCGACCATAATTAAACATCCCGAATAGTAGAGTCAGGCGCTGAGCGAAAAATCCTATGTTGCCGGTAGTGAAAATGATCTTTAGGTCAGGGGTGAGTTTCGTTGTATTTTTTAGACGGTTCATAAATTCTTCCGGTGAATGCAGGTGCTCAATCATGTCCAATATTATAATATAGTCGAACTCGCGTCCATCTGGCAGTTCACATTTGTTGATGTCCACCTGGTGGAACTCGTCAAGAGTGACACCGGCTGTAAGCGGATAAACATCCATGCCGGTGACTTTACAACCCTTCCTACGCAACTCCATCCCCACATAACCACCTGCACACCCAATATCGAGAACTCTTGAATCCGGAGAAATGCTATCTATTGCCAGAGAATGGCTGCTCCTATAACCAAGCTTCGGCAAGTAATGATCATTGTCAACTGATTTTGGTGCACAGTCGAATTTCCAGTCATACAAAAGATCGTATTGTTGGATTTTTGCCTTGAGTGAAGCCATAAAAACTTGCATAGCGTACTTCATGCCGTTAACACGGCAAATCTCGTCCCCATAGTAGGTCGGGATTGGAAGTTCGACAATCCGTTGACACGCAATCATGAGTTGAATAATGATCTCAGTATCAAAATGGAAATCATTTGTATTTAAGTCAAAAGGAATGCGCCTGAGTGCCACAATCGAATAGATCCTGTAACCGCTGTGAAACTCGCTTAATTGCGAGCCTAGCAAGTAGTTTTGTACCCAAGTCAGGATTTTATTGCCAACGTACTTGTAGATTGGCATCCCGCCTTTCATGGCTCCCCAGCGAGTAATCATTCGGGATCCGAATACCGCATCAGCCTCGCCGCTATTAAATGGACGCATTAGCTCCGGTAGTATTTCCGGAGCGTACTGTCCATCACCGTGGATCAAAGCGACATAATCAAAATCGTTCTCGATTGCGTAGTGAAAGCCAATTTTTTGGTTGCCTCCATAACCCTGGTTAACAGGATTGTAGAGTATGTGGATGGGAAAATCATAAGCGTTCTCATCACGCTCTTTGACACTAACTTCGAAAGTCTTGTCTTCCGATTGGTCATCGATAATAAGAACTTCCATTTGGAAGTCCCTCTTCAATTTGTCAGCGGGAAGTCTACTTAAAACCTTAGAGATGGTACTTTCTGCGTTATAGGCGACTATAAATACCAATAATGTTGGTTTACTTACAAGTTTCTGTGAAGTCATTGTTTATTCTGTCTAAGTTTTTATGGTACTTTTAATGCTATAGAGTGACAATATAACATCACCATGCACGCTTGAAAAAACAATCTGATCTTGATCGGTAAAAGTGGGGAAAAGAATGCGATTTAATTACTGTCCGCTAATAAGAGGAAAGATCATCAACTAAAACCAGCCAATTTTATCCTAAGGGAATTTGAAGATGAGTTCTATAAATTTTTCTCTTTTAAACGACCAAAAAGAAAAGCTTATATCTGATTTTAACGAAAAAAGGCCGTTCCACTACGTGGTCATTGATAATTTTTTAGATGAAACTTGCGCAGAAAATCTCCTTAAAGATTTTAAGGGCAGCTCTGGATGGACACATTATCACCATTTCAATGAAAAAAAATTAGCGTTAATCGACCAAAATAGATATTCAAAAACTACCCTTGAGGTCTTTGAAAGTTTGAAGTCGCCTGCTTTTATAGATTTTTTGCAGGAAGTTACGAAAATTAACAACCTTTTAACGGATGAAATGAATGAAGAGGGGGCTAATCTGACCGAAGTAAGGGAAGGGGGGTTTTTAAATGTTCACTCTGATTTTCAAAGCCATTCAACTAAAAAGAACTGGAAAAGAGAATTAAACTTGCTTTTGTATCTAAATCATAATTGGAAGAGCGAGTATAATGGGGATTTGGAGTTCTGGGATGAAAATATGATGGAGTGCAAGGCAACCATCGGCCCTATGTTTAACAGGTGTGTGATTTTTAAGACAGAAGAAAAAACTTTTCATGGGCATCCAAAGCCCCTCACTTGTCCAAAGGACATGTCAAGGAAATCTCTGGCATTGTATTACTTTACTGAGCGAGAGAAAAATATTGGAGCGCACCCTACTAAATACAGAGGAAGGCCTAGTGATAGTGGGATTAAAAAGATCCTAATTAGTTTAGATAGCGTTTTAGTTAAGTCATTTACTTATCTAAAAAGATTGGAAATTCTTAGTGATGCTATAGTGGGGAATTCACTGAAATTAATTAGCAAAATATTTAGAGGTTAATCCCATTCGTTGGAGAGCATACCTCTTTCACAAAATAACCTGGTCTTCCCTTGAATGTAAGTACACTAATATCGGGAGGATCCGGTAAAGCTTTGTCGATCCGGTGGAGTAACGAATTGATATGTTAGGTTTTCAAAAACTCTGGTCCATGCTCGTTCCTACTCAGCGGCGTTTTGGAATATTGCTTTTGGGGCTCATGCTTATTGGCATGATACTTGAGACATTAGGTATAGGTGCGGTTATTCCTGTATTGTCATTGATAGCTGAGAGTAATCCGGCCGAAAGTTATCCAGCATTAGCCCCTTGGCTGGAACTATTGGAAAACCCAAGCCATAAGCAGCTAGTCGTTTATGCGATGCTTGCTCTGGTCGGGGTGTACATTATAAAGATCTTGTTTCTGATATTTCTCACTTGGTTTCAGGCACTTTTTACATATGAAATTAAAGCGGATTTTTCTATACGGCTTTTTACCGGTTACTTGAGACAGCCTTATACCTTTCATCTGCAACGCAATTCAGCTGAACTAACACGAAATACTATTGATCAGGTTGCCCAAATGACGGGAGCTGTTCAGTCTGGTATGTTGATAGTTACAGAATCTCTTGTTTGTTTGGGAGTGTTGACATTAATGCTTTTCGTAGAACCGATGAGTGCGTTGTTGGTGGCAAGTGTTTTGGGCATGCTCAGTTGGGCAGGTTATCGCTTTACAAGGGGTCGTGTTAAGCGCTGGGGACAGAATTATCAGAAGCATGAGCATTTGCGTTTTCAGTATTTACGCGAAGGGCTTGGTGCGACAAAGGATATTACGCTGTTGGGGCGCGAAAAAAACTTTATAGATCAGTATCAGTCTAATAATTTAGGAAGTGCAAAGATGAGCAGATACAATATTTTCCTGGCGGCATTACCTCGGTTTTGGCTGGAGCTGGTTGGAATTTTTGGGATTGCAGCAATTGTACTTCTTATGATTGCTCAAGGTAAATCTATGGAAACTTTGATGCCTACTTTAGGACTTTTTGCTGCAGCTGCTTTCCGTCTCATGCCTTCGGCTAACCGGCTGATTACTTCTTTCCAGAATTTACGTTTTGCATCTTCGGCATTTAACAACTTGCATAAAGAATTTGGTTTATTTGCTGAGGCCAGGCCTACTAAGGAATATGCACCGCTAATATTAAATGAAGAATTGGTTCTTGATAAGGTGGATTTTCAATATCCATCAACCAATACATTGGTGCTGAAAGAGATTAGTCTTTCAATCGGGCAGGGAAAATCAGTTGGTTTCATTGGTAACACTGGCGCTGGCAAGAGTACTCTTGTGGACATTATTCTTGGTTTGTTAGTGCCTACTAGAGGTAAGGTGAAGCTCGATGGAGAGGATATCCAGAATAACTTACGTGGTTGGCAAAGTAAAATAGGTTATGTTCCGCAGTCAATTTTCCTTACCGATGATACAATTCGCCGTAATATAGCGTTTGGTTTATCTCATGATAATATAGATGAGGTTGCTGTCGTGGACGCTCTTCGAACTGCGCAATTGGAACAATTCGTTAATAGCCTTCCAGAAGGCCTCGACACCCTGGTTGGAGAAGGTGGTGTCCGTCTATCTGGCGGTCAGCGCCAGAGAATTGGAATTGCCCGGGCACTTTACCATAACCCCTCGGTGCTAGTACTGGATGAGGCTACGAGTGCACTTGATATTGCCACTGAGAAAGACTTTATGGAGGCAGTTTGTGCCCAACTTAAAGGGAATAAAACTTTGATAATAGTCGCTCACAGGTTAAGTACTGTTGCGCACTGCGACTATCTGTATAAGATGGAAGGCGGAAGAATAATTGAAGAGGGACAACCTACATTTGTTATTAAGTAAAAAAATAAAACCCCGTTAAATAGCTATGAGAATACTTGTTACAGGTGCAGATGGTTTTATAGGTTCTCATCTTACAGAGGCACTGGTTCGTGCTGGTTATGATGTGCGTGCGTTTGTGCTTTACAACTCCTTTAATTCCTGGGGTTGGCTGGATCACTGTGGCGCGGACATGAAAGGAAAATTCGAGGTGTTTACTGGCGATATTCGCGATACCAATGGTGTGCGCACAGCCATGAAAGATTGCGATGCAGTGTTGCATTTAGCGGCTCTCATCGCTATTCCTTATTCGTATCATTCGCCAGATACCTACATTGATACCAATATCAAGGGCACCTTAAACGTTGTCCAGGCCGCCCGCGATCTTAGTATTTCTAAGGTGGTGCATACATCCACGAGTGAGGTTTATGGCACAGCGCGGTTTATGCCTATTACCGAAGATCATCCTCTCCAGGGTCAATCACCGTATTCGGCTAGTAAGATCGGTGCAGATCAAGTTGCTATGTCGTTTTACACCTCCTTTGATACACCGGTGACTATCCTTCGACCCTTCAATACGTATGGGCCACGCCAATCAGCCCGAGCTGTGATTCCTACCATCATCGCTCAAATTGCCAATGGGGAAAAAAAGATTAAGTTGGGTGCTCTGAGCCCTACCCGGGATTTTAACTATGTGTCCGATACGGTAGCTGGTTTTGTCGCTGCATTGAAATCAGAAAAAAGTGTAGGGGAAATGATCAATATTGGAAGCAACTTTGAGGTTTCAATAGGGGATACAGCATACGCAATTGCAAAAGTAATGGGAGTCGAGATTGAGATCATTTTAGACGAACAGCGCCTTCGTCCCGAAAAGAGTGAAGTGGAAAGGCTGTGGGCATCGAATGAAAAGGCTGGCGAATTGTTGGGCTGGCGACCTAAATATGCTGGTGTTGAAGGTTTTCACCGTGGTTTGCAAGAAACGGTAGTCTGGTTCTCCAAACACTCTCACCTTGGGTCCTATAAGCCAGAGATATACAACTTATGAGTCTTATGTCCAAACCATCCACTCTTGCCAGCCAGGTCGTTGATGCTATCCGATCGGTGGTCGGGTCTGATTCAGCTGTGCTTCACGAACCTCGATTTAATGGCAATGAGTGGAACTTTTTGAAGGACTGCCTAGATACAACCTTTGTTTCGTCTGTGGGAAAATATGTCGACCGTTTCGAATCAGATCTGGCGGCCTATACGGGTGCTAAACATGTTGTGGCTTTGGTTAATGGTACCTCGGCTTTGCATGTTGCTCTAAAGTTAGCAGGAGTAAAGCCTGGTGATGAGGTACTCATCCCTGCGCTGACATTTGTTGCTACAGCCAATGCAGTTAGCTACTGTGGTGCAACCCCGCATTTTGTTGATAGCGAAGAGCGTACTCTAGGGATCGATTCGCAAGCTTTGCGTGAATATCTTCAGTCTATCAGTGATATTCATAATGGACAATGTATTAACAAAAGTACCAATCGCGTTATTCGGGCAGTTGTACCTGTGCACATTTTCGGTCATCCGGTCGATATTGAAGGTGTGCTCGGTGTTGCTCGAGATTTTCATTTGAGTATGGTGGAAGATGCGGCTGAGTCCCTAGGCAGTACTTATCAAGGTCAACATATGGGAACTTTTGGGCTAGTGAATGCACTCAGTTTCAATGGTAATAAGACAATCACTACTGGTGGGGGAGGCGCTATAACCACTAATGACCCAGTTTTAGCGAAATGGGCAAAACATCTAACTACTACTGCCAAGGTTCCTCACCGATGGGAGTATAAGCATGATGCAATTGGTTATAATTATCGTATGCCAAATATCAATGCAGCTATCGGTTGCGCACAATTGGAACAACTTTGCGGTTTTCTTAAATCCAAACGTAAACTTTTTGAGCTTTATAAGGCTGCCTTTTCTAGTGTTTCCGGGGTAAAAATTGTTTCGGAACCCGCTGATTGTAAGAGCAATTATTGGCTCCAGACTTTGATATTGGATGAGAATATTGCTGATCAAAAAGATGATATTCTTGCCGAGACAAACAATGCCGGAATCATGACCCGGCCTGCTTGGTTATTGTTGTATCGACAGGTACCTTTTCTTGGTTGCCCAAAGATGGCTTTGCCGATAGCCGAGTCACTGGAAAGGCGCCTGATTAATTTACCAAGTAGCGCCCAATTAAAATCAGGGGGTGGTCCTTGAGTCAAGAATCGATTTTAATTGTCGGTGCTGGTGGCCACGCTCGAGCTTGTATTGATGTGATTGAGCAGGAAGGGCGTTTTGCTGTGTTAGGATTAATAGGGCTTCCTGAAGAGATGAACTCTCAAACTCTTGGTTTCCCAGTACTAGGTACAGATGAAGACTTGCCAAAACTAATTAGTAAATGTACCTATTCTTTAATTTCTGTTGGGCAGATTAAGACCCCTGAGCCCAGAATACGTCTTTTTAATCAGTTGAAACAAAACGGTTTTGAACTACCCGTTGTTGTTTCCCCCTTGGCATATGTTTCGCCATACGCAAAATTGAATGCAGGATCCATTGTTATGCATGGTGCCATTGTTAATGCGGGCGCGGTTGTGGGAAAAAACTGCATTATAAACAGTCAGTCTCTTGTAGAGCATGACGTAATTATTGAAGATCATTGTCACATTGCTACTGCTGCCACAATAAATAGTGGAGTACATATTGGAGCAGGAACTTTTATAGGAAGTAACTCCAGTGTTCGACAGGAACTTAACATAGGTGAGCGTTGCCTCATAGGCATGGGTCAGCATATACTTACCGACTGTGATGCAGGGGTTTGTATGCCATGACAGGTGAAAATAAATTTAAAACTCTGATCATTGCTGAGGCGGGTGTGAATCATAATGGAGACATCGGTAAGGCGAAAGACCTTATTGACGTTGCCGCTGAAGCTGGGGCCGATTGGGTCAAGTTTCAAACTTTTTCGGCTGATAGATTAGTGACTGTTCTTGCCCCCAAAGCCAGCTACCAGAATCAGACAACAGATTCGGATGAATCTCAGTTTTCTATGATCAAAAAGTTAGAGTTGACGCGGGAGATGCATGTATGTTTGATCAAACATTGCAAATTGAGAGGCATAAGATTTTTTTCAACCGGTTTTGACCCCGAAAGTATCAACCTGCTGGTTGATTTAGGTATCAACTGTTTTAAAATACCTTCTGGCGAGATCACTAACCTACCTTATTTAAGGCATGTGGGACAATTTGGAAAACCTGTTATCTTGTCTACCGGAATGTCAAATATGGACGAGATAAAAAATGCCTTGGATGTTCTAGAACAAGCAGGCACTTCATGTGATCAAATCACTGTACTCCACTGTAATACTGAATATCCTACTCCAATGGAAGATGCGAATCTGCTCGCCATGATAACTATTCGTGATTCGTTGGGTGTGAAGGTAGGCTATTCCGACCACACAATGGGCATCGAGGTTCCTATTGCTGCGGTTGCTCTAGGGGCTACGGTAATCGAAAAGCATTTTACGTTGGACCGTAACTTGCCCGGACCAGACCATAAGACCAGTCTCCTGCCAGATGAACTTAAAGCAATGGTGAGTTCAATCCGAAATATAGAGAAAGCAATGGGAGATAGTATTAAGCGTCCTAGTGCCAGTGAGCTAAAAAATAAGTCAATAGTTCGTAAGTCGCTTGTGGCAGCGTGCGCAATTCGGGAAGGAGAAATTTTTAATGAAACAAACCTCACCGTCAAACGTCCGGGTATAGGTTTGTCGCCTATGCGCTGGGATGAAGTGTTGGGTTGCAAGGCAACACGTGGTTTTGAAACTGATGAGTTGATCGAATTATGAGTCGTAAGATATGTGTTGTCACAGGTAGTCGGGCGGAATACGGCCTATTGCGTAGGGTGATAAAAGGTATTCATCAGGCACCAGATCTTAAGTTGCAGATAATTGCTACCGGAATGCACCTGTCGCCAGAATTTGGTCTTACCTATCGGGAAATTGAAAAGGATGGATTCCGAATTGATCACAAGATAGAGATGCTGCTCAGTTCAGATACGCCAGTGGGCCTGACCAAATCCATGGGGATTGGGCTTATTGGTTTTGGAGAAGCATTACAACACTTACAGCCGGATTTGATGCTTGTGTTGGGAGATAGATTTGAGATTTTTTCTGCAGTCGCCGCAGCATTGATTGCCCGAATTCCTGTAGCGCATTTGCATGGAGGAGAAGCCACCGAGGGTGCTTTCGATGAATCGATTCGCCACTCGATCACTAAAATGTCACACTTGCATTTTGTCGCTGCGGAGGAATATCGAAAAAGGGTGATCCAACTGGGTGAACAACCCGACCGAGTGTTTCTTGTGGGTGGTTTAGGCGTTGACAACATCAACAAAATGAATCTGCTGAGCCGCCAGGAATTGGAAAACTCTCTTGGGTTTATATTGGGCCGCAAAAATCTTTTGGTCACTTTTCACCCGGTAACCCTGGAAAACTCAACGTCTGCGAAGCAAATGCGTGAAGTGTTTGCAGCTTTGGAAACACTTGAAGATACGCATTTGATCTTTACAATGCCCAACGCGGATACTAATGGCCATGTGTTAATAGATATGATTGAACAATTTGTAGCTGACCATCCTAACGCACAGTCATACACTTCATTGGGGCAGTTGAGATATCTCTCATGTTTAAGACATGTAGATGGGGTGGTTGGTAACTCCTCAAGTGGATTGGCTGAGGTACCCAGCTTTGGGAAAGGGACAATCAATATTGGTGATCGTCAAAGAGGGCGTCTCAAGGCAGAGAGTGTGATTGATTGTGACCCGGAACAAAGGGCGATTACTCTAGCAATGCAAAAACTTTATTCTAAGGAGTTTCAGGAAATCCTTAAAACTGTCAAAAACCCATATGGTAATGGTGGTGCCAGTGAGCGAGTCGTGGATACTTTGACAGCGGTTCCACTAGAGGATATTCTTAAAAAGCGTTTCTTTGACTTGAGCGATATATGAGAATTGCTTTCATTTTATAAGTCTGAATTAGGTGACTTCCCATTGCCGAGAAGTATTAAAGCTATGCGCGCTTTAGCTGAATTGCGTGGTTCAAATTCGGGGTATGCTGCGGCTGAGGGTTTTCAGCTTTTACGTGAACGATATTGATTGAGTGGAGAAAAATATTGCCCGATAAATCTAAAGAACCCGAAATGCAGGAAATAGATTGGCGTAAAGGATTTTTGTCGCCACATAGTACTTTCAGGCAAGCAATTCAAAACTTGGATCAATCTGAGTTGCAAATTACATTGGTGGTAACTCCCCAAGGAACCTTAATAGGTACTTTGACTGATGGAGATATAAGACGGGGATTGCTAAAAGGCTTAAGCATTGATGGCCCAATAGATGAAATGGTCAATAGGGAGCCATTAGTGGTGCCTCCCGATCTAAGTCGAGATCTGGTATTGCAATTAATGCAGGTTAATAAGGTTAACCAACTACCGGTGTTAGATGAAAATAGATGCATAGTGGGTTTGCACTTGTGGAACAAGTTGATGGAACCATGTCTATATCCTAACTTGATGATTATTATGGCCGGTGGTAAAGGTACTCGTTTGCTACCATATACGAAAGAGTGCCCTAAGCCAATGTTAGAGGTAGATGGCAAACCAATGCTGGAGCATATTATTGAGAGAGCTCGAGGGGAAGGTTTCCAGCACTTTTTAATTTCTATTCATTATCTAGGCCATATTATAGAGGATTATTTTGGGGATGGAAGTAGTATGTCTGTCAAGATAGAATATCTTAAGGAAGAGTCTCCTTTAGGAACTGCTGGTGCAATCGGTTCATTAAATCCTCGACCGGAGGCCCCATTTCTGGTAACTAATGGGGATGTTTTGACTGATGTTCGATATGGTGAAATGCTTGAATTTCATTCCAGACATGGAGCAGCAGGCACAATGGCTGTACGTCTGTACGAGTGGCAAAACCCTTTTGGAGTGGTTCACACAAAAGGCATCGATATTGTTGGTTTTGAAGAAAAACCGGTGTCTATCAGCCATATTAATGCGGGAGTTTACGTCTTGGAACCAAGTTCTCTTAATGCCTTAACCGTTGGCGAATATTGCGATATGACTACGCTGTTTGATAGATTAAAAAACTCTGGGTCACATACAATTGTATACCCTATGCATGAACCTTGGTTGGATGTGGGGTCTATTGATGATTTGAAAAAATCGCAGGATGGAGTTTTATGAAAATATTAACTGATTAGGATATCAATGGAAATCATTAAACAGCCAAAGACCGTAAACCTGTCCAAGTTTGCAGGAGATGTACAAAATCGTGAAACCCTATACGGTTTACCAGGCGAAGTAAGGTTTTGTCGTAGTTGTGTTATATCTAATCAACGACCCAATTCAGCAGTGGAGTACGAACATACTAAGGGAACCAATAAGGCGACTATTAATTTTGATGATGATGGAGTTTGTGATGCGTGTGGCTTTGCAAAGTATAAAAAAAGTAACATTAATTGGGAAGAGCGTGACAAGCAATTAAGGGATCTATGCGATAAACATCGTAAGCATGATGGTAGTTACGACTGCCTAGTGCCGGGGTCGGGTGGTAAGGACAGCTTTTATGCATCTCATATTCTTAAGACCAAGTATGGAATGCATCCTCTCACAGTGACATGGGCACCTCATATTTATACCGATTGGGGCAGGAAAAATTTCCAATCTTGGATCCACGCCGGGCACGACAACTATTTGATGACACCAAATGGTCGTGTCCACAGGCTGCTGACCCGCTTGTCAACGGAATTACTATTTCATCCTTTTCAGGCCTTTATGTTTGGTCAGAAGTCGTTGGCGCCAAAGATGTCCCTACAATTTAATATTCCGCTGGTTTTTTATGGAGAGAACGAGGCTGAATATGGCAATCCTATTGGTGATACCGAGAGTGCTCAACGGGATTGGGCTTATTTTTCTTCAGAGGATCAGTCTAATATCTTTCTTGGAGGTGTTTCAGTCGAGGACATCATAGGAAACTTCGGTCTTGACCAGAATGACTTGCAGCCCTATCTGCCGGCTGATCCTAATCAACTTGCTGAGAAAAACACCGAAGTACACTATTTGGGATACTATCTAAAGTGGCATCCACAGAGCTGCTATTACTACGCAGTTGAGCACGGCGGGTTTGAGGCTTCACCAGAACGTACACCTGGAACATACAGCAAATATAACAGTATTGATGATCGTATCGATGATTTTCATTATTACACAACGGGAATTAAGTTTGGCATCGGTCGAGCCAGCTATGATGCGGCCCAGGAAATCAGGTCGGGCGATATCAACCGTGAGGAAGGGGTTGCATTGGTTAATAAATTTGACCACGAGTTTCCTGAGCGTTTCGCGGACGAGATCTTTAGATACCTGAGTATTTCTCCTAAGGAATTTCCGGTTGCCAGTAAAATGTTCGAGCAACCAATAATGAACCGAGAGTACTTTGATTTATTAACAGATCAATTTCGAAGTCCGCATATATGGCTCTATGAAAATGAAGGCTGGAAGTTACGCCACGCAGTTTGGCATGAGATTGAAAAAATATCTGCATAGTGAGAAAAATTAGACTTATAGCTCGACTTGATATTAAAGGTTCAAATTTAATAAAAGGTGTTCATCTGGAAGGCCTCCGAGTTATAGGTTCCCCAAATGTGCATGCAAAGCGTTATTATAAACAGGGTGCGGATGAGTTGATTTATATGGATTGCGTGGCAAGCCTTTATGGTCGTAATAGCCTCGGAGAAATTATTAAGAGTGCCGCCAAGGATGTTTTTGTACCAATGACTGTGGGCGGAGGCATACGCAGTGTGGAAGATGCTACAAACCTTCTCCGATGTGGTGCTGACAAGGTCGCAGTAAATACTTCGGCGGTGGCTCGGCCAAAACTCATTAGTGAAATAAGCCGCCGTTTTGGTAGTCAATGTATGGTGCTTTCAATAGAAGCAAAACAAAATATGACAGATAAGTGGGAAGTTTACACAGATAATGGTCGTGAGCGAACGGGTTTGGATGTTGTTGATTGGGCCAAAAAGGGTGTGGACTTGGGGGCAGGTGAGATTCTTTTAACATCTGTGGATAGAGAGGGGACTCGTAAGGGTTTTGATACTGATCTTGTGCAAGCGGTGACGAAGGAAGTTTCTGTTCCGGTGATTTCGAGCGGTGGTATGGGTAAGCCAGAAGACCTAATCAATGTGGTGAAAGATGGAGGAGCTGATGGCGTAGCTATGGCAGATATTCTTCATTATAATCGAGCTACCGTTAACGATATCCGGCGTGTGGCACAAACCACTGGCATTGAAGTAAGAGAATTTGAAAATGCCTGATGTAGTGGTTATAGACTATAGGCTGGGTAATTTGCTCAGTGTCTGCAGGGGATTGGAACATTGTGGGGCGACTGTAGTAGTTACTGACGATCACGATACCATCCTTTCTGCGTCTCGAGTTATTTTGCCGGGGGTAGGAGCTTTTGCGCGCGGAATGGCTCAGTTGCGCAGCCAAGGCCTGGACAAAGTTTTGCACCAGGTTGTCGCAAAGGGTAGTTTTTTATTGGGTGTTTGTTTAGGTATGCAAATGTTACTGGATGAAAGTGAAGAGTTTGGTCTCACTGAAGGTCTGGGCTTGATTCCTGGGCGCGTAGTACCTATTCCCTCAAACACCATCAATGGTGACTCTCAAAAGATCCCTCACATTGGTTGGAATAACCTGGTCTTACCTGAAGGTTCTGAAAATTGGGATGGCGGTTTGTTGAAGCAGGTGAACCCTGGGGAAGCCGTGTACTTTGTTCATTCTTTCATGGCTGTTCCGAACGATCCACATCATCGAATTGCCGATTGTCTTTATGGTAATATTCCTGTTTCTGCGACAATTGGTCGCGACAATATATATGGGTGCCAGTTTCATCCGGAGAAGAGTGGAGAGGTCGGCCTCAAGGTTTTACGTAGCTTCTTATCCCTTTAAGGCTTGTCATGCTTAACGGGCTGACTACTTTCTGGCCTCAACATAAATTGAATAAAAGCCACGCCCCTTTCTTTCAATCCCGCTAATATTTGCCTTTGGAATTTCAGTTTCTCGGTTCCCCTTTCTTTTTATATCTCTAAATCCAACCTCGGCTAACTTTAACCTTCAAATACATATTAAGATTGATAGCTTCCTGCCACTAGAAAAATAAATATCAACAAACTTGATGTTTGAGAGCCCATTTGCCTTCTTTCATTTCCCATAGACTCAAATTCCTCCAACGTTCACATATGGCCCAGAATTCGTCTTCAGTAAATTCGCAATAATCCAAGAAAATCTTGAAATTTTTCACGGGGAATTCTGTGTCGTATCGCCTTACTAGTCTGACTGCTTCTTCCCGAGTTATAATCTTCTCGCGGATTTCATGGGCGGCATCACTTGTGGCACGACAAATGCCAAACTTAAGTAACATGAAATAAAAATGATAAGGGTCAATTTTATCATCAAGGCTGGAATACTTCGAATAAGTTCCCTCTGAACGCCCTTCAGGATTAGCCTCAAATCCGCTATTCTCCACAGCATAATAATAATTTTTCTGAGGTAGCCAGTTTTTGTAATAACTAAAGAAATGTCTCTCAACTTTTGTCGCTACTATTTTTTCCTGAGGAGGAGGCATATACATATTAAGATCGGATCGAAGAAACCCATGGTCTAGCCAGTAGTCGATTTCTTTTCCGGAAAACCAGTAAGCACTGACATCTTCAATATTGAAACCTACCTTGTTTTCGGAAGCAGGATCACCGCCATACTCGACTTCGCCATTTTCACCGTCCATGATGAGAGGGATATCGTAGCCAACTGCAGTTTGTACCGGGTACCATACCTGCCCATAGATGAATGGCTGAAAAGGCTCCCCCATTTCAATAGTGCACAATCTAGTTAATTTACGATGAACAAGTCCATTAGGTGTCCCTAAAACATTATCGAGCCCAGCATGAATTAACGCTTGAAAATTTTTCCAACCTATATCGGTGTATATATGTGGTGCCCATGTGACAGTAAGAGGGTTCATCTTATATTTATATTTAAGCTGATGCGCGACTAAGACACTATCCTTTCCCCCACTTGATGGAACAATAACATCGTGTCTCCCATCCTTACGCCTAAACCGGTCACAAAGATCCACTAACTCCTTTTCGCGGCTATCCCAGTCCACAGCATGGTCTTTGCGCTCCCAGTAGCGACATGCATTGCAAACACCCTGCTCGTCAAATATAATTCGTGGTCTCTGGTTAGAGACGACACATTTTTTGCAAAACTCGACCTTCGGGTTCAGGTTATACCTTTCCTTTACATCGACTTTGTCGGTATTGATTTTGCCGCCTCCAACTTCAAGCATTATTTCTCCAAAATCAAAAGATCATGAATATTCATATTGTCCAACATGGAATAAAAATGACTCACCTTAGTGGCCATGTCAAAAAGGTACAAGTCTGCGTTCGTCATGATATCATCTGCAATGCCGAATCGCTTGGTAACATACATATCTTCACTTTGACCTATATAGTAAAAGCGGCTATCATGGGCTAATCCACGAGTAAAGCCTGAAAATTCACCTGCCTTGAGAGTTGAGAAGTAATAGCCCACGCATAGAATCTAAATAACATAAGTTGTCTTGAGTTATTTTGGGACTATGTGGTTTCCAGAGCCCTTTCACAACCTGTGTGGGGGAACCATTTTCGTATTTTTTATCATACTCATTATCTGTCGTCAAACGAATGTGTGCCAAAGCAGATATTTTCTAAGAGACACATTTGGTTTATAGTCCTTGGATAAATATTTTTCAAGTTCAAGTTAAGTGACCCTTGTTCTGAGGCTTTTCTTTTCTCGTGAAAGCGAGGGTTTTTCTTTTTATCTAATCCCTTTTGGTTGAGATTTTACGGTTTCGCCCGAAGTAAACATCAGCCGGAGTCACGTTGTTTAAGATTCTTGGTATCGATTGTTGTTGTAATAATCTAGGAACCGTGAGAGTTCCTGCTCCAGTTCCCAAGGGAAGTAATGGTTCTGAAGTTTGACGATATTCTTTATAAATCGATGATAGCGTTCGATCTTCCGCTGGGTCATAGATACGGGGCTCCCCGCGTATGAGTAATGCCCTGTTTTTCTAGATAGCTTTTCAACTCTCCAGAAAGGTAACAGGGGCCATTATCGCTCCGCAGTCTTGGCCTGTATTTGACTTGGATATGGTTCACTCTAGTATTACTAATAGCTTCATCCAGGGTTTCCTTTACACCCGATGCGGTCATATAGGTGAACAGCTTCCAAGCGATGATGTGTCGAGAAAAATCATCCAGAACGGTTGATTAGGTAATGCCAACCCCAACCAACGATTCTGAAATAGGTGAAATTCGTCTGCCAGAGTTCGTGGATTCGTCGAGTCGTGTTTTTAAATGAATCAGCTGCTTGCATAAGAATATAAGCAGGGTTGGTAATCAGATCATGGCTCTTTAGAATCCGATAAACGCTGGATTCTGAGATGAAGTACTCTTTCGTATCAGTGATTTGGCAATCCAGTTCTCTGGGAGAGAGTTCTGTTTGTTTCAAAGTCTCACAAGCAACTTGCTCTTTAGCTCTCCAAGCCATTTTCCAGATACCGACGATACCAGTTATAAAAAGTACTACGATGGATGGCCAGCTTTTTTAGAGTCTGGCGGATAGAAAGCTCAGAATCCTCTGCAACCCGAATGATCTCTATCTGTTCTGAAAAACTGTACCTCATAAATCGATGCCCTAGAAGTCCGACCCATTCAGACCTTTTTAAGAACTCGATTTTTTAGAGCAATCTGAGCTACCAGTTGCTTTAAGTGTCCGTTTTTTTTCAAGGTCAAGCAACTTTCATGGGAGTTGGCTTCTCGGGTGGTATCGCCCGCAAGACGCTTCTTACCTGCTTCCAAAAAATCTTTACTCCAGCGGTAGTATAGTTTGACAGGAATACCTTCTGGACGGCGCAGACTGGTAATACTGTCCTTGCCTCGGAGGCCATCAATAACGATGGAAATCTTATCTTAGGAGGAATACTTCTTGCGGGTTCTACGGCGGATGTCTTTAACAACTGACTCTCTCGATACTTCCTAGTCCATAACAATCTCCTTTTAAGGAAAAGTTTAACAGACAGTATCTCTTAGATTTTTATCTCAAACGGTACACATTTGGCTGACTGGATACAGTTAGTGCGAATATGGCGTTATCCCCTAGACGTGACAATATTTACGGATGCCAGTTTCACCCGGAGAAGAGTGGAGAGGTCGGCCTCAAGGTTTTACGTAGCTTCTTATCCCTTTAAGGCTTGTCATGCTTAACGGGCTGACTACTTTCTGGCCTCAACATAAATTGAATAAAAGCCACGCCCCTTTCTTTCAATCCCGCTAATATTTGCCTTTGGAATTTCAGTTTCTCGGTTCCCCTTTCTTTTTATATCTCTAAATCCAACCTCTGTTAAAAGTTGGTGAATTTTTTCATAGTACATTGGATTGGTATGTCCTCTGCTGGCTCTTTGTTCGTCAGTTTGCAGGGAAACGCACCACTGACAAAACTCTTCCAAGTTTAAGGATTGTAGTCGCGAATCAACCTCAGCCTTATCCGCAAGAACTGGAATATGACCAGGGATTTTTTCTTGGTAATTAGATAGGAATCCAATTACAGCTATATGATCCTCAGCATAAATCTCTGGATAATTCCGCGTTTCTACTAGATGGGTTCTATTGTTATCTGTGAAATATTTAAGAAACTTTTGATCATTATTCTTGTAAGCTGCGATAATTTTTTCCGCATCAGGTGCTTCCAGCCTGATATATCCACCCGGCTTTAGTAAGCGGTAGGATTCTCTCAGCCAATATAAAATTGCTTCGTTAGGGATATGCTCTATACAATGGCAGGAGTATATGATGTTCTGACTTTCTGGCTCAAAAGGAAATGGCTCATGCGACCTGAAATCGATATTGAAATCGGCGTCCTCTATGTCTATTGTGATCCAGCTAGGGTCTGCTCTCAGATAAGAGTGTTTCTCACCCAAGGCGATCTTTCCGGAAGTGTAGTTGCGGGTGAATGCTTTTCGAAACAAGGGGCTAGCCCAAATTTTAGGGACCCATGGAATAGCCCAAACTTTTAACACTAAGGGGAGGATAATTTTTGTTTTGATGGAGCTCCACGAAACAACCATATCAATATCACGTAATAGAATTTATATGAAAACAAACGCCAATTTCCTCTGCATCATAGCCTGAAAAATTAGGCTCGTGGTGATTTTCTTCGGTCACCTCAAATTTTTCTGTTTGTGAAGTCGCTAAATCCTCTCGGTAAAAATACAGGGTTTTGTGGTCTACTCCATTGAGTGGGGAACGCATTACAAAGAGTAGCGACCTCATTTGGCCTTGGCCTCTAAAACACCGGATGAATTTGCAGAAAAAACTCTGTTCTGGAAAATTTTGGATAACAAAAACTGTTTCCCACAGTCTCGATAGAACCTGCTATAACAAAAAATCCTCTACTTTTAATTTGCTCATAAATTCAGGGAAGGTTAAAAGCCTTCAATTTCGAGTGAGATCACTAGCGGAGCATGAATCCATTTGTTGAAAAAATACCATATCAGCGGAAATTAAAACGACTAGACAAAATCACACTCCAAGAATTAAAATGCATCATGGATTAATTGGATCGACACGATCAGCAAATCAGATGGCATTCGAGTGGCTTTTGATGTGACCTTTTTAAGGTGTTACTTGCGTTGTTGTGCTTGTCAATTGAATCTACCAAAACAAATAGCTTAGTGGGATTGAAAAAATAGTTTTCGGAAGAAATTAAATTCAACATGAAAATTCTTGTACTGATACCTGCGCGAGGCGGGTCAAAACGTATCCGTGGGAAGAATGTTCGTCCTTTGGGAGGGCGGCCATTAATAGTCTGGAGTATTGATGTTGTAAAAGGTATTTCCGGAATATGTGATGTTTTAGTTTCGACGGACGACCCTGAGATTGCGCAAGTTGCAAGAAACGCTAAGGCCTTAGTTCCGTGGCTCCGACCAAAAAAACTGGCTACGGATACTGCTTCATCGGTAGACGTTTGTTTGCATGCGTTGAATTGGTACGAGAAAGAAAATGGCAAAGTTGATGGGGTGATGTTATTGCAACCTACTTCTCCATACCGTAGTCGCGATAGCATATTGCGGGGCATAGAGCTTTTCCGTTTGCATCAATATTGCCCCGTGATTGGGGTTTCAGCGGCAGAGTCTCACCCGATGTGGTGTTTTAAAGTCGAAGAAGGAGCTATGCGCCCGTTTATTAAGGGCGCGGGATTGACCGTGCGATCCCAAGACCTTCCCCCAGCTTATGTGGTCAACGGAGCACTTTACCTCATTTCTCCTGAAGACATTCGAAAACTGAAATCATTCTATAGTGAAAACATGGTGCCGCTAGCGATGGATGCCCCAACAGAAAGCATTGATATTGATACAGAGTGGGACTGGAAGTTGGCCGAAGCTATCTTCAAATCGGATCTTTTACTCCATTGACCAGCCAGAATAGAAAATAAAATTAATGGAAAAGAGGATAATGTTTAAACGCTTTATAAGGTTGTGGCAGAGCTTTTGTAAATTCATTTTAGCTGAGAAAAAGTGGTGTTGGCCAAGCCAGAGCGATGTATTGGTTTTAGATGCAACCTTGCCAAGTATGGTGTTGGTGGAATTCTTGGAGCCATGGAGCCCTAAGGTATTGCATATGCGTGGTGAGCAGTTCAATATCCCGGTGCTCCTGGCCAGTTTTTTTAAGCGTGGAAGTCTAGTGAATGCCTATGTGGATTGCTATATCGAGAAAGTTCGCCCCCGTTTGTTGGTCACTTTCATGGATACTTATGTGGGGTTTTATTCGATCAGCAAGAGGCATCCAGATGTTAAGACGCTTTTTGTTCAAAATGCTATGAGAAATTATTTTACTGATATTTACGAGGTATTTGATGACCTTGGTTCCGAAGTTACCAGTAATTTTTTTGTTGACTATATGATGGTGCTTGGTCCTGATATTGGCAAGAAGTATTCCCAGTATATTGCCGGTGAAATCGTGGAGATGGGCTCGATAAAGAATAACCTAGTGCGAAAAGAAAAATCGTCCCAGCAAGGCGTTATTGCGCTTGTATCTCAATGGCGTGATTGCGCCGGATTTCAAATGAAAGGAGATTTTTGCCTTTTCGAAGATTTTTGGACAAAACCTGATAGCCTTGTTGTTCAATGCTTGATGCAGTATGCAAAGACAAAAAATAAACAATTGATGATCATTCCCAATAGACTTAAAAATTTACCCGAAGACTTGATTAGAAGAGAAGAGGACTATTATAGAGAGTTGCTGGGTAGCGAACCAGAAATTCTCTACCCATCGGGACCTTATCCTGCCTATCAGGCCGTTGATTCTGCCGAAATAGTTGTCTCTCTTGATTCAACGCTGGGACTTGAGTCCATCGCTCGAGGTGGTAAAGCGGCTATTTTCCCCATCCGAGGTCCTGCTATTGGAGACCCAAGTTTGAATTTCGGTTGGCCTGGGGATTTTCCGGACGAAGGTCTTTTTTGGACAAACAGTCCAAACCCAGAAAGCTTTGTTCGTATTTTAGATTACCTTTTTGCGGTTGATGATGAGCAGTGGCGCAAAGATGTTGAGGCGTCTAACTTTTCTTCGATCTTGGCTTATGATCCTGGGAACTCAATTTTTAAGGAGACTCTTGAGAAAATATTAGGAACCCCTCCTTCATCTAAATCCGTTTCTTGATTTAGCATTAGTGAGGTTCACTGAATAATGAGTATATCTTTGAACTACTTTTTTGATTGAAAATAAAATTCCCTGAAATCGTTATTCAATTACGGTGCAATGAAACAAATTAATTTGCTTGTTTTGGCCGGTGGATTTGGAAAGAGACTGCGATCTGCAGTGTCTGATGTTCCCAAACCTTTGGCGCCGGTCAATGGCCGACCTTTTCTAAGCTATCAAATTGAAGATTGGCTTGAGCATTGAATCAATTTTAGGAGCCTTGCCTTCCCTTTAACGAGGTTTGAATAGTATTTTATCAGGAGATATAATATTGGCTTAATTATCTGATTTGTTTGATAATGGAGATCTCCACAAGGTTCAACTTTGTACCTGAAAGAGAAAGAGTACTTTATAACTGACATTATAAACGGCTAGCGTTTCACAGCGTTTATTTATAAATGTGGAGTTTAGCGACAGATAACAAAAAGTATGTTTTCAAAAGTTTAACTTCCATTAATTTTTTTTGCTGTTTTGGTGTTTTCAATGAAACAAATTAATTTGCTTGTTTTGGCCGGTGGATTTGGAAAGAGACTGCGATCTGCGGTGTCTGATGTTCCCAGACCTTTGGCGCCGGTCAATGGCCGACCTTTTCTAAGCTATCAAATTGAAAATTGGCTTGAGCAAGGGGTTAATCATCTAACTTTTTTGCTTCATTCTAATTCTAGAATAATCATAAAACCGTGATAATTGATTCTAATATTCTTCCCTACGCTGTGATGGATGAGGACTCTATCCGGCATGCTCTTCAGAAAATTGATGCGTCTAAAGACGGCATGATTGTTTGCACTGACTCCAATGGGATACTTATGGGAGTATTAACTGACGGAGATTTTCGTCGTTGGTTAATTAAATCATCTTCTCCAGATTTAGGACAGCCTGTCGGAAAAATTATAAATAATAATTGTGTTAAAGCACTGGTTAGTGACTCTTTGGATATGATTGTCCGAAAGTTAAATAAAGTTATTGCATTCGTTCCGCTGGTTGATGGGCAAGGGCGTCTTGTTGGCTTAGTGCGAAATCGTACGGGGAAAATGCAGTTGGGTTCGCATATAGTTGGTCAAGGTTACCCTTGTTTTTTTATTGCCGAGATTGGAAATAATCATAATGGAAGTTTTGACTTAGCTTGCCAATTAGTAGATTTAGCTGTTGAATCTGGTGCTGATTGTGCAAAATTTCAATTGAGAGATTTGGATGCCTTGTATTTAAACCACGGTAATGCAGAAGATGTGAGCGAGGATTTGGGTTCACAATACACACTTGACTTATTAAGTAGATTTCAATTGCCTAAGGATCAGATGTTTATGGTTTTTGACTATTGCAAGAGCAAAAATATTATGCCGATGTGTACTCCATGGGATGAGCCTAGCCTAGAAGTTTTAGAGAAATATGGTATGGATGCTTATAAAGTGGCCTCTGCTGATTTCACAAATCATGATTTTTTATGCAAGTTGATATCGACCGGCAAGCCCCTTATTTGCTCTACAGGAATGACAACAGATGAAGAAATTTCTGAGTCCATTGCGCTTCTTAAAAACTTGGGTGCAGAATTTGCCTTGTTACATTGTAATTCTACATACCCTGCTCCCTTTAAGGATATAAATATAAAGTATATGGAAATTCTTCGAGAGCAGGGGAATTGCCCGATTGGTTACTCGAGTCATGAGCGTGGAATCAATGTTTGTGTGGCTGCTGTAGGCATGGGTGCCAATATTATAGAAAAACATTTTACTGTTGACCGTAAAATGGAAGGAAATGATCATCGGGTTAGCTTGTTGCCCACTGAATTTGCGGAAATGGTAGAGGGGTCTAGGCAAGTTGAGAAGGCTGTTGGCAACGGAGGAACAAGGGAGTTGAGTCAAGGGGAGTTGATGAACCGTGAAACCTTGGCAAAGAGTTTGTGCATGAATGTTGCGCTAGACCGAGGTGAAATTATAGAAGAGCATATGCTTGTTATTAGAAGTCCTGGGAAAGGATTGCAGCCAAATCGCAAGTCTGACTTGATTGGTAGGAAAGCATTACGGGAGCTTAAACAGGGAGATTTGCTTTTCCCTTCTGATCTTGGAGAGGAGTATTTTAGCCCAAGAGAATATAAATTTCCGCAGTCTTTTGGGGTACCAGTCCGCTATCATGATGTAAATTCTCTGGCGACTCTTTCAAACTTTGGGTTGCTGGAGTTCCACCTGAGTTATCATGATTTAGAGGAAAATATTAATCGCCATTTAACGAAAAAGATGGACATGGATTTTTTAGTACATGCCCCTGAGCTTTTTCGAAGCGACCATATTCTTGATCTAAGCTCTCTTGATCAAGAATACCAACGATGCTCTATAGAGAATTTAAATAAGGTTATTGACGTTGCAAAAGATCTTAAAAAATGGTTTCTAAGATCAGAAAAACCTAAGATCATAGTTAACGTGGGCGGGTTTACCATGGATAAGCCCATGGAATTAAAAAAACGGGCCCCCTGTTATAAAAGGGTGGCTGAGGCTATACAGAAGCTTGACTTGGACGGAGTGGAGGTCTTGCCGCAGACAATGCCTCCGTTTCCATGGCATTTTGGTGGACAACGCTATCATAACTTATTTGTAGATCCTAAAGAGATTGTTGAATTTTGCCAAAAATATAAGTTTCGTATCTGTTTGGATATTTCTCACTCTAAACTGGCTTGTAACCATTATAAGTGGTCATTCGAGGAGTTTATTGAGCAGGTTGGTCCTTATACAGCCCATCTTCATATCGCTGATGCCAAAGGGTCTGATGGTGAAGGGTTGCAAATTGGTGATGGTGAGATAGATTGGCCAGCATTTGGGCGATCTGTTAAGCAATATGCACCCAATGCCTCCTTCATCCCTGAGATTTGGCAGGGACATAAAGATAAAGGTGCCGGTTTCTGGAAAGCGTTTGATTTGCTAGAATCTTACTTGTGTGAAAAAAAAAGTACTTAACGTTTTTAATTACTTTATAAAAGATTAAGGATTTATATCATTGTTTAAAGTCGACTGGCCTTCGCGAGGGCATAACTATACTGAGGCCGAACTATTGATAAGGGAGTGGCATTAAAGCGTCATTTGAAATAGTTTAATTCATTACTACTCACTACTTCTAAAATTTAATGATTTTCGACGTAGGCAAAGCTTTTTCAAATTGATGGGTGATTTTTCAAGAAAGTTATTCATGAAAATCCAACTATGGTATGAGGGTTACTGTTCGACTTCGTTAAACTTTCTTATTGTGGGAGGATTGGTATTTAAATTCATGGAAACTTGGGAGATCTGTTCAGATGGAAGAATTTGAAAAACCTCAAAGTTTCACTGAATTTGGTTTTGTGATTATTAAAGGTCTTCTTTCTCCTCGTGAGGTTGAAAAGCTTAGGTTGTTCATCCAGGCAAAATTAGCCTTTCATGGTCATGATAGAAAGATGAATAGTTACCAGACTTTTCTATACCCTGAATTATATCTTCTTCAATTTGAAGAAAGAGCTGTAAAAATGTTGAAGACGGTTTTGGGTGAAAATCTATGTTATTACCCTGATCTTCATGTTCACCATAATATGTTTGGTCATCCAGGTTGGCACATGGACTCGAATAGTGAGGGTCATGCAAAGTATCTTCAGTCCTCTGATTATAAATTTGCCAAGTGCGGAATTTATTTGCAAGATAACACTCTGGATTGGGGCGGAGGTATCAAACTCCTTCCTAAAGGGCATAAACTCTCGATAATGACTGGTGTGCCCAGAATAGATTTGAGGTTAAGGAGATTTTTGGACTATTGTTCTGTCAATTATTCTTTTCCTATAAAGCCTCTAAATGTGGATACAAAAGCTGGTGATATGCTTATTTTTGACTCAAGGTTACTTCATGCTTCTACATTGCCCAAAAGGATGGCTGAGTTAAAGAGAGTAAATGGGAACCAACTCCTGGGCATACCCCAGGAGAGTGAGAAGATTGTTGTTTATTGGGATGCCTCCAATTCAAATATGAAAAATGATTTTTTGAAAAACGCAACTAAAAGAGCTCTAAAAGAAGAAAGAGGAGGCGATACTTTTTTTACGGGTTGGACAAAGTACTATTTTCCGGATGATTTTCCAGAGGACTATATAGCCAAGACCAGGGAGTATGATGTTGAGATAGGGTGTTGGGATAGGCAAAAGTGCCAGGAGATGAAACTGCAATTTGAAGAAAAAATGAGTTAGGTAGAATTCATAACCCAGTAAAAGTTAATGAAAGGATCACTCTCTATGAGTTTATATCTTTTTGTGGTGAGCCCTGGTTCAATCACGCAATAATAAAATGAAAATGTCCGAAGATCAGAAGGAGTATATTAGGGAATTTAATATTCTTCTTGATAAGGGTGAATATTCTTTTAAAGAGGAGCCTTGTTTGTGTGGAAATGATACCTCTGAACAAATTGCGGATAGAGATCGCTATGGTTTCTGGCACCCAGTAAAGGTCTGCCGGGTTTGCGGTTTGGTCAGGAACAATCCGCGAATGACCGATGAGTCATATCAAAATTTTTATTCGTCAGACTATTACCGAAAGGTTTACGGTGGTGAAAATTATTTGGCCGAACTCGAAAAGCGTATGTCTAGCGACTTCGGTCAACACGTATATAATGATATCTCGTTATGTCTAAACCCTCAATCCTTTAAGAACGTTTTAGAGTTTGGTTGTGCTGGCGGTTGGAACCTTCAGCCATTTGCGCGTGCTGGTTTGTCGGTAAGGGGTTATGATTATAGTCCCTCGCTTGTAAAGCTGGGGCAAAAATTTGGTTTGGATTTGCGAGTAGGTAGTATAGGTGACATTGAAGGAAAGTACGATCTGATAATCTTGAATCATGTCATCGAACATTTTACAGATTTTTTTGGAAGCATGGAGAGATTGACTTCTCATATTAATCCAAACGGATATGTCTACATTGGCGTGCCCAATATAGACAATTATGGGCAAGCGCAACTTCAAAATGCGCACATATATTATTTTTCTCCCCGCACCTTTAAGTACTATATGAGCCGCTGTGGAATAAATTTGATCCGGTTTGGTCAGGCTCAGGGTATTCACATGTATGGTATTTTCCAGCCGGGTCAAGGTACTGAAGAGCAAATTAATTTGGATTCGGAGTTTGAAACAATCATGTCTATAGTGCAAAAAGCAAAGATACGGCATAAAATTGGCAACATGCTAAAAATATTGAGGATCAAAGGGCCAATACAGAAAATATGGAACAAGTTTCATTTGTGATTATTAAGGTAGGAAATGCTTTGAAGATAAGTGTTCATTCTGACTAACCTTGTTTATGAACATTTTGATTTGTAATTGAAATTTTCTTACATGAATTGATATGGCTTTCGTTGTCTCGCTCATTCCAGCCCGGGGAGGTTCTAAGGGAATCCCTGGGAAAAATATCTCTCCTTTGGCTGGGAAGCCCTTGATCGCCCATTCTATAGAGTACTCCTTAAATTGCCCCAAAGTAGATCGGACAATCGTTTCAACGGATGATCCTGAAATTGCAGAAATTGCCCGGAGTTTTGGAGCCGAAGCTCCATTTCTACGACCAGCAGAATTTGCTCAGGATGATACAACGGATTTGCCAGTTTTTTTGCACGCAATTGAATGGTTTAAGGAGAATGAAAACTATGTTCCAGATTTATGGATCCAGCTTCGCCCAACGACTCCCTTACGACCGCCAGGATTGATTGAACTTGCCATAAAAATGTTGGCGGATAATCCCGAAGCTGATTGCTTGAAGACGGTCCAGGAAACCCCAACTACCCCTTATAAAATGTGGAAATGGGAAGAAAAATTCCTTCAACCATTTGTGCAGCTCGATGGGAAAGAATCATACAATATGCCCCGACAGGCACTACCGAAAGTATTTAAGGGGGATGGTATTTTCGACATTATCAAAACCTCAACTTGCCTGGAAAAGAACTCACTGACAGGAAACCATATTTTACCTTTAGAAATAAAGGGTCCATTTTTGACGGTAGATATAGATTCTCCGGTTGATCTAATTGTTGCAGAAGTTTTATATGAGCATAACAAAAAGATAACAGCCTTCTAGCCTTAAATCAAAAGCCTGAGGGAAGACTTGGAACTTGTAGTAACAATAAATCATGCCCAGTGGAAGACCCTGCTCTAACGTCGAATTAAGTACATTATTCAACGTTTTTTTTCCGATTAAAGTGTGTGAAAGGAGTTTTGGCAAGTGAAGAGGTTGTTGGTTACGACGGCATTAGAGGAGACTTGGGGGGATGGTGAACCCGCCCTGTTTCTTGGTGAATGGTGTCGATTACATTCTCGTGAGAATCACTGGTCAAAAATGGATGCGGAGGTATTACCCTATCACTGGGATGACCGCGAAAAACTTTATGCCGATTATCAGTATCTGCAAGAGTTTTACGAAAGATTGTTGAGGGATTTATCCGCCCAACTTAACCAGATTCATAGCGTGGATCACGATTTACGCTATTGGCGAATATTGATTGGGCCATGGCTGGGTATTTTCACGCCAAAGTTGCTTGACAGTTGGATCTCTATTCATTTAGCCCAAACCCAATATGACCTTTCAGGTACTGTCGTTCTTGTTGGGCAGGAGGAAGCCCTGATACCTAATGATATGGATGAATTTCTTTCTTTTTTCGTGGGCGATGAATGGAATCACCAGCTCTATAGTTCTATCCTCCAAGGTTTTACCTCAGTGCCTTGTGTTAAGCAGGTGCGCTTGAAAAGAGATATGGCATTGAAAATGGTTCCAGCTAAAAGTTGGAAGCGCAAATTTAAACGAGCAATTGTGGGTTGTTACTCTAGTGTCGCAAGTCTATTGACACGTGATCGGGATGCGTTTTTTTTGAATACCTACTTGTCATTTTTTGATGAGATGAGGCTGTGTAAACGTTTGAAAAAGGTTCCGCAATTTTGGCCTTTAGTATCTGCGTTTCGTGCAGTTGTTAATAAAGACCAGAGAAAATGGGTGATTGCTGGGGAGCCTCATTCCGATTTCGAAGCTTGTGCACGTGCCCTGATTCCCCAGCACATTCCTGTAGCTTATCTCGAGGGTTATAGTCAACTTACTGAGCAGATTGTTGGTTTGCCTTGGCCTAGGAAACCTAAGTTTATCTGGACTAGTAATTCCCATATTTCGAATGATGTATTTAAAGCTTGGGCGGCCGAAAAAGCAGAGCATGGTTTCCCTCTGGTTATTGGGCAGCATGGCGGGCACTATGGCGTAGGGCTTTGGTCGTTTAATGAAGATCATGAATTAGCTATCAGCGATTACTACTTGAGTTGGGGGTGGACTAAAGAAAATCAACCTAAAATCAAACCTGTAGGCCAATTGAAGGAGAATCAGCTGCTGAAGGTGCCCAATTCTAAGAAACAGCGGCTAGCCCTGGTGACTTGTACTGTACCAAGCTATAGTTATCCGACACGTAGCTTTGCTGTTGCGGGTCAATACCTTGAATATCTCAACGATCAATATACATTTATTGAAAATCTACCTAATCATATTGTTGAAAAACTAACTGTTCGGTTGGTTCCGCATGACTATAACTGGGATCAGGCAACTCGTTGGCGTGATCATTTCCCTGCCTTGCATCTTGATGACGGACAATTTCCGATCAACGACTTAATTAGTCGATGTCGGATCTGTATTGTAACTTACAATGCGACTGCCTTCTTAGAATTGTTTTCCAAGAATGTGCCCACTGTTATATATTGGAATCCGAATCATTGGGAACTACGAGATTCGGCAATTCCTTATTTTGAAAATCTCAAGCAGGTGGGGATTTTCCATGAAACTCCTGAGTCTGCGGCAAGGCATGTGGCAGAAGTTTGGAATGGTGTCGGTTTGTGGTGGGATAACCCTACAGTGCAGAATGTTCTAAAATCCTTCAAGGAGCGTTATTGTCGTGCAGACAATATGCTGGAACGCTTAGAGGTGAGTTTGAAAGTGATTGCGGCTGAGAATGAAAATCGTTCTACTAAAACTTTGAAAGCGAAGAATACTTCGTCTGATATGTTATGATTCCAAAAGGACCGTGTATCATGGTTAGTCTGGACTCTGATGGCTGGCCTGAATTTGCGGCAAATGCAATTAGACAGGAAATTGATGCTGCTGTTTTAAGTCGAGGTGTTTGCAATATAATGCTTACTGGTGGAGGGGTTGCTGAACGTTTGTACAAGCACTGTTGCAAGATGCGCGTATTTCCTATGAAAAATATGTGTTTTTTTTTTGGTGATGAACGTTGTGTTCCACCCGATCACAATAGCAGTAATTACGCTATGGTAATGAGAACGTTGCTGGCAGAAGGAATGTCCACGGATTGTTCTATAGTACGAATGGAAGCTGATAATCCTGACCGAGAAGAAGCCGCAAAAGCGTATGAGAAGTTGATACCTGATAAAATTGATGTTTTGCTTCTTGGTGTTGGAGAAGATGGGCACATTGCTTCCCTCTTTCCAAATAGCTCAGCCTTGCTCCTTGAAGAGAGAAGTGTGGTGCCAATCATTGGGCCGAAAGAACCACAAGAAAGGCTAACTATAACACCGAGAGTCATAGCATCTGCGCGTTCAGTCTTTGTTGTGGCAACGGGAGAAACAAAAGGAAGAGTATTGGCTGAGGCTCTTAAGCCAAATTCTGATCCAATGTCTTTTCCTGTCGGTTTAACATTTAATGGGACGTGGCTGCTAGATGCTGATGCGGGACGCCAATTAAAAAATCTTTAAGCGTAATAATTGGCGCCTGAATGATAAGTAACTTTAGCAACCCTCTCCCCTTGGCTCTGGGGTAGCCTACCTAATTTAGAGGATAAAAAATTGGCAAAAGTATTAATTACCACAGTGCCATTTGGGGACAAGAATCGATTGCCGCTAGAGTTACTTGAAAAGGCAGGTATTGAATATCTTTTAAATCCGCATAAAACGAAGCTCACTGAAGACCAACTGGCTGATTTGGTTGGTGACTTTGACGTGATTATTGCTGGTACAGAACCCATTACAGACAAAGTTTTATCCCGGGCCAGTAATCTCAAGCTCATTTCCCGGGTTGGCATTGGTCTTGATAGCGTTAATCTGAACGCTGCAATGAAAAAAGGGATTAAGGTGTCCTACACCCCAGATGCCCCTGCTCCTGCTGTAGCTGAACTCACATTGGGACTGATGTTGTCCCTGCTACGTGCAGTACATGTTTCTAATTTTCAGATGCATCAAGGAAAATGGCAGCGTATTTTTGGCAGACGCCTCACCGATGTCACTATAGGCATTATTGGCATGGGTCGAATTGGTGCCCATTTGTTGCGCTGTATGATGGGCTTTGGTAAAATCCGTTTGTTAGTTAATGATATCCAGCCTAACGATGAGTTGGGCAGCGAGTTTATGTTGAAATGGGTTACCAAAGACCAAATTTATCAAGAGGCGGATATTATTAGTTTGCACATTCCCCTGACCAACCTTACTAGGGATCTAATACGGCGTGAACAATTGCTCCGCATGAAGTTTGACGCCATGATTATCAACACTTCACGTGGTGGAATAATTAACGAGAACGACCTTTACGATGTGATGATGAAGGGGCATTTGAGTGGCGCAGCTATTGATGTTTTTGAGAATGAACCGTATACCGGAAAACTTTCGGGGATTGAAAATTGCCTATTGACGTCTCACATGGGTTCTATGTCTATCGACTGTAGAACCAAAATGGAAACTGAGGCCACTGAAGAAGCCATACGTTTTCTTATGGGTAAAACACTTAAAAGTGAAGTGCCTCAAACAGAGTACGATGTTCAAAGCCAAGGACTGTGATGCAAAACCAAAACGAAAGTAAGGCCTTAAAAGTAACGGTTGTGGGTGGTAGCGGTTTTCTAGGCTCACACGTTGCAGATAAGCTAAGTGAAGCAGGGCACGAAGTGTATATTTATGACAAGATTAGTTCTCCTTGGAAGCGTGTCGATCAGGAGATGATAGTCGGTGACTTGCTTGATACGGAGCTTTTGCGGAAAACTATTTCTGGTTCAGATGCTGTCTATAACTTTGCGGCTCTAGCAGACCTTGAGGAGGCTGGTGATAAACCGATCGAAACTATTAAGGTTAACATCCTTGGGAATACGCAAGTACTTGAAGCATGCTATTTGAATAACATCAAACGTTTCGTCTATGCCAGTACAGTTTATGTGTACAGCCGGGAGGGGGGATTCTATCGATGTAGCAAACAGGCTGCTGAACACTATGTCGAAGAGTATCAGCGTGTTTATGGCTTAGATTATACTATTTTGCGATATGGCTCATTATACGGACCGCGAGCAGACAGTGGTAACGGTCTTTTGCGTATTGTGCGTAGTGCCTTAGAGACTGGGGTGGTCCGCTATCAGGGTAGTCCCGATGCTTTGCGTGAATATATTCATATTAAGGATGCTGCTCATGCCAGCGTTGCTGCACTTGGGGATGACTTTCGGAACCAAAGCGTTGTTCTTACTGGCCAGGAACCTATGCGTGTTGTCGACCTCCTGAAGATGTTGAGTGAAATTCTTGGAATAAATGAGGAGGTTGAATTTATAGAAGGGAAGCATGCTGGTCATTATGTCCGTACTCCTTATGCTTACCAACCGAAGTTAGGTCGAAAGTATGCGCCTCCAATGCATGTGGACTTAGGGCAGGGGTTAATACAATTGATCGATGAAGTGCGGGCTAGCGGTATTAATATTAATGCGGGTATAAAAAGGTAGGATGAAGCAATTAATCAAGCAGTTCGCCAAATCAGGTTTTAACTGGTTATTGGAAGTAGCTGTGAGAACTTCGCCTGGAAGCTACGCCCTTTCGCAGATTTCAGACGAAGTCATGAGGAGAATCAAGTCGGTCAGGCATCATGGAGTGGATCTTGCATTTGTAATCCCCAATGATATTAGCCGATTTCGTATCAATACGTTCTCTACAAAGGAACCAGAAACCCTGGAGTGGATTGATGAGATTCCAAAAGGTTCTGTCTTGTGGGATATTGGTGCTAATATTGGTTTGTACACATGTTATGCGGCCAAGGGGAGAGAGTGCCGGGTATTTGCTTTTGAGCCCTCAGTCTTTAACTTGGAACTACTTGCACGTAACATTTTTCTTAACGGATTGACTGAGAAGGCAAGTATTATTCCAATACCTCTTTCTGAAAACCTTGAATTCAGTACGCTCAATTTAAGCATGACCGAGTTGGGAGGGGCCAAGTCTACTTTTGGCGAAGACTATGGCCATGATGGTCAAGCATTAGATAAAACTTTCGAGTTTCCAACCATAGGCGTTTCTATGATGGATGCCGTAGATCTTCTCCAGATCCCAAAACCAGACTACATAAAGATGGATGTGGACGGGATTGAGCATTTGATCCTAAAAGGTGGGGCTCCAGTGTTGAGAGAAATTAAAGGAGCACTTATAGAAATCAATGAAGAGTTTGAGAAGCAGTATATAGATTCAACGCGGTATTTATCCGAAGCAGGGCTGATTTTAAAAGAAAAGCGACAGTCTGATATGTTTAAAAACGGTCCTTACAAAAGTATTTTTAATCAAATATGGCACCGTCCGTTATCCTAATGACTCCCGAAGCATTGAAACAGGTTGGTGTCTTTCTAAGAAAGAAGCAGGTCGTTTTCTGGGATTTTGACGGGGTGATCAAGGATTCGGTAGAGGTCAAATCTACGGGATATGAGCAGTTGTTTTTATCCTATGGAGACGATGTGGTTAAAAAGGTATGTGAACATCACAATGCCCATGGAGGTATTTCCCGATATGAAAAAATACCGCTTTACCTGAGTTGGGCTGGGGAGCCAGTAACAGATGATCAAATTGAGGAGTTTTGTGTCCGGTTTTCACATTTGGTTCAGCAGGCTGTAATAGAGTCACCTTGGGTTCCGGGAGTGTTTGAGTATTTGCAGGCAAATTACACTAGTCAAATTTTCTTTCTAATAACCGCTACGCCGCAGGAAGAAATAGAGCAGATTCTTTGTGCTATCGACATCAATAATTTTTTTCGCGAAGTGCATGGTGCGCCAACAGCCAAAGCTATGATAGTTCAAGATGTAATGAGTCGGTTGCGATTTAATTCTGACCAGGCTCTAGTGGTGGGAGATTCTGCTACCGACCTCAGTGCGGCCGAGGAGAATAACGTGGCCTTTTTGTTACGCCGTACACCTTTCAACCAGAGCTTGCAAAAGCAATTTCATGGACCTTCCTTTGAAAATCTAAGCTCTAAAGTTCTTTGAGGCAAATACAATGAGTAAATCTATTGTTTGCGCATTGATGATCGGACGTAAGGGCAGTGTTGGCTTTCCAGGTAAAAATGTTTATCCGGTTTTAGGGCGACCTCTTGCAGCTTATCCTCTGATGGCGGCAAAAAACTCTAGGTATGTGGAACGAATCTTTGTTTCCACCGATTCACCTGAAATTATGTCAATCGCCAGGGAGCAAGGTGCTGAGTTGATTGAACGCCCCCCTGAACTTGCCACTAAACAAGCCCTTGGAGAAGATGTCTTTGCTCATGGTTACCATGAGATCAAACGCAAGTTTGCTACGGAAGGGCTGGAAATCGAACAGATTGTCTTGTTGTTTGCAAACGCCGCCACTCTGAATAGCGACTTGATAAACAAAGGGGTCGATATCCTTCGTGCAAATGAAGGTTTTGACTCTGCAGTAACGACATCGGTTTACAATATGTGGAGTCCGCTTCGTGCACGCAAACTGGGAGAAGATGGATGTTTAAGTCCTATGGTGCCTTTTGAAACCTTTGGTGACCCACTCAAATTGAATTGCGATCGAGACTCTCAAGGAGATGTCCACTTTGCCGATATGTCGATTTCGGTGGTACGACCAGAGTGTCTGGAAAATATGGAAGAGGGGCTGTTGCCGCAAAAATGGATGGGTCAACGTATTGCCTCGATTCCAAACTGGGGCGGTTGCGACGTCGATTATGAATGGCAAGTTCCTATGGTTGAGTTCTGGCTTCGCAAACACGGTTTTCAGGAAGCGTCGGTTAAAAAATGAAAAATCGTCCTGTCTACAAAAAGCACAATAGCTTTGTCGAGATCAAGCATCAGCACAAAGATACGCTTGATTTGGCTATGAAGCGAGTTGCCAGTGTGCGTGATAAGGATGATCTTACCAAAGAGATGTCTAAAGCCCATCGGCTGATATTCAAACAGGCCTGCGTGGATTTGTTCGACCCGGATCAGGAAGACAAGCAACCGCGGTTTTCCCTGAGTCCGAGCGTGGTTGAAGAAATCGCAACTTATCCTGACTCAGACCTGCCACGTTATTTAGTGCACCGCTACCGGTATGAAATCTATCCGCAGAAGAAAATTCTCGACGAGTATCCACCTTATCTGCAGATTGAGCCGACTTCAATTTGTAATTTTCGTTGTGTTTTTTGTTTTGAAACCGACCCAACTTTTACTGAAAAGTCGCAAGGATATATGGGGCAGATGACGATTGATTTGTTTAAGAATATTATCGATCAGGCTGTCGAAAATGTAGAATTTATCTCATTAGCTTCGCGTGGCGAACCGCTGATCTGCGAGGACATCGTTCCCATGTTGGAATACACGCGCGGGAAATTTCTAAATCTTAAGATCAACACCAATGCCTCTTTGCTGGATGAAGCTAGATGTCATGCTATTCTCAACGGCGGGGTAAAGACCGTAGTTTTTTCTGCAGATGCCGCCGAAGAACGACTATACAGTAGGTTGCGGGTCAATGGGAATCTTTCTGTAGTTTTGAATAACATAGAGCGATTTCAGAAAATTCGACAAACCCAGTATTCAGATCTGCCAGTTATCACTCGTGTTTCAGGAGTTAAATTTACAGATGAACAGAACCTGGATTCTATGCAGGAATTCTGGGGAGGACTTGTGGATCAAGTCGCATTTGTGCAGTACAACCCCTGGGAGAATGTTTACAGCCAGCCGGCTAATGATCTTGCCGAACCCTGCTCGGATTTGTGGCGTAGAATGTTTGTGTGGTGGGACGGAAAAGCAAACCCGTGCGATGTTGACTACAAGTCGACACTATCGCAGGGTTCGATCAAGGAATTTAATTTGAACGAACTATGGCGATCACCTAAGTATGAAGGACTCAGAGGGGATCACATCAACAACAAACGTGAGAGCAGAAAACCCTGCACAGCATGCACAGTGGTTTAGGGTTTCATAATAGTTAGGCAGAAGTCATGTGAGAAGGATATGGTGTCACCATGCGACAGGTTTTAATAACAGGGGCAAGTTCTGATATTGGGGTTGCAACTTGCAAGAAATATCTGGCGGAAGGATTCCGTGTTATAGGCCATTTCAATAAGGGACAGAATAGTTTCTTTGACTTAGTTGAGATCTCTTCAAACATGCGATCCTTGCAGATTGACCTCTCTGATTCCCACTCTGTTGAGCAAGCTCTTTCCAAACATAAAGATTTGTTACAGAAAACGGATGTTCTGATAAACATGGCTGCTATTTTTCGAGCTAAACCATTCTCTGATATTACTGCTACGGACATCATAGAAACCATGAACGTAAACCTTATTGCAGCGCTGTTGTTTATGCGCATTATTACGCCGGAAATGATAAGGCGTAAATGGGGACGTATCGTCAATATAGGTAGTATTGGCGTTAAGTTTGGTGGTGGATCTACAAGTTTCTGCTATGCGCTGAGCAAGCACTCTCTGGAGTTTCTACCGGCGGATTACAAAAGTTGGGCCGCAAATAACGTTTTTGTTAACACGCTTAGAGTTGGTGTGACCGACACAAAATTTCATAAAAACGATCCGAGCAAAGATTTAAATCGTCGTATTGAAATGATTCCCGCAAAGCGCATGGCAAGCGCGGATGAGATTGCTAATGCAATTTTTTGGCTAGGATCGAATCAGAATACTTTTACTTCAGGGCAGGTTATTTCAATTTCTGGTGGAGAGTGATTTGACCATAGATCAAAGTTACTTGGGAAATCATGCAGAGCGTATCAAAAGAAAGTAGCTTGCTTTTATCTACGACTTGGGTGAAAGCAAAACAGCTAAATAGTTGAAATTTTACTGCTGTAAGAATAAAATGCTCTCACTATAGACTGTTTTAATTATTCAGTGCCTTACTACACCAAAAGGCTTTTTAAAAACATGTTGGTGATTTAATAGTCTCATTTGTGTGCAGGTTTTAAGAAACTACGCTAAATATTAACTTGAGTATACCCAATAGGAAAAAAATGGCGGCCATTAAGATGGAGACACAATGGGAATAAAGGTTCTATTTTTATATCCTAATACTTTTGGCATGAACATGCTTCCGCCAGCAATTGCCTTGTTTTCTGCAATTCTTAAGCAGCGAGGCCACAAAGTGGCTCTTTTTGATGCTACTTACTACGCAATTGACTATGGTGTTGATTCAGACGGGGTTAAAGCAGAGCGTTTGAATGTTGTACCCTTTCAGGTTGGGGAACAGGGTATTAAAATGCGTAATTCTGATTGGCGGGAGGATCTTGACAACCAGATCAATACATTTAAGCCGGACTTGTTAGCATTGTCCACCACAGAGGATATGTGGAACTTAGGCCTGAAGATGTTAGAGCATGTCAAAGGCTACCTTCCTGAAAATAAAATCCCTGTTTTGGCAGGAGGTGTTTTCCCTACTTTTGCTCCTGAAATTGTCATCCAAGAGCCCATTGTGGATATGGTTTGCGTTGGAGAGGGCGAAAATGCCCTTATAGACTTATGCGAAAGGATTGAAAAAGGTCAGCCTTATGATGATGTAACTAATCTTTGGGTCAAACAAAAAGACGGATCTATTACAAAAAATCCTATGTCGAACCCGGTAGATGTAGACGAAGCCCCGATATTGGATATGAGTCTCTTCGAGGAGCAACGGCTTTATCGACCTATGGCTGGTAAGTGGTACAAGATGATGCCGGTGGAAACAATTAGAGGTTGCCCATACAAATGCACCTTTTGCAATTCCCCAGACCAGATCACAATGTATAAAGAAAATACCGGGACTAATTTTTTTAGAAAAAAAAGGTTGGACTTGGTTTATAAAGAACTCAAACACTTTAAAGAGAATTTGGGTGTTGAATATAATTATTTTTGGGCTGATACGTTTCTTTCCTGGAACGCTGATGAATTTGAAGAGTTTTGCGATAGATACCAGGATATCGGGCTACCATTCTGGATGCAGACTCGTCCGGAAACTATTTCAGACCATAAAATAAAAAGACTGGCCGAGGTAGGGCTGCATCGGATTTCTTTTGGAATCGAGCATGGGAATGAAGGGTTTCGAAAGAAATATCTCAAGAGAGATTGGAAAAATAAAGAGATTATAGAGACTTTAAAAATACCTCATCGATATGGCGTTCAATTCAGCCTGAATAATATCACGGGATTCCCCACCGAAACCCGTGAATTGGCCATGGACACTGTTGAGCTGAGTCGTAATATCGATTCGGACAATCAAAACCTATATTCCTTCGTTCCTTTTCATGGGACTCCGTTGAGAAAGTTGTGTGAGGACTTGGGTCTGGTGGCCCCCGAAACGATAACTAAAGCTTTAACCGACAAGCCAATGTTGGTCATGCCGCAATATCCTCAGTCAGAAATAGAAGGCCTGATCAAGTGTTTTGCTCTTTATGTTAAATTCCCCAAATCCCGTTGGTCGGATATTGAAAGAGCTGAGGCAGAAACCCCCGAAGCGGAAAGAATATACAATGAACTGAAGCAGGAATATGTTGAAAAGTATTTACCATTAACAAATAATGATTTTGGTGACACGCCGAATGTTCCTGACTTGGAGTATGGAGTAGATGCGGCAGAAACCTTCTGATATGGTCCAAGTATTTTTTGCTTTTAAGTATGTGAGTTAAGAAGATTTCTTCTCCCACCTTAATGCCTGTTGTTGGGTGCTTAGTAGCTTTTCATGTTAAACACAATAGTTGCAAAGAGATGCCCTCCTGAATGAATCCTAATGATGAATAGCGATCCTAAGATTTCAAGGCTATTGGATTATTTTTCTAGTATTAATAAAGATGCCTATCTGCATGAGGTTCTGCTGGCCAATGATGTATTGGCAAAAACGCCTCCTATTGTGAATATGCTTGGAGTCTATTTATTTGGGTGTGAGGCTAAAAAAGCAACACTATTTTTTACTGTAAAAAAGCTCCTCTTTTTTTACATAAAAAGTCTGGCATGGATATTTTTGCAGTTTGCAAAAAAAATAATTTTTGTGATTTCACGGCAAAAATTTCCGCTTGAGAAACTGAGTGATAAGACAGTATTTATCGACACCTATTTTTTGGCAAATCAAATTGTCAAAGACAATAATTACAAAGAATCTTATTTTCCCGGCCTGACGGATGTTTTGGACAAATTGGCGGTAAACTATGTTTATGTACCGAAAATTGTAAATGCAGATAATTTGCTGGTGTTTTTTAAAATGCTTCGGGTTCTAAAAAAAGAAAAAACCCCGGTGTTAACAGAGTATCAGTTGCTGAATTGCGGTGATTTTTTGCAGCTGTTACGGTTTATAATTATCTACCCCTATTATATTATTCGCCTTATTTTAGGCCTTGGTCATAAGTTTGAGGATCAATTGGCTAAATTTTCTCTCAGTGCTTTTTCTGGATTGAATTGCGCAACATATTTCCGGCTTTTATATGGTAAAAAAATTTCTTATTTAACGGCTTCGAAAATCAAGTGTATAAGCTGGTACGAAAATCAGGCCTTGGATAAATGCTTTTACCGGGGTTTGAGAAAGGCCTCAAAAGAGATCTCTATTTATGGTGCTAAACTATTTCTTTGGGCTCCCCCGTTTTTAAATCAATATGTGGATGAGCAGGAAATAGACTTTGGAGTTGTGCCGGATAAGGTTCTTGTTAATGGAAGTTATTTTTGGAAAAAGGAGGGTAGAGTCAACTACCAAATAGGGCCAGCCTTAAGATATCGAAAACTTTTTCAATGTAATATAGACCCTTCGAAAGGAGAGGACATTCTTGTTTTATTGCCATATTGGGAGCATGAAATTAGTAATATTTTAAAATGTTTGCAAGATGTTCCTTGTAAGGGTGTGATAAAGTTAAAGTTCCATCCGGCTACGAATTTGAAAAAATTTACAGGGTTGATAGATAAAAACTTTCAGGTCGTTGAGGGCGATTTATATAGTCATTTTAAGACGGCAGGAATAGTAATTGGTTCTTCCACCGGAGCATTAGTGGAGGCCGCTAGCCTTGGCATTCCTGTAATTAATATTGTGAATAAAAAACAATTCTCTTACATGTATTTTTCGGATTTTGGGAAAGGAGTTTTGTGGGACTCCGCAGCCACGAATGCTGAGCTTTTAAAGTTGATTGAGAAATTTAACTATGCATTAAAAAATGAAGCTGAAAAGTTGGCGGAATCTGCTGTTAAAATGAGGAATATGTTTTTCTGCGAGCCTACGGAGGAAAAGATAATCGATGCCTTTGATTTAGTCTGAATGGGTGGATGGAAGTTTGTAATGGAGGCAGGAAACTATTTGGGAATGGCTTGTGCGGTTTATTTGTTTGAGTGATAGTGGGGATACTTTTTTTGCTATAAGTTATTTGTTGTCTGAGGGAGTAAAATTTCCAGATGCAATATTTTCTTCTTAGGGCCAGGGTTGCTATATTAGCAATAGATTTTAGAAATTATTATGGGCTTACTTGATGTTTTTAATCAATAACTAATCCAGAAATTAAACAAATGAGTCAATCCATAAAAACAATCATCCTATGCGGTGGTTTGGGTACCCGTCTTTCTGAAGAAACCCAGGTCAAACCCAAACCAATGGTGGAAATCGGTGGGCGGCCAATCCTTTGGCATATCATGAAGATTTATGAGCGTCACGGTTTTAATGATTTTTCATTGGCATTGGGTTACAGGGGTGAGTGGATCAAAGACTATTTTCTCAGCTATCATGCCCGTTTGAGTGATCTGACGGTGCATTTGAAAAGTGGTCAGGTCGATTACTCCAACCCGACGGCGGAAGATTGGAAAGTGTCGCTTATAGATACGGGTGCCAATACAATGACAGGGGGTCGTTTGTTGCGAATAAAAAATCATTTGCAGTCAAAAGGAACGTTTATGCTCACCTATGGTGATGGTGTTTCTGATTTGAATATCCAGGCTCTTCTGGCTTTTCATCAGGCTCATGGTAAATTAGCGACGGTCACTGCAGTTCGTCCCACGGCTCGGTTCGGGGGTATGCATATTGGCGATGGCAAAGTGCTTGACTTCAAGGAAAAGCCGCAGTCTGGCGAAGGCTGGATCAACGGCGGATTTTTTGTGTTCGAGCCGGGTATTTTTGATTATCTTGCGGACGATACCACGGTGCTTGAGAAATCTCCTCTCGAAAATTTGGTGAAGGATAACCAATTGATGGCCTATGAACATTCTGGCTACTGGCAATGTATGGATACTGTTCGTGATCGCGATGCATTGCAGTCGCTTTGGGATAGCGGCGAGGCTCCTTGGATGAAAGGCTCATAATGGTGTTTGCTGGTACCTACAGGGGTAAAAAAGTACTGGTGACCGGTCATACTGGATTTAAAGGCAGTTGGCTCACTACCTGGTTATTAAAATTAGGTGCCAAAGTGACCGGTGTTTCTATAGGCGTTCCAACGCAACCAGCTATGTTTGATGAATTGGCTCTTGCCGGAAAGATCAAGCATATCCAGGCAGATATCTGCGATCTCACTGCCATGCACGACCTTATTGCTACCGAACAGCCCGACTTCGTTTTTCATCTAGCCGCCCAGGCTATTGTCTCAATTTCATATAGTGATCCCGTAGACACGATGACCACTAATTTTGTGGGTACTATGAACATTCTTGATGCTCTACGGAAGTTGGCGCGGCCCTGTGTTGCGGTGCTGATCACCAGCGATAAGTGCTACGACAATGTAGAGTGGGAGTGGGGCTATCGCGAAACGGACGGATTGGGCGGTAAGGATATTTATAGCGGCTCCAAGGGTGCTACTGAACTGCTTATCAAGTCTTATCTACATTCGTTCTTCCAAAACGGTCATCCGGTTCGGCTGGCAGTGGGTCGTGCAGGTAACGTGATTGGTGGCGGCGACTGGGCAAAAGACCGGATCGTGGTTGATTGCGTGCGTGCCTGGAGTGAGGAACGCAGCGTCGAGATTCGAAGTCCCCAGGCCACCCGACCCTGGCAACATGTGCTGGAGCCCTTGAGTGGTTACCTTAGGCTTGGTCAAGCCCTGGCCCAGCAATCAAAATTGCATGGCGATGCCTTCAACTTCGGACCCAAGGCTGAGAAAAACCATACTGTAGTTGAGCTATTAGGTGATCTGTCCCGATACTGGGGTTTCAATAGCTTA
>Ga0209992_10000321_pt1 | contig 65578 bp, 59 predicted proteins | sample 2SBtaG_2_FD_182564 | JGI IMG/M metagenome (GOLD analysis project Ga0209992, IMG submission 182564) | Deep subsurface microbial communities from Kolumbo volcano to uncover new lineages of life (NeLLi) - 2SBTROV12_ACTIVE470 metaG (SPAdes)... | ecosystem: Environmental > Aquatic > Marine >... | reverse complement strand
CGAGGACGTGCTCCGTGGGCTCAAGGACGAGCTCACGATCGTCCTCGTGACGAACCTCGTGCAGCAGGCCCGGCGCCTCGCGGATCGCACCGCGTTCATCCTGCAGGGCGAGCTCGTGGAGGTCGGGGACACGGCCGACCTGTTCGCCGGCGGAGCGAAGGACGAGCGCACCCGCCACTACATCGCCGGCCGGTTCGGGTGATGCACCCCTCTCGACAAACGGCGCTCCCTTCGGTCGACCGTTTCTCGCCGGGGGCCCCGCTCTACATCCTCCGAACTCCGCTTCGCTGCGCTCCGCTGCGCGCGCTTGATGCGCTTGCGGCCCGATCGGGACGTTCTCATGACTGACCTTGCGATTCGGACCCGCGGATTCTCCTTGTGGTACGGCACCTTCCAGGCGTTGTTCGACGTGGACCTCGAGGTCCGGGAGAAGACCGTCACGGCCATGATCGGCCCCTCGGGGTGCGGCAAGTCGACCCTCCTGCGGAGCATGAACCGCATCGTCGAGCGGCTCGGCTACGTCCACACGAAGGGCCGCATCGAGATCCACGGCCAGGACGTGACGGCGGACTCGGTGTCGCTCCCTCAGCTGCGGCGGCAGGTGGGCATGGTCTTCCAGCGACCGAACCCGCTGCCCCTGTCGATCCGCGACAACGTCCTCTTCGGCCACCGCCTCCACGAGGCGGCCCACGACGACATGTCCGAAGCGGACAAGGACCAGATCGTCCAGGACGCGCTGGAGCAGGTGCTGCTCTGGGATCGACTCAAGGACGACCTCGGGGGCAGCGCCCTGTCGCTGAGCCTCGAGGAGCAGCAGAAGCTCTGCATCGCGCGGCTGCTGCCCACTTCGCCGTCGCTCCTCCTCATGGACGAGCCGTGCTCGGCGCTCGACCCCCGCGGCACCGCCGCCGTCGAGGATCTGCTGTGGAAGCTCAAGGAGCGCTACTCGATCCTCATCGTCACCCACAACATGGCGCAGGCACGGCGCGCCTCCGAAGAGTGCGTCTTCATGCTCATGGGCGAGATCATCGAGCACACGCGCACGGCGAGCATGTTCGTGAGTCCGCAGGACACCCGCACCGCCGACTACATCGAGGGCCGGTACGGGTAGTTCCCTCGGCTACATGACGGCGGCGAACGTGAACCAGATCTCGAAGCCGCCCTCGCCCTCACCGGGGAGTTGGAAGCCGGTCTCGACGTACGCGGGCTCGACCATGAAGCGGAAGCCGGGGCCGCCGTCGAACTTGCGCACGATGAAGCCGGCCTGGCCGCCCACGGAGACCGTCGGCTGGGGGAGCGCGACGTCGGCGTTCAGGACCATGGCCGGCCCGCCCGCGATCTTGAAGCCGAACATCGGGTGGAACACCGGGATCGGGATCGCGATCCCCACGTAGCCCTGGCCGAGGAAGCGGATGGGGATGTCGCGCTGGAAGTCGACGTCGAACCCGCCGCCGCCGTAGAGCATGAACGTGTAGGCGCCGAGGCCGAGGGTGAACCGGCCTCCGGGCAGGAACAGCTCGCCGAACGGGTCCAGCGCGAACCCGAACCCGCCGCCCACGTGGAACCAGCCGGCGTTCACGTCGCCCATGTACGTCCGCTTGTCCTTGTCCTTGTCCTTGTCGTCGTCGCCGTCGTCGCCGTCGCCGTCGCCGTCGTCGCGATCGTCGTCGCGATCGTCGTCCCGGTCGTCGTCGTCCAACGGCGCGACGCCTCCGACCACGCCCCCGACCACGCCCCCGCCCCCCAAGGCGGGCGGCGGGCTCGGCGCGCTGGACCCGCTCGCGTCGGTCACCGGCTCGTAGTGCCACTGAACCGCCACCCACTGGCCGTTGCCCATGCCCACCCGAGCTCGCACCCACCACAGCTTGCCGCTCGCGCGAGGCACCACGCGGATGGCGCCGTTCATGGTCGCGGGGCCGTCCGATCCGTGGTGGAAGAAGGAGTCGCGGCCGGGCGTGCCCGAGAGCGGGACGGGGGGGACGGGATCCTCCACCGGCACGACCGACGCCACGGGGTAGGACTCGTAGATGACGCCGCCGTGGTCGCCCGAGAAGGTGGTCTTGAGGTCGACCGGCCCGTCGGTGCACCAGACCTGCGGGGGCGCGGACCAGGCGAGCTGGGCGCGATACTCCGAGCGCTCGACGGTGGCGCTCTGGTGGCCGTGCAGGAGCACCGCGCCGCTCGGGTTCTTCTCCACCAGCCGCCACGTGGAGCCGTCGGACGAGGGCTCGAAGGCGGCGGGGCTGTAGGGCACGACCTCCACCGTCGTGCGCTTGAAGCACTCCTCCGCGGCGGCCGAGGCGGGGATCAGGGAGGCTGCGAGGACCAAGGCGGCGATCTTCATGGCACGCAGCCTATCGCGGGGGGCGGCCCCGCTGCCCCCCGACTTCCCGAGGTCTACTCGGCGCAGCCCAGGAGCTCGACCACGCCGTCGCGATGCACGGCGGCGATCCGCGAGGCGTCGGCGGCCAGCCCGATCGCGACGGGCTCACCGAGCGACAGGGCGCCCATCTCGCTCAGATCCTCGGCGGAGAAGAAGCGCAGGTCGCCCTCGGCGCCGACGGTCACGATCCAGCTCCCGGTGGGATCCACGGCGACGTCCACGGGGTCGTGCTCGTCGAACAGCGCCAGGGCGAGGGGCTGCTCGATGACGGCCGAAGAGCGTCCCTCGACCTCGACCACCGCGGCGAAGCGGTCCCCGACGACCACCACGCGGGCTCCGTCGGGCGTCCAGGCGGCCGCGCGGGCGCCGATGCGGCCGTGCTCGATCTGCAGGTCGAGACCCTCCCAGACGCCCAGAGACGCGGTGGGGAAGGCGGACGAGATGATGTCCACGGAGGGCGAGCCGTAGATGTGGCCCGTCACCGCGACGGACCCCCCGTCGGGCGAGTAGACGACGTGGGCGGCCTCCCAGAGGTTGCCCGGACCGGCCGGGATCTCGGTCCCCGAGTCGACGTCGCGGATCGCCACCCCCCCGCCGTACTCGTTGGTGGAGGTGACGACCTGCGCACCGCTGGGCGCGAATCCGACCGACGTGATCGAGACCCCCTCCTCGGACGGCGCGAACTCCTGCACGAGCTGGGAGTTCTCCACCCGCCACACGGCGGCGCGGCCGCTGCTCTCCCCGCTCGCCGCGAGGGCGCCGGTGGAGTCCAGCGCGATGGCGGTCAGGTCCGACCCCACGTCGAAGGCGGGCATGTACATGAAGCCCTCGACGGCCCCGGCGAGCTCGCCGGTCTGCGCGTCCCAGAACTTCAGGGTCTGGTCCTCGGAGGCGATGCCGACCATGCCGGACGCGCCCACGTGGGCAGCGCGGACCTCGCCGTGCCGGTTCTCGACGGTCGCGACGGTCACGAGGTCGCCGCCCGCGCAGACGCCGAGCTCGGCGCCTCCGGCGATCGGGTCGTCCGACACGTCGGGGGCGTCCGTACCGGGGCAGCCGGCGGAGGCGAGGGCGAGAGCGAAGAGGAAGGGAGAGGGACGCATGAGGAACTCCGTGGTTGGTGTCCTCAGCATGGGCGACGCCAATTCGATTCTCAATCGATACGTTTCATCTAGAATTATGAAGTGTCACAATCCAAATGATCTGCGACGACGGGCGAACCAGGGGAGCAGGAGCGGGAGGGCCGTCCAGACAGGCGTCCGGTCGCAGGAGCAGCCCTCGTCGTCGGGCCGAACCCCGACCCGCTCGCCCGCCACGGGCGGCCCGCCCTCGCCGGCGTCGTCGTCGTCCGCGGCGTCGTCGTCGTCCACGGCGTCGTCGTCGTCCACGGCGTCGTCGTCGTCGCCGGGGTCCGGGAGATCGAGCCGGGTGAGGCGGACCGCGTCGGCGGGGATGTGCTGTTTCGAGGGGACGGAGCCCGCGGCGTCGTCGCGGATCGAGATCCACTGGCCGCCGCCCGCGTCGAAGTCGAACTCACCGAGCGACGTCCACCCGTCTGCGGCGCCCAGATCGACGACCACGTCGGCGACGTCGGTCGATTGGACGGTGTAGGTAGCGTCCTCGTACGCCGCGAACTCGGGCTCGACGTACACCTCCACCAGGTACTCCCCGGCGTCCTCGAGATCGATCTGCCACCACGCCCAGTTGCTCGGGTGCGCGGACTGGAAGGCGTTGGTCCACAAGAGGTGCCCGTCCCACCCCGACGACTCCTCCCGCCAGTATTCGTCCGGGCCGAAGCGCCGGAAACAGGGGCCCGCGTCGTCCAGGACGCCGCCCTCCGGAGGAAGGACGGCGCACGGAGGCCTCGTCGCGCAGTGCGCGGGCCGCTCCGGTCGACCCCCGGCGACCCCCGCGAAGACGCCCCAGTGGTTGGTCACGGCCCGGGTGCCGCCGCCGTTGTTGCCGCTGTGGTTGTTGGCGTATCCGCGGTCCTCCAGCCACATCTGGCTGCTGCCGCCGCCGTCGAGGTTGAAGGCCGTCCACGCGCCCAGCTGGTCGAGCACGTCCACCAGCTCGAGCCCGTACATGCCCGACGACGAGCCCGTGCGGCCGTCCACGGCGACGAGGAGGAACGTCCCCCGGTCCTCGGTGAGCCCCATCGCGGTGCGCGGGTGCCGGTCGCGCATGTCGCTCCGATCGGGGAAGCAGCTCGAGTCGATGGCCGACGGGCAGGTGATCGGGCTGCCCTCGACGATCAGCTCGGGGAACCCGCTCACCAGCGCGAGGGTCCCCGCAGGCAGCGGCGGCCGCGGGGTGTCGTTCCTCCAGCCTTCGGCGAGGCCCCCGAAGTCGGCGGCGTGGTCCTTGACCCAGCCGGTGTGCGTGAACTCCACCCAGTCCGGCCCGAAGGCGATCCAGCCGTAGCGCTCGTAGAACCACTCGAAGGCGTACTGCGGGTCCGCGCCGGTCTGCTCCAGGGGCCACTGGACGCCGCCCCCCGCCGCGTCGCCGTAGACGCGCAGCACCGGCGACGTCCGATAGAAGTCCCCGTTGGTGGCGACCTGCACGCCCACGCCGGACGCCCAAGACCCCGTGCTCTCGCGCGACGTCGTGGGACGGGTCGCGGTGACCTCGACGCGGCCTTCGCACAGGTCCACGAGCGTGACCCAGGTGTCCGTCGCCGGGCTCGCGGTGCGGTACTGCCGGTGCACGACGCCCGGGTAGGGCGACTCCTCCGCCACCAAGGTCATCGTCACCGCCCACGCCGGGGCCGGGAGGAGGAACACCGAGGCGAGCAACCCACGCATCACGCCGACATCGTAGGCATTCTCGACGCATGCGGAGCCTCGGCATCGATCTGGCGTCCCGGCCTCGGGAGACCGCGGCCTGCCTGCTCCTGTGGCGCGAGGGCCGGGCGACCGTCGAGTTCCTGGAGCGCAACCTGTACGACGACGCCCTGCTCGACCTCGCGGGCACCGCCGACGCGATCGGCATCGACGCCCCCTTCGGCTGGCCCGCGACGTTCGTGGACTTCGTGACCGCCCACCACGCCGGCCGCCCCGTGGCCCCGAACTGGGAGGACCCCGATCTGCGACGCAGCCTCCGCCTGCGGCGGACGGACCTGTGGGTGTGGGCCGAGGGGTTCACGGGGCGACCGCCGCTGAGCGTGTCCACGGACCGGATCGCGATGCCCGCCCTGCGCTGCGCAGGCCTCCTCGGTCGCCTCGGGGTGCTCGACCGGGCGACGGATCCCCGCGTCTTCGAGGCCTACCCGGCGGCCGCCCTGGGCGTGTGGACCGGCGTGTCGAGCAACTACAAGCGCAAGCAGGGCGCGGCGACGCGGGCCGAGATCGTGGGCGCGCTGCGCGAGGCGGCGCCGTGGCTGGAGGTGCCCGACGAGTGCCTGGACGACGCCGACCTGCTCGACGCGCTCGTCGCGGCGCTGGTCGCGCGGGCGGCGGCGCTGGGGAGGACCCACCCGCCGCCCGACCAGGAGCGCGAGGCCGCCGTGCGCGAGGGCTGGATCGCCGTGCCGCTGCCGCACACGCTCGCCCACCTCCCCTTCCCGTCCTGACCTACGGCGCCAGCTCCTTCTCCAGGGGGGTGCGGAACCGCGGGACCGGGGCCGCCCCGTCGAGGATCGCCGTGAGCCGCTCCGCCTCGCCGTCTACGGCCGCGCGGGCCTCGGTCCCGACGTCTTCCAGGAGCCGCACGACGACCCCCACGTCCACCTGCTCGGCGTCCAGGGCGGCGAGCGCGACCTTCACGTCGCGCGCGGTCCAACCGGTCCACCAGCGCAGGTCCTTGGTCGTCGCCGGGCCGTGGTTCGCCAGGTAGCGCCGCAGCACCTCGGCCCGCGCCGTCGCGGGATCGGGGCCGTCCGGACGCGCCCCGAACCACCCCTCGCGCGCCGCCCACCGGTACCGGCTCGACCGCCAGGTCCCGTCGGCCCCGGCCCGCACGATCGCCCCGTCCATGGCCATCACGTACAGCAGCCTCGAACCGAGCGGGACCGTGGAGGACCACTTGCCGGTCCCGACCTCCACCCGCTGCGTGAGCTCCGGGACGGCGGCGAAGAGCTCCTTCGTGCTCCGCTCCCCGTCGCCGAGCGCGTCGACCACGGCCGCCTCGAGCGCCCGGAGATCGACCCCCGGGGCCCAGCCCTCGACTCGTCGCCGCTCCTTCGCGGCGATGGGCCGGGTCGCTCCCGCTTCGAAGATGCCGACCTCGTCGGCGGGCACGACGAACAGCGTGCGCCGCATGGCGTGCATCCGGCACACGGAGCGGGCGTCGCCCAGCGCGCGCGCGAGGTCCGAGAACGCGAAACCCCGCACCCGGGCCCAGAGGCCCAGATACGGGGTCAGCGGATCGCTGGAGTGCATGGCCGTGACCGACCGCACTCCCTGGAGGACGTCCTCCGCGGCTCGGTTCAGCCGGTGGCGAGCCACCAACCGGGCGCGGCGGGCGCGATCGTCGATGCGGAGGGGCACCGACGGAGCATGCCCGTTACTGGATGTCGATGACGTACGGGCCCGAGTCGTTCACCAGGTAGAGGTCGTTGGTGATGCGGATCGAGTAGGTCCCGGTGGTCGCGAACGTGTAGGTGATCGACGGGTCGAACAGCGGGTTGTTGTCGTTGTCCGACGCCAGCTCCGTGCCCGCCGCGTCGTACAGCTCGAGCTGCGCGGCGAGGGTGGAGCCGATGGACAGGGCCGCTACGTCGAAGTCGATGGTCTGCCCCGCGAGCGCGGTGAACTCGAAGTAGTCGTAGTCGCTGAAGATCAGCGAGCTGGTGATCGAGCCGCAGGCCAGGCCGCCGACGGTCGTGTAGTCGGCCAGCGCCTGGGTGTCGTTGGGCTCGAGCTCCACCGCGTTGCAGCCGGGCGCCATCGACACGATGACGTCGTAGCCGTAGTTCACGCCGCCGCCCCCGGAGAGGTCCGTGACGGTCACGTGGTAGGTGCCCGCGGCCGCGACCGTGACCTGCAGGTACGAGTCGAGGTTGCCCGCGGCCTGGTCGTCGTTGTCGGCGATGAGGTTGCCTCCGTCGTCGAGCAGCTGGATGAAGCTGTCGAGGTTGCTGCCGTTGCTCACCGCGTTGATGTCGATGGTGATCTGCTCCCAGGCCGCGGCCGTGAAGCTGAAGACGTCGACGTCGCCGGGCGTGTCCATGGCGCCGCAGGCGACGCTGTTGGGGACCATCGAGTCGGCGGACGTCCACGCGTCGTTGGGCTCGGTCTCGGGCTGCGCGCAGTTCAGGTTGCCGCCGCCGGTCAGGCCCTCGTCGACCTGCCCGTCGCAGTCGTCGTCGATGCCGTTGAGCACCTCGACGGCGCCGGGGAAGACGGCCGCGTCGTTGTCGTCGCAGTCGGCGGGGACGGTGAAGCCGTCGTTGTCGTTGTCCACCGCGGGGGTCGCCGAGCAGCTCGGGTTCGCGCCGAACGGCGTGCCGCTGCCGCCCGCGCCGTAGCTGGCGGCGGGGGTGTCGCACCAGTTGAGCGGGTCGTCGTTGAGGGTGCCGGTGAGGGCGGCGACGTCCAGGCTCTTGGCCATGTTGGCGACGTCGGGCCAGCCGAGGTCGTCGTCGTACGCGACCTCGTCCACCACCACGCCCGAGGGGTCCGTGAGGATGATCTCGTCGTCGCCGTTCGCGAGGACCATGTCCGCGCCGTAGCTGTAGTTGACGACCGCGCCGCCGTTCAGCGTCGTGTCCGTGCTCTGGCCGAGGACCAGGTAGCCGCCCGGGCCCACGAGCGCGCCGCTGATGACGTGCCAGTCGGCGCCGTTGTCGGAGATCGTCCAGCCCGCGAGGTTGATGGCGGCGGCCGTCGTGTTCTTGACCTCGAACCACTCCATCTGGACCGTCTCGTCGGCGCCCGCGGGGTTGTTCATGATCTCGGTGATGATGATGTCGCCGACGCCCTGGATCGGGCCCACGTCGTCGTCGTCGCCCGCCGCGTCGTCGTCGTCGCCCACGTCGTCGTCGTCGTCGTCGTCTCCGGGGTTCAGACCCGTGTCGCACACGACGTCGAGGGTGAAGGTGCCCGCGGCGCCGGCGTAACCGTCGACGACCACGTAGAGCTGATCACCCTGCTGGGCCGCGACGGTCGCGGAGGTGTCGCCGTAGCCGACGCAGGCCTCGCCGGCGCAGCCGAGCGTGGGGTCGTCCTCGAGGATCCAGATGTCGAGGTCCACGCCGTCCTGGATCGCGCCGAAGCCGACGGTCAGCTCCACGTCCTGGCCCGCGTAGAAGCTGTAGATGAGCTCCGGGCCCGACTCGTCCCACGAGCTGCAGCTGTAGGCGTCGATGGCGCGGGTGGCCTGCGCGGAGTTCGTGTCGCCGTCCACCGAGTTCCCGCAGATCAGCGGCGCGACGGCCGCGCACGAGCCCGTGTCGTCGTCGTCGTCGCCCACCGCGTCGTCGTCGTCGCCCACCGCGTCGTCGTCGTCGTCCACGACCTCGGGACCGGCGTCGTCGTCGTCCATGGCGTCGTCGTCGTCGTCGTCCGCGAGGGTGTCGTCGTCGTCGGGGACTTCGGTGGGCGTGGAGATGGTCTGCTCGCAGCCCACGAGGGCGAGGGCGAGACCGGCGGACAGGAAGAAACGAGTACGCGACATGATGATTCGACTCCAACGCTCGGGCCGATCGGCGGGGGGCCGTCGCGGCGAGCGATAGGTATGTCGCATGCAATTCGGTCGGCGCCTACCCCCTCCACCACCTCTTCGCAGGCTCTCACGCAGCCCGCCGTGACTGCTGCGCGGATGTTGCGGAGCGGTGATCCGGCGGGGCCGTCACGAAGTTGTGACGAACCCCCACCGGATGGGGGTCAGCGGGCCCGCCGCAGCTCCTGCGCAGGGACGCGGAAGGCGCGGACGAAGGCGATCCCCCACAGGAGCGATCCACCGATGTAGCCGAAGAAGCCGATCCCGAAGGTGCTCGGGAGCACGGGGTCCATCGCGCGGTTCACCTGGAAGAGGAGCTCGTTCAGGGCCACGAGGCCCAACAGGGTGGCGAACCCGTACGCCTCGAGCCACGTCCCGATGCGCTCCACGGACTCCGCCCGACGCTCGGGCGCGAGCCAGTACTCCTTGTTGGGGAGGTTGAACCACTTCGCGGAGATGCGTCGGAGGGCGAACCGCGGGGCCCAGAAGGAGAGCGTCATGATCGCCCACATCCCCGCCATGAACCACGCGAAGGTCGACGGGCTCATCCACCCGTTGGGGGTGCCGCCGCCGTCGAAGTGGGTCGCCAGGTAGGGGGGCATGCCCTCGAGCCCGGCCGCCGCGTGGAACCAGGCGAACGCAGTGAGCAGCAGCCAGAGGATCCAGGAGGTGCGGGCGGTGTTCTGCATGGTGTCTCCGAGTGTGGAGGAGGTACGCCGATCGCGCCCCCGGATTGCAGAAAATCGGACTCGTAACTCTGAATAGAGTTACTAGTCGGTCCGGCGATGCTAGAACCGGCTCATGAAGACGACGAACGCAGACCAGCACCCCATCCGCCGGGTGGGGATCATCTTCTCGGGCGGGCCCGCCCCCGCCGCCAACGCCGTCATCTCCGCGGCCGCCATCTCGTTCATCGACGAGGGGCGCGAGGTCGTGGGCTTCTTCCACGGATACGAGGACCTGCAGGAGTACCACCCGCTCACGCACCGCCTGGTCGACGACACCCACTACCGCGTGTTCACGGAGCGCGACGTCGCCTCGCTGCGCAACCGCCGCGGCATCGTCATCGGCACCGCGCGCGCCAACCCCGGCAAGGGCATCGAGCGCGCGAAGGACCTGGACGACCCCACCAAGATCGAGCGCCTTCGCCGGGTCCACGCCGCCCTGGTCGACCTCGAGATCGACGCGCTGATCAGCATCGGCGGGGACGACACGCTGAAGACGGCCAACTTCCTGTACGAGTACCAGCGGCGCCTGCCCGCGGAGGCGCCGCGCGTGCGGGTGGTGCACCTGCCCAAGACGATCGACAACGACTACCGCGGGATCGACTTCACGTTCGGCTTCTTCACGGCCGTGGACGTCATGGGCAAGGAGCTCCTCAACCTGCGGGCGGACGCGATCGCCACGCGCACCTGGTTCGTCGTGGAGACGATGGGTCGCAAGGCGGGCTGGCTCTCCTACGGCGTCGCGATCGCGGGCGAGGCCAACCTGGTGGTCGCGGTCGAGGACCTCGACGAGTCGCTGACGTCCGAGTACGCGGAGGACAACCGCAAGGTCCGTCGCCTCGACCTCGACAAGCTGGCCGACCGCGTCGTGGACCTGATGCTCGTGCGCGAGGAGCGGGACGGGAAGCACTACGGGCTGGTCGTCCTCGCCGAAGGCCTCGCCGAGCACCTGCCCGAGGCGTTCCTGCGCGGCGTGGGGCGGGACGAGCACGGCCACATCTCTCTGGGGAAGCTCGACCTGGGCAAGATCGTCGCGGCGGTCGTGGCCGACCGGTATCGGCTGCGGAGGGGCGTCGATCGCAAGGTCAAGCCCATGCAGTTGGGGTACGAGTCGCGCTGCGCCGCGCCCCACGCGTTCGACGTCATGCTCGGCTGCCAGCTGGGCGTGGGGGCCTACCGCGCCCTCGTCGAGGAGGGCCTCGACGGGCACATGGTGTCCGCGTCGGGGCAGCTCGACCTGGAGTACGTGCCGTTCGGGGAGCTGATCGACCCGGTGACGATGCTCACGCAGGTCCGCGTCATCGAGCCCGGCAGCGACTTCCACCGCCTCGCTCGGTTCCTGGAGACGCGCACCGATCGACTCCCGCAGTGGACCGCCCGTTCGTGAGGCATGATCGGCGGCCATGAGCCGCCTGTTCCCGTCTCTCGCGCTCGCGATCCTGATCTTCGCGGGCTGTCCTCCCGACCTGGGCAACCCGCCGGACGACGACGACGACCTGCTCGACGACGACGACGCGACGGACGACGACGACGTGACGGACGACGACGACGCGGTGTCGACGGATCCGCCCGGCATGGCCTGGGGGTGGTGGTTCGGCGAGTGCGGCGGCGGGTGCCTCGGGGACATGACCTTCGCGGCCGACGGGCCGGTGACCTACGCCATCACCGGGTGGGACGGGGAGACCTATGGGCTGGCCGAAGCGCCCGCCCTCAACGACCGCGGCGACGACCTGCTCGAAGAGGCGATGGACGCGACCCCGATAGGCGATCTCGAGGAGACGTACGGCTGCCCGGACTGCGCCGACGGCGGGGGCTCCTACTTCCAGTTCGACCTCGGCCCCGTGAGCCTTCGCACCGAGTACGAGTACGGGCGCGCCCCGGACGAGCTGGCCGTCCTGGCCGAAGCGATGGCCGCGATCCTCTGGGACTTCGAGGCCTGCACGTTCGAGTACCTCGAGCCCTTCGACTGCGAACCGCGGGTCGTCATCGGTCGATGACGGAGCTGCCGCGCAACGTCCTCCGCACGGCGGATCTCGACGCCCCCAAGCCCTGGCCTCTGCCGCCTCCGTTCGCGGCCACCCGGACGCCGCTGGTGCCCGGCGAGAAGGCCCTGCTGGGGGCCGGGATCGTGGAGGTCCCTCCGGGGACGCGCTCCTGTCCGCTCCACTCCCACCGCTTCGAGGAGGAGCACTTCCTGGTGCTCGCCGGCGAGCTGGTGGTGCGCGAGCTGCACCCCGGCGCGAACGACTACGTGGAGTACGCGCTGCACCCCGGGGAGCTGGTGGCCTACCCGTCGAACACGGGGATCGCGCACGGGTTCTTCAATCGCGGGGACGTGCCGGCGCGGTTCCTCGCGGTCTCGGAGGACCGCTGGGGCGAGATCTGCCAGTACCCGGACAGCGGGAAGACGATGCTGCGCCCCCTGCAGAAGGTGGGGATCTTCGGGGCCACGGCGGCGGACGTGGTCCTCGCGGAGGCGGCCGAGCGGGCGTCGGGGCGCAGGGTGACGACCTTGGCCGACGACGACCGCCCGTCGTGGGTGGCGTCGCCCTCGCTGCTCGTGGAGCGCGACCTCGGCGGGGACGGCTTCGGGCTGCCGCTGGCTCGGGAGGCCGGGGCCGTCGCGGTCTTCCTCAACCGAGACCGACTCCCGCCCGGCGGCCGGACCGGCCCCCTGCACGCGCACACCGGGGACGAGGAGCTCGTCTACGTGTTGGAGGGGACGCCGCTGCTGCAGCAGCTCCGGGGCACCGTGGACAAGCGCGTCCCTCGCTTCGAGGACGCCACCCTCGAGGAGGTCCGCCTCCAGCCCGGCGACGTGGTGCGCTGGCGACCCGCGGACGGCGTCGCCCACCACATCCTCAACCCGCCCGACGCGCCCGAGGCGGTGCTCCTGGTGGTCGGCACCGACGTCCCCGACGACGTGTGCATCTTCCCCGACACCGGCCGCGTCCACGTGCGAGCCCTGGGGCGCACGGCGTCGTTCGCGCCCCGGTCGTACTTCGATGGCGAAGCCGACTGAGCCGCCTATCTCGAGGACGTGAGTCGACCTGCCCTCCTCGCCCTGGTGCTCCTCGGCTGCCCCGCCGGGTCTCCGGACTACCCGGACTACACACCTACGGACCGACCGCCCGACCGCGACCCCGGCCGCACGGACTGCGAGGTCGTCGAGCGGGACGGGGACCTGACGGTGAACGAGGAGTGGGTGGAGTTCTGCGGCCATCTGTAGCCGAGCTGTTCGCAGACCATCCGCTCGCTGCGGACGCTGTACAGCGCCATTTGGGGTCGGGACTTGCCGCGCATGGGACGTTGTCTCACGCACGTGCGTCGCAGTCGATCCTCACCACGCTCGCCGCACGGACGAGAAGAACCTCTCGTCCCGGGCCGAAGCGAGCGTCGCTTCGGGCGATTCCGAGAGGTTCTTCTCGCTCCCGGCCGAAGCGAGCCGCGGGGGGGCGAGCCCTCCAGGTTCGAGAGGAGGCGTTCTTCAGCCGGCTCTAGGCGATCGCGGCGACCGCGGCCTTGAACTCCTCGATGTCGGAGGCGTGCCCGGCCCCGTCGTCGATGTGGCTCCACAGGACCTCGCCGCCCTTGGCGAACAGCACGACGCCGCCCTGCTGCCACACGTCGCCCGCCGTCTTGCCCTGCCGGAACCCCTTCTTCGACGCGCGGGCGCCGCGGCCCAGGGACTTCATGAGCCCGAACTTCCGCTTCATGCCCAGCGCCGCGTAGGACTTGCGCCCCGGATCGGTGTACAGCGGGGCCTTGATGCCGAACTTCTCCACGAAGTCGTTGGCCATCATGACGTTCCCGTTGCCCACGAACGCGAGGCCCACGCCCGCGGCGTCCAAGGTCTCCTGCTCCTCCTGAAAGCGAGCGGCCCGCTCGCGGCAGAAGATTCACCCGTAGTGGCGGAGCCACACGACGGCGGTGGGCCTGTCCGCGGACAGCGAGGACAGCGGCACGGAGGAGCCGTCGAGGGCGAGGATGGTGACGTCGGTCGCGCTCATGGGCCGAGGGTAGCCGCTCACACTCCCTTACATCCGCTCCGTGGTTCCTCACGCGGCTCTGCCCGAAGCTCCGCCCATGACCGACCGCACTCGAATCGCCGCCGTCCTCTCCACCCTGGCCTTGGCCGCCGTCGGCTGCGACGGCGACGTCCCGACCGTCGAGCCCGTGTTCGAGGACCCCGTCTACGAGGGCCTCGAGGGCGTGACGTGCGGCGAGGCCGACGACGGCGAGGTCGACCAGGAGCGACCCACCGGCTGGACCGTCGCCTCGCACTGCAAGGGCGCGGACGCCGACTACGCGCGCCTGTTCGACGCCGAGACCGTGCACCGCATCGACATCACCGTGTCGGCGGTCAACTACGCGGCCACCATGACCGACCTGGACGCCACCCTCGGCGGGTCGGGCCAAGGCGGCCCCGGCGGCGGCGGGGGCGGCGCGGACGTGGACGAAGAGCCCATGTGGGTCCCCGTCACGGTCGAGTACGACGGCCTGACCTGGTGGCAGGTCGCCATGCGCTACAAGGGCAACAGCTCCCTGCGCAGCGCCTACAACAGCGGCATCGAGAAGCTGAGCTTCCGCCTCGACTTCGACGAGTACGAGGACATGTACCCCGAGCTCGACGACCAGCGCTTCTGGGGGTTCAAGAAGATGACCTTCAGCAACGGGTTCAACGACGACTCGCTGATCCGGGACAAGGTCGCCGCCGACATCTTCCGCGACGGCGGCGTGCCCGCGGCCCGAGGCTCCTTCGCCCGCGTCTACGTCGACTTCGGCGAGGGCCCGACGTACTTCGGCCTCTACACGATGATCGAGGACGTCTCGAACAAGATGCTGGACACCCAGTTCGACGACGACAGCGGCAACCTCTACAAGCCCGACGGCACCGGCGCGGCCCTCGGCACGTTCGTCGAGGCCGACATGATCAAGAAGACGAACGAGGACGAGGCCCGGTGGGGCGACGTCCAGGCCCTCATCGGCGCCATCAATGCCGACCAGGGCGACGCCGCCGCGTGGCGCCGGGGCCTCGAGTCGGTGCTCGACGTCGACCGCTTCCTGGTCTGGCTCGCCCTCAACCAGTCGATGGTCAACTGGGACACGTACGGCTGGATGACGCACAACTACTACATCTACGCCGACCCGACCGACGGCCGCTTCACCTGGATCCCGTGGGACCTGAACGAGTCGCTGATGGTCCGCAGCGGCGGCGGCGGCATGGGGAACAACGCCGACTCCGTGCTGCTCGACGAGATCGGCTCCGGCTGGCCCCTCATCCGCAACGTGCTCGACGACCACGTGTACGCCGCGCAGTACCGCCAGGAGCTCGACAACGCCGCGGCGGGCGCGTTCGCCGAGGACACCGTCGCCGCCCGGATGCAGGCCGCCCACGACCTCATCGCCCCCTACGTCACCGGCGCGGACGGCGAGCAGGCGCCCTACACCTTCCTGCCTAACGACGCCGCCTTCGCGAACTCCGTGGACGGCAGCGGCGGCCTCCTCGACCACGTCGAAGACCGCCACGACGCCGTCGCCGCCGCCCTGCGGTAGGTCCCGTCAGTCCTCCCTCTCGGCCTCGAGGGGGAGGACGAGGCGGAAGCCGTTGATCATGTGGACGTTGTGCGGCGCGTTCCCGTTCCGGTCGGCGCAGCGACAGTGCCGCGCCACCGACGCCCAGGACCCGCCACGGACGGCGCGTCGCTCGGGGTCCCCGTGAAACGTCGGGTCCCCGCACCACTCCCGCACCCCGCCCGCCATGTCGCGAACGCCGTACACCGACACGTCGGTCGGGAACGCGCCCACGGGCTCCGGATTGGGGCGCCCCTCGCGGCTCGCGATCATCTTGCAGAGCGCCGGATCGAAGCCGTCCCCCCAGGGATGCGCGCGGCCGTCGACCCCGCGCGCCGCCTTCTCCCACTGCTCCTCGGTGGGCAGCGCGTAGGCCACCCCGTCCCGCGCGGACCGCCACGCCACGTAGGCGCTCGCGTCGTGCCAGGAGATGCCGATCACGGGCCAATCCGGATCCCATCGATCCCCCTCGCGGTCCCGCTCCGGAGCCGCATACGCCCCGCCGGGCCCCGGGCGGTCCAAGTACTGCCCCGCCTGGTCCCGTTCGCCCACGACCTCCTGCCGCGGCACGTGCTCCCAGGCCGCGTCGGGATCCGAGGCGTGCAGGTCCGTGAGGAACTCGCAGTACTCCCGCATCCGCACCGGGAACTCCCTGATGTGGAACCCGGCGATCGACGGACGGCCCGCGGGCAGAGGCGTCATGGCGTCGGGGTCGCCCCCCCGCCGAAACGGCCCGGCGGGCACGTACACGAAGGACTCGACCGCGTCGGGGAGCTCGATCCGACCGGCCTCCCAGTGGTCGCCTCGCGCCAACTGGACGGGGTAGCGAACGACCGGACGACCGGGCGCCCGGAGGGTCAGCAGCCAGGACCCGGCTGCGAGGGGGACCCGATCCAGCGGGGTGCTGCCCAGGGACGTCGCTTCGGTGGGCCGGAGCAGGGGCCCGTCGCGCTCGAGCCGTCGCAGCTCCACCTCCGCGGGCACCACCGTGTCCAGGGAGAGTGTGCCGCGACCGTGGAGCTCGCCGACATATCGGCCGTCGTCGTACTCCCGGACCCGCTCCTCGAGGAAGCGGACCTCCGCCGCGTCGCCCCGCGCCTCGGCGGCGAGAAACCGCGTCCAGTAGGCGCGGGCCAGGAACGCCCGCGCCGCGACGTTGCCGGGGTCGACCGAGAGGGCCTTGTCCGCCTCCACGAGCGCCTTCGCGAAGACGGCTGCGCGGCGCGGCGCGAGCGTCTCCAGCGCCCGACGCGTCGCGAACAGGTCGGCCTTCTGCGCCAGCGGAGCCCAGCTCGGCAGCGCCGCCTTCAGGGCGTCCTCCCGTGCCGTCAGCGCGGCTCCTTCTTCGTCGAGGGCCTGGTGGCGGGTCCAGAGCTCCTCGGCCCCCGCGAGCAGCGCCCGCGCCTCCTCCCGGCGACGACTCCCGTCCAGGAACCCCTGCACCGCCGCCGCGAGGTCGTCCGCCCCCGGGAACCGATCGTCGCGGTGGGAAGCCAGCGCGCGGAGGCAGACCTCCGCGATCTCGTCCGGGACGGCGCGCCCCCCCGCGGCCTCCCGAGGGTCGGACGGGGGCCCGGTCGACGACCGCACGAGGATCTCCAGCGGGGTGCGACCGCGGTAGGCGACCACCCCCGTCAGCATCTCATACAGGATCGCGCCGAGGCTCCACACGTCGCTGCGGCCGTCCATGTGGGCCAGGTCGCCGCGGGCCTGCTCCGGGCTCATGTACCCCGGGGTGCCCACCGCGGTCCCGGCCTGCGTCTCGCCCAGGAGGCCGGACTCGACCCCCACCGCCTCGTGGGCCTCGGTCGAGCCGAGGGGACGGGCGAGGCCCCAGTCCATGACGTACACCTCGCCGAAGGGCCCGAGCATCACGTTCGCGGGCTTGAGATCCCGGTGCAGCACGCTGCGCTCGTGGGCGTACGCGACCGCGTTGCAGATCTGTACGAACACCCCCAGGAGGCGGGGCAGCGACCAGGGGGCCGCGACGTCGTCGAGGAGGTCCCGCAGCGACCGACCCTCTACCTTCTTCATCACGAAGAAGAGGCCGCCGTCGTCCGAGGTCCCGACGTCGTAGATGGGCACGATGTTGGGGTGCTGCAGCTGGCTCGTGATCTGCGCCTCCGCCGCGAACCGGGAGGCGCCCTGCTCCCCGGCGCGACCGACCTTCACCGCGACGATCCGCCGCAGCCGGCGGTCCTCCGCCTCCAGGACGACGCCCATGCCTCCCCGGCCCAGCTCCCCGCGCACGTCGAACCGGCCGAGCCGCTCCGGGAGCGCGACGTCGCCCGGCTCCCCCGGTGCCCGCTGCGTCGGCAGCTGCGTGCCCAGGTCCAGAGTGTCCGCGAGCCCGCCCGCGCCTTCGTCCCGCTCGCCCATGCGACGCCTCCCTCCTGCGTGAGGTTACCCTCCACGCCCCCACTCGCACGGGGGATCGGAGCGCCGGCGTGAGCATCTTGACCATCCACCCCCTCACCGAGCACGGCGTCGCCCGGCTCTCCCTCGCGTCGGGCGGCGGCAACCCGCTGACCCCGGAGGTCCTCGAGGCCCTGTCCAAGGCCCTCGACCACCTGGAGGCGAACCCGCCCCGGGCGTTCGTCCTCGACGGCGGCACCGGCAAGCTCTTCTCCGGCGGCTTCGACGTCGTGCGGATCGCCCCCTACGGCCGCGACGAGCTGAACGCCTTCTTCGGCTCCTTCATGCGCAGCCTCATGCGCATCATCACGCTCCCCTGCCCCACCGTCGTGGCCGTGCATTCGACCGCCATCGCGGGCGGGTTCATCCTGTGCAACGGCTTCGACTTCCGCGTCGTGGGCACGAGCTCCCGCATCCGCATGGGCCTCAGCGAGGTGAACCTGGGCATCGCCGTCCCCGCCGGAACGCAGCAGATCGTGGCCGAGCGCAGCTCCCAGCAGTTCGCGCGGCGCATCAGCATGACGGGAACCCTCGTGGACCCCCAGGCCGCCCTCGCCGCGGGCTGGGCCGACGAGCTCGCCGACGATCCCCAAGCCCGGGCCCTCGCCTTCGCCACCGAGCTGGCGCGGAAGCCGGGGGACGCCGTCGCCGTCACCAAGGGCTTCCGGGCGGGCGGCATCGCGCGGCGCGTCCAGGCCGAGGAGGAGGCGTACATGTCCGACTTCCTCGACAGCTGGATGTCGGACGCGGGGCAGGCCGGGCTGAAGATGCTCGTCGCGAAGCTGACGGCCCCCCGGGGCGGGTGAGGCCGGCCGCCCGTGAAGCGCGTCGCCGCGGTCCTGCTGCTCGCCGGCTGCGTCCCCGAGGAGGCGCCGGACATCGAGTGGTCGATGCTCGCGGTGACCTTCAACACGGGCACCACCGACGGCCTCGGCCACGACGCGCCGCCCGACGACGGCTACACGTCCGCCCACGCCGCCACCTCGGACGAGCACTACGGCGACGGCCTCGCGTGGCTGCCGGCCGTGGACGCGACGGCCGCCTTCTTCGCCGACCTTCAGCCCGACGTGGTCGGCTTTCAGGAGGCGTTCTGGACCGGCGAGTGCGGAGCCATCCCCCCCGAGGCCCACGCCGACTTCCTGTGCGAACGCGAGCCCGCGGACGTCGACGGAGGCGCGCCTTCGGTGGCGAACCTGGTGCTCGGACCGGAATACGCGGTGGCCTGCCACGTGGGCAAGCCGGACAAGTGCGTCGCCGTCCGGTCGGCCTGGGGCTCGATCCGAGGCTGCGCCGGGGAGCTGTGCCTCGACGGCGCGGCGGGGGAGGCGGTGGACGGCTGCGGCAGCGGCGCGCGGGTGGCGTCGGTGATCGTGGACCTGGTCGGCGGGGGCGAGCTGTCCGTCGTGCACGTGCACGGCAGCTCGGGCATCACGGGGGACGATCAGCGCTGCCGGGAGGCACAGTTCGACCAGGCCTTCGCGGCCACGAACCCGGCGGTCCCCAACCTGGTGCTGGGCGACCTCAACACGGACCCGGGGCGCTACTCAGGGATCGACGGGTCGGCCGCGCGGTGGAACGAAGGCATCGCCGACGGCGGCTTCGTGGTGCACACGGACGTGGGGATCGAGGCCACCCCCACGTACGGGGGGCTCACCAACATCGACCACGTGGCGTCGGACGCGTTCGTGGGCGACTGCGTACACCCCGGGCTCGGCACCAGCGAGCCGGTGATCGAAGCGACGTACTTCGATCACCTGCCCGCCGTGTGCCGGCTCGAGGTGCCGTAGGGGGCGCTACTCGAGGATGTTGGTCCGGGTGCACTCGGCCTCGCCGAGGACCACGGGGTTGCTCCACTCCGTCTCGAAGGGCGCGCCGACGGTGCCGCCCTGCGTGTCGGCGCCACCGAGGCCGTTGCCGCACAGCCAGCACAGCGGGTTCTCCTGGGCCTTGTCGAGGTCGTCGTACCCGCAGACCATCACGTTGTGACTGTTCGGGTTGGAGTTCGCGTCGAAGCAGTCGAGGATCGTGCCGGCGTCCGCCGCCGCGGCCTCCTCGATGGTGTCCCAACCCGTGACGGTCAGGTCGTGCTGATCCCACTGGCTGACCTCATCGGAGAAGTCGAAGTTGTTCATCTCGAACGGGCCGTCGATGTAGTGCCGGCCCTCGAAGGTGTACTCGTCCCACATGTACAGGACGATCACGTCCAGGGCGTGCGACCACCCCTCGAAGTCCGCGAAGAACTCCCAAGTGGAGGACTGCGCGCGGGCGCCGGCGGTGCCGGTGCAGGAGATCTCCAGCTCGAGCAGGTCGAGAGGCAGCGGGTCGGGCGCGGCGTCGTCGTCGTCACCCGCGGCCGAGTCGTCGTCGTCGCCGGACGAGTCGTCGTCGTCACCCGTGGAGTCGTCGTCGTCGTCGTCGAGGATCGGACAACCGGGGAGGGTGGCGAAGGGGAGCAGGACGGCAGTGGCCAGGGCGGGGAAGACGAGCTTGCGAATGGACATTGGAATCTCCTTGGAACGGCAGCGTTCGCGGCGCGGAGTGTAACGCCTAGCGAGGAGCCCCGCCCAGGTCACATCCGGGCCCGAACTCGTTCGCGTTGTAGGCGAACGAGACGGTGCTGCTGCCCTCTTCCAAGGCGACCTCGACCTCCAGGGTGTGACGCCCCGCGCGCAAGGGGCTGCAGTAGGCGACCGTGTAGTACTTGTCGGTCTCGGCGACCAGGGAGTCGGTGAGCTCGTTGAACGCCGTGATCAGCTCCGAGGCTTGGGTGGCTTGGAAGAACCCGTCGGGGCCCAACTTTCGCAGCTGGTCGGCCTCCTCGGCCTCTCCGGTGAGGGCGACCAGGAACACGTCGTGCTCGGTGCCGTTCACCGCGTTTAGGGCGGCGTTGTCGGACGCGCGCTGGGCCCGGTCGACGCCGTCGGTGAAGGTGACGAGGTTCGCGACCGACTCGAGCTCGGCCTCCACGTCCGGCACCACGACCGCGTCGAGCTGCTCCAACGCCAGCAGGATGGCGCCGTTCAGGTTGGTGGACGGGTCCCGCTGGTCCTCCTCATCGATGCCCGCGATGCCGTCGGCGAGGGTCTGCGCGTTCGTCGTGAAGTCCACCACCGTGCGGATCTCCGGGTCCCCGTCGAACACGGCGACCGACACCGAGATCCCCTGCTCCGTGAGGCTCGTGGCGAAGTCCGTCGCCACCTCCCGGGCCGTCTCGAGCGTGCCCTCGGCGACCACCGAGGCCGACACGTCCACCAGCAGCAGGCTGAAGACGTCGAGGTCGGCCGTCACGTCGCGCAGTGCCCACGCCGACTCGCTCCGGGACGCCTCCTCGCCGTCCTCGCGCACGGTGACGTCCGCCTCCGCGAGGTCCGTCACCGGCTCGCCGGTGCACTGCACGGAGAACAGGATCTGCACGAGCCCCGGCGCCTCGGCCGACGAGTCGAGCTTCTTGGCATACGGGCAGCTGTTCTCGCAGCCGGCGAGGGGGAGGAGGAGCAGCGGGAGCAGGAGCAGCAGGGCGCGCATGGGGCGGTTCTACCCGGCCGATCCCGCCACCGCGAGCCCCACGATCCCCATCCCGCGCAGTCGGGCTTCGATCGCCGCCCGCGCCCCCGCCGCGCCGACCGCGATGAGCACGCGGTCCGCGTCCAGGCCGGCCAGGCCCTCGGGAGCCACCACGGGGGCGCCGAACCGGTCGCCGCCGATCACCCGGGGATCGATGTCCACGACGCCCGCGAGCCGCCCCGCGTGGGCGAGCGCGCGGATCCAGCGCTTGCCGCCCCGGCGGGCCCCCCAGACCACCATGCGCGTCGACGGGTCCGTCGCCTCGAAGTGCGCCCACTTGGCGGCGAAGAAGGCCTCCTTGCGGTAGCGGTCGTCCGTGCGGGTGGTGCGATCGTCGTGGTCTCGCCACCCGATCAGCCGCTCGGGCAGCTTGTGGAAGCGCAGGCCCGCGCGGACGAGGCGCAGCCACAGGTCGTAGTCCTCGGGCCCGTCGACGTCGCGGTATAGGGGGCCGGGGGGCAGCGACGCGGCGCGCATCATCACCGCCGGGTGGCAGACGGGGCTCTCCACCAGCAGCTCGCGCACCACGTCCTCGTGGGTGGTGATCGAGTCGTGCCAGGCGCGGTATCGCAGCAGGCCCCCGGGGGCGGGGCCGGCCGTCAGGGGATCCCAGCGCGAGTCGAGCACGTCGACGTGGGGCTCCGCGTCGAGGAACGCGACCTGGCGCGCCACGCGGTCGGGACGGCAGACGTCGTCGGCGTCGAAGCGCGCGATGTAGGCGGCACCGGACGCCCGCGCCGCGGCCATGCCCGCGTCCAGGGCCGCGACGAGGCCCCGGCCGGGGCTGGGGATCACCGTGATGCGGGGGTCGACCGCGGCGAGCGCGGGCCCGTCGTCCTCGGAGCCGTCGTCCACGAAGACGGCGGTCCAGTCGGGCGACGTCTGGGCCCGCAGCGAGGCCACGGCCTCGGGGAGCCACCGGGCCGCGTCGCGAAAGGGCACCACGAAGCAGACCCGCGACACGCGCCCTCCAGAACGAACCAGGCCCGCCCGAGATCACCCCGAGCGGGCCTGAAGGCTACGTGGTCGTCCTCAGACGGAGACACGATCCTTGAGGTTCTTGCCCGCCTTGAAGGTGGGACGGGTCTTGGCAGCGATCTGCATCTTCTGGCCGGTAGCGGGGTTGGTGCCCGTGCGAGCGGCCGCGCGCTTCGTAGCGAACGTGCCGAAGCCGGGGATCGTGACCTTGCGGCCCGCGTCCAACTCGACCGCGATGATGCCCTTGCCGGGCTCGGTGGCGAAGATGTGGTTGATGATCTCCGCGGCCTTGACCTGCGAGATGTCCGCCTTCTTCGCCAACTTGGCCGCCATTTCCTTCTTGTTCATCGTCGACTACTCCGTGTTCTGCCGGTCCGTTCTTCGAATCGGCTGTTTCGCTGAGTGCCGAACTCTTCCCGGAAACAGGCCCCCTGTCCACCGAGCCGCGGGGTCCCCGCTCAGATCAGAACAATCGTCCCGCGCCCGAGCGACGAAAACGATGGACTGAGCCGTGATCGAGGGAACCGGACCGGCCGCGTGTCGTCCCCGAAATGCCGACGAACAGCGCCGATCCGACGAGGACCGAACCGTGCGGAACGCCGGGCCGTCGTCGGCCCAGCGGGGTTTCGGGGACTCAGAGTGACGCGATGAACGCGATCAGCGCGGCGCGGTCGTCCCCCGACGCGGCTTCGTACGCCGCCCTCGAGGCCGCCCCCTCGCCGTAGTGCCCGAGGACGGCGTCGTGCAGCGTCGCCGCGCTGCCGTCGTTGAGGTACGGGAAGGTGTCCACGACACCCCAGAGCGGGGGCGTCCCGAACTCCGTGGGGAGGATGTCCGGCTCGCGCCCGGCCAGGGGCCCGTCGGGGTTCGCGACGTCGTGGAGGAGCAGGTCGGTGTAGGCGGGCAGCCCTCCGAGGTCCGGGAGGTGGCAGGAGTCGCAGCCGAACTGCCCGAAGAGCGTCTCGCCTCGGCTCACGTCGCCCGACTGGGGTTGGGGCGGCGGGGGGGCCAGGTGGGCCAGGTAGAAGGCCATCTCCAGGAGCCCTCGGTCGTTGAGCTCGGGGTCCTCGTACCAGTCGCCGTCGTCGGTGGTGGTGTACGTGGTGTACCTCGTCTCGACCGTGATGCTGAGCTCCCCCAGCAGGGCGTCGGCCGTGAAGTCGAGCAAGGTCGGGACGCGGTTCGTCCAACCGAAGCGGCCCAACCGACCGTCCCCGAGGATCCGCGGGCGACCCGAGATCCCGTCCTCGTCGGCGTCGTCCGGGTCTGCGTTGGCCAGGACCACCGCCGCAGGCACGCGCTCGAGGGGTCCGCCACCCAACACGGACGGCGCGTTGCGCGGCTCCACCACGGTGACGGACTCGGGCAGACGGAACGGGGCCACGCGGGTGATCACCGAGCGCGGCATCGCGCCGCCGATCGGGGAGGCGGCCTGGGGCTCGCCGGGGGGCGTGCCCATGACGAGGACGTTGACGTCGTTGCGCCCCCCGCCGCCGAGCACCGGCTCCTTGTGGCAGGCCCGGCAGGAGTCGGCGTTGAAGTGGGCCCCGAGGCCGCTGTTGAACGACGGCGCCGTCATGCGGTCGAACTTCTCGCGCCCCTGGACCCACAGGGACTGCTCCCAGTCCGTGAGCTCGCGGTCCGGGCCCCCCAGCGAGCCCACGGGCGGGATCGGCGTGCCCTCGGGCGCCAGGAAGCGGCCCTTGGGGTTCCAGCCGCCGAGGGAGTCCAGGAAGGTCTGGATCGCCAGGCGCTGGTCGTCGTTGAGCGCGGCGTACGCGAGCGCGGACGCCTGGGCCTCCCCGCCGTGGGCGAGCATCGTGAACTCGTAGGCGGGGGCGCTGCTGTCGCGCAGGTAGGGGACGTACAGGCGGGGCGCCCACAGCGGCGACGTGCGGAACTCCTGGGCGTCCGCTTGCCCGTAGGCCATGTCCCGACCGAGGCCGTCGCCCATGTCGTGCAGGAGGAGGTCCGTGTAGGCCGGGATGGGGCCGAGCGCGGACTGGAGCGCGGGCACGTGGCAGCGCTCGCACCCGATCTCGCCGAACAGGGCGCTGCCGCGGTCGACCGTCGCCTGGTCGAACTCGCCCGGGGGCGACGGCGGGGGCGGCGCGAGGAACGTCATGAAGACGAGCAGATCCTCGAGGTCCTGGGCGCCGATCTCGGGATCGGGGATCGCGTCGCCGTCCCGGTCGAGGGCCTCCCCGCGGTTGTGCGGGTGCGCCTGGGCCGAGCCCATCAAGAGGGTCGCGAGGGAGACGATCGCGGCGCCGTCGGCGTCCCAGGCGGCGCCGGGCAGGGGGGGCTCCCACTCCAGGGGCGCCGACGTGATGCCCATCTGCTCGCGGAGGGCCGTGCGCACGACGTCCACCAACGTGCCCGACTGCGCCTTGTAGCCGTAGCGACCGACCGACTCCCCCAGGAAGTGGGCCCGGCCGGAGATGCCGTCCCCGTCCGCGTCGTCGGGGTCGGCCCGGGAGAGGATCTCATCGTCGGAGACGAACTGGAACAGCCCCACCCCCAGGGACGGGAGCGGCGCGCGGCGGGCCACGAGGTTCACGCCGTCCGGCACGGGCCGATGCTGCTCGTCCACGCTGTACAGCTTGCGCAGCGGGCCCTCCTCGGGCTCGGTGCCGAGGTCGGTGCGGGTGCCGTCCTCGCTGCGCTGCATCAGGAACAGATCCCGGTGGCGCGTGGCGGCGGCGCCGGTCACGGGGAAGTGATGGCAGGCGTCGCAGCTCTCGCTGTTGTAGAGCGGCCCGAGCCCGTCCGCCGGGGTGAACAGGCGCGTCATCACGTCGCGGCCGCGCTCCCACTGGGCCGTCTGCTCCTCGTCGAGGCCGGGGATGGGGTCGCCGATCGTCTCGGGGTACACGGAGATCGGCTCCCGATCGATCTCCGTGGGGCACGCGGCGACGGCGGCCGATAGCGCGAACAGAGCGGCGACGAGCAGGCGACGAGTCATGGTCTCGCCACCATACCGCGAGGCTCCCCAAGCGCGAGTTCCGACGTCGTCCCGTAGAATCCGGGCGCTTTGACGCTCCTGATCCTCTACGTCTCCCTGGCCCTCGGCTTCTCGTTCCTGTGTTCGGTGCTCGAGGCCGTCCTCCTGTCGGTCTCGATCTTCGAGCTCACCCCGCGCGCCGAAGACGGCGACGGCGGCGCGAAGGCGATGATCACCCTCAAGGAGACGCGGCTGGACGAGGGGATCACGTCCATCCTCGTCCTCAACACCATCGCCCACACCGTGGGGGCGACGATGGCGGGCGCCCAGGCCTCGAAGGTCTTCGGATCCGGCGCCATGGGCATCTTCTCGGCGCTGCTGACCCTCGCGATCCTGGTGGGCACGGAGGTGGTCCCCAAGACCCTCGGCGCGAACTTCGCGAGTCGCCTCGCGGGTCCGGCGGCGCGCACGATCTCGCTGCTCGCCACGCTCCTGAAGCCCGTCCTGTTCTTCACCGGCTTCCTCACGCGCCTGCTCGCGAACAAGGAGGAGGCCCCGCTCTCCCGGGCCGAGCTCGCCGCCTTCCTCGCCGCCGCCCGCCGTGAAGGCGCGCTGCACCGCGATCAGTGGCGAATCTTCGACAACATGCTGCGCTTCGAGGAGATCCGCGTGGAGGACGTGATGACCCCGCGCACGGTCGTCGCGATGTCCTCGGTGGACACCACCATCGAGGCGCTGCTGGCCGACCCCGTGGCCGAGCCGCACAGTCGCATCCCGGTCTTCGAAGGAGCGCGCGACGAGGTGGTCGGGTACGTCCTCAAGCGCGACGTGCTCGAGATCCTGGCCGAGGGCGGGGACCGCGGGATGCCGCTGCGATCGCTCATGCGCGACGTCGCCCACCTCTCCGAGTCGACGTCGTTGGCGGACGCCCTGCGAGGGTTCCTGGAGCGTCGCGAACCCATGGCCATGGCGCTCAACGAGTTCGGCGGGGTGTCCGGGCTCATCACGCTCGAGGACGTGCTCGAGACCATCCTGGGTCAGGAGATCCTGGACGAGGCCGACCGGGTCCCGGACCTGCGGGCCACGGCCTTGAAGCTGCGCGACCGACGGCTCGAGCGGATGCGCTCGAAGCAGGCGCTGGTGGCGGAGCCGCCCCCCGAAGCCGAGCCGAAGACGCCCGTCGCCGGGACCGATCCCGGCGCGGAGCCGGCCGCGGGGCCGTCCGAGGAATGACGCCTCGGCGCGGGCCGCGTTGTAGGCTGGGCTCGTGATGACTCGGACTCGCCCCCTCCTCGTCTGCGCGGTCCTCCTGGCGGCCTGCCCGTCCGGAGACGAAGCTCCCACGCCGGAGCCCACCCCCGAGCCCACCCCCGTCGCCGACGACGACGACGGTCGCGGCGCGCCCCCCTGGCTCGTCGCCGAGCTCCGTTCGAACGACCCCGACGCCCTGCTGCGTCGCATCAACGACGTGAGCGGCTACATGCGCCTCGCGGTGTTCGACGTGCAGCCGCCCCTGAAGGACCCCGCCGCGATCACGTTCCTGGGCGAGATCAACCCGACGATCAAGATGCTCGACGTGGACGGCGACGGCGTGCTCGACGTGACCGCGGACGTCGACGTGCCCAGCCTCGAGGGCGGCGACCCCCTCGCGACCATCCAGATCGGCTCCAGCGAGGCGAACGACGGGCGCACGGCCATGCTCGGCCTGCGGGCCGTGGACTTCCTGGGCAACGTCGTGGCCACGGCGGACAGCGACGAGCGCGTCCCCTTCTCCGCCCCGAAGACGGAGCCTTTCTTCCTCTCGCTGGGGCCCATCGACCTCGCCGGCGGCGCCCCGCCGCCCTGCGAAGACGGCCAGGACAACGACGGCGACGGGTGGGCGGACGGCGAGGACCCCGACTGCGACGGCGGCGCCGCGCTCGAGGTCGGCTTCGGCACGGACGCGTGCAACGACGGCGTGGACAACGACGGCGACGGGGGCACGGACCGCGACGACGGGGACTGCCTGAACGCCCGCAGCCTCTCGGAGCTCCCGGGGTGCGAGGACGGCGTGGACAACGACGGCGACGGGTGGATCGACGCCGCCGACCCGGACTGCCCGGGCGGGCCCGAGGCGGGACGGAGCGGCTCCGGCTGCAACAACGGCGTGGACGACGACGCCGACGGCCGCGCCGACCAGCTCGACGTGGACTGCGCGTCCGCGGAGGCCTCCGAGGAGTAGGCTCCGGCCCGCGCGTCAGAGACCGAACGAGGCGCCCGCCTCGGCGAACAGGAACTTCACCACGCCCGCCGACTCGCCCGCGAGCCAGGTGGTGATCGCGGTGCCCATCGCCGCCGCGACCACGCCGCCCAAGCCGGTGACGGTGGGCGAGTCGTAGAGACGCAGGAGGCGGCGCCAGTGCCGCCCGGCGGAGACGAGGTCGAGGATCACGCCCGCGGCCGTCAGCACGGCGAGGAGCATCATCCCCTCCACCACGTACCCCCAGAACTCCGCGGGGGTCCCCGCCTGCGCGATGGACGGCAGGCGGGTGAGGATGGCGAGGCTGCCCCCGAGCAGGATCCCCTTCTGGAGGCCGTTGTTGCCCGCGAGGAAGCGGAACATCGCGCCCAGGAACGCCGTGTAGAAGATGAACGCCACGGGCTCCACCTGCTTCGTATAGAGGGCGAGCAGAGCCAAGGGCGGGGCCGTCCCCGCGACGGCCAGGGCGGCGTTCTTGAGGGGCGAGCTGAAGGGGCCGAGCAGCAGGACGGCGTCTGAGATCCGGTCGCGGGTCTCGGCGTCGCGGTTGCGGAGGCCCAGGACCGAGATGGTCTGGGTCGGATCGTCGCCGATGCCCTCGGCGAGGTCGGACTCCACGTCGTCGAGGCCCTCCTCGCTGCGCTCGGTCCACGTCCGGATCGCCTCCTTGGCCTTGAGGAACTGCTCCTCCGTCTTGGAGCCCGCGGCGATCTGGGGCGGCCACTCGGCCAGGGCGCGGCGGGCCGACGCGAGCTGGAGGCGATCGATCGCCAGCGTGAGCAGGCGGTCGCGGTGCTTGCGCAGGACCTCCGGCGACAGGGCGTTGAGCAGCCCCCACGCCTCGGCGCGGGGCATGATCTTGAAGTAGTAGAGCGCCGGGGCCACGGCGAACGCGACCACCACCCACTCGACCCACGTCGCGCGATCGAGGCGGATCGCGAGGTAGCCGCAGAACAGCACGGCGCCGACATGGCGCAAGAAGTCCACCGACGTGCGCTGGGTCCGCCGGGTCACGAGCACCGCCACGATCGCCGCGCACGCGACGAACAGGTACTCGAGCTTCATGGTGCCGCGCAGGGCGGGCGACGCGAGCACCACCAGCGCCGACTTCTCGCGGATCAGCCGCACGAGCGTGACGCCCCAGGTGGGCGCGAGGAGCGCGACGACGAAGCCCGCCTGGAGGAGGTCGGCCCCTCGGGACCAGGGGTCCTCGGGATCCTTCGTCCAGGTCCCGAAGGAGCGACGGCGCAGCACGATCGCCGTGAAGATCAGCACCACCAGCAGGGCCGCGATGGCCTGAATGGCGGGCGGCCAGAGCGGAGACCGGTGCGCCACCGCCCCGAGCAGTCGGGACTGCCGCCCCATGTTCAGCGCCACCCGCAGCCGGTTCGCGGGCGCCGTGCCCGTGGACGCCGCCGCGCCCGGCGGCAGCCACTCCCAGCCCACGGTCGACGCGGTGCGCGCGCTGGGCACCGGGTGGAGCCGCCCCAGCTCGACGGCCTCGCCCTCCACCACCACGCTCGTCCGCGCGCGGTCGGCCCAGGTGGGCAGGACGACCTCCAAGACCATCGTGCCGTCGGCGCGCGTCGCGCCGCGCCAGAGGTCGTCGCGGTCGTTGTCGAACCGGAACGTGGCCGTGTACTTGAACAGGGCCCCCCGGTCGACCACCTCGGGCCGATCCGGCACCTCTTCGGCCCCGCCCTCCGGCTCCTCGGCGATGGGCTCCGCGACCGAGGCGGCGGGTTCGACCGCGCTGTCCGCGAACCGCTCGAACCGCTCGACCCGCTGGGACGCGGGCACCTCGTCGAAGAGGAACCGACCGTTGACGCGCGCCGCCCCGAACACCCCGCCGGGCAGCGTCGCGAACCCCTTCGGCTTCAGCGAAGGCTTGAAGGCGCCCGCCGTGAGCACTTCTGACAGGCGGACGGGCTCGGGGCGCGCCTCCTTGGGCGCGAGGGCGCGGGCGAGCTCGACCAGCTCGGCGTGGGGTCGGACGACCTGCACCTCGACCAGCGAGTGGTGCCGACCGACCTTCACCCGGACCCCGAGCTCTCGCCCCGGGAGCGACTCGCCCGAGGCGACGAGCGCCAGCTCGCCCGTCGCGCGGTCGCAGACCACCTGCAGCGGCGGACCGCGGTAGTCCGGTGGCGCGGCCGGCGGCTTCGACGGAGTGGCCGCGTAGCCCGCGAGGATGTCGAACTTCTCGCGCGCGGCCAGCGACTCGCCCAGCGCGCGGTGGCTGTCCGCCAAGAGGAGGCACGACCGCATCCGGTCGGAGTCGTGGGCCTCTTCCAGCGTGCGGATCTCGTTGATGACCTCTCGATAGCGCCGCTGGACCCAGGAGACCCTCCCGGCGAGCTTTCTGTGGTCGTGCGTCGAGTGGTCGTGGCCGCTCGCGCCCTCCGCGCGCAGCTGCTCGAGGGCGAGCCGACGGCGCGCCCGCTCGAAGCCCCAGTTGAGGGCCGCCGACTTGCCCCTCTCCCGCGCGGTCGCTTCTTCGCTCCGGGCTCCGGCGGAGGGCTTCGCCTTCGCCTCGCGCTTCTTCTCCACGGCGTCGAGCTGCCGCATGCCGTGGGCGGGCGTGCCGATGCGGACGAACCAGCGGGCGAAGGCGTCCATCATGTCCGGGAACGCCGCGTCCTGACCGGCGCGGATCTCCTCGATCGCCTTCTCGAGGGCGGCCACCTGCTCCTGGGCGGCATCCACCAGGTCCGCGGGGTCGGGCGCCTCCACGGGGTCTTCCACGGGCGCCGGGGTCGCCTCGACCTCGACCTCCACGGTGCGGCGCTCGACCGGCCGCGGCGGCCCGGCGGCCACCGTCGCGGCTTGGGAGGAGATGCGGCTCAGCATGGAGTCGCGCCAGAGGGCCAACGGGTCGTCCGGCGCCTTGACGCGGGGGTCGTCGGCGCGGGGCTTGACCTTCGGCTCCAGGACGATGGCGCCGCCGCTGCTGTAGCCCAGCTCCTTCTGCTCCGTCCCGAGGCTCTTGGCCGCCTCCGCGAGGCCCTCGCCGAGGCTCTTGCCGGCGTCGGCCACGCCGTCGGTCGGGGCCGACGAGGGCCGGGGCGCGCCGCCGCATCCCTCCAGCGTCACGGTCGCGCTCGACGACGGGATGTCCTCGCACGCAGGCGGGGGCTCCGAGTCCGCCCCCAGCGCCCCGCACAGGGCCGCGAGGCAGCCGACCGCCGTCTCGTAGGCCATGGCGTCGGCGATGCTCGCGGCGAGCAACTGGAAGTCGACCTCGGGGTCGGGCGTCGGCTCCGGAGTCTCCTCGACCTCGGCCTCGGCGATGGCCTCCGCCTCGGCCAGCAGGGCGTTCGCCGACGCCAGCCGCTCCCGCGCCGCCGCGAGGTTCTCCTCGGCCACGGCCTCGCAGGTCCACGGGTCGAGGTCCTCGCAGATCTCCACCTGCTTCGCGGTGTGCTCGTAGTCGACCACGGCCCCGGTGATCGCTCGGGTGCGCTGGATGTCCACGGCCCAAGAGACCCCGATCCCGAGGACGACGGCGAGGAGCGTGAAGCGATTCGTGGGCGTCCGCAGGACCTCCCGCAAGACGACGATCGCGCGCAGGAGCGGGCGGCGTGCCCAGGACGGGCTGTCGGTCATGTGCCCCCCGCCGCTCAGTCGAGCTCGAGCTCGACCGTGATCGTGTAGTCGGTGGGCTCGCCCGTCTTGCAGAAGACGCCCACGCTGATGTCGTCACCCTCGTCGTGCACGTCCTCGCGGGCGTACTCCACGGGCTGGTCGTCCGTGTCGTCGAGCATGTGCCGGTCGCGCCCGTTGGTGCGCACGGCCATGTCCAGGTCCGAGCCTTCGTCCCAGTCCAGGGACACCTCGAGCCAGCCGTCCGCGAAGAGCTCGAACTCGTAGTAGTCGCGGTCTTCGGTGTACTCCCACTCGCTGCCGTTCTCGTCGGCGCCGCAGGCCGCCATCGAGCCGGTGATGGTCAGGCCCGCGCTCCAGTCGCCGTCGATCTCCTCCGCGAACGTGCGCCGGTGGTTGCCTCCGTCGTCGTCCTCCTCGTAGGTGAGGGGCGCGGCCGGGGGGGGGCCTTCGTCCTCGGAGGGGCAGCCGACCGAGATGAGGAGGATGGCGAGGGGGAGGATTCGGGGCATCAGCTCACTCGGGTGCGGGTGCCCAGGGGGACCGCCTCGTTCATGTCGACGAACACGTCGCCCGCCGCGTCGATCTCCACCGAGAAGTTCCGCAGATCGCGCACGGACGGACCCTGCTCGACGTTGCCGTCCCGGTCGTAGCGGCTCCCGTGGCAGCCGCACTCGAACCCGTCGAAGTCGATGCGACCGTCGGTCGCGCGGTCGGCGATGTTGCATCCGAGGTGGGTGCACTGGGTCGAGACGGCCCACACGCCCTCGGAGTCCCGGCCCACGGCGAGCCGGTAGCCGTCCACGGGGGAGAGGACGTCCAGATCCATGTCGTCGACGTTGCCGACCAGGACCGGGTCTTCGGGGATGGGGCCGGGGCCCGCCGGCGTCGGGTCGCCGGGCTCGGGCGTCTCCTCCTCCGGCATGCAGCCGGCGAGCGGCGCGATGACCGCCAGCTTGAGGAATCGGCGCCGGCTTCCGCCGGGGGTCTCGTCGCGCGACATGGGCCTCCTGGGGGCTCGGGCTCCGGGTCCGCCCAGCATACGCCGGCGGCCGGCTCTTGTAGTCTCGGGGCATGCCCAGGCTGGACGACTTCACCCCCTTCGATCCCGACGCGCCCCGCCAGGGCGACCGCACGCGCTACCCCGGCGCGGAGGTCGAGCTCCTCTACGACCGACGGCGCTGCATGCACGCCGCCGAGTGCGGCCGGGCGCACCCCGACGTCTTCAACGCCCGGAGGTCCCCCTGGATCTCGCCCGACGAAGGCGACGCGGACGCCATCACGGCGATCGCCCTGCGCTGTCCCACCGGCGCGCTGCACGCCGTCCGGGAGGGCGAGGTCGTCATCGGCGCGGCGCCCCCGAGCAACGAGATCCTGGTCTCACCCGACGGCCCCCTCTTCATCCGTGGGCGCGTGTTCGTGGCGGACTCCGACGGAGGCGAAGACGCGCCCCAGGCGCGGGTCGCGATCTGCCGCTGCGGCGCCTCGCGCAACAAGCCCTACTGCGACAACAGCCACACCAAGATCCGCTTCCGTGACGCCGGCGGGGTGGCCGAAGACCCGGGCCGGGACGCACCTCGGGGCGGCGAGGTGAAGGTCATGGCCTTCGAAGACGGCCCCCTCAAGGTCTCGGGCGACGTGGCCCTGCGCGCCGCCAGCGGGCGCATCGCCTCGACGAAGTCGCGCATGTTCCTGTGCCGCTGCGGGAACTCGAAGAACAAGCCGTTCTGCGACGGGACCCACAACACCGAGGGCTTCCGCTCGGTGGACGAGGGCTGACGTGGTCGGCCCTTCGCTTCGGGAGCGGCTCGAGCGCCTGCAGCAGCCGGTCGAAGTGGACGCCATCGAGGGCGTGGTCGACGCCGCGGTGCGGACGGGGGAGCGCACCGCCGACGGGCTGGTGGATCGCATGCACGACATGCCCGCGGTGCTCGCCGAGACGGCCGAGGACACCCGGAAGCGCGCCGAGACGGTGGCGACGATCAACGAACAGACCTCCCAGGGGGTGCTCGCCACGCTGATGGCGTCGCACGACGAGGACAGCGTGGTGCGGACCCGCGAGCGCGCGGCGAGCTCCCTGTCGGGCAGCCTCGGCGTGCTCGAGACCCGACTGGTGGAGGCGCGGTCGCTGGGCCGCCAGGCGACGACCCTCATGGACGACGCCCGGTTCGGGGTCGAGGTGCTCGAGGGGCTCGCCGACCGGGCGGCGCGGGGAGGGTTGGAGGCCGGGATCGTGGGGACGATCCGTCGCGCCGCCGCCTCGCTGACGGACCTGCCCGGGCGGGTCGCGGGCCTGGAGGGGCTGCTGCTCGGCCCCATCGCGGCGGCGGAGGAGACGGCCGACGCCGCCGCGGGCGTGCTCGCGAACCTGCGCGGCACGGAGGTCGCGGCCACCGTGGGCGAGGCCCTCTACGATCGCGTGGCCCCGAGGTGGATGCCGGGACGGGCACGGGACGCGGTGGATCCGGCCCGGGTCGAGGCCCAGGTCGCCGCCGAGCGGGCGTCCGCCCGAACCCGCGCCCGACGCGACGCGGAGGCACGCGCCGCGGCCATGGCCGAGCTCGACGCCCTCGATGACTGACGTTCCGGCGGCATCGCACTACTCTGTGCGCCGGGTCCGCGACTGGACCCACGGTGGAGCCCGAACATGATCAAAGAGATCTCGGCCGACGACGCGCTCGCCCGCCTCGAAGCAGGGGACGCCACGTTCATCGACGTGCGCGACGGCGGCTCGTTCCGCAGCGGACACATCCCGGGCGCCCAGTCCGTCGGCGACCACAACATCACCGAGTTCGTCGCCCGCGAGGACAAGAGCCGAACCGTGGTCGTGTACTGCTATCACGGCAACAGCAGCCGAGGCGGAGCCGCCTACCTGCAGGAGAACGGCTTCGCGGACGTCTTCTCGATGCGCGGCGGGTTCGGCGCGTGGGGCGGCGGCAAGCCGGTGGAGAAGGCGCCGCCGCCGCCGCCGCCGCAGGCCTCGGACCGGCAGCCTGCGTCGGCGGAGATGTTCGACATCCCCGAGCCGAAGCCCGAGACCGGGCGGCGCCGCAAGCGCGACCGGCTCAAGGCGCGCCTGCAGAAGGCAGCTGACGACGCCAAGGCGCTCTTCGAGTTCATATAGGCCGAATGCGCTTCGCGACCCCCTGGGTGGCCCTCGTGCTGTGCGCCGTCGGTTGCGCCGGCCCTCCCCCCCCGCCTCCGGCCCCCGACGTGGTGGTGCAAGGCGCCGAACAGACCCGGGTCGACGCCTCCTGGATCGCGGCCAACCCGGCCCCCCTCGAGTGGGGTGAGGGCCGCGCGTGGCCCCTGGGGCCGCTCCTCGGCGAGGCGTTCGCGTCGGGCGGCACGCTCCGGGTCACCCCCCGGGGCGGCGAGGCCGTCACCTTCGACGCGCCCGGAACCCGTCGGGACGGGCGGGTCCCCCTCCTGGTGGTCAACCGCAAGGGCGAGGCCGTCGTGACGCTCGGCGACCCGGCGGCGGGGCCGGCCGTCTTTCACGGGCGGGGAGGAGCGCGCGGGCGGGCGGGCGACGGCGCCACCCGGGTCGTCGACGTGGTCCGCGTGGAGCACGTCCCGGGCCAAGCACGATCGGCGCCCACCCCGGCGGAGCCCGGCCCCATCTCCGTGGTGGCCGCGGGCGACCACGCCTCGCCCCTCGCCCTGATCACGGCGGAGGCGCTCGACGCGGTCCCCGAGATCGCCCTGCAGAGCGCCGACGGCGCGCCCCTCGACCAGCGCTGCCGGGACCTCCGCGCCGTGGCGGAGGCCCTCTTCGGGGGCGCCCGAGTCGAAGCGGTGGTCGGCGAGGACGGCGCGCGCCTCGCGATCTCCGAGGCCCGTTGGATGGACCCCACCTGGATCCCCGCCCTCCGCGTGAACAAGCAGGGCCACTGGCGCTTTCAGTGGGTGAAGGGCCGCGTGCTCCGGCGCGGCGTGCCGGGCGTGCGCGACGTCACCGGCCTGATCGTCGCGCCGTGACGATCGATCCCCGGGCCCGGGTGCTCTACCTCGGGCTCGTGGCCGTGGGCGTCTTCTTCCTGCGGGAGCCCTGGCAGGTGGGGGCCGTGGCCGCCGCGCAACTCGTCGGGTGGGCCGTCGTCGGCCGGGACCCGCGCCGCATCGCGCGCCAGCTGCGCAAGCTGATCGGGATCAGCGTCGTCATCGTCGGGTCCTACGCCCTCACCGAGCCCGACCGGACCCAGGGCGCCATCGAGGGCGCGGTCATGGTCGTGCGCATCCTCGCCGTCGTCGGGGCCTCCCAGTGGGTCCGCCTCGGCGACCCGCGGGCCATCGCGTCGGGGCTCCGAGGGGTGGGCGCGCCCCGGTCCGTCGCGTTGTCGATCGACGCCGTGCTCGCCCTGTTCGGCGGGCGGCGCCGGGGCGGGGGCGGCGGCGGCGGCGGGGGCGGCGGGGGCGGCGGAGGAGGAGGAGGCGGCGGAGGAGGAGGCGGCGGCGGCGGACGTCGACACGCGGCGGACGAGGCGCTGGAGGGGAGCCGATGGGCGGCGTTCAAGGACGCGCTCGGGCGTCTGAGTCGAGGCGACGTGCGTCCGCTCACCCACGCCCTGCAGCGGAACATCCGCCGGGCGGAGCGTCACCTCGAAGAGCAGGACCTCGACGAGCGGTCGCGCGCGGTGGCGGCGGACGTGGCCGTCGTGGCCGGGGTGTCCCTGGCGATGTTGGCGATCAAGGCGGCGAAGATCCTGCCGTCCCTGCCGTTCGCCCCGGGGCACAAGGGCGTCCTGTTCATCCCCCTCTACATCACCGCCACGCTGCTCACCCGGGGCCGCTGGGGAGCGACGCTCACGGGCCTCACGATGGGCACGGTCGCCTTCCTCATGGGCGACGGGAAGTACGGCGCATTCGAGATCGTCAAGCACGTGGCCCCGGGCCTCATCTGCGACCTCCTCCTCCCCCTCTTCCTCCGCCGTCGGCTCCCCGGGCCGGTCTTCTGGACCCTGTTCGGCGGGGTCGTCGCCGCGGGCCGCTTCGGGGCGATCCTGGCCATCGTCGCGGCCGTGCAGGCCCCCGCGGTGGCCTTTGTTATCCTCGCGCCCGGTCTCGCCATCCACGTGACCGCCGGCCTGCTCTCGGGCTACGTCACCTGGCACCTGCTGCGCAGCATCGAGGCCGTCACGGACCGATACCGCACCCTGGACGCGGCCGACCGAGAGGCCGCGCCCGACCCGCATCCCGAGGAACCATGACGAAGCTCCTCACCGGCGACGGCCGGACCCACATCGCCAGCGACCTGATGCGCGAGTCGCTGCAGGACCGCGGCGTGCTCGAGACGACGGACTCCGCCACCGAGCTCGAGATCATGCCGGACGTGGTGCTGGTCTCCATCGGCGGGCAGTCCATCTTCGACCGCGGCGGCGCCGCCATCCTCCCGGTGGTGGACGACCTCGTGGCCGCGCGCACGGCCGGCGCCCGCATGGTGATCGGGGTCGGCGGCGGCACCCGGGTGCGCCACACGATGTCCATCGCCCTGGACCTCGGCCTCCCCACCGGCGGCGTCGCCCAGCTGGTGGGCGCGATGGAGGAGTGCAACGCCGTCTTCCTGAACGCCCTGCTCGCGGACCACGGCTCCCTGCCCATGCAGCGCGAGCACTTCTGGGACCTGCCGCTCTACCTCAACGCGGGGATGCTCCCCATCGTCATCTCCGTGCCGCCGTACCACTTCTGGGAGCCGCCCCCGGAGGAGGGCGCGGTGCCCGAGCACGGCTCCGACTTCGGCCTGTTCGTGCACGCCGAGGTGCTGGGGATGAAGCGCGTGATCTTCGTGAAGGACGAAGACGGGCTCTACGACAAGGACCCGAAGAAGCACGACGACGCGAAGCTCATCGAGCGCATCACCCTCGACGAGCTGCTCGCGGACCTCCCCCAGGAGCTGATCCTCGACCGCCTGTTGTTCACGACCTGGGCGTCGTCGCGGCACGTGCAGACGGTGCAGATCATCAACGGGCTCGTCCCCGGGCTGCTCCGGCGGGCGCTCGCGGGCGAGGACGTCGGGACCATCATCACGAAGACCGCGCGGGGCGCCGGCGATGCCTGAGCGTCGCGTCATCCCGTCCACCCTGTCGGCGTCCCCGGGCACCCTCGGCGGCGACTCCTACTCCCCCATCGCCCTCGACCCGGACGTGAAGGTCCTCAAGATCGGCGGCCAGTCGATGCTGGACCGGGGCCGCTCGGCCATCTATCCGATCATCGAGGAGATCGTCGCCAACCAGGCCGATCACAAGCTGTTCATCCTCTCCGGCGGGGGGACGCGGGCGCGGCACATCTACTCGCTGGCATCCGAGCTGCACATGCCCACGGGCGTGCTCGCGAAGCTGGGCGGCTACGTGGCGATGCAGAACGCCCGCATGCTGCAGATGCTCCTCGCGAAGCACGGCGGCATCTACATGCTCCCGGACGACTTCGAGAAGCTGCCGCTGTACTTCCGGCTCGGCTGCATCCCCATCGCGTCGGGCATGCCGCCCTTCGAGTACTGGGAGAAGCCCTCGGCGCTGGGCCGCATCCCGCAGCACCGCACCGACGCGGGCGTGTGGCTCACGGCGGAGGTCCTGGGGGCGAGGCGGGCCATCTTCGTGAAGGACGAGGACGGGCTGTTCACGGACGACCCGAAGAAGGATCCCACGGCCACCCACATCCCTCGGATCAGCGCGAGCGAGCTCATCGCCAGGGACCTGCCGGACGTGGTGGTGGAGCGGGTCGTGCTCACCTACCTGCAGCGCGCGAAGCACTGCACCGAGGTGCAGATCATCAACGGCCTGAAGCCCGGGATGCTCACGCGAGCGCTCGCGGGCGAGCCCGTCGGCTCGATCATCCACAAGGGCTGAGGCGTGGCGCGACTGCTCCTGGTGATGCTGCTCCTCGTCTCGGCGGGGTGCGCGCCGTCCCCGGAGGCGGAGGCGCCGGACCCGCCCACGATCGCGGCGGCCGCGAGCCTGCGGAACGTCATGCCGGACCTGGTCGCGGCCTGGGGCGACCGGGCGACGGTGACGTACGGCGGATCCGGCACCCTGCGGCGCCAAGTGGAGGCGGGGGCGCCCATCGACGTCGTCGTGTTCGCGGCGGCCGCCCCCGTGGACGCGCTGATCGAGAAGCACCTCGCGGACGCCGCGAGCCGAGAGGTCCTCGCGTCCAACGAGCTGGTCCTCGTGGGCCCGCGGGACCAGGCCTCGGAGCTCACGTGGGCGACCTTGGGCGATCTCCCGGCGGACGCGAAGTTGGCCGTGGGCGAACCGGCCGCCGTCCCCGCCGGGGACTACGCGAAGCAGGCGCTCGAGGGCCTCGGGTCCTGGGACGGGCTGAAGGACCGCGTGGTGTTCGCGGGCGACGTGGCGATGGTCCTGGCCTACGCGCGCCGGGGCGAGGTCGCGGCGGCCGCCGTCTACGCGACGGACGTGGCCGGCGTCGAGGACTTGTCGGTGCTCGACCGCGCGACGTGGGAGGGAGCCCCGCGCCCGGAGGTCGTCGCGGCCTCGGTCTCGAGCTCCGACCGAGGCCGGGCGTTCCTGACCTTCTTGGCCACTCCCGCAGCCCGGGCCGTCTTCCAGAAGCACGGCTTCGGTCCGCCCTAGGGCCCTGACGATGTCGACGGAGTTCTTCCCGGTCGCGCTGACGCTCCGCGTCGCCACCCTCGCGCTGGTCCTCACGACGCCGATCGGCCTCGCGCTGGCGTGGGTCCAGGCGCGGAGGCGCTACCGCGGACGCTCCCTGGTGGACGGGCTCATCCTCCTGCCCCTGGTGCTGCCGCCGTCGGTCGTGGGCTTCTTCCTCGTCGTCCTCCTGGGGAGACGCGGCCTGATCGGGGGGTGGCTCGACGCGGCCCTGGGCGTGCGGCTGGTGTTCACCCCCACGGCGGCGGTCATCGCGTCGGCGCTGGTCGCCCTGCCGCTGCTGGTGAAGACGGTCCAGCCGGCGTTCGAGGCCGTGCCCGTCGAGCTGGAGCACGTCGGACGCACGCTCGGGCTGTCGCCCCTGCACGTGTTCCTGCGCGTGACGGCGCCGCTGGCCTGGCGGGGCATCCTCGCGGGGCTCGTGTTGGCGTACGCGCGCGCCGCGGGGGAGTTCGGCGCGACGCTGATGTTCGCGGGCAACATCCCCGGCCTCACGAACACCATGCCGCTCGAGATCTTCGCCGCCTATCAGGCCGGCGACGACCCCCGCGCCTTCCTCTATGTGGCCGTGCTGACGGTCTTCTCCGTCGTCGTCGTCGTGGCCGCGGCGCGGTTGGGGCCCCGCGTGGAGCTGCGGTGACCCTCGCGGCCGAGTTCCACCTCGACGTCGGCGGGTTCTCGCTGGACGCGCAGCTGACGCTGGAGGACGGCGTCCTCGTGCTGTTCGGGCCCTCGGGGGCGGGGAAGTCGCTGACGGTCGCGGCGCTCGCGGGGCTGGTCCGGCCTCGCTCCGGGAGCATCCGCCTCGGGGATCGCCTGCTCTTCGACGCGGCGGCCGGGATCGACGTGGCCACGCACCTCCGCCGGGTGGGCTACGTGCCTCAGCACCACTCGCTGTTCCCGTTCCTGAGCGTGCGCGACAACGTGGCCTTCGGGCTGCCGAGGGCCCGCCGCAGGACGGACCCGGGGGTCGACCGGCTGATCGGCGAGCTGGGCCTCACCGACCTGGCCGACGCGCGACCGGCGTCGCTCTCGGGGGGCGAGCGCCAGCGTGTCGCCTTGGCCCGCGCCTTGGCGGTCGAGCCCTCCCTGTTGCTCCTCGACGAGCCCTTCGCGTCCATCGATCAGGCCGGTCGGCGGGCCCTGCGGGCGGTGCTGGCCGACGCGCTGCGGGCGCACGGGATCCCCGCGGTGCTGGTGACCCACGACGCCGACGAGGCGGTCGAGCTGGGGACGCGGGCGGTGATCTACGAGCGCGGCCGGACCGTGCGCAGCGGCGCCCCGCGGGACGTGATCGGTGGACGTCGCTACACCCTCAGGGGGACGCTGCGCCCCGACGGGACCCTCGAAGGGGCGCGGCTCGAGGGCGACCTGGACGGCCTGCCGGAGGACGTCGAGCTCACGTTCTGCTGATCTCTTCTCCGGCCCCTCGATCCCCGGCGTTCCCATGATCTCCGGATATCTCGTTTTCTATCTCTACTTGGAGTCCGACATGCCCTCAGTTCGATCGCTCGCTCTCGCTTCCGTCCTCCTCGCCCTCCCCGCCGCGCCCGCGCTGGCCGACGACGTCCGCGACCTCTTCGCAGGCCAGAACACCGACATCGTTGAAGTGCTCGTGTGCGACGACGGCACCGACCTGTTCGTCACCTACGACACGTCCGACTCGGACTGGTACCTGACGACGACGCACCTCTACGCGGACATGTAGGCGCCGAAGCACCACGCGCCGGGCCGGTTCGGCTACAGCAACAAGAACATCCTCACGCAGGAGGACGAGTACGTGATCTCGCTGGGCTCGCTCGGGGCCGTCGCGGGCGACACGGTCTTCCTGGCGGCGAGCTACACCGCCGAGGTGTATCGTCCCACGAGGCCGCCGCGGCCGGGTTCGTGCCCCACGCCGCCAACCTCGACCTCATCAACCACATCATCAACGAAGACTGGGTCGACCAGACCAGCGGCGCGTGTGGCGGCTCCTACACCCGCGGCGACGTGCAGCGCGCCATCGGGGAGCTGATCGAGACCCGGCAGTCGACGTCGGGCCTCGGGTCCTGGAGCCAGCGCCGCGCGGACGAGATCGTCGCGGACGCCATCGTCAACGCCGACCTCTACGAGCCCGGCTGCTTCGACCAGATGGCGGTGACGCTCGTCCCCATCGGCGCGGGCGGCAACGTCACCGCGCAGGTCATCGTGGCGCAGGTCACGGTCATCGAAGTCGACCTGGACTGCGACCCCATCCTGAGCGGCAACGGCGAGACCGCCTGGGCCGACGGCAACATCTCGCTCAAGCGAAGCTGGGCCGGCTACTGGGACTACACGCTCGGCAGCGAGACCTGTCAGTAGGCCCGAGTCGGCGGCGACGGGACCAAAATCCCGCCCAGGGCCCGCGGGGCCTCCCCATCGACCTCATACGGGATTCCCGTCCCGGATGAGGGCCTCGCAGGCTCCTCGCTACCAGCGTCGCCGTCGCCCGGCGAGCGGTCCGAGGAGGATCAGGGGCAACCAGGCCGCGCCGCCGTCGCAGTGGTAGGCGACCCCGCAGCCGGAGGCGGTGCATCCCCGAAGGGCCTCACCTCTCCCCTCCCCGGGGGGGGGCGACGGCGTCGCATCGACCACGTCGTCGTCGTCCACAGCGTCGTCGTCGTCGGCCGTGGACGGCGGATCGACGATCCGCGAACCGGGGGGACACTCCCAGCACGTGTTCTCGAGTTCGTAGCAGTCTTCGGTGGTGAACCCGTCGAGAGACGGCAGCACCGGCACCACGCGCTCATCCTCATTGTCGCAGTCGACGGCGTGCGAGAACCCATCGCCGTCGCCCCATCGCCCGTCGCGAGAGGTGTCCAGGGGGCCGTTGGCCAAGATGCACGTCCCGCCGGTCGGACCCGCCCGCGCCGAAGACTCGTCGCTCAAGAAGAAGTCGGTGCCCCAGGGCCAGAAGGTCCACATCGCGTCGACGAAGTCCGACGTGGGGATGAACTCGGCGGCCCGATCCGTGGGGCAGAGCCACGTCTGAGGGAGACCACTGCAGGCAGCGTGCTCCTCTTCAGGGCTCCCGCCGGCGATCAGACCGAACTGAAGCCGGGGGGCGAGTTGTCGGACCGTCGCCGCGGACTCGAATCGCAGGGCCTCCAGCCCCACCTCTTGGTTGGGACCCAAGAGCGCGAAGGGCACCCCCACCGGCCCCTGCCACCAGGTCACGTCGGGCACGCCGACATTCATGGTGATCTCGGCCGTCGCAGGGCCGGATATCCCGAGGTCCACGGCAACCCCGCTCCCGAGTACGAGGTTCCGCAGAAAGGCGAGCGCCCCATCGCCCCGAGTCGTGACCAGCCTTACCCGCTCCGCCGAGGCGTTGTCTGCGAACATCGAGTGGGTCACCGACCCCCTCAAGTCGACGCCATCCATGTCGAACTCGATGAGGGGACCGGATCCGGTTTCGTTGCCCAGGAGCCAGATGCGGTACATGTCCAGGGCGGCGGCTCCCGGCTTCAGCAGATCGGCGTCTATCCGCACCAGCGCCGAATCGCCACTGGGGAGAGACTCGAATGGCGACGCGCGCAGGTGGGAAGGGAGACCGACCGCCTCTCCCAGGCACCTCTCCCCGGGTGACTCGGGACCCTCGACCAACGGCTGGGCGGGCGCGCCCCCCGGGGCAGACGCCGAGGCGAGGGCCCGGTTGCGAGAGACCACCATGTTGTAGAGAGCAGCTTGGACGGGCTCGATGCTTCCATCACCCGCCGCCTCGACCACACCCGCGTATCCCCGGAGCAGAAGCGGAACCTCCACGAGCCCATTGGCGACCCATGCGCTGTTGTTCGACGCCGCCCGGGGGCCGAAGAACAGAGCCTCGGCGCTCCCCTCCTCTCCGCCAAGCACCAGATTCCCGAACACCATCGAGTCGCTGACCCCGATGTGCCCCTGGTCGACCTCCTCGAACAGCGCGCGCCCGCCCGCAGCGCCCACGGTATTTCCCGCCGCTTCGAGACCGACGACGATCCCACGCCCCGAAGTCCTCAAGACCGGCCCCACCCCGTTGAGAATCGCCCCTCCCAGCGACACCTCGGGGCGCGTCCCCGGTTGCGCCGCGTCCACGGCGTACCCTTCGTAGCCGACGATCCACCCCCCCGAGATGGCCACGACACCGTCGCCGAGAATCTGAATGGCCGGGCTCGCCGCACCTGGGCAGACCGCCTCCGGAGCAAGCCCCTCCGCCCCGACCCCGAAGGCGAGGCGCGGGATCACTCGATCCGGCCCCTGCGCCCCCGTGCCCGGCGTGAACGAGAGGACCGGCGTCGCCTGCGGGCTGCCTTCCGGCAGACACACCGGTCCGTGCATGTCGACGGTCAGCGGCGCCGCCACCCGATCGTCCGAGTTGTCGAGTTGAATCGCCTCGACGTGGCCCCACGGCACGCAGATCCGCGCGTCGGACACTGAGTTCGCCTGCAGCTCACTGAGCGCATCTGCCGCCGCCCCCACGGTTGGAAAGATCCCTTGGGTGCATTGGGGAGCGCAAGGCGCAGGTGCTTGGCCATCGCTCACGCACGCGGTCCGCGACTGAGCCAGCGCACCCCCCGCCACAAAAGGCGAGCAAACCAACAAGAGCGCTCCGAGGTACCCCGCTCGGTCGATGTTCACTTCCCCTCCGGCGCTTGCTCCATCACCCCGAGTCTACGTGGGTCCCCGCGGCTTCACTCCCGCCGCATCCACCCGGGTCGCTTCATCTCCTCCGGCGTCGGCGCGCTGAGGACCGCCAGGGAGCCGAGGCCGGCGCCGAAGCGGGACTCTCGACGGAGCCGCTGGAACGCCTCGCGCCCGTCGATCCGACGTTCCAGGGCGTCGGTGTACAGCGCGACCAGCGGGGCGACCTCGTCCGGTCGGTGGTCGACCAGCTCGAGCCGGAAGCGACGGACCCCGGCGTCCAGGAACCGACCGACGTCGCGCAAGCCGGACTGGGCCTCGGCGTTGAAGACCGTGTTGCGGCAGCCCATGTCCGCCTCCACGCGGTGCCGCTTGCCGTCGCGACCCTCGAGGTGCAGCACCTTCGTCTCGCACGGGGCCCCGCACGTGCGCTTGTCGTCCCCGTCCGACAGGAACCGCGCGAACACGCAGTGCTCCGTGTGGAAGATGGGCAGGTGGTGGTGGACGATGACCTCCAGGCGGTCGGCCACGCCTCCGCGCGCCAAGGCCGCGATCTGGGCCGCGTTGAGATCGTGCCCCGGGGCCAATCGCGCGAGCCCCGCCCCCAGCAGCAGGTCCGTCGTGCGCCGGTTCGTCGCGTTGAGGCTGAAGTCGCCGTGCAGATCCGGGGCGCCGTCGGCCTCCAGCAGGGAGTGGAGCAACCCCAGGCTGCGCACCAGGATCGCGTCGGCGCCGAGCTTCACCAGGAACGCCCGGATGTTCTCCTCCGCCGGCTTGAGGACCCGCGGGGACGCGGCTACGGCGCGGATCCCCGCGGCCTTCACCTCCGCGACCGCCTCGCGCAGCCCTTTCACCTCCAGGAAGTCCACCACGACCTCCCCGACCCCGGTCGCGATCGCCGCCCGCACCTGCGCGAGATCCCGGCAGAGCACCGAAACCGAGGGATCCCGGCAGAGCACCGAAACCGAGGGATCCTTCAGTTTTTGATCTACAACCTCCCGAGAGTTGCTCGACGTCAGCCGGACGTGCCGGGGCGCCACCTCCACGACCTCGACTTCCCGCACCCGGAGGCTTCGACGCGCGGCGATCAGCGCCTCCGTGGCCGCCCGACGCGCGCGGTTGAGCGACGAGATCGGGAGGAACGCCCGCTCCGGCAGCTCCACCCGCAACGCGCCGAGCGCGAGCGACGTGCCCCCGAGCCGGTCGACCGCCCCTCGCACGGCGTCCTCGTCCAGCGACCGCGCCCGCGCCGGCTCCAGCACCCGATCCGTCGTCCCGAGCCCGACGCGCCCCGAGCCGTCTCGAAGCTCGACCCGGGCGGGCTCCCCCATCACCCCCGTGACCGCGGCCTCCACCGACGTCCGCCGACGCACCGAAGTCCACGTCGCTTCGAGCCGCTTCACCAACTCCGGGTCCCGCGTCCGCCACACGAGGTCGCCGACGGCCAGGTCCCGGAGACGCACCTTGACCCCGAGCTTGATCGTCGCCTCCCCGGACGCCACCTCGCCCTCGACCGGCGCGTCCGCAACGAGCAGCGTGTGCACCGTCCCCCCCAGCTCACGCTCCTGCGGCCGACCCGCGTCGAACACCACCCCGTCTCCCGCCTTGAGGGGGCCCTCCAAGGCGACCCCGATCCGCCGCCCGGACACCGAGGTGACCCGCCCCACGCGCAGCCCGCGATGCTTCGGGAACCGCCCGGCCACGAGCCGCTGGTGGCGCTTGCCCTCCAGGAACCCGGGGGTGAGACCCCGCGAGAAGACCTGCTGGAGGTCCCGGCGAGTGGCGGCGTCCACGTGGACGTCCCGCCCCGCCCAGGCCGCGTCGACCGCGTCTCGGTAGACCCGCGTCGTGAGCGCCACGTACTCGGGACCCTTCAGCCGTCCCTCGATCTTGAGGCAGGCGACCCCCGCGTCGATGAGCGCGGGGACGTGCTGCACGCCCATCAGGTCCTGGGGCGAGAGGACGTAGCGGTGGTCGACGTCGCCCGCCGCGACGCCGTCCACGACGAGGTCGTAGGGGAGCCGACACGCCTGCGCGCATTGCCCGCGGTTCGCCGAGCGGCCGCCCCAGGCCTCGGACGAGAAGCACTGGCCCGAGTAGCTCACGCAGAGCGCCCCGTGGACGAAGACCTCGAGCTCGAGATCGGTGCCCGCCGCCACCGCCGCGACCTCGCGCACCGACAGCTCGCGCCCGAGCACCACCCGCTCCAGCCCGAGCCCGGCCACGAGCCTCGCGGACTCCGCGGAGGTGACCGTCATCTGGGTGGAGCCGTGCAGCGGCACGTCCGGCGCGATGCGAGCCAACGTCGCGCACACACCCAGATCCTGGACGATGACGGCGTCGACCCGCGCGTCGCTCAGCGCCCGAGCGTACCGCTCGAGGGCGGGCAGCTCCTCGTCGAAGATCAGCGTGTTGAGGGTGACGAAGCCCTGCACCCCGCGCTCGTGCAGCTCCGCCATCACGTCCGGCAGCTCGTCCGGAGTGAAGTTCGCGGCCCGGGCCCGCGCGTTGAACGAGGTCAGCCCGAAGTAGACGGCGTCGGCGCCGTTCTCGATCGCCGCCGCGAGCTGCGGGCGCCCCCCCACGGGGGCCAGCACCTCGGGGGGCGACGCGCGTCTCACTTGTACTTGGGCTGGTACAGCTGGACTCGGATGTCTCCGGGGAGCACGAGCGACGTCACGAGCCCGAAGCCCTGATCCTCGACCCCCGTGGCGAACTCGACGCCCCGGTCCTTCATGCCCGCGACCTCGGCCTCGAGGTCCTCGCAGTAGAAGCTGATGTCGTGCGTGCCGGACTTCGGCTTGCCCTCCGCCGACAGCGGATGGACGCCCATGTCGGCCTCGAGCTCGTGGAAGATCAGCCAGCCGCCGCCCGAGTCGAAGCAGGGGATCTGCATCTTGTCGCGCAGGAACGCGCGGGTCTCCTCGGGGCGGTCGCTGAAGAACATCGCATGCACACCCTTGATCGCCATCTCGTCCTCCTGGTGGTCGTCGCCCCGGACACGGGAGCAGCGGCACGATGACACAGCCCCCCGTCGATCGGTGGTAGAGGATCGGGGGTGACGTCGGGCTCCCCTTCCCTGTCCCTGGGCCGACTGCAGCTGCTGGGCGAGCTGGGCCGCGGCGGCATGGGGCGCGTGCTCGAGGCGCACGACCCCGACCTCGGCCGCTCCGTGGCGGTGAAGATCGTCCTCGATCCGGCGACGACGTCGCCCGCCCAGCTGCAGCGCTTCTTCGCCGAGGCGCGCATCACGAGCCGCCTGGAGCACCCCAACATCATCCCCGTGTACGACATGGGGCGCACCGGGGACGGGCTCGCGTGGTTCGTGATGCGGAAGGTCGAGGGGCGGTCCCTGGCTGCCGTGCTGCGGGCCCTCGCGGCGGGCGACGCCGAGACGCGCCGGGACTGGTCGCAGCGGCGCCTCCTCAGCGCGTTCGTGCAGGTCTGCAACGCCGTCGCGTTCGCCCACGACCGCGGGGTGCTGCACCGCGATCTGAAGCCGTCGAACGTCATGCTCGGCCGCTTCGGCCAGGTGCTCGTCCTGGACTGGGGCGTCGCGCGCGCGCTGGGAGACGACGACGAGGAGGTCCTTCGCGAGGTCGCCGACGAGGAGACCACGCTCGCCGGCTTCTCCCTGGGCCCCACCGCGCAGGTGCTCGCCGAGGTCGTGCCCGACGACGACCGCGACCGCAGCCTGCCCCCGAGCAGCCTCGACCCCGAGGCGCGGCTCACGATCACCCGCTCGATCGACGGCTCGACCATCGGCACCCCCGGTTACATGGCCCCGGAGCAGGCCCTGGGCGAGATCGAGGAGCTGGACGCCCGGTCCGACGTCTTCAGCCTCGGCGCGATGCTCTACGAGATCCTCACGCTGCGGCGGATGCTGGACGGTCGCACGGTCTACGAGCTGCTCCACCTGACCGTCTCGCACACCGCCGCCGATCCCCGGGAGCGGGCCCCCGAGCGCAACGTCCCCGACGAGCTGGCCGAGCTCTGCGTCCGCGCCACCCGGAGATCCCGGGGAGACCGCCTCCCCGACGTCGAGGCCCTCGCCCGGGGCATCGACGACTTCCTGGACGGCGCGCGTCGTCGCGAGCGGGCGGAGGTGCACCTCCAAGAGGCCCGAGACGCCTGGGCCCGCTTCGACGGGCTGGTGGCGGAGCAGTCGGCCGCCCGGGCTCGCGCGGATCGGCTGGACGAGCAGCTGCCGGGGTGGGCGCCCGCGACCGAGAAGTCCGAGCTGTTCGCCCTGCGTGACCGCATCGACGGGCTGACCGAGGCCCGCGAGGACGCCTTCCGCGACGTGCTCAGCGGGTGCGACCGAGCCCTCGCCCAGGTGCCCGGCGACCCCGACGTCCGGGCCGTGCTCGCCGACGCCTGGTTCCGCCGGTTCGAGGAGGCCGAGCACGCGCGGGATCGACGGCAGGAGCGCACCTGCGCCGACCGGGTCCGCGCCTACGACGACGCCCGCCGATACGAGGTCGCCCTCCGCGGCACCGGGGCCCTGACCCTGCGCACCGACCCGCCCGGCGCGACCGTGGTCTGCGAGCGGTTCGAGCAGCGCGGCCTCGTGTGGCCGCTCACGGCGCGCCGCGTCTTGGGCAGGACCCCGATCCTCGAGCTGCCGCTCGAGATGGGCTCGTACCTGCTCACCATCCAGCGCCCCGGCGTCCGCGACGTGCGCTACCCCGTGCACATCACCCGCGGACGGCACTGGGACGGCGGCGCCCCGGTGCCCCTCTACACGGAGGCGGAGATCGGGCCGGAGTGCGTCTACGTGCCGCGCGGCCCGTTCCTGGTGGGCGGGGACCCCGAGACGAACGAGTCGCTGCCGGGCGGGTTCCCGTCGATCGGCGGCTTCTTCCTCGGCCGGCTGCCGGTCGTGCAGGAGGAGTACTGCCGATTCATCAACGACCTGCGGGCCCAAGGACGGGACGACGAGGCCTACTCGCGCGTCCCTCGCCAGAGCTCGGGCGTCCAGCACGCGGGCGGTCAGTACTGGGAGCGGCCCCCGCCCGGGGGTCTGTACCGAGTCCCCGAGGAGGACGCCGACGGCGACCGGTGGGACCCGCGATGGCCGATGACCGCCGTGTCCTGGAACGACGCCGCCGCCTACTCCGCCTGGTTCCGCACCCACGACGGCCGACCGTGGCGGCTGCCCACCGAGTTCGAGTGGGAGAAGGCCGCGCGCGGCGTGGACGGGCGCAGCTATCCGTGGGGCGACGGCTTCGACCCGTCCCTGTGCAAGATGGAGGAGAGCCGCTCGGTGCGGAACACGCCCGAGGTCGTCGCGGCGTTCCCCACGGACGTCTCCGTGTACGGCGTCCAGGACATGGCCGGCGGCGCCCGGGACTACTGCGAGGACGGCCCCCACATGCGTGACCCCGGATCGAAGCCGGTGCGCGGGGGGTCCTGGGCGGGCGACCGCCGCACGTCGCGATGCGCCAACCGCCGCGAGCGGGCCCCGTGGGTGGTCGTGTCCGGCTTCGGCTTCCGACTCGCCCGGGACGCGCCCCGGGGTTGAGGCGCTATCGTCCGCGCCATGGGACGACCGAAGATCAAGCGACGCAAGCCCGGAAAGAAGGCCGGGCCGACCCCCAAGACCCGCTTCAAGGTGCGCCTGCGCAAGGACGAAGCGCTCGAGCTGATGCGCATCGGCGCCGACAATCCCGGGCTCGCGGACACCCACCTGCGGATGCTGCGCCCGAAGCTGAGCCTCGAGGCTCGCAAGGAGGTCGCCCTGCGGTGCAGCGACCCGGGGACCCACGGCGGGATCGAGACCGGCCACGACCCCGAGTGGGGCGACTACGCAGACGTCGCCGTCACGACCGCGTCGTCGTGAGGCGGCTCCTGCTCCTGCTCCTGCTCGTCGGGTGCACGGGACCCGCGCTGGACGACGACGACACCGGCCCCGTCGGCGACGACGACGACGCGCCCGACGGGCTCCCGCGCTTCTGCCCGGACTTCGAGGGACCCGCGGGCGCGTCCGACGGCGAGCGCCTGGACGTCGTGCTGACCGACAGCGTGGGCGAGTGGGAGGCGGAGATCGCGGGCGACGGCCTCGAGGTCCCCACCGGCGCGGGCGGCTACTTCTGGGACGGGTCCTGCGTGCGCCTCGGCGTCGTCCCCTCGGGACCCTCGAGGATCTGCCCGCGGACGCCCTCGATCGCTGGGACGACGGCGTGGCGTTGGACGACGTGACCATCGGCCTCCAGCACCCGGGGCGACCGCTGAGCATGGCGCTGGTTCGGTTCCTGCAGTTCGACGACGCGCTCGGCGACGCGTTCGCCGACTTCCGCGCCGCCGTGGACGCGGGCGTGGACGACGAGGGGGCCGAGTTCGAGTCCCGCGTGGGCAGCCTGGCGGACCGGGAGGACGACTTCGACGCGTGGCTCCGCCGGGAGCAGACGCCCCTCACGCCCGTGTACCTGGAGTGGCTGCACGTGGACCCGACGACGATCTTCGGGTTCGCCGACGGCGTCGTCTCCGTGGCGCGGTTCAAGGACGCGCCGACGACCTACCGACACCCGCCCGGCGACACGGTGTCCTGGGAGCAGTCCTTCGACGGCGACGAGGTCGTCCTGCGGATCGACGGCGTGGAGCTTCGCCGCCCGATCGTGTTCCCCCCCGCGGCCGGCCCCGCCGTGCCCGACTCGGACGTCACCTTCCTCGACGTGGCCTGGACGCCGTGACCGACGCGCGGCGGATCGAGCCGCCGCCCGACCTCCCCGAAGCGCTGGGGGTCTACTTCGACTCGCCTGCGTCGGGGGCAGGGTTCCGAAACCCCTGGGGGGTGAACAACGACAAGGGCTTCCTGGACGTCCTCAAGTGGCAGGCCGCCGCGAACCCGTGGAAGGGAGCGAAGCGGGGACGGCCCGTCGCCGACGTGGTGCCGCACGCCGCCGCTGCCTACGACGACCTGGCCGACGGTCGGATCTCGTGGCTGGGCCACGCCTCCGTGCTCACCACGATCGACGGCGTGACGGCGCTGATCGACCCGGTCCTCGGGAGCGTCTTCCCGGCGATCCGTCGGCTCGCGCCCGCCGCCTGGAGCGTCGCCGATCTGCCGCACATCGACGCCGTGCTGATCTCCCACGGGCACTACGACCACCTCGACGGGGCGACGGTGCGTCGGGTCGCCGATCGGTTCCCGGAGGCCCTGTTCGTGACGCCGAAGGGGCTGGGGCGCTCGCTCCCCCGCGCGTGCCGCAACGTCGTCGAGCTCACGTGGTGGGAGGCGGCGGTCGTGCGCGGGGTGGAGCTCTGCCTCGTGCCCGCCCAGCACTGGCATCGGCGAGGCCTGGCCGACATGAACCGCGCGCTCTGGGGCGGCTGGGTCGTGCGGGGCTCCCGCAGCGTCTACCACTCGGGGGACACCGGGTTCTTCGGGGGGTTCGAGGCGGTCGGACGGGCCTTCCCGTCGTTGGACGTCGCGGTGCTGCCGATCGGGGCATGGGCCCCCCGGTGGTTCATGTCGACGCAGCACATGGATCCCGACGGCACCGTCGAGGCCTTCCGCCTGCTCGGCGCGAAGCGCTGCATGGCCATGCACTGGGGCACCTTCGACCTCACGGACGAGCCCGCGGACGAGGGTCCCCGGGAGCTCGCCGCCGCGATCGCCCGCGCCGACGCCGACGCCGACGCCTTTCACGTGGTGCCTCACGGCCACTCTTCGCTTCTCTGATCCCGAAGAAGATCCTCTCGCAGTGGCCCGAAGCGACGTTTGCTTCGGGCGGATCCGAGAGGTTCTTCCCGTCCGAACGCGGAGCGACCATCCGCGAAAAAATGAGGATTGCGCTTGTACCCCCGCGCCCCATCGCCTAGACCGTGCGTCCGCGCCGCCCGAATCCACGGGAACTTGAGTGACGGATCGAGAGAGAGAGACAGAAGAAATGACGAAGAAGCTCTTCGTGGGCGGGATTGCCTGGGCCACGGACGACCAAGGACTGCGGGCTGCTTTCGAGCAGTACGGCCCGGTGGTCGAGGCGAAGGTGATCCTGGACCGTGAGACGGGTCGAAGCCGAGGCTTCGGCTTCGTGACCTTCGAGGAAGGCGAGCACGCCGATGCCGCGGTCCAGGAGATGAACGGCGCGGACTTGGACGGTCGAAACATCCGTGTGAACGAGGCGCAGGAGCGCAGTCGTGGCGGCGGCGGCGGTGGTTACCGCGGCGGCGGCGGCGGCGGCGGTTACCGCGGCGGCGGCGGCGGCGGTTGGGACAACAACCGCGGCGGTGGCGGCGGCGGTGGTGGCGGCGGCCGCGGCGGTTGGGACAACAACCGCGGCGGCGGTGGTCGCGGCGGCTACGGCGGCGGCGGCGGCGGCGGTGGTCGTGGCGGCGGAGGCCGTGGCGGCGACGACTGGTAGGGAACCCTTCGGGTTCCTTGGCGAATCCTCACGGCTTGCTTCGCTCGCCGGGATTCGTGGCCTAAGCGCCCTTCGCAAGACGAACTGAATGTCCCGGGTCCGCTTCTGCGGGCCCGGGATTCGTCGTTCTGGGGAACCCTGCGGTTTCCTTGGCGAATCCTCACGGCTCGCTTCGCTTGCCGGGATTCGGCATCTGCCTTGTCGAGGTTCTGGGGTTCGCGGTCGACGCGCGCCTACCCATTCATCGACATTTACCTAATAGGTAGTAGACAAACTCCGAGCGACTCTTAGACTCCGGGGCGTGACACTCCCTGCCCCTGCCTCATCCTCGAAGACGAAGTCCCCTCGCTCGGACAACCGCGAGCGCATCCTCGCGGCCGCCACGCGCCTCTTCGCGGAGCGCGGCTACGACGCGACGTCCGTCTCCGCCGTCGCCGACGAGGTGGGCATCCGTGCCCCCTCGCTCCACTATCACTTCGCCAGCAAGGAGCAGCTCCGGGACGCCGTCCTGGAGGGGCTGCTGTCGGGCTGGAAGGAGATCGTCCCGCGGGTGCTCATGGCGGCGACGTCCGGCCCGTCCCGCTTCGCCGGCGTGCTCGCCGAGGTCGTCCGCTTCTTCGCCGAAGACCCGTCCCGCGCGCGCCTGCTCGCCCGCGAGTGCCTGGATCGGCCTTGGGCGGTCCGCGCGATGGTCGAAGAGCACCTCGCCCCCTGGATGTCGCTCCTCACGGAGTACCTCGAGCGCGCAAGGACCGAAGGCCGCGCCCACCAGGACCTCGACCCGAAGGCCTACATCACCGAGGTCGTCCTCCTCTGCATCGCGCACTTCGCGCTCGCCCCCGTGACCCTGGCCGTCGGCAACGCCGCCGACGCGGACCTCGACGAAGAGGATTGGGAGCACCGTCGCCTCACCGAGCTCCGCCGCATCTGCGCGGCCGCCCTGTACCTCCCCCGGACCTGAGGAACCGCCATGGCTTCCAACGACTTCTTCGCCGACAACGACGACCTCCAGTGGCACTTCGACAAGGGCATCGACTGGGCGGCCCTGCACGCCCAGGTGGCCCTGCTCGAGGAGGGCGACGAGCCCCAGTTCGCGAGCACGGACGAGGCCGTCGAGTTCTGGCGCGACATCGCCTCGCTGGTGGGGACCTTCTCCGCCCAGGAGATCGCGCCTCGAGCCGCCGCCATCGACCGGGAGGAGATCGAGCTGCGCGACGGCCGCGTGTACTTCCCGCCCGCGCTCACGGAGATCTTCGACCAGATCAAGGCGCTCGAGCTCCACGGCATGTGCCTGCCCCAGTCCCTCGGCGGGATGAACTGCCCGATCCTCCTCTACATGCTCACCGGGGAGCTGATCGCCCGGGGCGACGTCTCCGTGATGACGCACCACAGCTTCCACGGCGGCATGGCCATGGCGATGCTCACGTACTCGCTCGAGGAGGGCACGACCGAGCTGGACCTCGAGAACCGCCGCCTCGTCTCCACGCGGTTCGACGAAGAGATACGACGCATCGCGGCGGGCGACGCCTGGGGCTGCATGGACATCACCGAGCCGAACGCCGGGTCGGACATGGCGGCGCTCGTCACCCGCGGGGAGCAGGACGACGACGGGAGCTGGTTCGTCACGGGGCAGAAGATCTTCGTGACGTCCGGGCACGGCCGGTACCACTTCGTCATCGCCCGCACCGAAGAGGTCGACGGCGACGACCCGAGCGCGGGCCTGCAGGCCATGTCGCTGTTCCTCGTGGACACCTACACCGAGGACGAGGACGGCAACCACGTCTCGATCGCCACGCTGGAGCGCCTCGAGGAGAAGCTGGGCCACCACGGGTCGCCCACCGTCGCCGTCAGCTTCGAGCGCGCCCCGGCGCGCCTCGTGGGCAAACGAGGCGAGGGCTTCAAGGGGATGCTGCTGCTCATGAACAACGCGCGCATCGCCGTGGGCTTCGAGTCCCTCGGCATCGCGGAGGCGGCCTACCGGATGGCCAAGGAGTACGCGGCGCAGCGGCCGAGCATGGGCAAGACCATCGACCGCCACGAGATCATCGCCGACTACCTGGACGAGATGAACGTCGACATCCGGGGCCTGCGCGCCCTGAGCGTCAAGGCGGCGTTCGAGAGCGAGCTGTCCCACCGCGCGCGGCTCCGCCGGGACCACGACCCGCGATTGACCGACGAGGAGCGCGCCGACCTCGACACCCTCGTGAAGGACATGACCTGGTCCGCGCGCCTCACGACGCCCCTCATCAAGTTCCTGGCCGCGGAGAAGGCCGTCGAGATCAGCCGCCGCGCGCTGCAGATCCACGGCGGCTGCGGCTACACCAAGGAGTACGGCGCCGAGAAGCTCCTCCGCGACGCCCTGGTGCTCCCCATCTACGAAGGCACCAGCCAGATCCAGGCCCTGATGGCCACCAAGGACACGCTGCTCGCCATCACCCGGTCCCCCGGCGCCTTCTTCACCGCGTGGGCAGACGACAAGCGCGTCGCGGCCCTCCCGGGCGACCCCCTCGTGCGAGGCGCCGCGCGTCTGCGCACCTACGCCCGCGCGGCCCAGCTCGACCTGATGCGCCGCATCCTCAAGGGCAAGCTGCAGGGCCGGTCCATCGGCGCCTGGAAGGCCGCGCTGTCCGACTGGGACCCGAAGACCGACTTCTCCCCGGCGCTGCTGCACGCCGAGCGGCTCACCCGCCTGCTCGCCGACGCCGCCATCGCCGACGCCCTCCTGGAGCAGGTCGACAAGGACGCCGGGCGCGCCTGGATCCTGGAGCGCCACCTCGAACGCGCGGAGCCCCGCGGTCGCTACCTGCTGGACTGCATCCGCTCCACGGGCGAGCGCCTCCTGGGCGAGCTGGCCGACCTCGCGACCGCCGACGAGCCCGCCCCCGACGCCCAGCCCAGCGCGGCGAAGGAGCGAGCGGCATGACGCAAGCGCCCCAAGCGCGCGCAACGGAGCGCAGCGAAGTGGAGTCCTCGAGGGTCCCCGGGGCCCCCGGCGTCGAATCTCTGATTCGGCGAGAGGGGTGACAGTGGTGTCTTTGCTGCACGTACGCCACCAGATGGCGAACCTCGCGGCGCTGGGTCGCCTCGGACGGCTCGCGCTCGCCAAGGAGCGGACGCGGCCCGAAGCGCGGGTGCTGTCCGCGGAGGTCTCGGCGCCCTCGGACGGCCTCGTGAACGACTACCTGCGCTGGTGCGGAGGGGACCCCAAGGCGTGGCGCGGCCGGGTCCCGCCCCACCTGTTCCCCCAGTGGTCTCTCGCGCTGCTGGCCCGCGCCCTCGAGCCCATCCCGTACCGCGTGGAGCGCGTCCTGAACCAGGGCTGCCGCGTCACCCTGAACGGCCCGATCCCCCGCGGCGAGCGGCTGCTCCTGACGGCCGACCTGCACGAGGTCCGCGAGGAGGAGACGAAGGCCCGCATCCACCAACGCGTCACGACGGGCCCCTCGTCGCAGCCCGACGCCCTGGTCGCCGACGTGTACGAGGTCGTCCCGCTGCCCAAGAAGCGAGACCCGGACGCACCGAAGCCGCCGCCCCGCGCGAAGGCCCGCGTCCCCCAGGACTGGCGCCCCCTCGGAGAGCTGAAGCTCGGACCCCACGCGGGCCGGCAGTTCGCCCTCCTGACCGGCGACTTCAACCCCGTGCATTGGCTGAAGCCCTACGCCAAGGCGGCCGGCTTCCGATCCACCATCCTCCACGGCTTCGCGCAGATGGCGTGCGCGTCGGAGATGCTGGTCAAGCGTCGCTTCGCGGGCGACGTCGACCGGCTCGCGTCCATGGACGTGCGCTTCACCCGTCCCCTCCTCCTGCCCGCGCGACCGCGCGTCCTCATCGGCCACGACGCCCACGGCGACGGAGTTCACGGCATCGCCGTCGGCGACGCGCCCGGTGGCCCGGCCTACATGATCGGCACCTACACGACCCGCTGAGCGCAGCGGCCCTCGGAGACCTCATGTCCGACCTCCTCCTTCAGCTCGGCGGCAACAAGGCCGCCCGCACCGTCATCTCTTCGCTCGGCCTGCCCGTGCCCCCCCAGCTGCGTCGCGGCCGAGGACCGTGGGAAGACCGTCCCTTGGACGACCGCACCGTGCTCGTCGGCGGCACAGGCGGCGCGCTGCACGACACCCTCGCGAGCATCCTCGCGGCCGCCGGGGCCTCCGTGGGCGTGCACGGGACGGACGGCGCGCCCTACGAAGCGGCCGCGGACGCCTGGTCCCGCCCCGGGCCCGATCCCGAGGAGATCGGCTCCGACGCCCTCGTCTTCGACGCCACCGCGCTCTCCGGGGCGGCGGGGCTGCGGGCGCTGTACGACTTCTTCCACCCGCGCATCCGGGGCATGCGCCGATGCGGCCGCGTGGTCGTGCTCGGGCGTCGCGAGCAGGACGCGGGCACCGACGGCGAGGCGATCGTCGCCGCCGCCCTCGACGGGTTCACGCGGTCCCTGGCCAAGGAGCTGGGCCGACGGGGCTCGACGGCGAATCTGCTCCGGGTCGCGCCGGGCGCGGAAGCTCGACTGGCTCCCGTCCTTCGGTACCTGCTCTCCGACCGCTCGACGTACATCAGCGGGCAGCCCTGGACGGTGACCGCGGACGTCGCCGGGGACGCCGTGGAGCCGACGCGCCGACCGCTCGACGGCGAGGTCGTCCTGGTCACCGGCGCGGCCCGAGGGATCGGAGCCGCGACCGCCAAGCGCCTCGCGCTCGAGGGCGCCAAGGTCGTGTGCCTCGATCGTCCGGCGGACGACGGCGCCGTCGCCAGGCTCGCCGAGGAGATCGGAGGGGTCCCGCTGCCCGTGGACGTCACCGACCCCGCGGCGCCGACGAAGATCCGGTCGGCCCTCACGGCGCTCGGCGGCGTGTACGCGGTGGTGCACAACGCGGGCGTCACCCGAGACAAGACGCTGGGCCGCATGTCCGAGGACGCCTGGGACCTGCTCATGGACGTCAACCTCGGCGCCATCGTGCGGATCCACGACGCCATGGCGGCCGACGGCGGCCCGCTGCAGGACGGCGGCCGGGTGGTGCTGCTGTCGTCGATCGCGGGGCTCGCGGGCAACGTCGGTCAGACGAACTACGCCGCGAGCAAGGCCGCGGTCGCGGGCCTCGTGCGTCGCCTCGCGCCACAGCTCGCCCCGCGCGGGATCGCGGTGAACGGCGTCGCGCCCGGCTTCATCGAGACGCGGCTCACGGCCGCCATCCCGTTCGCCACCCGCGAGGCGGCCCGGCGGCTCTGCAACCTCTCCCAGGGCGGCCTGCCCATCGACGTCGCCGAAGCCCTCACCTTCCTCTCCTCCCCGGGCGCCCACGGCGTGACCGGAAACGTCCTCCGCGTGTGCGGGGGCAGCCTCGTCGGAGCCTGATCCATGCCTCACGCCATCACCCACAAGGTCAAGAAGGCCCGCCGCGCCGTGGTCGTGGCGGGCAACCGCACCCCGTTCGTCCGCGCCTTCGGCTCGCTCATGAAGCTCGACGCCATCGACCTGGGCGCGGCCTCGGTCCAGGGCCTGCTCGAGCGCACCGAGCTCGCCCACGCCGAGATCGACCGCATCGTCTGGGGCGGCGTGGTGCTGCCGCCCGGGGCCCCGAACGTCGGCCGGGAGATCGCCCTGGACGTGGGATTGCCCCGCGACGTGGACGCCTACACCGTGAGCCGCGCCTGCGCGACGGGCATGCAGTCGGTCGTCGACGCCGCCGCGGCCATCGAGCGCGGCGAGGCCGACGTCGTGATCGCGGGGGGCGGCGACTCGACCTCCAACGCGGTCGTCCCGCTCCCCGCCAAGCTGATCCAGGCGGTCGCGCCGGTGGCGATGTCCAGCAAGTCGACGTGGAAGGACTGGCTCGGCGTCGTGTCCCAGCTCACGCCGATCAGCGAGGTGCTGCCGCGTCGCCCGAAGATCGCCGAGCGCACCACCGGCGAGGTGATGGGCGAGGCGTGCGAGCGCATGGCGAAGCGCAGCGGGATCACGCGCGAGGCTCAGGACAAGTACGCCGCGACGTCGCACCACCGGGCCGCCCAGGCGCTCGCCGACGGCCGGTTCGACGACGAGCTCTCCCCCGTCGCCCGCGAAGGCCGCGAGCCGGTGTTCGCGGACGACCTCATCCGCGCCGACACCTCGGCGGAGAAGCTCGCGAAGCTCCGCCCCGTGTTCGACCGCAAGGACGGGACGCTGACGGCAGGCAACTCGAGCGCCCTGACCGACGGCGCCGGGGCCGTGCTGCTCATGTCCGCGGAGAAGGCCAAGGCCCTCGGGTACACGCCCCTGGCCGCGTTCCGCAGCTGGTCGTTCGTGGGCGTGGACCCCGCGGACCAGCTCCTGATCGGGCCCGCGCTCGCGATGCCGGCGGCCCTCGCGCGGGCGGGCATGGAGCTGGCCGACATCGGCGTCGTCGAGATGCACGAGGCCTTCGCCGCCCAGGTCCTCTGCGTCCTCAAGGCGCTGGGCTCTCCCGCGTTCGCCCGGGAGCGGCTCGGTCGCGACGGCGCGGTGGGGCAGGTGGACCCGGCGAAGCTCAACCCCCTGGGCGGCAGCCTCGCGCTCGGCCACCCGTTCGCGGCCACGGGCGCGCGCATGGTCACGACGGCGTCGCACCAGATCGCCCGGGGCGACGCCCAGGCCGCGCTCCTCGGCATCTGCGCCGCCGGCGGCCTCGGCGCGGCGGCGGTTCTCGAGGCCGTCTGACGTCAGACGGTCACTCCAGTGACCAGTTCAAAAGTGTTGACATCCTAGAGACTTGAACCGACACTCCCTTCGACTCTGAAGGGTGAATCATGCGTCCGTCCGTACTCGCAACACTGTCCGTCCTCGCGCTCCTCGGCTGCAACGAGTCGGGGCTGCATACGGTCGACGACGAGCAGGTCGGCGGGGAGGAGTCCGGCCCCGTCATCCGCGTCGAGCCCGCCGAGGTCACCTTCGACGAGGTGGGGGTCTTCTGCAGCACCGACACGCTGGTGCGCATCTCGAACGTCGGCACCGAGACGCTGGAGGTGGGCGTGCCCGCGCTGCTCGGCGAGCGGGCCGTGGACTACGAGATCGACCTCGCCGAGACGCTCTCCCTCGAGCCCCTCGAGAGCCGGGAGGCGACCGTCACCTTCACGCCCGCGGCGGACGGGGACTCCACCGCGGCCCTGTTCATCTCGTCCAACGACCTCGCTCGCCCCGAGCTGAACGTCCCCCTGCAGGGCACGTCGGGCGACGGCGAGTGGCTGATGACGGACGACTTCGTCCAGAACGACATCCAAGCCGTGGACGTGCTGTTCGTCATCGACAACTCGAGCTCCATGGGCCCCGAGCAGGCCCTGGTGGCGGACAACATCGCGACCTTCTTCCAGTGGTTCCGGGCCCTCGGCGTCGACTACCACATGGGCGTCATCACGACGGACGTGGTGCAGCCGGGCCACGCGGGCGAGCTCCAGGGCTCGCCGAAGTACATCACCCAGAACACCAGCGAGCCCGAGGCCACCTTGGCCGCGGCGGTGGGCGTCGGCACCGACGACATGGGCGTCGAGTCCGGGCTCGCGGCGCTGAAGCTGGCGCTGTCCGAGCCGATGCTCAGCGGGGCCAACGCGGGCTTCTACCGGGACGACGCGCACCTCTCCGTCATCATCCTCACGGACGAGCCCGAGCAGTCCAACCGGGGCTCCGCGCACTACATCGACTTCCTGGCGGACCTAAAGGGCGACCCGCTCGAGGTCAGCGTCTCGGCGATCGTCGGCGACCGCGAGGACGGCTGCCAGGGCCAGTGCGGCGGGACCCCCGTCGGAGCCCAGCCCGGCGATGAGTACATCGACGTGCAGGAGGCCTTCCCCGGCGTCTTCCAGAGCATCTGCAGCTGCGACTTCCGCCCCGCCATGGAGGCCGTCGGCATCACCAGCGCGGGCATCGTCGTGTCGTTCCCCCTCAGCCGCACGCCCAACGACCTCGCCCGCATCGAGGTCACGGTGAACGGCGTCGTGCACGAGCAGTGGGAGTACGACCAAGGCGCCAACGCCGTCGTCTTCAACACCGACTCGATCCCGGACGGGCGCTCCGACATCTTCGTCACCTACCCCGTCGTCGGCCCCTGCAACTGAGGGCGGGCGCCGGCAGTCGCCCCCATGAGCTGGTACCGAGACGCGGTCCTGCCGCGCGTCCTGAACCTGTGCATGACCTCGCCCGCCGTCACCGAGCTGCGCGGGCGCGTCACCCGAGGACTTCACGGGACCGTCGTGGAGCTGGGCTTCGGGTCGGGCCTCAACCTGCCGCACCTGCCGCCGGAGGTGGACCGTGTGCTGGCGGTGGACCCGGCCACGCTGGGGCGCAGGCTGGCGAAGGAGCGCATCGAGGCCGCGGACGTCGAGGTGGAGTTCGCGGGCCTCGACGGCGCCCGGCTGGACCTCGACGACCGGGTCGCCGACTGCGTGCTGGTCACCTGGTCGCTCTGCACGATCCCGGACCCGGAGGCCGCCGTGGCCGAGGCCCGTCGGGTGCTCAAGCCCGGGGGCGCCCTCCACTTCGTCGAACACGGGCGCGCGCCCGACCCTCGCCCCGCCGCGTGGCAGGACCGGCTCGACCGCCCCTGGGGGTGGTTCTCGGGGGGCTGTTCGCTCACCCGAGAGGCCGTCCTCACCATCCCGAAGCACGGGTTCCAGCTCGGTGACGTCGACGGGTTCTACATCCCCGAGACCCCCCGGTTCCTCGGCTGGACGACCCTCGGGACCGCCCGCGCCGTGTGAGCGCTGTTTCACCGAGTCCCCCGGGCCGGCCCGCGGAGCGCCGGCGTGTCGGACCTCTCGGACACCCTCGAGATCGGGATGACGATGAACGGGACCGTGGACGGCCCACCTGGACCAAGGACGGCGACGCCGCCTTCACCTACGCGGACGGGACCGCCCCGCCCGCGGCGGAGGTCTCCTGGCTCGGCGAGGAGTACGACCTCCTCGGGACCGACAGCAAGTTCAGCCGCATGGTGGGCGGCGAGCCCCTGGCCATCGGCGCGGACCTGAGCGCGGACAAGAACCTCATCAAGGACGTGTTCGACATGGGCGCCGACGACGGCGACATGACGATCCACGACTCCCAGGCCGTGTCCCTGACCATGACGGGCCCCATGACCCTGGCGGGGGCCAAGGAGGTGCAGCCGGGCGTGAACCTGGTCCTGGCGGGCGACGGCTCGGTGTCGGGCACCAAGACCCGATCGAAGCCGGCGAAGAAGTAACCGTCGCGGCCGTTTGTAAAGCGTTGCCACACAACGCTGGAACAGGTTGCTATTCGACGCACGTCAAGCCCATGTCAAGGATGTCCGGGGCTCGTTCAGGCTGTGTGCGGGGCGTGAAACCTGGGTGAATGAAGGGCCGGATCGTGCCCGATTGAATGGCGACTCATTACAGTGACGACCACACAGCGACACCGCCGTGGAGGTCACACATGTCCGTCCCGCTCCGAACCTCGCTCTCCGTCCCCGCCCTCATCGGCGCGCTCGGGCTCTTGTGCCCCCTGTCCACGGCGTTCGCGCTCACCGGCGACGCCCCGGTCAAGTACACCGAGGCGCGGCAGAACCGCGTCGCCCACGCCCCCGTTCAGGCGCGCATGAACCGCCTGAACGTGTGGAAGGAGTTCCTCGAGCGCCGCGGCGACTGGACCGCCCGCTGGGACGAGGCCACGCGCACGCCCGTCCGCTTCTACGGCGAGGGCTGGGACGTGGACCCCGCCGCCCTCCACGACGACGACGCGGTGTGGGATCTCGCCTCCTCCATCCTCGCCGAGGAGCTCGCCCTCCTCGGGCCCGGCGTGGCCCTCTCGGACCTCGAGCCGTGGGCGCTCGACCGTCGCCAGGGCATCACGACGGTCTCGTTCCGGCGCCTCTACGCGGGCCTGCCGGTGGACGGCGCGCGCGTGTCCCTTCGCTTCAAGCACGACCGCTTCGTGATGGGCCAGTTCGAGTCCATGCCCGGCATCGAGGCGCACCTGGACGCCCTCCCCAAGGCGGACATCCCCGCCCACGCCGTCGCCTCCGCGGCGATCGAGGCCATGGGCTGGACCGCCGAGCGGTCGATTTCGAGCGCCCCCACCCTCGTGGTGCTCCCGCAGCTCGGCGAGCTGACCGCCGACTACCGCCTCGCCTGGCGGGTCCGCGTGGACTCCACCGCGTTCCCGTCCCAGCGCACCGTCCACGTCGACGCCGAGACGGGCAAGCTCCTGCAGTGGGAGGACTCGGTCCGCTGGGCCGAGGGCACCGTGATGGGCGAGGTCGACGACCGGTATCCCGACAACGGCATGGTCGAGCAGCACCTGCACGGCGTGGAGCTGAACCACGCGGGCGGCAGCTTCCGCGCAGGCGTCGACGGCGGCTTCAGCGTGGACGCGGACACCCCCGTCGAGTTCACCTTCACGGCCGGCTCCAACCGCATCGTCGTCGAGGACGCGGGCGGCTCCCTCGCCGAGTTCACCGCGACCCTCGAGAGCGACGGCGGCCTGCTCGTGGCCTACCCGACGGACCTCACGGACGACCCCGCGGCCGAGCGTCGCATCCGCGCCCAGCTCGGCGTACACGCCGCGGCCCACCGGGCGCGCGCGCGCTCCGTCCTCATCGACCCCGGCTTCGGCTGGGCGAACCGTCGCGCCACGGCCGAGGTGAACATCGCCGACGGGGGCTGCAACGCCTACTACAACGGCGACATCCACTTCCTGCGTCAGAGCCAGGACTGCAACAACACCGGACGGGTGGCCGACGTCGTGTATCACGAGTACGGGCACGGCTTTCACCGCTGGTCGATCGTCGAGGGCGTCGGCGGCTTCGACGGCGCGCTCTCCGAGGGCCTCGGCGACTACATGGCGGCCACGATCACCGGCGACCCGGGCACCGCGCGCGGCTTCTTCCGCGGCTCGACCCGCCCCCTGCGGGACATCGCCCCGAACCACGTGTGGCCCAACGACGTCGGCGAGATCCACTACACCGGCATCATCATCGCGGGCGCGCTGTGGGACCTCCGCCATGCCCTGAGCAACGAGCTCGGCGAAGAGGCCGGCGTGGCGCTCGCGGACCAGTACTTCCTCGCCGTCGCCTCCCGCGCCACGGACATCCCCACGGCCTACGAAGAGGTGCTGCTCGCCGACGACGACAACGGCAACCTGGCCGACGGCACCCCGAACAAGTGCCTCATCGACGACGAGATGGGCCGCCACGGGCTCGGCCCGGCCGCCCCCGACGCGCCGCTGTTCACGCTCGCCCACGTCGCCCCCGCGGGCACGTCGGGGGACATCACCCTCGCGATCGAGGCCGGCCTCGCTCGCCCCGACTGCACGACCGGCGAGCTCGACCAGCTGCGCGTCCGGTACTCGTTCGACGCCGACGCCGACCTCGACGACTTCGAGTCGGTGGTGGTCGAAGGCAACGCCGGCGGCACCTACGACGTGAGCCTCCCCTCGGCGCCCGACGGGACCTTCGTGCGCTACCGCCTCGAGGTCCTGGACCGCGACGGCGACGTGGTCGGCAGCGAGCCCCAGGGCTCCGTCACGGACCCCTGGTTCGGCCACTGGGTCGGCACCCACGAGACCGTCTTCTTCGCCGACTTCGAGGACGACGACGGCGACTTCACCCACGAGCTGCTCGCGGGCGACAGCGAGCGCGAGGGCGCCGACGACTGGGGCTGGGGCACGCCGAAGGGCGACTCGGGCGACCCCGACTTCGCCTTCTCCGGCGACTCGGTCTGGGGCAACGACATCTCCCCCGCCGACAACTGGAACGGCGCCTACCAGCCCGACGTCCACAACGTGCTGCGCTCCCCCGCCATCGACGTCGAGGGCGCCACGGAGGTGCACCTGCAGTTCCGTCGCTGGCTCACGGTGGAGGACGGCTTCTACGACGACGCGGCCGTGCGGGTGAACGGTCGGACGATCTGGTCCCAGCACGCCTCGACCGACCAGGACGACGCCGGCGAGCACCACCAGGACCTCCACTGGGCGCTGCGGAGCTACGACGTGACCGACCTGATCGACGCCACCGGCACGCTCCGGGTCGAGTGGGAGCTCATCACGGACGGCGGCCTGCAGCTCGGCGGCTGGAACCTGGACGACGTCCGCGTGGTCGCCAAGTTCGGCGACGACGAGCCCATCCCCGGCGCCGAGGAGCCCGGCGGGCCGTTCGGCGCGGGCGCGGGCTGCGAGGAGTGCAACGCCACGGGCGGGGCCGCTCCCTCCAGCGCGTGGATGCTGCTCGGGCTGCTCGGCGTGGCCGCCGGGAGCCGTCGCCGCCGCGCCTGAGCCGCGCTCGGTGGTAACTTGAGCGACGCGTCGTCCCAGGGTCGGGGCGGCGCGTCCTCGGTTTCCCGGAGGCGCGCTCCGTGCGGATCCTCAGCTTCGTCCTCCTCCTGTGCGCCCTCGCGGCGCCGTCTTGGGCCGCCTCGGTCCTCGCCTGGGACGTCCCCACCCTGACCTCCCACTCGACGTACGTCGTCGAAGCCCGCGTCGATCGCGTGCGAAGCGAGCGGCACGAGGGCGACATCCGCACCGTCAACTCGGTGACCGTCACGCGCGCGCTCAAGGGCTCGCCCGCGGATCGCCTGGACGTCGTGCAGGGCTCCGGCCGCGTGGGCGACACCGTCAAGACCATCCACGGCGACATGGAGCTGGCCGCGGGGTCCCGCTACGTCCTGTTCCTCGAGGAGCGGGGCGGGGAGCTGCACAGCACGCTGCTCGGCTGGTCCGTCTTCCGCATCGACGGCGAGGGGGACGACACGCCGCTCTCACGCAACCTCGCGGGCCTCTCGCTGATGGTGCGCGCGGAGGACGGGTCGCTGGTGCCCGCCCCCGAGAGTCGCGTGATCGCCGCGACGCCCCGCACCCTGGCGGCGCTTCGAGCGGAGGTGGAGGGTCGATGAGGCGCGCCGCGGCCGCGATCGCGGTCTCCCTCGCCGTCGTGGCGGCCCCGGCGCAGGCCTGGACGCCCACCGGAGCCACCTGGAACGGCACCCTCGGGTGGTGGACGAACCAGGGCGGCAGCACGTCCCCGGCGTACACCAACATCGGGGTGGTGGAGAGCACGCTGCAGATCGCCTACGACCAGTGGGAGGACCCCGGCTGCTCGAACTTCGCGAGCGCGTACCAGGGCCGCACGTCGCGGCTGTCCACGAGCAACGGCGACTCGTTCAACGTGCACGGGTTCCCACAGGTGTGGCCGGCCGGCTACGGCAACGTCGTGGGGACCATCGGCATCACCGTGAGCTACAGCAACGGGTCCTCCTACGTCGAGACGGACGTCAGCTTCAACGAGGAGACGTACACGTTCGTCGACGGCAACCCGAGCGCCCAGGGGCAGGCCGACCTGCTCTCGATCGCGGTGCATGAGTTCGGGCACAGCCTCGGGCTGGCCCACAGCAACCAGAACGGCTCGTCGATGCTGCCCGGCTACAGCGGCGGCACGGCGGAGCGATCGCTGTCCAACGACGACATCAACGGCGTCTGCGCCCTCTACGGCGGGGGCGGCAACCCCGGCCCCACCGAAGACGACGACTACGAGGAGAACGACGACTCGGGCGACGCCCCCACCCTCTCCTGCGGCGAGACGATCGAGGCCGTCGCGCTGGACGTGGACTGGTACCGGGTGCGCACGACCGTCACCGGGGAGGTGCGGGTCATCATCAGCAGCTGGGATGCGGGGACGGACCTCGATCTCTACCTGTTCGACCAGACGAGCCCCGACCCCATCGACGTCGCCGAGGGGCCCGGCGCGGGGCCGGAGATCGTGTCGGTCCTCGACCGCCCGGCGGGCTGGTACTGGTTCGTCGTCAACCCGTACGTGGGCGAGTCCGAGTACCTGCTGACGGTGATCTGCGACCAGGGCACGCCGGGGGACGACGACGACGACGACGTGGCGGACGACGACGACGC
>Ga0209992_10000320_pt1 | contig 65660 bp, 60 predicted proteins | sample 2SBtaG_2_FD_182564 | JGI IMG/M metagenome (GOLD analysis project Ga0209992, IMG submission 182564) | Deep subsurface microbial communities from Kolumbo volcano to uncover new lineages of life (NeLLi) - 2SBTROV12_ACTIVE470 metaG (SPAdes)... | ecosystem: Environmental > Aquatic > Marine >... | reverse complement strand
CAAGGCACTCCGCGTGTCCGGCCGCCTCCCCGACCTCTGCCCGCGCCCGCCCGAAGGCATCTCGCTTGCTGCCCGCCGTCCGCCGGTTCAGGCCCTCGGTGGTTCCTGCGACCCCGGCGCCCGCCGGCCGCCGCCCTCACCCGCGCCAGCGGGTGGCGGCGCCCCGAGCCGGAGGAGGTCACCATGAACACCAGCCCGGCCCGGGTCTCCCGTCCCATGTGCACGTTCACGTGGACGGTCCACGTCCCACGTCAGACGTCCCACGTGTCACGTCAGACGACTTCACGACCCCCGTGCACGTGGACGACCACGTCTCACGACCCCCGATTCACCGCACGCTGCGCTAGAGGCCCCCGCGGCCCCGGCGCGAGTCCTCGAGCTCCGGGCTGCGCTCCAGCCCGGGGTGGATCCGCTGCGCTGGCGGCGGTACAAGCGCCGGCTCGCCGACGCCGCACCCCCCGCTGACGACGACCTTGGCGGGATGCACCTGGACGCCGAGGAGCTCCTCCAGGCGGCGGCCAATTCCTGGACCTGGGAAGCGCTGGACGCCCTGATGGAAGGCGTCGACGACGCAGAGCGGGCCGCGCTCTGCGCCAAGGCCCAGGCGACGGCGGCAGTCCTGGGCCTGCCACCCGCCACCTGCGATGCACTGGGGCTGGGCTGAGCGCGCGAGCCACGTTGACCCCGGACCCGTGTCCACTTTTCTCGCCGCTGCTCGATCATCCCTCCTCGCCGGATAGAGACAGCCGCTCGTCCCCGCCCCGGAGCTGCCGTTGAACGTCGTCGACCTGGTCTACGGCAAGCTCGTGCTGGTCACCGGCAAGGGCGGGGTGGGCAAGACCACGGTGTCGGCGGCGATCGCCCAGCTCGCGGCGGCCCAGGGCCGCAAGACCCTGCTGGTCGAATTCGACAACCAGCACCCTTCGACCACAGCCATCTACGGTCAGGCCCCGACCTATGAGCCCCGCAGCGTGGCGCCGGACCTGTGGGTCGCCAACCTGGACTGGATCAGCGCCCTGGCCGAGTGGGTGGAGCGGGTGGTCGGCATCCGGCGGATCGTGCAGATGATCCTGCGAAACCGGATGGTCCAGCGCTTCCTCGACGCGACCCCCGGCAGCCGAGAGGTCGTGCTGCTCAGCAAGCTTGTCTGGCTGTGCGAGGAATACGACCTGGTGGTGGTCGACCTGCCGGCCAGCGGCCACGCCGTCTCGATCCTGCAGATCCCCTGGATGGTGAAGCGGCTGTTCGCCACCGGCCCCATCCGTCAGAAGGGCGAGGAGGCGATGGCGCTGTTGGGCGATCCCGGCAGCCACCTGGTGATGGTCGCCCTGCCCGAGGAGATGGTCGTCACCGAGACCCTGGAGACCTTTGCCAAGCTCCGCCAGGAGTCCCCGGTGCTGCGCATCCCGCTGGTGGTGCTCAACCAGTCGGCGCGGCCGACCCTGGACGATGGGGAATCGGCACTGCTCGATCGCCTGAGCGACGCGATCGGCGATGATCACGCCGCTGCAGATCTGGTCCGGGCCGGCCGCTGGGAGGCCGTGCTGGAGCGGTCGACGGCCGAGGCCCAGCTGCGGCTCTCCCAGGGCCTCGACGACGTGCGCCTGCTGGACATCCCCCGGCTCTCCCGGGAGCATGGACCGGGCCGACTGGTGCGGCAGATCTCGGCGGCGCTCGCCCGGTCCAGCCAGGTGCGCCCGTGAACCGGGCGGCGATCCCCGGACCCCCGGAGCTCCTCCGGACCCGCTCCCTGGTGGTCTGTGTGGGCTCCGGTGGCGTCGGCAAGACCTCCGTGGCGGCCACCATGGCGCTGTGGGCCGCCCAGCAGGGCCGACGGGTCATGGTGTTGACCATCGACCCGGCCCGGCGCCTGGGCAACGCCTTGGGGCTCAAGAAGTTCGGCAACGAGGAGACCCGGATCGACCTGGCCGGGCTGGGGCTCGACGCCGCCCGGGGCGGTGAGCTCTGGGCGATGATGCTCGACACCCGGAGCGCCTTCGACAACCTCATCCGCAAGATGGCCCCCGACGAACAGACCGCCGGGCGCATCCTGGCGAACCCGATCTACCGGGTCATGTCGTCGACCTTTGCCGGGACCCAGGAGTACATGGCCGGGGAGATGCTCCACGACCTGGCGGCCAGCGGGCGCTTCGACCTGGTCGTGCTGGACACCCCGCCGGTCAAGAACGCCCTGGACTTCCTCGAGGCGCCGAGCCGGCTGACCCGGTTCTTCGACCCAGGCATCATCAAGTGGTTCCTGACGCCCTATGACGAGCGCAAGGTGTTCGGGCGGCTCGTGGCCGGCACGTCGGCGGTGGTGTTCCGGTTGCTGGGCTTCATCTTCGGCAAGGACTTCCTGGAGGGCCTTAGCGAGTTCCTCCAGCTGTTCACTGAGATGGTCGACGGCTTCCGGGAGCGTCACGAAGCGGTCATGAACCTCCTCTCCTCACGCGACGCGGCCTTTGTGACCGTGTGTGCGCCGAACGTGGCCTCCCTCGAGGTGGCGGACTTCTTCGCCCGGGAGCTTCGCGCCCGAAAGCTCCCCCGGGGGGGCACCGTGGTCAACCAGGTGCACCAGTGTGGAGAAGACCCGCTGGATCCCCGCGAGCTCCTGGCCCAGGCGGTCCAGGCCCACGGCCAGGACCTGCCCGCCGGCACCCAGGCCCGCCTGCTGGCCCGCCTGGGCGCCGCCCATGGAAGGCTCCGCGAGGTCGCGGGCCGGGAACGACAACTCATTGACGATCTCGCTGCTAGACTCGACGCCGCCGGCGGCTTCTTGGTGGAGCTGCCCCGCCTGGAGGGAGAGGTCCACGACCTCGCTGCCCTCGTCGACCTGGGCGTTCACCTGTTCGAAGACTGAGGACCACCCGCCGTGACTTCTCCGCTCACCTCCCTCACCCGTCTGCTGGCCGCCATCGTGGTGGCCTTGACCCTCTCCAGCCCTGCCCAGGCCCAGAGCACCGGCCTGGACGCCCAGATTCGTGTGCACGCGGGTCTGTCTGCGGTCTCCGGGCCCGGCGTCGGTGGCGTCACCGCTGGGGTCGACTCCCGGCTGGGCCGGCTGGCCTACGTGGACTTCGGCTTCTTCCTGTCTCCGGGCAACCCCCAGGTGGACCACGACTGGGACGACGACGTGCGCGACGGCTTCCGGCTGCGCCACGGCATCACCCTGACCCCCGGGCTGCGCGTCCCCCACCGACAGCCCGAGTCCTTCAAGTGGGACGTCCTGTTCCGCGGAGGGCCGGCGGTGGTCTGGACCCTCTACGACGGGCCGCGCCAGTCCGGCATCGGCGGTGACCTGTGGGAGATCGACACGGCCATCGTAGGCGCCGTCGAACTCCAGGTGAACAAAGGCCCCTTTGGCGTCAAGACCGCGGCTCGCGTCTTCCTGTCCAAGCCCTACAGCCGCCAGGCGACCGGCAACGTGCTGACCTGGGCCCCCCAAGTGACGGTCGAGGGCAGCTACATGTTCCAGGGGCTCGTGCGCAAGCGCTGGAAGGAGTTCACCAAGGGCCGCTGAGCCGCGCTCAGCGCGTCTCGGGGTCGTCCGGGCCGGTCCTTCTGTCCAGCCGGGCCCGGTACGCGGCTCGGGCATCGTCGTCGATCTGGGTGAAGGCGTCGAACACACCGAAGCGCTCGGCGAGCCAGGTCCGGGTGGACTCGGGGGTGAGGCGGGGGAGCACGTCGGCGAGACGGCCCGCGGCGGGCACATAGCGCTCGGGCTCGGTGCGATGGACGAGGGTCAGCACCGCCTGGGCGACTTGGGCCGGGGTCACAGGCGGCGGCCAGGCCGGTGGGTTCGTGCCCTCGATGAGCTCGGTCTGGACGAAGCCGGGGAGCACGCAGCCCAGGTGCACGCCGGTGTCGCGGAGCTCCAAGCGCAGGGACTCGGTCAGGCCCAGCACGGCGTGCTTGCTGGCGCTGTAGACCGCGGCCCCAGGGGTGCCGACCTTGCCGGCCACCGACGCGACATTGACCACGTGGCCGGTGCCCCGGGCGACCATGTCGGGCAGCACCGCGCGGCAGCCATTCAGCACACCGCCCAGGTTGACGGCCAGCTGGCGGTCCGCGCTCTCGGGGTCGGTGCCCAGGAAGGGGCCGACCACCAGGATGCCGGCGTTGTTGACCAGGACCTCCAGGGGCTCCAGGGTCTGGACCAGCGCCTGGAAGGCGACCGGATCGGTCACGTCGAGGGCGTGGGCGGTCCCGCCGAGCTCGGCGGCGGTCGCCTGGACAGCCGGCAGGTCCACGTCGGCCAGGGCCACCGGGTGACCCCCTTCGAGGAAGGCCGCGGCGATGGCCCGGCCGATGCCCCGTGCAGCCCCGGTCACCAGGACCATCAGTGGGCGCAGACCAGCTGGTAGTCCGGATCCTGGTCGTACCAGCAGGCCGCGAGGAGGAAGGCCGTCATCGGGGAGACGATACCGCCCTCAGCCGAGCTCGCTGAGCCAGCGCCGCAGCTCTTCGGCCACCGTCTTGCGGAACCAGCGGTGGCCGGCGTCCTCGTGCAGGCGCACGTGCCACAGCGCGGCGACGGGGACCTCGGGGATCGGCACCGGCACGGGCACCAGGACCAGCCCCAGGGCATCGGCCACGGGGGCCACGAGAGCGCCCGGGCAGGTGAACAACAGCTCCGAGCGGCCGACGATCGTCGGGGCCATCAAGAAGCTGGGCACCGCCAGGCCCACCCGGCGCGAGTGCCCTGCGGCCTGGATCGCCGTGCCCACCAGGGACGGGCCGGGATCGGGGGTGCGCACGACCACGTGGGGCCAGGCCAGGTACCCGGCCAGGTCCAGACGGCCGTCCGTCAGCGCCGGGTGGTGCCTGCGCAGGACCACGTGGTGGCCCAGGGTACCCAGGCGCCGGGCGCGGAGTGCGGGCGCAGCGGCCAGAAGGGGGGCCAGGGCCAGGTCGGCGGCGCCTTCGGCCAGAGCGCCCTCGATGGAGGGGGGCACGGCGCGAAGCTCCAGGCTCACCCCCGGGGCCCGCGCGGCGAGCGCCGCCAGCAGCTCGGGCAGGATCACCCCCAGCGCGTCGGGCGCGAGCAGGGTGAAGCGTCGGGCCGAGGTGGCGGGATCGAAGCCCGGGGCCTGGGCGAGCACCCGCTCGGCGTCGTGGAGCACCCGCCGCAGGGGCTCGGCGATGGCCTCGGCCCGGGGGCTCGGGGTCATGCTTCGACCGGTTCGCACCAGGACCGGGTCCGCCAAGAGGTCCCGCAGCCGGGCCAGGCTGTGGCTCACCGCGGACTGGCTACGGCCCAGGTGCCGTGCTGCCCGGGACACGCTGCGCTCGGTGAGCAGCACGTCCAGGACCACGAGCAGGTTCAGGTCGATGGCCTTCAAATCGATCTGATGCATGGAAGTGTGCATATCATGCATGGGACGCGACCTCACTTGGCGCACATCTTGGCGGCGTCACACCCCCAAGGAGATCGTCATGCGCGTGTTCGTCACCGGAGCCAGTGGATTTGTCGGAGGTCGGGTCGTCGAGACCCTCGCCAGCCAGGGGCACGAAGTCCTGGCGATGGCCCGGTCCGAAGGCGCCGCCCGCAAGGTCGCCGCCCGAGGGGCCACGCCGGTCCGCTGCAGCCTGGAGCAGGTGGCGGCACGGGACCTGGGCGGTGCCAGCGTGGTCATCCACTGCGCGGCCTATGTCGAGGAGTGGGGCCCCGCCGAGACCTACCACCAGGTCAACGTGGAGGGCACCCGCAACCTGTTGCTGGCCGCCGAGCACGGCGGGGTCGAGCGCTTCCTGCACGTGAGCACGGTGGGCGCGGTCTGGGACGGCGGCGACATGGTCGATCTGGACGAGACCGCCGCCTATCCGGCCCGCCATCGGTTCCCGTACACCGAGACCAAGGCTGCGGCCGAGCGCCTGGTCCAGGCGGCGAACCGCCCGGGCTTCGAGACCGTCGCCGTGCGGCCCTGCCTGATCTGGGGAGAGGGCGACACGACGGTCTTGCCCGTGCTGCACAAGATGGTCTCCCAGGGGGCGTTCACCTGGCTCGACGGTGGGCGCGCGCGGCTGTCGACCACCCACGTGGACAACCTGGTGCACGGCATCCTGCTGGCCTTGGAGCGCGGCCAGGGCGGCCGGGCGTACTTCGTGCGCGACGACCAGGACCACAGCATCCGGGAATTCCTGACCGCCTATGCAGCCACCGATGGGCTGGCGCTGCCGGATCGCTCGCTGCCGGGTTGGCTGGTGCGCGGGGCCGCTGCCGGGATCGAAGGGCTCTGGAAGCTCAGCGGCAAGACCGCGGCGCCCCCGGTGACGGGGTTCGCCGCCGCCGCGTCCTCTCGGAGCCTGACCGTTCGCCACGACCTGGCGGCCCGGGAGCTCGGCTACGCGCCGGTCGTCACCGTGGCCCAGGGCATGGCGGCGATGGTGTGAGGCCAGGGGGATAGGGGGCCGGCGATGTCGCTGGTCCTCCACCCCAAGCACCGCCGCTTCCTCTGGCTCGACCAGGGCATCGTGGGCTTCGCCATCAACCTGGGCATCAACTACGGCATCGCTCGGGTGATCTTCGGGGGCCTGGACATGGTGCCGGCCAGTGGCGACCCGAGCATGGCCACCGACACGCTGGTCACGGCCTTCGTGCTGCCCTTCCTGGTGGCGCTCATCGTGGGCTGGGTCACCCGGGCCCAGGTGGCCCAGGACAGGCTCCCGTTGCCGGACTGGGGCCGCGAGGACCTGGCGCTGCTGGCGCGGCTGCCCGACCACACCGGGCGCCGGGCGCTGCTGCTGGGCGCCGTGGGCGTGCTGGTGTTCGGGGTGCCCTTGTCGTGGCTGCTCGCCGAGCTCTACCCCCAGGGCATGGACCCGGGGAGCTGGTGCTGGCTCAAGGGCGTGATCGCCGGGGTGTTGGCCGCCTGGGTGGGCCCGCTCTCGGCCCTGGCGACCCTGGGAGATCTCGGAGCGCAGAGGCCCGCGGCGGTGCAATAGCCCCGAGCGGACAGCCGTTCGCCGGACGGCTGCTACCCTCGCCGTCCTGCCCCGGGACCCCTTGACGACCCTCGCTGCTCAGATCGCTGCGCTGCGCCAGGACAGGGACCTGGGTCGGCTCGATCGCGGCGCCTACGGGGTGGCCCGAGACGCGGCCCTGGCCAGGGCGCCGGCACCGGGTCCGTGGATCTGCGGGCGCTACGACGGGGACCTGGTGATGGGGGCGGTGCCCGAGCACCGGGGTGGGGTGCTGACTGCCGTGGGACGGGCCGCCGGTCCACCGCCGGTCTCTCTCCGAGATCTGCCCTGGCTGGCCGACTGCATCCCCGACGTGCTGCTGGCCCAGGGACCCACCGCGGCGCTGCCGGCAGATCTCCACGACGTCCGGCTCCACGACCTGCGCGTGCTCCACTCGGAAGAGGACCGCGTGCGGGTCCGGGCCGAGCTGTGGGCCCGGGTGATCCCAGGTCCGGACGATCTGTTGCCGGTGGTCTCGCCAGACCAGGCCGAGCGGGTCCCCGAGCCTCGCCAGGTGGCGACCGCCGACGACGGCCTGACCGTCTACGGCCCCGACACCCGGGCGGTCGAAGGCTCCGGCCACGGCGCCGGGAGCGGCGCCAGCTTGGGCTGCGCGGCGGTGGGGTGTCTGGGCGTGCCGCTGCTGGTCTCGGTGGCGGTCGCCCTGTGGCTGGTGGGGGGACCGGGGGCCGTGGGGCTGTGGTTCGGTGGGGTGGCCGTGGCCTGGACCACCCACGGGCGCCTGCCCAGGGCCCGGCAGTGGGCCGGCCGCCAGGGTTGTCTGGGCACGGTGGGGGTGCTGGGCCTGGCCGCCGCCGGCACCGGGGTGCTGGCCTGGTGGGTGGGCAGCGACCCCTGTGAGGCCCGGCCCGCCTGGTGGCTCGTGCCGGTGGCCCTGCCCTTGGTGAGCGGGCTGGTCGTGCGCTGGCGGACCACGCTGGTGTTGGCGGCGACGGCCTGGAGCTATGGCCTGTGGCTGTGGAGTGCCCAGCCCCAGGCGGCGTGTGCCCTGGTCGATCCGGGCCTGGACGGGCGCCTGCCGGTGCGCATCGCGGCCGCCGAGACCTGGGACCACCTCGAGGAGGCCATGGCCCACGACCCCGACGCGGATCTGCTGGAGCACGCCACGGACATCGGGGGCGACCGGCGGCTGTCGCTGGACGGCGCGCTGCGGCAGACCGACGACTGGACCTGTGGTGTACCCGTGCACCTGTCTGGCGACGTGCTCTTCGAGGAGGGTTCCGAGCACTTCACCGCTGGCGCGGCACCGCACCTGCGCAGGCTGGGGCGGCTCCTGCGAGGGATCGAAGGCCCGGTGCGGGTGGAGGGGCACGGCCCCGAGGCCGGCCTGTCGGGGGTGAGGGCCAGGGCGGTGACCGACTGGCTGGTGTTCCAGGAGGGCGTCGCCGAGGACCGCCTGACACCGCTGGGCCTGGGCGACGCCCACCCTGTGGTGCAAGACAGCGACCTGGCCCGCTACAACCGTCGCCTGGACGTCACGAGGCCCTGCCCATGAGCCTGGGTCGCCCCACCATCGACGCCGTCGAGGTCCAGCATGCGCTGACCCTGCCCGACGGCCGCACCCCGGTCTGGATCACCGTGAGCGGCTGGGGCTTCGCCTGGGTCGGCGGCACCCGACGCTGGTGGCGAGGCACGGTGAGCTGGCGGGCGCTGGCGCCGGTGCCCGGGCCCTTCGAGGTCCGCGTTCGAAACATCTTCGGCAGTGCCGAGCACACGGTGCAGCTGTCCGGCAAGGGTCCACCGCTCCCGCGTCCCGTGGCCCCTCGCGTGCCCCTCTCCCTCCGCCTGGATGGCCGTCGGCTGCTTGCCGACCTGCGCCTGCCGGCGGTCCCCCGCTTCCAGTTCTCCCAGGAGCCCTCTGATGAGTGAGCCGACCCCGCCCCCCGCCGGCATTCCCTACGACTTCAGCCGCAAGCCCGGCCCCCTGACCCGCTTCCTCTGGTTCTGTGCCGGCGTCGACGACGAGCTGCTCCAGCGCTGCCCCCGCGGCGAGTGGGCCAAGTACGAAGGCATCGGTGGCGTCGTCTTCGCCACCACGGTGCTGGCCTTCATCTCGGGCAGCTACGCGTTCTACACGGTCTTCGCGCCCAAGGACGACACGGCCCTGGCCGGCGCCCAGCAGGCGCTGCACACGCCGTCCGTGGCCATCGCGATCACCGCCGGTCTGGTCTGGAGCCTGGTGATCTTCAACCTGGACCGCTTCGTGGTCTCCAGCGGCGGCAAGGGAGACGGCACCGAGGCCCTCACGCTCCAGGAGCTCGGGGGCGCAATGCCGCGGCTGCTGATGGCGATCATGATCGGGGTGACGCTGTCGAAGCCTCTCGAGATCCGCATCATGGAGTCGGAGATCGAGGCGCAGCTCGAGCTGGAGCAGCAGAGCTACGTGGCCGAGCTCAACGACAAGGCGACCAAGCTGGTCGAGGAGAAGAAGACCGAGCTCCTGGAGAAGATCGACGGCTCCCAGGGGCGGCTGGACGAGCGGCGGGACTACTTCGAGGAGCGCCGCAAGGAGATCGTGGCCCAGCGCAAGCAGCTGGAGCTGGAGGCCGAAGGGCTCACCGGGAGCGGTGTGGCCGGACGGGGTCCTGCCTGGCGGGACAAGAAGGAGACCCTGGACGCGCTCCAGGCAGAGCTCGACGCCGACAAGGTCGCAGGCGCGTCGCGGAACGCGCCCGTGGCGTCGGACATCACCCGGTGGAAGGCCGAGCTGGAGAGTCTGAACGCGGACCTGGACGAACAAAAGGAGTTCAACGCCCGCCAGGGCAACAACCTGGATGGGCTGATGAAGCGGATCCAGATCGCCGAGCACATCAGCCCGATCGGGGGCTGGATGCTGATGCTCCTGCTGCTCAGCATCGAGGTGGCGCCGATCCTGTTCAAGCTCATGCTCGCCAAGGGGCCCTATGACTACCTGGAGCAGAACCTGAAGCAGCTGGTCGCGGCCCGCGACGGCATCGAGCTGGAGGCGATGCAGGTCCGTGGCGATGGCGAGGTGGTGACACTGAAGGAGCGCTATCACCAGTACGAGGCGGCCATCCAGCGTGAGCAGGCCCGGCTCCGGGTCGAGCAGCAGCTCAGCGATGAAGCCCTGGAGGCGTTCCGCAAGCGCACCGCCGAGCAGATCGAGGCCGACCTGGACCAATTCGTCGAGAAGGCCTGATGCGCTGGCTCCTGGTGCTCTACGACCTGGGTGGGCTGGACCCCGACACCCTGGGGGACCTGGTGCCCCGCTACACCCGCGCCGAGCAGCTGAAGCTCGCCGGAGTGGGGGTAGGCAACCTGGTGTCGGCGACGGCGGTGGGTGTGGGGGTGTACGCGGTCCTGGCCCTGGCCTTCGACAGCGCGATCTTCGGGCTGGTGGGGGCTGTGGGTATGGCCCTGTTCATGGTGAACCTGCTCCGGCTGGTGGTGGCGGGCACCGGGCACGCTCGGTGGCACGCCCAAGTGCCCCGGGAGTGGCGGCCGTCGATGTGGACCCTGGGGGTGCTGCTGCTGTTCGCGGTGCCCTTCAGCCAGGCCAGCCTGCTGGCCGCGGGCACCGTGCCCGAGGAGGTGGTCGACGCCCAGCGGGAGCAGATGGTGGTGCTGCACGCCCAGGTCGTGCTCGCCGCGCTGGACACCCGCGAGGCCGCGCTGGCCGAGCTCGCCGAGACGTTCACCCCGGGCGTGCTGGCCCAGCGCCAGGCTGACCTGGCCGACGAGCGGGCGCGGGTCCTGGCCCAGGACCTGCCGGCCTATGCGGCGCACCTGGCCGACGCGAGCCTGTTGGTGAAGCGGCTGTCCCTGGCCTGGCAGGACCCGGCCGCGGCCCTGCCCCTGTCTGTCGTGTTCGCGATCCTGGTGCTCGGGGGGCCCCTGGTCTGGTTCGTCATCACTCGCGAAGGACAGACCCTGGCCATCGAGTGGCCGGCGCGCAGCAAGGGGTTGGCGTGGTCCTACCAGGTCGAGCAACATCGCCGGGACCGGGTGCGCATCCTGGCGGCAGACGCCGCGACCCGGTCCGAGGTCGAGCGGCTCCTGGCGCCCTATGCAGCGACCCGGGACCCCGAGACCAGCGCACCGCACTTCCTGGACCCGCCCTTCAACACCGAGCGCCGCGTGCTGGCGCCGCCGAAGCACCGGCGGGGGCGACTCAAGGCGTGGATGGAGGGGCTGCCGGACCCGTGAGACCAGACCAGGCGGGGTCGAATGTCCGGTTCCAGGGACCAGATGGGGTTCTGTGTCCGGAGTTGGGTCCTCGGAGCCGGCCGGCACCCTCTCCGGAGGGGGCCAGACCCTGAATTCGGCCTTCAGCGGTGTTTCAGCGGACACTGAACCCCGACTGGTCTGCGAAACCGGACAGTCGACCCCTTCTGGTCCCTGTCCCTGGGCGCGGTGTGGGGGCTGGTCAGTCCCCGGGCTGCCTGAACGCGTGGAAGGTGCACACGTGCTCGAAGCCCATGCGCAGACAGGCCGGGCCCGACGTCTCTACCATCGCCAGGATGCCCGCGACGTCGACCTTGCGCGCGCGCAGGACCTGGAGCCGCGCTTCGGTGAGGGCGCGGTAGACCCCGGTGCCGCGCTGAGCGGGCACCACGCTCGCCCCCATCAGGTAGCCGCAGCCCGGTGGAAAGCGCATGTGGGCCGTGCCGATGGCCCGCCCGTCGCGCCTGGCGAGGAAGAACTGGTTTTCCCCGTGCCCACGTGCCAGGACCAGGCTCTCGCGGACCGCGTCCGGGTCCGCGTTGTCCGCGCCCCACGCCGCCACACAGGCCGCGACATAGTCCTCGTCGTCTCCCGGTTCGAGCGGGGAGACCACGACGTCTTCGGGCACCCGCTCGATGGGGATCCGCGTGTCTCGGACCATGCCCCAGGCCTCGTCCATCTGGACCAGTCCCCGAGCGAGCAGGCGCTGGGCAAGGTCCACGGGTCGACAGCGCGGCGTGACGGTCCACATGAATTCCGCGCTTCGGTCCCGGTGGTCCGTAAGCACGGCGTCGATGCGGGCGTCCACCTGGGCCTCTTCGAGCACCGCCAGCCGGACACTGTTGTGCAGGCTCAGGGGACTCGACGGGGTGCGGCTCTGGAACCACGTGTCGGTGTGTGTGACCACCGTGTCCGGCCGTCGCCAGGCGCTGTCGAGGAGCGCCCCGATCAGCAGCGTGACCGGGCTCACTCGACCGCGGCGAAGGTGCCGTCCCCGAAGCTCACGGCCGCGTCGATGCACCACAGGCTCAGGCCGTCCAGGTCGTCCAGGGTCTGCTCGGGGGGGATGGAGAACGTCAGGGTCTCGTCGGCGTAGCCGCCGTCCCGGCGCAGGTCGTCGGTCATGGCGAACCCGCTTCCCCAGTCGCCCCCGAGGGCGCCGTAGAAGCGCACGTCGAGCCCCGTGCCGTCGTAGGTGAAGCCGGCCACCTGGATCGTGCAGTCATCCAGGATCGTGGCGGTCCCCGCGGTCTCGTGGTGGTGGGTCTCGAGCTCGGCCACGTGTCCGACCCGGGAGTGGGTGCCGTCGCAGGCCCGGGTCGGGGCGGTGGCCGTGTCGTCGGGCACGGATCCGGAGTCCGTGGTGACGTCGTCTCCACAGGCGAGCAGCGAGAACCACAGCCACGACGTCACGGTCACCTCCGGCGCCCCAGCCTACACGGCTACTCCTCGGCCGCCGGCGCGGGGCCCTCGACGCCCAGCGCCCCAGCCGCCAGCACGCCCAGCGCCTGGATCCGATCCACGAGCCCCTCGGGGTCCTGGACCTTGCCCTCCAGGAGCAGGGCCTGGTCGAGCAGCAGCCCCGCCAGGGGCGCAGCCCGGTCCGCCTCGCCAGCGTCGTAGAGCGCAGCCAGGGTCTTGACCTGGGGGTGGCCGGCGTTGATCTCCAGGATGCGCTGGCTGGTGGGGAAGGCCTGGCCCATCTGGGCCAGGATGCGCTCCATGTTGGCCCCCAGTCCGGCGGCGTCGTCGACCAGCACGCTGGGGCTGTCGGTCAGGCGCTTGGACGCCCGGACCTCCTTGACCTGGTCTCCCAGGACCTCCTGGATCCAGCCCACCAGGCCCTCGGCCAGCTCGGCTTCGGGGGTGTCCTCGTGGTCCAGCTCGCCCCGGGCCACGCTCTGGAGCTTCTTGCCCTGGTACTCGGGCAGGGCCTGTGTGACCCACTCGTCGACCACGTCGGTGAGCAGCAGGACCTCGATGCCGCGCTGGCGGAAGCTCTCCAGGTGCGGGGAGCGCTTCACCGTCTCCAGGTCGGGCCCCGTCAGGTACCAGATGGTGTCGTCGGAGTCGGCCTGGGCTTCGAGCACCTGGGCCAGGGACACCCACTGGTCGTCCCCCCGGGTGGTGCGGAACCGGGCCAGCTCGACCAGCTTGTCGCGCCGCTCGAAGTCGCTGTGGATGCCCTCCTTGAGCACGTTGCCGTACTCGGTCCACAGGGCCTCGTAGGTGTCGCTGTCCTTCTTGGCGAGCTCCTTGAGCCGCTTGAGGATGCGGTTGGTGAGCTGGCCCTTGAGCACGGTGATGAGCGCGGTCTGCTGGACCATCTCCCGGGACACGTTCAGGTCCAGGTCCTCGGTGTCGACCACCCCCCGGGCGAAGCGCAGGTACTCGGGGAGCAGGAACTTGGCCTCGTCCTCGATCAGCACCCGGCGAGCGTAGAGCTTGAGCGGCCGCTTGCCGTCCGGGTAGTTCAGGTCGTGGGGCGCCCGGGCGGGGAAGAACAGCACGGTCTTGTACTGCAGGGGCGCGTCGGCCCGGACGTGCAGCCAGGCGGCGGGCTCGCCCCAGTCGCCGGTCACGTGTCGGTAGAAGGCCTGGTACTCGTCTTCGGCGACGTCCTTGGGGTCCCGGGTCCACAGGGCGTGGGGCTCGTTGACCACCGTGTCGTCCAGGGTGATCGGGTAGCGGATGAACTCGCTGTGCCGGCGGATGATGGTGCGCAGCTGGTCCAGGTCGGCGAACTCGGCGGCGTCGTCCCGCAGGTGGAGCACCACGTCGGTGCCGCGGGTCTCCCTGGAGCCCGCACCCAGGGTGTAGGTGGTCGAGCCGTCGCAGGTCCAGCGCACGGGCTCGGCGTCGGGCAGGGCCGACAGGGACTCGACGGTCACGCTGTCCGCGACCATCAGGGCCGAGTAGAAGCCGACCCCGAACTGGCCGATCAGGCCGTCGTCGCCCTGGGTCTCCTCGAGGGCCTGGACGAAGGCCTTGGTGCCGCTCCGGGCGATGGTGCCCAGGTGCTCCCGGGCCTCCTCGCTGGTGAGGCCGATGCCGTTGTCCGAGATGGTGATGGTCTTGTTCTCGGCGTCCAGGGAGACCGAGATGCCTGGCTCGTCGTCGGTGACCCGCAGATCGTCCCGGCTCAGGCCGGTGACCCGCAACCGGTCCAGGGCGTCGCTGCTGTTGGAGACCAGCTCGCGCAGGAAGACCTCGCGCTGGCTGTAGAGGGAGTGGATGACGAGGTCGAGCAGCTGGCGGACCTCGGCTTCGAAGCCGAAGGTCTGGGTGTCGGTGGCCATCGGGGGCTCCTGGGGAAGGGGAGAGACGGCACGTCAGCTAGCCCCCCACAGCTGGGCGTCAAGCGCGCGGGCGGAGATCGGCCCCGTGGCTCTCGGAGGGTGGCACCCTCTGAAGTCAGCGTTAGCGGCCGGAGATGACCTTCTGGTTGTTGTCCTTGGCCTGTACCCCGGAGCCCACTCCCGACGGGCCGGCGATGCGCTTCGAGCCCCAGGGCAGCTTTTGGGCCAGCCCTCTGCCCGGGGATCATCGCCTGACGCCGGACGGCACGGTGGACCTGCAGGACTTCCCCAACCCGAGCGCGCTCCCGGTCATCGACGACCTGGTCGCGCTGCTCGACGGCGTGGCCACGGGCTTCGGGCTGACCGCTCCGATCTACCTGCCCTTCGACGGCCGGCTGCCCCAGGCCGGCTGGCCCGATGCGGTGGGCTCGATCGCTGCCGACAGCCCGGTGTGGCTGGTGGACCTGGAGACCGGACAGCGCCACCCGATCGACGTGGCGGTGCTGGACGACGGCGGTCCCTCGGGCGCCCCGGATCTGCTGGCCCTGCTGCCGGTCCAGGGCCTGCCCCTGCGGCCGGACAGCGCCTATGCGGCGGCGGTGGCGCAACAGGTGGGCGACACCTTGCTCCAGCCGCTGCCCGACGCGGCCCAGGCTCGCTGGGAGGACAGGGTCGAGACCGCGGACCTGGCGGCGCTCACGGTCTTCCGCACCGGGGACCCCCTCGCCGAGCAGAGCGCCCTGGCGGCGGCGGTCGCGGCGGACTTCGCCACCGACGTGGACACACCCTGGACCGTCACCGAGGTCTTCGACGGCTACTGCGTCGTCGAGAGCGCGCTCACCGTGCCGGTCTTTCAAGGGGGCGAGCCGCCCTACCTGGATGGGGGCGGGGGCATCGCCTTCGTCGACGGGTCGCCGGTCCTGGACCACGTCGAGACCGCCCGCATCCTGGTCACCCTGCCCCGGACGGCGGTCCCGGCCACGGGCTTCCCGGCCGCGGTCTTCATCCGCACCGGCGGCGGCGGCGATCGACCCCTGGTCGAGCGCGGCACCTGGGACGCCGAGGAGCTCATCGAGCCGGGCTCCGGCTACGCCCGGGTCTTCGCGGCGGCGGGCTTTGCCGGCGTGAGCGTCGACGGGCCCCTGGGGGGTCTGCGCAACACCACCGGCGGCGACGAGCAGTTCCTGATCTTCAACGTCTCGAACCCCGTGGCGATGCGCGACAACCTGCGCCAGTCCGCCGCCGAGCTCGCCGCGTTGCCGGCACTCCTGGCCGGGCTCCAGATCGACGCCGCGGACTGCCCGGGGCTGGACGGCACGGCGGCTCTGGACACCGACCTCCTCGCCCTGATGGGCCACTCCATGGGCGCGACCATCGCGCCGGTCGTGCTCCACGATGCCCCCGCCTATGACGCCCTGGTCCTGAGCGGCGCCGGGGGCTCCTGGATCGAGAACGTGGTCCACAAGCAGCTCCCCCTCGAGGTCCGCCCCCTGGCCGAGGCCATGTTCGGCTACAGCAGCACCGGCTACGAGCTGCACAGCCACGACGTGCTGCTGGCCCTGCTCCAGTGGGGTGGCGAGGGCGCCGACACGCCGCCGGCCGCTGCGGGGCTGGTCGAACGGGACCTGGACGTGCTGATGCACCAGGGCATGGTGGACCGCTACATCCTGCCGCCCATCGCCAATAGCCTGAGCGTCGCGCTCGGCCTGGATCTCGGGGGGGAAGCGCTCGACGAGGTCACCGACGAGGTCGCCCACCTGCGGCCGGTCTCTGCGCTGCTCCCGCTCTCGGGTGGCACCCAGGTGCCTCTGCCCCACACGTCGGACGGCGACTTGCGGCTCTTGATCCAGGTCGCCGAGGACGGGATCCAGGACGGCCACGAGGTCGCCTTCCAGCACGAAGGTCCCCAGCGGGCCACCCGCTGCCTGCTGGAAGCCCTGGCTGCTGGGGACGCCCCTCGCATCGGTCAGGGCGGTGCCTGGGACCAAGAGTGCGAGTGATTTCAAGGCAATAGAAGCGTTGGTATCTCGTACATGTCGGCACAGCCTCACCTGGGAGACCCTGCATGAAGCGCCTCGTCGCCTCGCTGTTGTCCGCGACCCTGCTCCTCGGCACCACCGCTTGCCTGCCTCACGTGGTCGACGCGGGCACCGTCGGCGTCCAGATGACCTGGGGCGAGGTGGACCCCGACATCCACCCCGAAGGCCTGTACTGGGTCAACCTGATCAGCCAGGAGATGGTGGACTACGACGTGCGCATCCAGAAGCTCGAGGCCAAGGCGTCGGCGAGCTCCAAGGACCTCCAGGTCGTCACCACCAACGTGGCGGTGAACTACCGGGTCTCGTCCGCCCAGGCGGCCAAGCTCTACCAGGACGTGGGCCGGCTGCCGGACGTCGAGGTGCGCATCATCGAGCCCGCGGTCCAGGAGGCGGTGAAAAAGACCACGGCCCAGTTCACCGCCGAGGAGCTGATCACCAAGCGCCAGGCCGTGAAGGAGGGCATCCACACCGCGCTGCGGCTCACGGTCGAGGCCCTGCACGTGGACGTGACCGAGCTGTCCATCACGGACTTCAAGTTCGAGAAGAACTACCAGGACGCGGTCGAGGCCAAGCAGGTCGCCGAACAGACGGCCCTGACGGCCAAGAACGACCTGACCCGCATCGAGATCGAGGCCCAGCAGACCGAAGCCGCCGCACGGGGCCGCGCCAATGCGCTGCTCATCGAAGCCCAGGCCGAGGCGTCGGCCCAGGAGCTCTTGCGGGAGACCCTGACCGACGAGATCGTGCAGCTACGCGCGGTCGAGAAGTGGGACGGCAAGATGCCGGTGGTGTCCGGCGAGGCCGGGGCCTTCGTGGACCTGGGCGCGATGGGCAAGACCGCCAAGGGTCGCTGAACGCCCTGGGTGCCGGGGTTCCTACAGGTCCTCGAGCACCACCACATAGGCCGCGCCCTGGCCGTCGGACCAGCCCTGTGCGCCGATCAACAGGTCCGGCAGGCCCCCGCCGTCCAGGTCGGAGACCAGCTGGACGAAGCTTCCGGCGGCATCGTCGGTGTCTTCAGCGTGGAGGATGAGGTTGGCGTCGGTCAGGCTGTGGGCGCCGGCTGTCAGGCCGGTCAGCAGGTAGACCCGGCCGTCGCCGCCGGCCGCATTGGGCGCCCCCACGACCACGTCGTGGCGGTCGCCGTCCCGGTCGAGGTCCTGGCCGCTGCCCACCGAGCGCCCGGCCTCGTCCCCGCTGGCGCCCCCGCGCAGGGTGGCCCAGGCGCCGGCCGAGGTGAGCTCGCCGGTGGTACCGCCCAGGTAGATGGTCACCTGACCCGCGCTGTCGTCGACACCGTGGGCCCCCACCAACAGGTCCGTCTTGCCGTCGCCGTCGACGTCTCCAGCCCCGATGGCGGTGCCGTGGTAGTCGTTGGCAGCTGCACCGGTGGTGAGCAGCGCGCAGTCCTGGCCGCTGCCGGTGTTCAGGGTCCCGGTGATCGGCCCCAGGAGCACGCAGGCTTCGCCCAGGCCGCTCCCCGAGACTCGTGTGCCAGCGACCGCCAGGTCGCCGACGTCGTCGCCGTCCCAGTCCGCGATGCCTAGTGCTTCGTCGCCCAGGTGGCTGTCGTGGCCGCTGTGGATGCCCGCCAGCAGGTCGTTGTCGCTCACCGCCGGGGAGCCGGTCTCGGTGCCGGAGACCAGGTAGACGGTCTGCCCGCCATAGGCCCCCACCACCAGCTCGGGCACCGAGTCCCCGTCCTGGTCCAGCACCGCCGTGACCGCCGAGCCCAGGTGCCAGCCTGCGGCCCCCGTGAGCCTGAGCACGCAGCTCTCCTCCAGGGTGGACCCGTCCTCGTGGGGACTCTCCAACAGACAGGCATCGGTGGGACTGCTGTCGCCGCCATGACCGGGGGCCCCGACCCACAGCTCCGCGATGCCGTCGGCGTTCAGGTCGCCGGGGCTGGCCAGGGCTTCGCCGAAGTGGACCTCGCTCGTGGTGCTGGTGAAGGTGAGCAAGGCGCCGCTGGCGTCGGCCTCGCGATCCAGCGGCCCTTCGTAGACCCGCACCGCGCCGTTGTGGAAGGCGTTGCTGCTCTCGGCATAGGCCCCCACCACCAGATCGGTCTGGCCGTCGCCGGTGACGTCCCCCGGGGCCATGATCGCGCCGCCCAGGGTGTCCCCGGCACTGCCCCGGACCGCGGCGGTCGCGTAGGCCAGAGACCCGAAGCAGCTGTCGACCACGCCGTCGCAGTCGTTGTCGATCCGGTCCAGGCACGCCTCGGGCTCGTCGGGGTTGGCCAGGGGCTCGGTGTCGTCGCAGTCGTCGTCGCTCAGCGCGGCAGAGATCGTGGGCTGACAGGCCCGGACCCCGTCGTGCCCGGCCTCGCCGTGGCCGTCCTGGTCGGCGTCCGGGTACCAGGTCTCTCGCGTCGCCGGGTCCACGGTGTCGTCGGCGTCTTCGACCGTGCCGTCGCAGTCCTCGTCGGCATCGGCGTCGTCGCAGACCTCTTGGGCGAGAGGATTGATCGCGGGGTTGCTGTCGTCGCAGTCCCCCAGGACTGCGGTGTAGCCAGCGGGTCCGAAGCAGGCATTGATCGACGCGGATCCATCGCCGAAGCCGTCGCCGTCTGCATCGGGGGCCCAGACGGTCTGCAGGAGCTCGGGGGTGGCGTCGTCGCAGTCGTTGTCGACGCCGTCGCAGCGCTCTGGGGCGCCCGGGTAGACGTTGGGGTCGCTGTCGTCGCAGTCGCCCTCGGTGTAGGCGTCCACACCATCCCCGTCTGCGTCGATCCAGGGGAAGTCCGCGACGGACTCCGGTGCGACCTGGAAGCAGCTGATGAACAGGAGGAGGATCATGGGACGGGGAGGGGGTGGTTCGACAGCGTGAAGGTGTGCCAGGCCCCGTCAAAGGCGAAGGCGAAGTCCACCGGGTCACCGGTTGCGGTGGTCAGCTGGCTGTTCGACGAACCGCCCCCGGAGTCCAGGCCGATCTGGACCTCGGCGAAGCCCGCGGCGACTTCGTACTCGTCGCTTCCCTCGGCCGGGCCCCTGCCCACCATCGTCAGGATCCAGGCGTCGCCGATGGGGTCCAGTTGGTTCACCTCGCACGCGGGGTAGCTCGCGCCTTTTCCGGTGGACAGAGCACCCCCTTCGACGGTCCCCGTGTCGAAGCACCCGCTGTCCAGCTCGAAGTCCTCGTCCACCAGCGTGGCACGGGGAACCTCCAGGAGCACGCTGTCCCACTCGGCGTTGCGGGCGCCGAGCTGTACAGTGGGCGGATCCGACCAGTCCGATGGTATGGGGATGCGGGCGGTCTGGACGCCGTCGACGTACAGGTAGGCCGTCTCGGACGCCACGGGCTCCTGCAGTCGGTCCCAGCCGACCGCCAGGCCGGTCACGTTGGCCCCGGGGTACTCGGCCACGACCGCGTGGGCCCCGGTGGTCAGGTCATAGGCGCGGACCTCGCTGCCGCCGCCGCTGCCGACCTCGACGGCCGCCAGCACGCTCGTGCCGTCGGGGGCCCAGCCGATCCTGCCGGCTACTCCCATGGCCTCGCCCTTGGCCGCCTCGGCCCGGAAGACCTCGGCGCCGTCGGTGGTGTCCATGACCTGCAGGGCGTCGGGGTCCGCCGGGCCGCCCTCCATGTAGGCCGCGAGCACGTGGTCCGGGCCCAGCACGGCGCAGTAGCTCTCCTCGACGAAGCCGTTGTCGTCGATCAGGGTGTGGTCGTCGGTGTGGGTGTTCCAGAAGGTGAAGCCCCCGTAGCGGCCCTGGCCCTTGTAGAGGTGGGTGAGCATCGTGGGCCCGGCGGGGTGCTCCTGGCAGGGGCGGGCATAGGCGCTGTTGTCCGGGAACAGCGGCGAGCGGTTGTCCAGGACCGCGCCGGTGGTCGCGTCGACCAGGCTCCACAGGTCGCCTTCGTAGTCGCTCAGCCAGACCGAGCGGCCGGCGTCGGCAAAGGCCAGGCCGTAGACCGCCCCGCTCGCAGCCGAGGTCACCACCGTGCCATCGGCGATGTCCAGGATCACGAGCTGGTCGGCCCAGAAGGCCAGGAAGCGGCCGGTGGGGTCCACGGCCAGGTTGCCGAAGGAGCTCACCGTGCCTTCCAGAGCCAGCAGCTCTTGGGCGCTGCTGCCGTCCAGCTGGGACTGCCAGACCGCGTTGTCGGACTCACCGGTGCGCACCAGGGTGTACAGGGTGGCGTCGGCGCTGGGCTCGGGGGTCGTGCCCGTGTCGCCGGTGTCTCCCGTGTCGCCACAGGACTGGTCGTCGCCATTGCAGTCCTGGTCGATGCCGTCGCCGCAAGTCTCGGTGGCGCCCGGGTAGGACGAGGCGTCGTCGTCGTCGCAGTCGTCGGTGGTTGCGACGTGGCCCGCAGGGGCTGCGCAGGCGCTGATGCCGTCGCCCTGGGCCCCGAAGCCGTCGCCGTCCTGGTCCAGGTACCAGAGGGTCTGGAGCAGGGGCGCGGTCTCGTCGTCGCAGTCGTTGTCCACGCTGTCGCACAGCTCGGGTGCGCCCGGGTAGACGGTCGGGTCGCTGTCGTCGCAGTCGCCCTCGCTCAGAGGGTCGAAGCCGTCGCCGTCCGCGTCGGTCCACGGCCAGTCGGTCACCGCGTCGGGGGTGACCTCGAAGCAGGCGAGCAGCAGCAGTCCGATCACCGGACCACCGTCAGGAGCAGCCCCCCGGGCGTCGGCACCAGTGACCACCCCCTGTCCTGGGTCAGCACCAGGCCCGCGACCGCACCGACGCCCCCGATGATCGCCACGCCGTAGCCGACCTGGGCCACGCGAGAGCGGGTCTGGGCGGCGCCGAGTGACTGCTGGTAGGCCTCCCATGTGGTGCTGCTGCGGGCAGTGGTCGCGGCGCTCCGGGTCGCGAGCAGAGCCGCGGTGCCGACCGCCGCCCCGCCCAGGGCCAGGGCGCCGCCGCCGGGCAACAGCCAGCGCGGTCCGCCCGCCGACGGTTCCCTGGGAGGCTCTTCGGCGGACTCGGCTTCTGCGGGGGCCTGCTCGGGGGTGGCCTTGGTGCGCGGCAGTCGGCCCAGGTCCTGGTAGGCGCCGTCGACCGGGCCCCAGACCCGGCCGTCCTGGACCACCAGGATCCGGTCTTCGCCAGCGAGCAGGGTGAGCTCGGCCTGGGCGGCGGGGTCCTGGATGTCTTCGACGCCGTCGAACAGGGCCGGCAGGGTCAGGGTGGGGGCGGTGCCGGGGTAGATCTCAAGGGACGCGGTCTGGCCGTCGACCTGGATGAGGTGGGTGCCCGGGACCAGATCCAGGGTGGTGGCCGGACGGCCATCCAGGACCACGGTGCCGGCGGGCTGGAGGGTCACGGCGACGGTCTCCAGGCCTGCTGCGGTCTGGCGGGCCTGGTCGAACAAGTCCAGGGCCTTGGGGGGGAAGGCGTCGTCCCAGGCCAGGTCGGGTGCGAACACCAGGGCGATGCCGAAGGCCTTGGACGCTTCTTCCGAGAAGCCCGAGCGGTGGGCGACCACCCCGCGCAGGTAGAACAGGCGGGCGGCCACGGTCGGATCCACCGGATCGGCCAGGCACTGGAGGCTGGACAGGGCCTCGCCCAGCGTCTTTGCGGCGGCCTCGTACTCCATGTAGGCCATCGCGCCTTCGGCGTTGGCCATCGCGGTGGCTAGGCCGTCCAGGTCGGTGGGCGCCCCGGTGCACCAGGTGAGCTGGCCGCCGCCGGTGATCGAAGCGGGGCGCTGGGACAGGTCGGTGACCCGCACAGGCTGCGGCGGGGCGTCCAGGTCCGCCACCTTGGCCACGGCCTCGAGATCGGCGTCCCCGTCCAGGTCCAGCACCCGATCGGCGGCCAGGGCGGTGGTCACGAGCAGCGTGAACATGTCTTCCCTCGGGACGCGCCAGGGTAGCGCAGGCGCCGTCAGCGGCCACTGCGGGAGCAGGTGGCGCCGGCCGCGAAGTCCCAACAGTAGCGGAGCACGCCGTCGGGCGGCACGGTCACGGTCGCGCGGTGGACCCGTCCGTCGCGGGTCCGTAGCACCAGGTTGTGCCGTCCGGCGTTCAGCCCGCCAGCCCAGTCGGTGCTGCCCTTGTCCACGCCGTCGACGGTGATCTGGCTCCAGGGCAGGGAGTTGACCATCAGCCGACCGGTGGCGGCTGGCGGGGGCTCCGGCTCTGGCTCCGGCTCGGGTTCTGGCTCGGGCTCGGGTTCGGGCTCGGGCTCGGGCACCGGCTCCGGTTCGGGCTGGACCGGCTTGGGCCGCGGGGTCGAGGCCTTGGCCGGGCGGGTTGGCGGCTCCTGGGCCTTGGCCTTGACCGGTTCGGGCTCGGGCTCGGGCTCTGGTGCGGGCTCGGGCTCGGGCTCTGGTGCGGGCTCTGGCTCCGCCTCGACCACTGGCTCGGCCACCGCGGCCGGCCGCGCATCGCCCGGAGGCGCCGGCTGGACCGCCGGCGTGGCGCGAGGTCCGACGGGGTCCGGATCCGGCGTGCCCGAGCCCAGCCAGACACCGGCGACGATCGCGCCCAGGGCCAAGAGCCCGGCACCGCCCCACCCGAACCGGCGACGACGCTGGGCCTGGCCGGCCTCGAACGCGGTCGCGCCGACCCCGAGCTCGTCCTGGTCGGGCTCGGACGGAGGCAGGGAGGCGTCGAAACCGGGGGGCTCTTCGGCGGGGGCCTCGTCGAAGTCCCCCATGGAGATCGTGTCCCGGTTGCGCTGGGGCGCAGCCGGGGGCGGGGTCGAGGGTCGTGCCGCCCGGCTGGCCGGGGTCTGGCGCTCCACGAACATGCCTTCGGTGGACCAGGTCTTGCTGCCGGGGGTGTCCTGAGAGTCCGAGGGGGGCTGCAGGGTGCGGCTCCACACCCCTTCCTCCAGCCGCGGCACCGGGGCACCCAGCGGGGTGATGTCGATGTCCTCGGCCAGCTTGGCGTCGGCGAGGGCCAGGGCGGAGCGCATCTCCTCGGCCGTGGCGTAGCGGTCCTCTGGCGTGTACCGACAGGCTCTTGTGATCACCGCGACCAGCGGCGCCGGGATGCCCTCGAAGGCCCGCACGTGAGCCTCCTGGACGTACAGGGTCTCGGTGGGCTCGCCGCCCCGGGCGATGGCACACAGGGTCGCCCCCGCCGCGTAGATGTCCGCCCGGGCGTCGACCCCCTTGGCGTTGAGCTGCTGCTCGGGCGCCATGTAGGCCAGGGTGCCCATCACCGCGCCGGTGCGGGTCATGGTGTTGACCGTCTGGATCTGGGCGATGCCGAAGTCGGTCAGCTTGGGCACGCCTTCGGCCGTGAGCAGGATGTTGTGGGGCTTGATGTCCCGGTGGACCACGCCCTTGCTGTGGGCCAGGTACAGCGCGCTCAGCACCCCCTGCATGACCTCGCTGGACTGCCGGGGGCTCAGTGCGCCCACGCGCTTCATGCGGTCCTGGAGGCTGCCCCCGTCGACGAGCTCCATGATCATGTAGTAGCGGTCGTCTTCCTGGCCCACGTCCATCACCGTGACCAGGTTGGGATGGTGGAGCCTGGCCATCGTGCGGGCCTCGGACTCGAAGCGGTCCCGGAGCTTGGGGCGCGACGCCAGGTTGTCCGCCAGGATCTTGATCGCCCGCTCCACCTGGAGGCGGGTGTCCCACGCCCGGTAGACCGTCGCCATGCCCCCACGACCCAGCACGTCTCGGAGCTCGTAGCGGCCGTGCTGCAGGGACTCCAAGACCTGTGCCTCCCGGTCTGCGAACGATAACGCCTGCAGGTGGGGCTGGGGGTTGGGCGATACTCCCCTCCGGCTCGAGGGAGGTCGCGGTGGTCTGGTGGTGGGTCCTGGCATGTCTGGTCGGCACGGCGGACAGGGACGGCGACGGCTACGCCGAGTCCGACGGGGACTGCCACGACGGCGACGAGCGCATCCACCCCGGCGCCGACGAGACCTGCGGCGACGAGGTGGACAACGACTGTGACGGCACGGCCGACGGCCGAGACGCCGTCGACGCCCCGACCTGGTACCTCGATGCCGATGGCGACGGTGCGGGGGGCACGGCGGTGGTGGCCTGCGAAGCGCCCGAGGGGGCCTCGGCTGCTCAGGACGACTGCGACGACCTGGCGGCCGGCACCTTTCCCGGGGCCCCCGAGCTGTGCAACGGGGTCGACGACGACTGCGACGACCAGGTCGACGAGGACCTGGTCTCCCAGGACGCCTGGCTGGACGCCGACGGCGACGGCTACGGTGATCCGAAGAACCCGGTCAGCGACTGCACCGAAGGCAGCTGGGCAGCCAACGCCCAGGACTGCGACGACCAGGATCCGACGGCCTACCCCGGCGCCCCCGAGCTCCTGGACGGCGTCGACAACGACTGCGACGAGCGCATCGATGGCCCGTCCGTGGACCAGGCTCTGGTCACCGCGGCCGACCCCGGCACGGACTGCGCCGGCCGCTCGGTCACCGCGGTCGGCGACCAGGTCGTGATCGGGGGTTTCTGTGCCGGGGACGACAAGGCCACCGGGCACATCTGGTCGGTCGACGTCGGCTCGCGAGGCCAGGTGTCCCTGGGGGACGTCCCGCGCATCGATGGCCAGAACAACGACGGGCTCGGGGGGTTCAGCGTCGCGCTGGACGACAACACCATCGCCGTCTCGGCCACCTTGACGGACTGGGTCGACGCCACGGGCTTCGAGACCCGGGTCTATGCCTTCGAGCTGCCGTTCACGGGGACGGGCAGTGCCGAGGTCGAGGCGATCTGGTCGATCCGAGGCTTCGAGTACGACCACGCCTTCGGGGGACAGATGGCGGTCGGTGACATGACCGGCGACGACGTCGTGGACCTGGTTGCCACCGCCCGAGGGGTCAACGAATACGACGGGGCGGCGTTCGTCTTTGCCGGTCCCTTCGGGCGGGACCTGGTCCGTGCCGACGCGAGCGGCGAGCTCCAGGGCGAGACCGGCAGCTTCGAGGATCTCGCGGTCGTCGCCTGGCTCGGGGACATCGACGGCGATGGCATCGGCGACGTGGCCACGGGGGGCTATGCCCACGGGGGCTACGAAGGCGTGGTCCGGGTTGTCAGGGGCCCCATCGACGGGGTGGTCGATCTGGGCGTCGACGCCGACTACTCGATCCACGGTACTCGCCGGGACGTGTCCGAGTGGCTGGGCTCCGCGGTGGCGGGCTTCGACTACGACAACGACGGCTACGACGAGATCGTGGCGGCCAGCTACCCGGTGAGTCGGACCTATGTGTTCGAGCCGATGGACCAGCCGGACCAGGACGTGGACGCGACCCTGACCCTCGAGGGCGGCGGGCAGCGGCTCTACCGCGAAGGGGAGCTGCTCTACATCGGCGGGGCCTACGCCGGCTTCGACTACAGCGGCACGCTCTATGGCTTCGAGCGGGGCCTGCCCGATGGCACCCACGCGGTGACCTCGCTGGCGACGGTGGCCCTGACCCACACCCAGGATTCCTTCTTCGGCTCGTCGGTGGCGCTGACGGACGAGCTGCTCTGGGTCGGCGCACCCGGCGACCACGACTACGACCAGACCGGCGCGGTCTACGGATTCGGCTGGGGATTCTGACCCTCCCCCGCCGCTTGGGCCATACTGCCCGGGTTCCGGAGGACAGCGATTGGCCCTGTGGTGGCTCCTGGCGTGCCTGCTCGGCACCACCGACGAGGACGGCGATGGCTTCGCGCCCTCGGACGGCGACTGCGACGACTTCGACGCCGCGGTCTACCCCGGGGCCGACGAGCTCTGTGACGGCTTCGACAACGACTGTGACGGCCAGGCCGACGGCGCCGACGCGATCGACGCCGCCACTTGGTATCTGGATCGGGACGGCGACGGCTTCGGCGGCACCCCCTACCTCGCCTGCAGCGGTCCGCCTGGGGCGTCGGCCACGTCCGAGGACTGCGACGACGGCCAGGCCGGGCGGTACCCCGGCGCCGACGAGCTGTGCAACCGCGTCGATGAGGACTGCGACGACACGATCGACGAGGGCCTGGTCACCGAGGGCTCGACGTGGGCGGACCAGGACCAGGACGGCTACGGCGACAGCGAGTGGCCGCTGAGCGCCTGTCAGGCCGGGCTGGTCACCGCGGACCAGGACGGGGACTGCGACGACCAGGACCCGGACGTGAACCCGGGCGTCGCTGAGGTCTGCAACGACGGCCTGGACAACGACTGCGACGGCACCGCCAACGACTGTGACCCCAGCGGCAGTCGCACCCTGGGCGAGGCGCTGGCGCGACTGCTGGCCCAGGACGAAGGGGACCTGCTGGATGGACCCACCCTGCCCGGCGCAGCCGTGGCCGACGTGGACGGCGACGGGGAGCTCGACGTCCTGGTCGGTGCGCCTGGACGGGACGAGGGCGGCGACAACACGGGCATGGCCTACCTGGTCCACGGGCCCATGAGCGGAGACGTGTCGCTGTCGGGCGCCAGCCTGCGCCTCCAGGGAGAACACGGCGACGCCGACTTCGGGTGCTCGGTGGCGATCTCCCCGGACCTGGTGGGCAATGGGCTGCCGGACCTGGTGATCGCCGCCCGGAGCTCGGATCTGGGCGGCTCCAACAGCGGCGCGGTCCACGTGGTGCCTGCCACCGACTCCGGCCACGTGGCGACGCCCGGGACCGGCGCCACCCTGTATGGCGGGTCCTACGACCACCTGGGCGACGGCCTGGCGACGCCCGGAGACCTGACCGGTGACGGCGTCGCAGACCTGGTCATCGGGGCCATCACCGACAGCTACGCGGCGAGCGAAGGGGGGGCCTGGTTCCTGGTGCCGGGACCGGTCACCGCCAGTCGTGCCGTCGACGATGACGCTTGGCGGATCTACAGTGCAGATGCCGGGACCCGGGCAGGGGCGTCGGTCGCGGTGGGCGATCTCTCCGGAGACGGTGTGCCGGACCTGTTGCTGGGGTCTCACACCGACAGCGAGGTGGCCAGCTACAGCGGCGCCGTCTGGGTGGTCCACGGACCGGTCACCGCCGACCTGAACCTGGCCCAGGCCGACGTCAAGATCACGGGGCTGGTCGCCCAGGACCAGGTGGGGCGCTGCCCGGCTGTCGCCCCCGACCTGGACGGCGACGGCCTGGACGATCTAGTGGTGGACGCGCTCGGTGACGACACCACCGCCCAGGAAGCCGGCGCGGCCTACGTCTTCTACCAACAGGCCCTCCAGATGGACCTGACCCACGCAGACGCGGCGCTGCTGGGCGCCAAGGCCGACGACAACGCCGGCTACTGCACCGCCGGTGCTGGCGACGTGAACGGCGACGGCGACAACGACCTGTTGGTGAGCGCCAAGTACAGCGACGACGGGGGCTCCCAGGCGGGCACGGTGTACCTGATGCTCGATCGGCCGACCGGCACCGCCGTCGTGGCCGATGTGGCGGTGATCTACAACGGCGAGAGCGACGCCGACAACGCCGGTCACGGGCTCCTGGGCGGGTTCGACGTCAACCACGACGGTCTGGCCGACTGGCTGGTGTCCGCGCCCTCGGCCATGGGCTCCGAGGACGATGCCGGCGCGGTCTACATCATGGTCGGCTCAGGGCTCTGACCCTCACCCGCACCGCTCGGGATCAGGCAGGTCCAGACAGGCGCGGATCCAGTCGTGGCGGCGGGTCAGCCAGTCCTTGAGGTAGTCGACCTCCCAGGCGAAGGTGCCGTCGCCGCGGGGTGGGTAGTCGGTCCATTTCTCGAAGTTCCGGGGCCCGGCGTCGACCAGCTCGGTGCCCATCGCGTCGACGGTGCCCAGGATGTTGTCCAGGCTCAGCTCGGCATCGAGCAGCGCTCGCCAGCGGTCCCAGTACGCGCTCGCGAACGCCGGATCGTCGAACAGGCCCCGGTACCAGCCGTGCTCGAACATGTAGGTGGTGTCGCCGGTGTAGTAGCTGGCGTCCCAGTGGGTCGGGTCTGACGCCCGGGAGTCCGACTCGCAGCCCATGGTCCGGTCGAAGTCCCAGATCGGGCCGGCGTGGAGCTTGTCCTCCCGGTCCTTGAACAGGTACCCGCTCAGACGCAGGGCGTCCGGGTTCATGGTCAAGATGTTCAGGATGTGGTGGTCGATCCACGCGTCCTGGTCGATCCACTCGGTGTAGTGCTCCCCAGTGGCCGGGTGGATGCCGTCGGTGCCAGCCAGGGCGGCGCCGAACCCGTCCAGGTAGGTCTCCAGCCAGTCCTGCTGGTCCCAGACCACCTCGTCCTCGCTGGGCTCGACCCAGACCAGGGGCTGGTCGAAGTCCCACTTGCCGCCGGCTGTGCCCGCGCTGAACCCGCTCTCGCCGTCGCCGGTGCGGTCCCGCTTGAAGATGTAGCCGCCGGAGACCTCGGGCTCGCTCACGTGCTCGGGCAGCAGGCGCTCGATGGCCACCCGCTCGGGGTTGCGCTTGATGCGCTCCATGACCACGTAGACGCCCACGTAGTCCCCCGACGTGACGGCTTCGCCGCGGTCGGCCACGTAGAGCTCCACGTACCGGGTCCGGGGGGCGTAGCGGCCCACGTCGTTGCTCAGGCCGTAGATCAGCGCGTTCCGCATCAGGGCCCGGTCGAAGTACAGCGGGGCGTGCAGGATCCAGTCCGACTCGGGGGGCATGCCCAGGACCTCGGCGTCGAAGTCGTCGTCGATGCCCTGGCCCCAGAGCTCCAGGCTGTAGTGGGCCTTGGGCTGGCCATTGGTGGACGAGCCCCGGACCTTGAGGCCCCCGCGCAGGGACAGGGTCGCGTCGCCCAGGATCTCGGTGAGGCCGCCGTCGCCGGGCTCCAGGATGTTGACCGTGAACGGCGTGCGCTCGGCGGTCTTATACGTTGGCGCGCTCTCGAAGCTGTGGAGCACCACCAGGGGCAGGTTGCTGGAGAAGTCCGCGACGCTCGCATCGAGCTGCACGTAGGAACGGCTGGTCACGTCGGTGAGGTCGCCGTCCCAGCTGGCGACCGCTCGCAGGGTGGTGCTGGTGGCGATGGGGATCAGGCCATCGTAGACCGCGTCCTCGCCGGGCACCGGCACCGAGCCATCGGTCGTGTAGGTGATCACGGCGCCGTCGACGCTGGACAGGGCCACCGCAACCGGGTCGGTGAAGGTGCCCCCCGGGGGCTCGAAGCCCAGGAAGAGCTCGGGCTCCTCGACCCCGGGCACGGTCTCGGTGGTGCCGGTCGCGGGCCCTGTGTCCGTGACAGCGGAGTCGGTGAGGGCGCTCTGGGTGTCGTCGTCGCCACCCGCGGTGACGGTGGCACCGGCACAGGCGCTCAGCAGCAGGGCCAGCACCGCCACGTGGGCTGTCGGGGGTCGGGTTGACATGGGCCCAGCCTATCTCTAGTGGTCAGGGCCCGTCTCCGTCGCCGCGGGTGGCTTCCCCTATGATGCGCCGTCGGATTCCCAGGAGGCAGCACCGGTGCTCAAGCGGCTCCTGGCTGTCCTGGCGGCGTTGGTGGCCGCCCACCCCCGACGGGTGGTGCTGCTGGCCTTGATCCCGTCGATCCTGCTGGGGCTGGACGCGCTCCGGCACCCGGTGGACCTGGCCTTCACGGGCATCGTGCCGCGGGACCACGCGCTGATGCAGCGCTACGAGGCCCTGGCGGGCCAGGTGAACTTCGGCGGCCGCATGCCGGTCCTGCTCGAGGGGCCCGAGGACGCGCTGGAGGGTGCCGTCGACGCCGTCGTGCCGGCGCTGGAGGCCCTCGACGCCGTCGACGGCGTCACCGATGAGCTGCCCACCGCCTGGCTCACCGACCACGCCCCCTACCTGGTCGAGCGCCCGCTGTTCGACGCCTGGCTCGGCTTCGCCACCGACCCGTCGGACCGGGACAATGCCCAGGTCCTGGCCCAGGGGCTCCAGGAGCTCCAGGCCCAGGTCGGCGAGCAGGCCACAGCCCAGGAGGGCACCCGGCTGTTGATGGTGCAGATGGCCGACGACCCCATGGCCATCGACCTGGGGGACCCGTCCTACTTCGAGACCGATGCGGCGCTCCAGGGCGCTCTGGCGGGCACGGGGGTGACCGGCACGGCGGCCGGCATCTCGGCGATCGCTGCCCAGGACCAGGTGCGTACCCTGGGCCGCATCCAGGGCCTGACGCCGGTGAGCCTGATCATCGTGCTGCTGCTCCTGACCCGGGTCGAGCGTCGACCCGCCTGGCTGGCCAGCCTGGCCCTGCCCATGATGCTGTCCCTGGGGGTGACCCTGGGGCTGGTCGGGGAGATCCTGGGCCTGATCACGATCATGGAGTCCTTCTTCGGCATCATGGTGTTCGGGCTCGGCGTGGACTTTGGCCTGCACCTGATGGTCCGCCTGCGCGAGGAGCGGGCCGCCGGCCGGTCCTTCCAGGACGCCCTCCACGTCACCTGGACGGGCACCGGGCGTGGGGTCGTGGCCGGGGCCATCACGACCGCCGGTGCATTTGCCGTGATGGCCATGGCGCCGGATCCCGGGCTGCGACACCTGGGCACCAGCGGCGCCATTGGACTCTTGAGCTGCCTGGTCCTGATGTTGACGCTGCTGCCGGCGACCTGGGCCTTCCTGATCAGCCGAGAGGACAAGGTGACGCCCGCGCCACCGCCCCTGCGCGTTCCTGGCCTTCGTCGACTCGCCGGCCACGCCGTCCGGCACCCCTGGGTCCACCTGGGGCTCGCCGGTGCGATCGTGGTGGGGGCGCTGGCCGGGGCGCCGCGGGTCCAGTTCGAGACGGACCTGGCCCGGATCTTCAACCGCCAGGTGCCGGCCCTGGACGCCCTGGAACGGCTCCAGGAGCTCTACGGGGTCAACACATCCCCTTGGGTCTCGGTGGCGGCGGACCTGGACCAGGCCCGGAGCTGGACAGACGCCTACGAGGCGGATCCGCACTTCGAGACCGTGGTCAGCGTGTCGTCGGTGATTCTCGACGACGTGGCCGAGCGCCAGGCCGCCCTCCGGGACGCCCAAGAGGCCATCCGGATCCGCCGGGCGACGTTCCAGGCGCTGGTGCCCATCGCTTTCGTGCGGCGGACCGAGCTGATGGGCGCGATCGGGCTCCTCGATGCGCTCGAAGGCGCACGGGTCGGAGGGCCTCCGACCCTGGAGACCCTGCCGGCGGCGCTCTCGGACTTCCTGGTCACCCGGTCGGGACAGCTGCTGGTCTATGCCTACCCGGCCCAGGCGTCCCTGGACGGCATGGTGGCCCGGACCGAGCGTCTCGCTGCGGAGCAGGTCGACCCCCAGGTCGCGGGCTTCGGCCTGCTGCTGGAGCTGATGACGTCGATCGACCACCCGTGGATCGTGCCCACCATGCTCGGGGTGCTGGGTTTTGTCGGGCTGGTCCTGGTCGTGGACCTGCGTCGGCCTCGGTGGATCCTCCTGGCGCTGACGCCGGTGCTCGTGGGCACGTCGGTGACCTTTGGCGCTCTGTGTTGGCTCGGGCTGCCCTTCAATGCCCTGACCCTGTCCATCGTGCCGCTGATCATCGGGCTGGGGGTCGACGACGGCATCCACGTGGTCCACCGCATCCTCGAGGACCCGACCGCCCCGCCCGATGGCGCCGCGGCATCCGTCGGCCAGGCGATCACCCTGACGACCCTGACCACCTGTGCCAGCTTCTCGGTCCTGTTGTTCGCCGACCACGCCGGCATGGAGGGCATGGCCAAGACGATGCTGATCGCCCTGCCGGTGTGCCTGCTGGCGTCGGTCTCGCTGGTGCCGGCCCTGGCGGTGGTGACCGGGCGTCGGGGCTGAGCCCAGGAGGGAGGGCTCGCGCCGGCACAGAAGTCCGTTGTGCCTGGGCGAGCCCTCCCGGTCAGAAGAACACCCCGGTGGTCAACTGGGCCCGCCAGCGCCCGTCGGGGTCGGGGATGAACCCCACGTGAACCGGGACCTCCAGGTCGCCGGCGGGCAGGGTGCCGCCGATCACGAGCTGTAGCCGGAGGGCCTGGTCATCGGCCTCCATCGGCTGCACGTGAGCCCCGGCCCCGAGCTGCCAGCGCTGCTGGAGCTCGAAGCCCACCAGCAGGTTGAGCGACGGCCGGAACAGCCCCTGCTCGATGCCGGTGACGCTCAGGTTCTCGACCAGGATGAAGTCGAGCCAGGACCCGCCACGGAACCTCTGCTGGACCTCGAAGCCGAAGACCGAGACGTGGGGACTGCGCAGGGCGTCGCCTTCCTGGACGTTGACGAAGGCGTAGCCCAGGCGCACGCCCTTGCGCATGTCGACTTGGAGGAGCCCGGACTCCGGCGGCGGCTCGCTGGCCGCCGCCGAGGCGAGCAGGGCAGAGGTGAGTGCCAAGGTCAGCACGGGACTACCAGTTCACGCCGGTGGTCAGCTGGGCTCGCCAGTTGCCGTCGACGTCGGGGATGAAGCTGGCGTGCAGGGGCACGTTGAAGCTGCCGACCTGGGGCGTGTAGCCCACGCCCATCACCATGTGCACGATGTCCTCGGCCTCGGAGAACGGGCTCAGGTTCATGCCGGCGCCGATCTGGAGCTGGTCCTTGAACTCGAAGCCCAGCAGCAGGTTTGCGGTGGGGATGAACTTGGACTGGTTGATGCCCGAGACCATGATGTTCTCGACCATCAGCACGTTCAGCCAGCCGCCGCCGATGATGCGCTGCTGGACCTCGTAGCCGACCGTGAACAGGTGGCTGCTCTGGAGGGGGTCCTCGTCGGTGCCGTCGAGCTTCACGAAGCCGTAGCCGATGCGAAAGCCGTGGGTGAAGCCGACCTTGGGCAGGGGGCGGTTGGACGTGATTCGCTCCAGGCGGCCGTCGGCGGTGGTGGTGGTCTCGGCTGGGGCCGGCTCTGCGTCCTTGGCGTTCTCGCCTTCGGTCCCGGTGGCGGCCAGTGCGGCTTCGGCGGCGGCGAGCTCGGCCTGGGCGGCCTCGAACTCGGCCTGGGCAGCGGCGGCAGCGGCGCGGGCTTCGGCTTCGTTCTTGTGGGCCTCCCACCCGATCTCGTCTGCGGGCATCTCGCTGGGGAACTCGCCTTCTTCGGGGAGCTCGACGGGCTCGTTGGCCTGGGCCACGTTCAAGAGGAAGGTCGCGAGGGTGAGCATGATGGACTCCTGTGGGGGTGGCTTGGGTGCCGCCCGACAGGAGTTCACGGTTCGTGCCAGGTTCGATCCGGCCTGATCTCAGGGGGTTATCGGGGCCGGTTGTTGTCGATCGGAGACGGCACCGGCGCCGGTGTCTCCGACACGAGACGAAAGCCCACTTCGCTGCTGCGTGCGGTCGGCACGAGACCCCTTCGGCCGGCACAGCGCAGCTCGTCCGGATCGTCGCACCAGGAGCCGCCGCGCACCACGACCTGGGCGTGGTCATAGGGGCTGGTGGTCCACTCGCGCACGCCGCCCGCCATATCCAGGCAGCCCCAGACGGAGCGGTCCAGGGGGTAGGTCCCCACCGGCGCTGGCTTGGGCGCCCCCGGGCGGGACTGGCGCATGTGGGCAAAGGTCGGGTCGAAGGCGGGTCCCCAGGGAAAGGCCCGGGCGTCCACCCCCCTGGCGGCCTTCTCCCACTCCTCCTCGGTGAGCAGTCGCAGGGGTCTACCGTCGCGGGCCGAGCGCCACGCCGCATAGGCGTGGGCGTCATCCAGGCTCACGGCGACCACGGGCCAGGCCGGGTCCCAGTCTTCGGGCAGGACCCAGGTGCCCCGGCGGCGCTCCCAGTAGGGTCTGTACTCATCGTGGAGGCCGGCCTCGCCAGGCACGTGGCCGGCGGCTTCGGCGTGGCCCAGGTCGTTGAGGAAGGCCAGGTAGGCATCGCTGCGCACGCAGGTCCGGCCCACGTACAGGTCTCTCAAGGTGGGCGAGCAGCTCTCGACCGGGTTGCGGGCCAGGGGATCGCCGCCGGCGTGGAAGGTGCGCAGCGGGCCGCGTCCGCCCGGACGCCATGCGGTCTGACGGGTCAGAGGGGCCGCGCCCATCCGGAAGGGACCTGCCGTGACCCGCACGAAGCCGTCGCCGGAGCTGCCCGGTGGGTGCAGAGCCACGGAGCCCTTGTGGTGCTCCCGGCGCCGAAGGGAGATGGGGTAGGTCACCGTCTCGCAGCCGACGGAGTCGATCTCCAGGACCCAGGATCCGGGCCCCAGCTCCCGGCGGGTCCAGGGCAGCGGTGCGGTGTCCACACGCTCCCGCACCAAGACCCGATCCCGCTCGACCAGGCGGTAGACCGTGGCCTGGGCCGGGCCGAATCCCACGGTCAGGCTGACGGTGGCCGGGGTCTGGAGTGCCCGGGCGTAGCGGCCGTCGTCAAAGGTGGCCAGGCGGGCCAGAGCCGTGGCGACCTCGGACGGCCCGCCTCCCCCTTCGATCTGCAGGAAACGGGTCCACCAGAGCTCGGCCAACAGCCCCCGCGCCTCCGGGGCGGTCGGGCTCAGGGTCCAAGCGTGGAAAGCGGACTCCACGGCCGTGACCCAGGTGGTCTCCTGCTCCACGAACAGCTGTGCGACCCGGTCCTCGGCCTCCCACAGCGAGCGCTTCTGAGGCACGGGGGCGTGCTCGGGCACCTTGGCCCGCTGGACCGCAGCGACCTTCTGCTCGGCCTCGATCCGTTCGTTCAGGTCCCGGTGATCCTCGAGCAGGTCGCGGCCTGCCGCGAGCAGGCGCTGGGCGGACTGCTCCCGGGCCTGCAGGTCGGCCTGGCCCGTCAGGTAGCGGTGGACCCGGTCCACGAAGGCCGGGGCTGTGGGCCTGGCGTCGGGGTTGGGCGCCAGTCCGGCTCGGATGACCTCTTCGAGGGCTGGGTGCAGGTCGGCCTGGGGCAGGACCAAGTCGCCCTCCTGCCAGCGGGCGACGAAGGCGCCCAGGTCCTCGTCCGGGTGGCGGGCCCTGAGCCGGGTCGACGTGACGAGCTCCCAGGACAACACCGCCATCGCGTACACATCTCCCGCCGGCGTGGGGGGATCGCCTCGCAGGCGCTCCGGCGCGGCATAGCCCGGGTGGCCCGAGAATTCGCCGTCCCCGCGACCGATGCCTCCCCAGTCCAGGATGTAGGGCTCGATCGCCGGGCCCAGCACCACGTTGCCGGGGTGGAGGTCACCGTGGACCACCCCCAGGGCGTGGGCGCGGACCACAGCGCCGGCGGCCTCCTGGGCGATGCGCATTCGGGCCTGGGGGGCCACCCCGGCTAGCAGGTGGCGCAGGTTGCCGTGGAGCACGTCCTCCAGATTCGTCCGGGGGGCGAGCTGGTAGACCACGCACAGGGTGCCGTCGCAGTCGACGACGCGGTGGACGGGCAGCACGGCCGGGTGCTGGATGCGGGTGGTGACCCGGGCTTCTTCGAGCAAGGTCTCTCGCGCGGTCTGGCCGCCCTCGGGTCGGGCCAGCTTGACGGCCACGTCGCGCTCCAGGAGGGGGTCCCAGGCCCGGAAGACCCAGCCGGTCCCCCCCTGACCGATGACCCCCTTCGGCACCAGGCCCAGACCGGGCGGGAACGGTGGCGACCCGGTCCCGCCGGCCTGGCCGGCCCCGGGCACCATGCGCTCCAGCAGGGCTTCGAAGTCGTTCACCCCACGTCCTCCCAGCGGCCCAGCAGCTTGTAGAGCCAGGGGCGGCTGACCCCCAGGCGCTGGGCAGCGCGGGTGCGATTTCCATCCGAGGCCCGCAGCGCCCGGCTGACCATGTCCCGCTGAAAGGCATCCGTCGCGGCGGCCAGGTCCCAGCCCTCGGGCGACCCGCCGTTCGCTGACAGGGCGCCTTGGAAGTGCTCCGGCCGCAGCCGGTCCGAGCCGTCGGCCAGGGCTCGTCCGACCGCACCCCGCAGGGCGTTCTCCAGCTCCCTGACGTTGCCGGGCCAGTCCTGGGCGAGCAACCAGCCCTCACAGGTCGGGTCCAGGCTCAGGGGCGCGACGCCGGGCATCTGGGCCAGGGAGCGGTCGAGCAGGTGCGCGGCCAGGGCGACCACGTCCTGACGGCGCTCTCTCAGCGGCGGCGTGCGGATGATGCAGGCGGCCAGCCGGTAGTAGAGATCCTCTCGAAAGTCGCCCCGGTCCCGGTCCAGGGGCCGGTGGGTCGCTGCGACCACTCGGCCGGCGAACTTCAGGGGCCGGTCCCCGCCGACCCGCTCATAGGTGCCTTCCTGGAGCAGGCGCAGGAGCTTCACCTGGAGCGGGGCGGGGAGCTCTCCCACTTCGTCCAAGAAGAGCGTGCCGCCGTGGGCACGGGACACCAGGCCCTCCCGGCGGCGGTCGGCCCCGGTGAAGGAGCCGCGCTCGTGCCCGAACAGCGTGGACTCGGCCAGGTCCGGCGGGATGGCGCCACAGTTCACGGCCGTGAACGGACCGCTAGCGTTCGAGGACAGGTCGTGCAGCGTGCGGGCCACCACCTCCTTGCCGGTGCCGGTCTCGCCCAGGATCAGAGCCGGCCAGGGCAGGGGGGCGAAAGCTCGCACGGTGCGGGCCAGCTCCTGCATCGGGGGCGTGTCGCCCACCAGGCCAGGCAGGGCCGCGACCGGTGCGGGCGGGGTGGCGGGGGCGTCCTCGAAGCGCGACACCAGGCGGGCCAGGGCTGCCAGGCGGGCTCGGGAGACCGGGTCGAAGCGGCCGGGCAGGTGGGGGTCCATGAGGTACAGAGCGCCCTGGGCGCCGATGGGCAGGCAGCCGACCGAGCGCAGTCCGTAGGCCTGGACCGACTGGGCCGCGGCGAAGCGGGCGTCGGCCAGGGCGTCGTCGCTCCAGGTGGGGCGGCCGGCGGCCACCACCTCGGCCAGGATCGTCTGGGACAGGGCCTCGGGGCCGGGGACCTTGCCGCCGTCGCCGGCCACCGCCGAGATGCTCACCGGGCCCTGGCCCAGGGTGCCGGTCCACGTGGCTGCCCAGGCTTCGGGCACGTCCGTGAGCTCCCGGGCCGCGGCGACGAGGACCTCCAGACGGGCTGCGGTGCTCGGCGCGGAGAGCAGCTCGGGCAGGCGTTCCTGGGCCCAGACCAGGGCCTCGGCGGCCTGGCTCAGGCGCCCGATGGACCGGTCCAGTTCCTCGGCCAGGGCGGGATCGTAAGCAGCGACGCGCTGGAGGGCGGGGGGCAGTGCGGTGGGCTCGGGCATCGGACATCCTGGCTTGTCATTGATCGTATACATGTCGGACCTCGATCGTGTCTCTCAGGAGAGACAATGCAAGAACCGGCCCGCCCGGTCCTTTTCATATTTTTGAGAATCAGAAGTATTCGTTGTTCTAAGGTGACGGGGCACCGAGAGGAATCCCCCCGCACCCGAGGCAGCCCATGCGCGTGAGCGTCCCCGTTCGAGTCTTCGTCATGCCCCTCCTGGCCCTGGTCGGCCTGGCCTGTGAGCGGAGTCCCGACTTCGTCGTCGAGGAGGGGGGCGGCGGCTCGCCGGACGCCAAGATCATCAACGGCTCGGCCCCCGACTCCGCAGAGCACGACGCTGTCGTGGCACTGCACACGCGGTTCGGTTCTCGGGTCCTGTCCAGCCCCTTCTGTTCCGGCACGCTCATCGCCGAAGACGTGGTGCTGACCGCCGGCCACTGCGTGGCGTCCGGCGGCGGCGTGGTGAGCGCATCGCGGGTCGCCGTCTACGTGGGCGACGACCCGTCGGTGGACCTGGCCGACCACACCTACACGGTGTCGAACATCGAGCAGCATCCCGACTACAACAACAGCACGCTGACCGGGGACCTGGCGCTGGTCTTCCTCGACAGCGCGGTCACCGAGGCGGCCCCGGTGGCTCACCTGCCCTCGTCCCAGGGCTTCACGTCGGCCGACGAGGGCTCGGACTTGAACTTCGCCGGCTTCGGCACCACCGAGACCGGCAGCTATGGCGTGAAGCTCCAGGTCGACGTGCCCCTGGACTCGGTGTGGTCCTCGCAGATCTACTACCGGCAGCCGACCTCGACCGGCGGGCCCTGCACGGGCGACAGCGGCGGTCCGGCCTTCATCACGCGGAGCGGCACGGTCTACGTGGGCGGCATCACGTCGTATGGGGACGCCAACTGCCGCTTCTACGGGGTGAGCACGCGGGTCGACTCCTACGACTCGTGGATCGGCGGCTATGTGACGACCACCGGTGGCGACACGGGTGGCGACACAGGCGGCGGCACCGGTGGCGACACGGGCGGCGGCACCGGTGGCGACACAGGCGCAGACACCGGCACGGCCGATCCCTGCGCCGGGTACGACACGACCTACACCGGCACACTCTCGGGGAGCGGGGACTACGACGTGCACCCGGACCCGGTGGGCTACTACCAGACCACGAGCCCGGGTCGGCACGATGCGACGCTCTCCGGTCCTTCGGGCACGGACTTCGACCTGTACCTGTACCGGTACGCGTCAGGGGTCTGGAACGTCTGGTCCTCGTCGACCGGCGCGGACTCCGAAGAGTCCGTCTCCCGCGGCGGGCCCCCTGGCTACTACGCCTGGGTCGTGGACAGCAGCAGCGGCAGCGGGGACTACACGGTCTGCACGACCACGCCGTGAGGTCTTGACGTAGGCTGGCGGCCGTGAGCGAGCGGCCGCCAGCGGAGGTGTCTGAGTTCGGCCCGGACAACCGGGTGCCGGAGATGGACGCGATCTATGGGGGCTTGTGGCGCCAGATCCTGGGGTTCGGGCTGCGGCGTCTGCTCCTGGGACGGCCCCGGGGCCGGTCGCGGTTGACGCGCTACCACTCGGTCTGGGGGAGCTGGGTCGGTCTGATCGGCGGGCCGGTGGCCGCCGGAGCACTGTGGGCGTGGATCGTGCCCTGGCCCGTCGTCGGCATGATCGGCCTGTCCCTGGGAGCCGGCCTGTCCTTTGCGGCCGTGCTGGTCGCGGCCGCCGTGGACGCCACCGTGCCGCCGCCGACCCGGCCCTTCTGCCAGTCGGACAAGCTGGGGGCGTTCTTCCCGTACTACGCCAGGAGCGGCCTGGTCGAAGTGGTGCCGGACCAGCTCTGGGTCGCCCAGGTCCCGCTGGTGTTCCACGGGGTGCAGATGGGGACACGGATGAGTCTGGTGCGGATCGGATCGGACGCGCTGCTCGTCTACTCACCCGTGCCGCTCGAGGAGGAGGACCTGGCGCGGGTGCGGGCGCTGGGTCAGGTCCGGTGGATCGTGGCCCCGAACGTCACCCACCACCTGTTCGTGGCGGAGTGGTTGCGGGCCTTTCCCGACGCCCAGGCCTGGGCAGCGCCGGGGCTGGCGGCCCGGCGACCGGACGTGCGGTGGTCCGGCACGCTGACCACCGACGGAGTGCTTCCCTGGGATCGGGCCCTCATGCGGCTCCAGGTGTTGGAGGGCCACCACTTCCACCAGGAGGTCGTGCTGTTCCACGAGCCCAGCCGCTCGCTGCTTGTCGCCGACGCCGTCACCAACGTCGGCCACGCGCCGGAGACCGGGCCGATGTCCCGGTTCCTGGTGGAGCTCTTCGGCATGGCGGGTCGACCGACGCCGCCGACGGACCTGAAGTGGACCTGGGGTGACCGAGAGGCCCTGGCCCGAGCGGCGAGCCAGGTGGCGGCCTGGCCCTTCGATCGCATCGTGCTGGCGCACGGGCGACTGATCGACGTCCAGGCCCGCAAGGTCTGGCGGGACGCCTATGCCTTCGTGCTCCAGGACCCTTAGGCTAGCCTCGGCCCCGGTAGCGGTGCCACCGGGCCTTGTGGGTGAGCTCGCCCGGCTCAAGGGCGTTGAAGCGCAGGTCGCCGAGCACCCGCCCGACCACGAGCGCCGGCCCCGACCAGGTGGGGGCCACGCGCTGGACCGTGCTCAGGCTCACCCGTGCCTCGTGGGCGATGGCGGGCAGGGTCAGGTCGGTGAACAGGCGCAGGCTACGGATCCACAGCGTGCGCGGGGAGCCCCGGAGCTGGAGACGCTCCCAGGGGCTCCGGGTGACGGCGCTGACGGCGGCGTAGACCTGGTCCGAGTCCGCCCGGTCTGTGCCACAGGGCAGGAGCGTGCCTTCCACGGCGACGCTGGGATCCGCGCTCACATAGTGGTGGTAGGCGTCGGGGTCCGGGACCCGCTGCCTGGCAGCCGGCATGGCCAGGCCCACCCGGTCCCGATGGGTCGACCAAGGCCACGACAGGGGGTCGCTGACCAGCCGAGCGCGACAGGGGTTCAGGTGGATGTAGCGCTCGCTGCGGCGCAGCTTGAGGCCATCCTTGACGGGCTCCGGCGCGCCGAGTCGCTCCCAGAGGGGCCCGCCGATGCGCAGGCGCCGGTTGCGCCAGCGGGCATAGCCGCGCAGGGCCAGCCCCAGCGCAGGGGAGACATCGCGGGCATGGAGCAGGTGCACGTGGTCGGGCATCAGGCAGAGGGCGAGGGGGTCCGGGACCTTGGCCAGGATGGCCCGCCACAGCACACGGGCTTCGGTGTGTGAGCGGATGGCGAGGCGTCCCGAGCGGGTGCGAACAGCGTAGTGATGTGGCATGACCCAGGGCACTGCACGACCCGGTCCACTCGCTGGATCGGCTGGACAGCGCCATTCGTCGAGAGAGCGCTGTCAGGCTTTCGCCACCGCCTGTCGGCCCTTCGACACTCAGAGGCCCCGAGTGAGGGCGCCGCGACACTCAGAGGCCCCGAGTGAGGGGGCTTCGGGCCTCTGGAGGAGCCGGCTGTCGATGAACCGGTCACTCAGGGCGCCTGAGTGTGGCCAGGTGTCTCCCCTGCCGGATGCCCCCCGCACTCAGCCCCTCTGAGTGCAGGCGACCCCTCATTCAGGGTCTCTGAGTGTCTTGCGGGGCGGTCCGACGCTCTACCAGCGCAGGGTCAGCCCCACGCAGCTCAGCCCAGCCCCCGTTCCCACCAGGAACACCAGGTCCCCGCGCACGATGCGGCCCTCGTCGGCCGCGGTCACGAGCGCCAGGGGGATCGCCGTGCCCACCGTGTTGCCCACCGACTCGACCATCGAGAAGATCTTGTCCTCGGTGAAGTCGGCGAACTTGTAGGCCATCACGCCGCGCTGGCTGGTCTGGTGGGGAATGCACAGGGTGTAGTCCTCGACCCCCAGCCCCAGGTCCCGGTAGTGGCTCCGGCAGAACTCCGGCATGATCTTGCGGGCCATGCGAAAGACCCGGGTGCCGTGCATCGCGAACAGGTTGTCCGCCGGCGTGACCCGGGGGTCGTTGGGGTGCAGGAAGGTGCCCCCGCCCTTGATCGTGGTCAGGTCGGCGCCGCTCGGGTAGCTCTCGAGCTTGAATCCCAGCAGCCCGTTCTCCTCGCCGTCGCCGGGCAGCTCGACCACGACGGCGGCCGCAGCGTCTCCCAGCAGCGACGCCGACTCGGGCTGCTCGAAGTTCCGGCCCACGGTGCCCCGATCCGCCGAGACGATCAGGATCCGCCGGTAGGTGCCCGCCTGCAGGAAGTGCGCAGCGGTGTGCAACGCCACCACGAACGAGATGCAGGTCGCATGGATCGTGAAGCTGGGGATGCCCTCCCACCCCAGGGCTCTCTGCACGTAGACCGAGCTGTCCGGGACGGTCTGCCGTGGCACCCCCGAGGCATTGAGGATGAGGTCCGGCTTGCCGCCGTCTCCCAGGGCCGCTCGGGCCGCGATGGCGGCCATCTCCTCCATCGGCAGCTCGGAGCGGTGCCGGGTCTTCACGCCGGTCCGGGACTCGATCCATTTGGCGCTCCGCCCGATGCGTGCGCCGACGTCGGCCGAGGTCTCGACCGCGGGCGGCAGGTAGGTGCCCGTGCCGACGATCTTGAGGGGCAGCATCCGGTGCATCTATCGAGCCCCCAGGGTGCCGTCCCGGGCCACCACTACCCCCGTCGCGGGGAAGTCCTCGGTGGAGAGGGTGCGGACCAGGTCGAGGGCCTGCCCTTCCGGATCGATCACCGGCTCGCCCCGGCCCTCCTGGCGGGTTGGCAGCAGCTGGCCGGCGACGAAGCGGCCTTCGCCGTCGAGCTCGACCTCGAGCACGACGCCGATGCCCAGGGGCCCCGAGAGGTTGAAGCGGCCATAGGTCGCGAAATTACCCAGGCTGTAGGCGATCAGGCGATCCTCGTAGAGCTCCATGCCGCGCAGCACGTGGGGCCCGTGGCCCAGCACCAGGTCGGCGCCGGCGTCGACCACCGCGTGGGTGAACTTGCGCAGGTGGCCTCGGTTCTCGCCGTAGAAGGTCTCCTTGCCGTGGGGCACGTGCAGTGCCTTGGCGCCCTCGGCGCCGCCGTGGAAGCTCACCACGACCACGTGGGCGCGGCTGGCGGCCTCTTCCACGAGGGCCACCGCCGCCGGAAGGTTGTTCAAGTGGTTGCTGGACGGCGCCGTGTGGAACGCCACCAGCGCAACGGTCAGCCCGTTGGACCGGGTGTAGCCGATGGAACCCGGCACCCCGGACCAGGTGATGCCCAGGGTGTCCAGCGTGGCCGTGGTCTCGGTCATGCAGGCCGGACCGAAGTCGTTGGCGTGGTTGTTGGCCACGCTCGCCAGGTCAACCCCGACGGCCTGGAGGTAGCGCCCGTACCGGGTGGGGGACCGAAAGGCGTAGCAGTTCCCCCCGCTGCCGCACTTGGTGGTCCGCCCGCTGTCGCACAGGGGACCCTCCAGGTTCACAAAGGTCAGGTCGGCGTCGCTCAGCCAGGGCCCGACGTCGTCGAGCAGGTGGGCGCCGTCGTCCGGGGGCAGGTGGCCCTTGGGGAAGTCCGTGCCCAGCATCACGTCGCCGACGGCCCGCAGCCGCAGAGCGGCGCCGGCACTCGGTGGGCTCACCCGGGCCGGGACCTGGGCCCGGCTGGCCTGGACCCGCTGCTGAAGGGCTGCGTTCTCGCGGGCTTCAGCCAGGTAGCGCTTGGCGTCCGGGTGGTTCGGATCCCGCCGCAGGACCTCTTCCCACGTGGTCACCACGGCGTCCCAGTCGCCCTGGAGCCAGTGGGCCCAGCCCAGCTCCCAGCGGCAGTCGATCCGGGCCGGGGCTGCGGTCACACAGGTCGCCAGAGCGGACTCTGCGGCGACACCGTCCTTGGCCTTCAGGGCGGCCACACCTCGCTCGTAGTCCTGCTGGGGACCGGCGAGAGCAGTGGCGGCGAACAGGCTCAGGATCATGGCGGCGCACCTTTAGACCCACGGGACCCCACCCGCCAGCAAGCATTCCGTCAGCGGGCGCTCAGTCGCAGGGCGCTTCGGCCGCGCTGGCCAGGACGAGGACGTCGTGCCGGTCTTGGGCCGGGTCGTCGCTGGAGAGGGTCAGGGTCCTCTCTCTCTCGTCGCTGTCGTCGGGCTCGTCTCGGGGCTCCGACACCATCGGATCCTCGTTGCCGACCAGGCATCCGAACCCCCACAGACCAAGCCACAGCACATCGTCCTCCGCGGCCCCCAGGCTACCCCCCAACGGGTTAGGAATCCGGGCAGATCCGCCGGAGTCCGGATGTCCACAGAAGAATTCGCCAGGCACGTCGTCCCGATCAACATCGAGGACGAGATGCGCACGTCGTACATGGACTACTCCATGTCCGTGATCATCGGGCGTGCCCTGCCCGACGTGCGCGACGGCCTGAAGCCCGTGCACCGTCGCATCCTCTACGCGATGCAGCGCGAGGGCCTGCTCCACAACCGCAAGTACAGCAAGTGCGCGGGCGTGGTCGGCGAGGTCCTCAAGAAGTACCACCCCCACGGGGACTCGGCGGTCTACGACGCCCTGGTCCGCATGGCCCAGCCGTGGAACCTCCGGTACCTGCTGGTCGACGGCCAGGGCAACTTCGGCTCCGTCGACGGCGATCCCGCGGCCGCCTACCGGTACACCGAGTGCAAGATGAAGAAGCTCGCCGAAGAGCTTCTCGCCGACATCGACAAGGAGACCGTCGACTACACGCCGAACTTCGACGGCACCGAGTTCGAGCCCGACGTCCTGCCCGCGCGCTTCCCCAACCTGCTGGCCAACGGCGCCGACGGCATCGCGGTCGGCATGGCCACCAAGATCCCGCCCCACAACCTGGGCGAGCTGATCGACGCGTGCATGCACATCATCGAAGACCCCGACGTCGACTCCGAGACCCTGATGGAGCAGCACATCCCGGGGCCGGACTTCCCGACGGGGGGCTTCATCTACGGCCGCCAGGGCATCCGCGACGCCTACACCACCGGCCGGGGCCGCATCATCATGCGGGCCCGCACTCACTTCGAGGACATCGGCAACGACAAGGAAGCGATCATCGTCGACGAGCTCCCGTTCCAGGTGAACAAGGCCCGGCTCATCCAGCAGATCGCCAACCTGGTCAAGGACAAGCGCATCGAGGGCATCACGGCCCTGCGCGACGAGTCCGACCGCACAGGCATGCGGGTCGTGGTCGAGCTCCGGCGGGACATGATCGCCGCCATCGTGCTGAACAAGCTCTTCAAGCACACCGACCTGCAGAGCACCTTTGGCGCCATCCTGCTCAGCATCGTGCACGGCCAGCCGCGCATCCTGCCGATCAAGGACATGCTCCAGCACTACATCAGCCACCGGCGCGAAGTCATCGCCCGGCGCTGCCGCTACGAGCTCCGCAAGGCACAGGAGCGGGCCCACATCCTCGAGGGCTACATCATCGCCCTCGATCACATCGACGAGGTCATCCGCGTCATCCGGGCCAGCCCCGACGGCGCGTCGGCGCGGTTGGCGCTGATGGGTCGCTTCGAACTCTCCCAGGTCCAGGCCCAGGCCATCCTGGACATGCGGCTCCAGCGCCTGACCGGCCTGGAGCGGGACAAGATCGAACAGGAATACGCCGAGCTGCTGGCCACCATCGAGCGGCTCGAGGCCATCCTGGCGTCGGAGACCCTGCTCATGCAGGTGGTCCGTGACGAGCTCCAAGAAGTCCGCGACGCCTATGCCGACGAGCGCCGCACCGAGATCGTCGACTCCCGGGCCGAGCTGGACATCAAGGACCTCATCGCCCAGGAAGACCAGGCCGTCACCCTGACCGTCAACGGCTACATCAAGCGCACCCGCCTGCTCAACTACCAAGAGCAGCGCCGCGGTGGCCTGGGCCGCAAGGGCATCCGCACCCGGTCCGAGGACGCTGTCCGCGACATCTTCATCGCGAACACCCACTCCAAGCTGCTCATCTTCACGACCCATGGGCACGGCTACGCCCTCGAGGTCTACGAGATCCCCGAGTCCAGCCGCGACGCCAAGGGCAAGCCCATCGTCAACCTGGTCCAGCTCGAGCCCGGCGACGAGATCGCCGGCGTGGTCTGCATCGACGACTACGACGACCCGACCGACCTGCTCTTCTGCTCCAAGAAGGGCCTGGTCAAGCGCACCGAGCTGTACGACTTCCGGAACATGCGGCGGACCGGCCTGCGCAGCTACGACTGCGCCGAGGGCGACGAGCTCTACCAGGTCATCAAGGCCGGCCGGGAAGAAGAGGTCCTCATCGCCACCCGCAACGGGCTGTCCATCCGCTTCCGGGGCGAGGACGTCCGGCCCATGGGCCGGGTCGCCCGCGGGGTCAAGGGCATCGAGCTCCAGGACAGCGACGAGATCGTCGACCTCGAGGTGCTCCACGACGACCCGGAGCTCCTGTTGCTGTCGATCACCGCCAACGGCTTCGGCAAGCGCACCGACATCGCCGAGTACCGCCTCCAGGGCCGCGGTGGCAAGGGCATCATCAACATCCAGACCAGCGAGCGCAACGGTGCCGTGGCCGGCTCGCTGCTGGTCCACGAAGACGACAAGATCATGCTCATCACCGACACCGGGCGGGTCATCTACACCCGGGTCCACGAGATCCGTCAGATCGGCCGCAACACCCAGGGTGTGCGCATCATGAAGACCGACGACAACGAGCACATCGTGGGCATCGCCCGGGTGGTCGAGGACGACGAGGGCGACGTGCTGGACGTGCTGGACGGCGACGACGCCTACGAGTCCGCCGAGTCCGTGACCGGTGACGCCGACGGGGCGGCCGAAGAGTAGCGATGGGTCTCCGGTCCCGGATCAAGCTCCCCGGCGGCTACACCTTGGAGGGCTCCCCCCACGACTGGGCCCGCTGGGCCTTCTGGGTGCCGCTTCGCGAAGCGCTCGACCCCCGCAAACCCGAGCAGCTGCGCCGTGCCTATCCCCTCTGGCGGGCCCAGTACGCGGCCGCGGGTTCCCAGAAGGAGGCCATGCGGGCCGAGCTCCGCGCCATCTTCGGCGACGACGACGAGCAGCGGGTCCGCGACGCCTACCGCATCGCCTTTCGGGTCCACCTCGAGGAAGTCCTGCTGGGCAAGCTCACCCCGGACACGTGGCCCAACTTCATGCGCTTCGAGGGCCGGGAGAACCTGGACGCGGCCCTGGACCGGGGCAAGGGCGCGATCATCGCCGTGCCCCACGCCGGCAACTTCATGATGATGATCGCGAGCGTGTCCCTCGCTGGGTACCCCTACACCCAGTACGCCGCCCGGGGCATGGCCCCACCCGACGTGGCGGCCGAGCACGCCCAGGTCTTCGGCGTGAACAAGTGGCGCGAGGTCGCCCGCGCAGCCCGGGAGTCCAACGAGGACAAGCTCCCGGCGAACTTCATCACGCTGGAGACCAACGCCCGGGAGCTCTACCGCCGCCTCGACGCCAACGAGGTCGTCGGCATCTCTCCAGACGGGAGGATCGGCAACAAGTTCGTGCCCGTGCACTACCTGGGCCGCCAGGCGCTGCTGAACCCGGGCGTCGCTCGCCTGGCCCGGGCCACCGGCGCAGCGATCGTGCCCACGTTCTGCTCGGCGCCGGAGCACGACGTCAACATCTGCACCTTCGCCGACCCGATCTACCCGGTCGACGACGCCGGCAAGAAGCGCGGCTGGCGGGAGCTGCTCGAGGCCTACTTCGTGGGTGCCGTCGAGCCCTGGGTCCGCGAACACCCCGGCGAGTACGGCATCTGGCTGGCCCACTGCCGAGAGCGGGCCGCGGTCGACGACCACCCGCTGTTCACGGACTACGCGCCGGACGATCGGTACAAGAAGCACCTGTAGTCGCTGGCGACCGTCAGCTCAGCTCAGTCCAGGCACCGCCGGGACGCCACATAGAACTTGGCGTCGTACTCCGAGGACGCGGCGAAGGGCGTCCAGCCGCTCACGGTGATCGTCTGGTCGTCCGGGACCTCGTCGCGGCGGACTTCCCAGGTGCCGCAGTCGGCCTCCTGGGCCAGGGCGGTGTCCACCAGGGTGTCGTCGGGCAGGAGCTGTCCGCAGCCGAAGCCGGCGACGAACAGGGCGATCAGGGGCCAGGACTTCTTCATGGGACGCTCCGAGGTGTGCTGAGCTTAGGGAAACCCCCCGTCCCTGTCTTCTTGAAGAATCCCCCTCGCGGATCGTCCCTCCAACGCACCCTCAGGAGTCCCATGCGCGCACGTGCCTTCGCCGTCCTCCTCGTCGCCTCCACCCCCTTCCTCTTCGCTGGCAAGAAGAAGAACCTCGCCGCCATCGACGCGCTGCTCGCCCAGCACGCCGCCGCCGACCACAGCCTGCCCGACCCGGGCGCAGCCATCGATCCGATGCCCTGGAAGCCCGGTCAGTGGGCGCTCTACAAGCGCACCGACAAGAAGGGCCGGGTCACGCTGGAGAAGCTCTCCGTGGTCGAGATGGCCCCCTGTGGCTTCCAGGTCGAGTCGCTCCAGTGGTCGTCCCAGGGCCTGAGCGGCACCCGGATCTGCTACGCCGAGATGCCCATCGCGTGGACCAAGACCGAGGCCATCAACCAGGCCACGGACCTGGTGCGGGTCTTCACCACGTGGACCGAAGGCAACGCCCCGATGACCATCGACCTGGGCACCCCCGAAGGCGCCATGATGCGCGGAATGATGCGGGTCATCGGCCACGGCATGATGAGCACCCTGCGGCTCGATCTGACCGCAGGCGGGGAGACCGTGACCGTGCCCGCGGGCACGTTTGCGGGCACCATCCACGTCGACGGCCGCATGACCCTGGGCCCGATCAAGCTGGACGTCGAGGGCCGGGCCCACCCGGGCGTGCCCATCAACGGCAACGTGCGCACCACCGCCAGCGACGGCTCGACCAACGAGCTGATCGACTTCGGCCTGACCGGGGCCACCAGCCGGATTCCCTGATACCTTACGTATAATCTGTTGAGGAAGTATACGTATGGCATCGGTGAAGCTGACGCTCAGCGTCGACCGCAGCGTGGTGATCGCGGCCAAGCGCTACGCAGCCGAGCACGGCACCAGCGTGTCCCGGCTGGTCGAGGACTACCTGTCCGCGGTCGTGCAGGCGTCGCGCTCCGGGCGGGCCACTCCGGTGCTCAGTCGACTCCGTGGATCATTGGGGGGTGCTGAACGCGACGCCTGGCGGGAGCACCTGGAGCGGAAATACCGGTGAGTCAGGTGCTGGTCGACCTGAACGTGGTGCTGGACGTGCTGTTGGATCGCCAACCCCACGCCGACGCAGCAGCAGCACTCTGGACAGCCATCGAGGGGGGGCAATTGGTGGGCTTGCTCTCGGCCCACTGCGTCACCACGCTTCACTACCTCGCAGCCCGAGGCCGCTCCCGGGCCTTTGCCGACCGATGTGTGGCTGATGTGCTCTCGGTGTTCGGCGTGGCCCCCGTGGATCACGGGGTCCTCACCGAAGCTCTGGCGCTCGGATGGTCCGACTTCGAGGACGCGGTCTGCGCTGCGGCCGCTGCAGGCTCTGACTGCGACCTGATCGCGACCCGGGACCTGGCTGGCTTCCGCCGGTCGCCCGTGCCGGCCCTCGACCCCGGCGCAGCGCTCGAGGCCCTGTCGCGCCTGCCGTGAGCGGTTAGCTGCGCGGCCCGCCAGGAGGACTCGATGCCCGTGCAGGCCATGTTGGTCGTCGCCAAGGACGCCCACCCCAACACCGACCAGCTCTTCGTCTACACCTTCGAGAGCCCGGCACTGGGGCAGCGCACGATCGTCGCCAACCTGGAGAACACCTACGAGGTCGGCGACGTGGCCGGGATCGCCCTCGAAGGGACCTGGCTGCCCGGCCTGCAGATCAAGCCCCGCAAGGTCTTTGGGCTGCACTCTGAGGGCATGGCTCTGGGGGTGGTGGACGCCGCCCTGGACGCCGACCTGTCGGAGCGCTTCGAGGCCGACCAGGAGCCGCGGACCTTCCGGGTCACCCTCGAGGTCGACGTCGAGGCCCGGTACGCCCAGGACGCCGAGCGCGCGGCGCTCAAGGCCGCTCGGAGCACCGGCAAGGCGGTGAGGGTCGTGGCACTCTGACGCCGTGACCCTGTCCCCTGAGTGGCTGTCCAGCCTGCCGGACCAGACCCTGGACGGTGCCCTGGCCCGCATCGCGGCCCGACAGCCCACGCGAGAGGCCCTGGTCGACGGCGACCGGCGGTGGACCTATGCCGAGCTCGACCGGCTGGTGGCCCGGGTGGCCGGCGCGCTTCAGGCCGACGGGCTCGCACCGGGCGAGCGCATCGGGTCGCCGCTGCACCGGACTTGGGAGCTCCCGGTGCTGTTCCTGGCCGTGGTCCGTGCCGGCGGCATCTTCGTGCCAGTGGTGCCCGATCCGAGCGCCGAGGTGCGCGAGGCCCTCGGCCGCATGGGCGTGCGGCGGTTGGTTCGGCCGGGGGAACTGCCCCTGGATGGGCCGCCCCTGTCGCCGTCACAGGACCCCGGGGCCATCTGCTACTGGAACCTGACCAGCGGCTCGACCGGTCTGCCCAAGGCAGCCCCGACCACCCACGCCCAGGTCCACTGGAACACCCGCGCCTGCCTGGAGAGCTTTCGGTGGCGCCCGGACGAGCGCTACCTGTGCCTCTTCGCGCCTTTTGCCCACCCTCACGAGCACTGGGCGCGGCCTCTCACCACGGGCGGGACCTGTGTGATGGGGCCAGCGAGCCGGCCCAAGGCGGTCCTGGCACTGCTCCGTCGACACCGGGTCTCCTGGTTGTTCGCCGTGCCGAGCACCGTGCGCCAGCTGGCCCGAGAGGCGGATCAGCCCCTACCGGACCTGCGGGTGGTCGAGACCGGCGGCGCCCTGGTGGAGCCCGCGCTGGTCCACCTTGCCGAAGAGCGGCTCGGCGCTCAGGTGATGCCGATCTGGGGCTGCACCGAGGCCACGGGGGTGGTGCTCCACGTGCCGCCCTGGGACCCGGACCGGGACCTGGAGAGCCTGGGGCGCCCTCTGGCCCACTACGACGTCCGGGTCCTGGCGCCCGACGCCGTCAGCGCCGTGGGCGAGCTGGTCCTGGCCGGGCCGGCTGTCGTGTCTGGCTACGAGAGCGATGCCGATCCCGACCGCTTTGTCGACGGTCGCTACTGGACCGGGGACCTGGTGCGGGCTGCGCCGCGAGGGCACTTCCACTTCGCCGGTCGCCGCCAGGACGTGATCAAGGTGGCGGGTCTGAAGGTCTACCTGGGCGAGGTCGAGCGGCTGATGCGGCGGCACCCGGGCATCGCCGACGTGGCCGTGGTGCCCGCCCGGGACGAGGTGCGCAGCGAGGTGCCGCGAGCCGTCGTGGTCGCCGGCGACCCGGCGCTGACGCCGGAGCGGGTGGCTCGGTGGTGTCGAGAGCACCTGCGCCCCGAGCAGCGGCCCCGGCGCATCGAGCTGCGGTCCGAGCTGCCGAGGGGGCCGACGGGAAAGTTGGATCGAAGGCGGCTCTGATCGGCCGTATGATCCGGCCGATGAGCCGGCTACGCGGCGTAGACGCCCACGCGCTCTGCCTGGTTGGCGTACCAGCGCACGACGGCGGTGCCGTTGCCGACGAAGCGGGTGCCCACGATGCGCATGAGGGGCTGGCCCGGGGCACGGCGGGCATTGCGGAGCTCGAGCTCGACGGGAATGGGATCGCGGCCCGGTACGTGCAGGAGGCACGTGGCCCCGTCGCCCAATTGCTCGGCGACGGCTGCTGGCGCGCGCACGGAGACCCCCCGGGCGGACAGGTCCACCACCTCGAAGGACCCGTGGACCGGGTGCTCCAGGGAGAGGGCGCCGGGGTCCACGTCCAGGCGCATGTCTTCGCGGTGCTCCGTGATCTGGATGATGGTGGGCATCTCGAGCAGCCAGCGGCCTCGGCCATCCGTGCCGCGGGTCTGGGTGTAGAAGCTGAGGCTGCCCACGTCGCCCTGCAGGTCGACCCGCACCGCTGTGCCGATGGGCAGCGCACTCAGGAGACCCCAGGGATTCATGAAGGGCAGGCGGCCGGTCGCGTCCGGGGGCGCCAAGAGTCCGGGTGCTCGCCAGCCGGCCGGGCCCGTCAGGGTCGCGGACCACTTGGACGCCGCGGCGCACTCCAGGGCGGCGTGGATGGCGATCGGGCTCAGCTCGGTGGTGTGCACGGTGACGTTCATGGCGTCAGGAACGGATCGCTGTCCCTGGGGGATGAGCCCCGCGATAGACGGGCTGGTCATGTCCTGGCTGAATCCCCGCAAGCTTCGACGCCTGGACCGAGGAATGATGCGCCTCCGCGAGCGGGCGTGGGGCCGCCTCCGTGCCACGCGGCGCCGGGCCCTGGCGCTCGAGAGTCCCCAGGGACACCCGCTCGCGTGCCGACTGCACCTGCCGCCGGGCAACGGCCCCTGGCCGGGTGTGCTGGTGGTGCCCGGCGGGCTGGACGGCGCTGCGTCGGTCGAGAGCCCCAGCTGCGTCCTGCCCGCCCAGCGGCTCGCCCGAGCCGGGCTGGTCGCGGCGGTCTTCTCGCCTTCGGGTCGGGAGGGCCAGGGGGGACCCGCGGACTGCAACGGCCCCTTGCACCAGGCCGAGTGCGCCCAGGCCCTCGCGGCTCTGCTCGCCTGTCCCGAGGTGGCCGACCGTCCGGTGGGTGTGCTGAGCCTGTCCTTTGGGCTGGTGATGGCCCTGGGGGCCCTGCGGGATCGGCCCGAGCTCTCCCGCCGGGTCGGGCTGCTGGTCGACTGGGAGGGCCCCGGCAGCCGCCGCTGGTTCGCCGCCACGCCCATCGGTTCCCCGGCCGACGACGACGCCTTCTGGGAGCCCCGAGAGGGCGTGCGGCTGGTCCACGGCCTGAGGGTCCCCTACCGCCGCTTCCAGAGTGCTTGGGACCACGTTCACGGTCCCGACACCGGCATCGGCTGGGAGATGGCCGAGGCCGCGGTGGCGGGGGGCTGTCCGTCGGTGCACCTCAACGAGCACGGGCTTCCTCTGCCAGACCCTGCCGCGGTGCGCTGGGGCCCGGCGCTGCGCTCCCAACAGGGTGCGGTCCTGCTCCAGTGGCTGATCGACGGCCTGGTGGAGGTGACCCGGAGCCCGTCGGGTTAGGATCGGACCGTGGCGCTGCCGACCCAACGTTGGCGCCGGGTCTTCGCACGGCAGTGGGTCCGTGAGCTGGCACCGGCGCTCCTCCCCGTCCTAGGACTGCCGCTGCTTGTCCTGCTCTTCGCGGCCACGCCCGCATCTCCCTGGGCGCTGCACCGGGCCGACGCCACCCTGGGCCAGGGCGACGTGACCGGTGCGGTGGACGCCTACCAGGCCGTGGCCCGCTGGTCCGTGTGGCCTGGCCAGGCCCGCGAGGCGACCTGGCGGGCGGCCAGCCTGGCGTCGAGCAGCGCGGGTGAGCCCCTCCAGGCCCGGCGCCTGTACAGGTCCTTCCTCAAGGCCTGGCCAGACGATCCACGCATCGCCCAGGTCCGGCTGTCCCTGGCGCAGCTGGAGCGGCTGGACTTCGGCCGCCCGGACCGCGCGGCGCGGCAATACGCCTGGGCCGTGCGCGAGGCGCCGGACCACCCCCAGGCCGCGAACTGGCTCCAGCGCTCCGGCGAGTCCTGGCTCCAGGCCGGCAAGCCCGCCCAGGCGCGGTCGACCTGGCGCCGGCTGATCGCCGACTACCCGGAGCAAGCGGCCGTGGCGAACCTGTCGCTGGCGCGGCTGTCGCTGTCCGACGGCGACGTGGAGCGGGCCTACGAGTACTTCCAGTCTGCGGCCGTCCAGCGGGCCCGGGGCCCCGAAGCCACGCTGGCCAGGCTCGGCATGTCCCTGTGCCTGGAGCAGCTGGGGGACCTCGAAGCCGCCCTGGCCGAGCTGGACGAGGTCTCCGAAGAGCTGCCCTACGATGTGTGGCAGCAGCGCCGGGCTCGCCTGGTGGAGCGCCGCCGCAAGTCCTCCGGCGAAGGCCCGTGAGCCTCTTGGCGCTCCTGCTGGCGTGCACCGACGACGGCAGCAGCACGGCGGACTCGGCCACGCCCTCGGACACCACGACCCCCCCTGTCGACACGCGACCCGACGTCGACCCCGCGACCTTGCCCGCCGGCACGGCGCCCTGTCGGGAGCCCGTGCTGATGTTCGTCGACTGGGTGGTCGACGGCGACACGGCCTACATGACTGCGGACGGCGCCTCGTCCCAGGAAAAGGTCCGGTTCATCGGCATCGACACGCCGGAGCTCGGCTACCGGGGTTCCGCGGACGACTGCTATGGGCCCGAAGCCCTGGCCGAGACCCAGCGCTTGATCCAGGACCGGTGGGTCTACCTGACCTTCGACGCGGAGTGCGAGGACTACTACGACCGCACCCTGGCCTACCTGCACCTGGGCGGCGGCGACGACGACTTCGTCAACCGCTCTCTCGTCCGAGCAGGCTTTGCGTGGGCGTACGCGGTGCAGCCGAATGTGGCGTTCGAGACGGAGTTCCAGCAGGACGAGCTCGCCGCTGTCCAGGCCGGGCTCGGTCTCTGGAGCGCTTGCGAGCCCTGACCCGGCGCCGCTTCACTGCCGGGCCTGGGGTGACCAGGAACAGCACGCTCCCAGACACCAACAGGATGAAGCCCAGGGTCGGGTCGCCCCACGTCTCGACCAGCTGCTGCACGTCCTGGAGGCGCTGCTCGCTGCGTCGCGCGTGGCTGTTGTAGCGCTCGGCGTACTCGGTCTGTCGGTAGCGCGCCGCCCGCTCGACCAGGGTGTCGAGCTTGGACTGTGCGGCCCGCTCGGCCGTGTGCACCCCAGCCCAGGCGACCACCAGTCCCAGCCCGAGCAGGACCACCCACTTGCTGAGCTCGTGCAGGCGGCGCTGGGTCTTGCGGGCGGAAGACATCACCTTCGAGTTCGGATCTCAGAGGTGGGGATTGAGGGGAATTCCCCTAGAAGGGCGGCGTGGACTGCCCGCTGCGATCCCGTCCCCAGCACTGGATCTCGCCCAGGGTGTCCAGAGCACAGGTGTGGGCCCCGCCGGCGGTCAGGCTCTCGAAGATCGACAGCGGCGGGTTGGCCTGGCCGTAGCGGTTGCTGCCCCAGCAGGACACCAGCTGGGTCTCGTCCAGAGCGCACGCGTGCTCGTTTCCAGCCGTCAAGGCGGTCCAGGTGCCCTCCGGCGCCGCGTCCACCGCTCCAAAGCAGGCGATGCGGCCGTCTGTCTCGAGGGCACAGCCATAGGTCTCGCCCAGGTCGGCCTTGCGGTAGTCCCCGATCAGCTGGGCGTCGGTGTCAAAGGTTTCGCCGACGCAGTAGACCTCGCCGCCCGTCTCGACGTAGCAGCTGTCGGCGAACCCGGCTGTGACGTCCTGGACCGGGTCGTCGATCACCTCGAGCCGGGCGTCCGAGGGTTCCCCCCAGCACGTGGCCGAGCCGTCCGACGCCCGTGCGCAGGTGTGGTATGTGCCGGCGCTCACGGCGACGAAGGACCCCTCGGGGGGCGTCGACTGACCGGAGTCGTCGTCGCCCCAACAGGTGATCGCACCGTCCAGGTCGATGGCGCAGGTGTGGTAGTGCCCCGCGCTGACCTGGGTCCACCCGTCCGTCTCCGGTGCCTGGCTCTGGCCGGACAGGTCCCAGCCCCAGCAGGCCAGGCGGCCGCTCTCCCTCACGGCGCAGGTGTGCTCGAAGCCCGCCGAGATCTGAACGGCCGGGTCCGCACCCCCCGTGTCGCCGCTGTCGGCACCGGTCGGGTCCTGGGGTGTGCAGGCCAGCGCCAGCGCCAGGGACAACATCGGACCTCCAGCTGGGGGGGAAGGATAGGATGCGCGGGATGTTGTGGACCCTGCTGTTGTTCGTCGTCGCCTGGGCCGAGCTGCCTGGACCCGTGGTCGAGGTGACGATCCACCGGAACGGCCTGGCGACTTCCCAGACCGGGCGTCTGGCGGGCCAGGACTTCGCCATGCTCCGCCACAAGGAAGCCTGCCAGTTCGCCGTCGAACGGTATGGACCGGACCTGACGGAGCGCTGGACCTCGAACCTGGTCTACGAGGCCCGCATGGCCATGGGCAACATGGCCTATGCCGGCCGCAACCCCGGCTGCCTCCTCAAGCCCTACACCCCCGTGTGGGGGCCCCTGATCGCGCTGAGCACCGCCGGGTCCGAGATCCGCGTCTTCGCGGTCCAGGACAAGGGTGTGGTGGTCGATCGCCTCAAGCCCAAGGACGGCAGCGCCACCCGCCAGGACCTGCTGGTCGCCGGGGGCAACCACCACCTCCGCCTGCACAAGGGCACCGGGCGCATGGTCGTGGTCACCCACCACGCCGGCGACGCAGCCACCGAGGCCCGGTTCTTCGGCCCGGACCTGCGCCAGCTCGGCCAGGCCGCGTGGCAGGAGTCGAACAAGGAGTACTGGCGCCAGTACAGCGTCGACGCCAAGGGCCACCTGTACGTGCTGGAGCACCTTGAGAACGGCACCTGGCACGTGCACCAGGTCAAGGCCGACGGCACCCGCAAGACCCTGAGCTGGTACGAGGTCCACCCCCACGAGGGCGTGCCCGCGTGGGGCCACGACGACAAGGGCCAGGTCTGGGTGGCCGTGCGCTCCGGCGAGAAGTCCGGCGCCAAGGACGAGCTGGTCGTGACGGCCCTGGACTTCACCAACCAGCGCTTCCGCTGGCAGAGCGTGGGTGGCATGTCCTGGCTGCTGCCCGACGTGGACGACAAGTCCCTGCGGCGGACCGACCAGTACTTCGTGCTGCCCCAGACCAACGGCGACGTGATCGTCGTGTCCCAGTTCTTCGCGCCCTGGGGCATCACCATGTTCGGGGCCGTGCCCTACCAGGGCCTCTGGCGCGAGCCCGTCGACGACAAGGGCGGCTGGCTGCTGGGCAACCTGCGGGTCGTCTGCCTGGACAAGAAGGGCCAGGCCAAGTGGGTGACCGACGTGCCCATCCACCAGAAGAGCGCGGACCACATCATGCAAATGGGCGGCGGGGTCAACCTGCACCAGACGGGCACCACGCTGCGCCTGGCCTGGCGGGAGTTCTCCGACGCGAACTCGATCCGGGTCAAGGACCTCTCGCTGACCACCGGCGCGGTGACGTCTGTCGCCGAGTTCCCCTTCTCCTTTGGGAACTGGGGTCGGGACCTGACACTGCAGCAGCCGGGCCAGATGGTCATCATGACCATGGAAGGCCTGGAGATGCGCACGGGCAAGCTCCACGCGGTGCCCCTGGAGTAGCTGGGGCCTGTCGGCCCGTCGCCACCGGCTGTCCAACCTTGGACAGGGTGACAGGCCTGGCTCCCCGCAGTCAGCCACTCCGGGACCTGGCACGGACCGTGAAGAGCGCTGGACCATCCCGGAGGTCCGCGATGTTCTGGCTGCTCACCTTGACCCGCACCGGGCGCCGCCCGCTCTTCGCCGACGACCTGGACCCGATCCTGTTCCTGGATCGCTTCCAGCAGCTGGGCGACCGCTGGCACGTCGCGCTGCGTGCCTTCGTGGTACGAGGGCAGGAAGCGCGGCTCCTGGTCGCCGGGCCGGAGCGCGCCGTGGCCCAGGTCTGCCGGCTGCAGCAGTCCGGGTGGGGGGTCTGGCGTCACCACCGCGGGGACTTCGTGAGCTGGTCGCCCGCGGTGCGGGAGTGGATCGCCGACGAGCGCCACGCGCGCCAGACCGCCGATCACCTGCACCAGAACGCGGGCCTGGCCTGGCCCTGGTCCTCACTGCGCGAGGCCCTGGTCCTGCGGCACCCGGGCTGGGTCGACGGCGCCTGGCTGCGGTGCGGGCGGAGCGCGACGTCGGTGCTCCAGGCCGCCCGGCTGCCGGGCCCCGCTCCGGCGTCGGTGCCGGTGTCCTGGCGGGCCCGAGAGGCCCTCCCCTGGGCCGTGGTGGAGGGGACCCTGCGGCACGTGACCGGCCGGGACTCGACCCGTCGCAGGCAGCGGGTCCTGCGCACCCAGCTGGCGTGGTCCGCGGGCTGGAGCCCGGCTGGCATCGCCGATCGCCTGGACGTGCAGCCCCGCTCGGTGGCGCGTTCCCTGCGGACGCGGGGGGAGTTCGGCTGGGACCTGGGGCGGGTGGTGCTGCAGGATCGCCGGCTGCGCCCGAGCTGGCTGCCACCCGCGGACCAGTGGGCTACAGCGCCGGGCCCGGAGGTTCCATGTCCCGCAACTCAGCCCTCCTCGCGCGTGCTCGTCGGGTGATCCCCGGCGGGGTCAACTCCCCGGTTCGCGCCTTTGCCGCCGTCGAGGGTGACCCGCCCTTCATCGTGTCCGGACAGGGTCCACACCTCACCGACGCCGAAGGGCAGACGACCCTGGACCTGGTCGGGTCGTGGGGTCCGCTGATTCTGGGTCACCGTCACCCGCGCATCGAAGAGGCCGTCATCGACGCGGTGCGGCGCGGCACCACCTTCGGCGCACCGACCGAAGCCGAGATCGCCTTTGCCGAGGACATCGTCGCCGCAGTGCCATCCATCGAGCAGGTCCGGGTGGTGTCGTCGGGCACCGAGGCCACCATGCACGCGCTGCGGCTCGCCCGCGGTGCGACGGGCCGAGACGGCATCGTCAAGCTCGACGGCTGCTACCACGGGGCCCACGACAGCGTGCTGGTGGCGGCGGGCTCCGGGGTCGCGACCTTTGCCCGGCCGGGCTCCCCGGGCATCATCGCCCCGGCGACACTCACCGCGCCCTTCAACGACCTGGACGCGGTGGCGGAACACCTGGCATCGGACAGCGTCGCGGCCGTCATCCTGGAGCCCGTGGCCGGCAACATGGGCTGCATCCCGCCGGCCCCCGGCTACCTCGAGGGCCTGCGGGACCTCTGCGATGTCCACGGCACCCTGCTGATCTTCGACGAGGTCATGACCGGCTTCCGGCTGGCCCTCGGGGGCGCCCAGGAGCGCTTCGGTGTGCTGCCAGACCTGACCTGTCTGGGCAAGGTGGTCGGCGGGGGCATGCCCCTCGCGGCGTTCGGGGGACGGACCGCGCTGATGCAGCACCTGTCCCCGGTCGGTGCCGTGTACCAGGCGGGCACACTGTCGGGGAACCCGGTCGCGGTGGCCGCCGGTCGCGCGGCGCTGGCGATCCTGTCCGCGCCGGGGATCTACGATCGCCTCGACGGGATCGGCGACGCGGTCGACGCAGAGATCCGTCCCCACGTGGTCCGCCACGGCCTCTCCATGAGCCGGGTCGGATCGATGTTCACGATCTTCTTCCGGGCCGAGGCCCCCACCCGCTTCGACCAGGTCGCGGGCTGCGATCTTCGCTGGTTTGGCCGGTTCCACCGGGCGTGTCTGGAACGCGGCCTCACCCTGCCGTGCAGCCAGTACGAGGCCGCTTTCCTCAACCTTGCCCTGACCCGCGATCACATCGACCGCATCGGGGTCGTGGTCGGCGAGGCCCTGGACGCCACCAAGTCCTGTTGACCCCCCCAGGACCTCGCGATATCAGGCCGCCCCTTCCGGGATGACCGCCTGTTCTTCGGGGGTCTGTAAACATCCCGGGCTGACTCCAGGACGGACTCTTGGAAACCCGCCAGCTGCTCCGGAGCGCACTCCCCCTCATCGGGCTCGGCGCGATCGTGGCTGGGGCCCTGAGTGGGGCCGTCGCTGCGGTCGCCGTGCTCGTCGGCGGTGCCTGCGGCCTGGTGCACATGGTCAGCCTGGGCCGCAACGTGACCGCCCTTGCCGCCCAGGGCGTCGAAGGCGCCCGGGCCCGCCTCGCTGTCGCCTACATCCTGCGGCTGCTGGTCTCCGCCGCGATCATCGTCGCCCTGATCCAGGTCCTGGACCCCGTTCCCTTGTTGATCGGCTTCGGCCTCGTGCTCCTGACCGCGACGGTGTTCGTCGGTCGGGGCGGCCTGCTGGTCCCCAACCCCACCGAGGGCGCCTGACATGCACCTGCTGCCTGGCCTCCCCAGCTCCGACGGCTTCCTCCCGGCCGACCTCTTCCAGGTCGCCGAGTGGTCCTGGTTCCACCTGATCCCCGGCGTGGCCGACGGCTCCTTGTTCGGGTCCCTGGTGACCGAAGAGGGCGCGCCCTTCGTGCACACCGTGCCCGCTGCTTTCCTGGCCTGCGCCTTCCTGTGCGTGTGCGCCGTGCTCGCCCGCGGGGGCCTGAACAAGGCCCGTGCCCAGGGCGGGACTCTGCAGTACGTGCCAGCCAGCGACCTCAAGGCCCGGAACATCTTCGAGCTGATCGTCGGCGGCCTGCTCAACCTGTTCACCGACGTGCTGGGCAGCCGGGCCGCGGCCGAGCGCTACTTCCCGCTGTTCGCCGGGCTGTTCTTCTACATCCTGATCTGCAACCTGATCGGGCTGCTGCCGGGCTTCCTGCCGCCGACCGCGTCGATCTCGACCAACTGGGGCATGGCACTGGTGGTGTTCGTGGTCTTCAACTTCGAGGGCCTGCGGGTCAACGGCATGGGCTACATCAAGCACCTGATGGGCCCCATCCTGTGGCTGGCCCCGCTCATGTTCGTGCTCGAGACCGTCGGGCTGCTGTTCCGCCCCTTCACGCTCAGCGTGCGGCTGATGGGCAACATGAACGGCGACCACATGGTCCTGGCGATCTTCAGCGACCTGGTGCCCGTGCTGGTGCCGGTCATCTTCCTGGGGCTCGGCACCTTCGTCTGCCTGGTCCAGGCCTTTGTCTTCACGCTCCTCTCCGTGGTCTACGTCTCCCTGGCGATCGCCCACGACGAGGGGCACTGAGCCCGTCTCGCAACCCTGCTGACCCTGTCTGAAGCCCGCTCCGGCGGGCAACCCGGAGAGCCCAAGATGTCCAAGATGCTCCAGGTCCTCACCGTCATGGTGGCCACCTTCCTGATCTCTCTTCCCGCATTCGCCGAGGGCGGCGCTGGTGCCGGCGACGGCGGCGGCATGATCGCTGTCGGTGCCGGCCTGGCCATGGGCCTCGCTGCTTGCGGCGCTGGCATCGGCCAGGGCCTCACCGGTGGCTCCGCGGTCGAGGGCATCGCCCGCAACCCGCAGACCGCTGGCACCATCCAGACCGTCATGATCATCGCCCTGGCCCTCATGGAGTCCCTGGCGATCTACGGCCTGGTCATCGCCTTCATGCTGGTCGGCAAGATCTAGTACTAGCACCCTCGCGGTGCAGCCGATCGAGGCCATCCCCCGAACACGGGGGGTGGCCTCGCTTGGCTTCGGGCCGGACCCTGTGCGGGTGGAACATCCCGAGCGCGATGGTGTCTCCGCGTTAGGCGGGACGCCGTTGGAGGACTGTCCATGCGCCTGAATTCCGCCTTGCTCGCCCCGCTCTCCGTCATGGCCCTGGTGGCCTGCGGTGACAAGAAGGACGCCGAGCCCGCGGCCCCGATCGAGGGCTGGCACGCCGAGGAGGGCTGGGTCGGCCAGTGCTGGTACCCGGTGGACTACGACAGGGTCGAGGCCAACCAGGGCACCACGGCACGGCTCGAGGCTCGGCAAGGGGCCCTCGAGGCCATGATGAGCCAGTGGCAGGGCCGCCGTGACGACGGCGTGTCCATGAAGAGCTCGGCCGTCGAGAAAGTCGAGATCACCCTGCTGGGGCGCCCCACACTCATCGAAGAGGTCTCCCGGCAGAACGCAGACCAGTGCCGCGCCGTCATGGCGGCCGGCGCGTCGACCGACGACGAGTCCCCTGCGACCCTCGGCGACATGGGCGCTTGGAAGCGCTGGTTCGGCAGCCTGGACCGCGATCTGAACGAGGGGGAGTGCCGGGGCGGTCTCGAGGACACGCTCTTCTACTACCTGGAGATCGACGGCGGCTGGCAGCTCGACGTGCCGGTCTGCGAGGGCATGAGCTTCAAGATCCGGGCGACCGAAGGCGACAAGTACCGGATTGCCGAAGACGGTCCCTGGATCAACACCGCCGGTGACCCCGACCAGCTCACCATGGGCATGGAGGACTGGCCCTGCAACATGGAGGGCTGCTACGCTGGCATGTTGATGATGCGGTTCACCACCGACTCGGGCATCGAGACGATCTACCCGATCGGCGTCGGCATGATGTTCAACGTACCGGCCCACGGCTCCATGACCTTCCGGATCAACGACACCACGTTCTTCGACAACACCTGGTTCAAGTCCGGCGGCATCATCGACCACACCGGCCTTGAGATCAGTCCCCAGTAGACTGCCGCCGTGGTCTCCAGCCGTCGTCGACGAACCGTGATCCGCAACCTGGCCTTCAGCCTGGTGATGCTGGTGATGGTCTTCGGCGCGGTCGAGGCGGGCCTGACGGCCATGGGATGGCCCGAGCCGGATCCAGACGCCAAGTTCGCCCACAAGGACGTCTACTGGGTCCAGGACGCCCACCAGGAAGAGGAACCGGTCGCCCACCGCGAGACCGGGGGACTCTTCACCGTCACCACCGACGAGCACGGGCTCCGGGCGCCGATCCACCCGACCACCAAGCCGAGCGACGTCACGCGCATCATGACGATGGGGTGCTCGACCACGTTCGGGTGGGGCGTGAACGACGACGAGAGCTACCCCGCCCGACTGGAGACCCTCCTGCACCAGGAGGGCTACCGCAGGGCCGAGGTCATCAACGCCGGACAGCCCGGCTACACGTCGTTCCAGGGCCGCTGGCTCTGGGAGACGGTGGCTCACAAGTACCGGCCCGACGTGGTCCTGTTGGGCTTCGTGGTCCAGGACGCCCGCAAGGCCGAGTACTCAGACCTGAGCCAGGCGCTCCAGCAAGGCAACGCCGACTTCCTCAAGCACAACCTGCTCTACAAGTGGCGGCTGTACCTGCTCCTGAAGTCCTTCCGGGACAAGGACGTCATCCGGACCAAGGAACGGGCCGAAGGCGGGAGCGAGGGCGTCTTCCGGGTCAGCGATCAGCAGTACCTGGACAACCTGCGCGCACTGCGCAGCGCGATCGAGGCCACGGGTGCCCGCGTGGTCCACTTCGGCTACCCGCTGGAGCGCGTCGGCTACACCAAGCTCCACCGCTCGGTCCTGGCCGGAGAGGCCGCCGCCGAGGGCCTGCTGCACTTCGACCCGAGCCCGGAGATCGAGACGCTCAGCAAGCGCCAGGAGCTCTACTTCCCCACCGACAAGGGTCACGCCAACGCCGCGGGCAACGATCAGATCGCCCGTCTTGTGGTGAAATTCCTCGAGAGCAGCGGGGTCCTGCCCGCGAAGGGGAAGTGAAGCGCAGTGCCTGAGCCCGTCCGCGACGCCGCCATCGTCCTGTTGACCCTCAACGAGATCGACGGGCTGCGCCTGCTCTTCGATCAGATCCCCGTCGATCGCTTCCGCGAGACCGTGGCGGTGGACGGGGGCTCGACCGACGGCTCCCGCGAGTTCCTGGCCGAGCGCGGCATCCCGATCCTGGACCAGTCGATCCCCGGGCGCGGGGTTGCCTTTCGGGTCGCTGCCGACGCCTGCCAGAGCGAGCGGCTGATCTTCTACAGCCCCGACGGCAACGAGGACCCCGCGGACATCGAGCGCCTGGACGACCTGATCCTCCAGGGCGCCCGGGTGGCCATCGCCAGCCGCTTCGCGGTGGGCTCCATCAACGAGGAGGACGTCGGCCTGTTCCGGCCGCGCTCCTGGGTGAACCAGACCCTGACCTGGATCGCCAACCGTCTGTTCAACGAGGGCGACTACGTCACCGACACCATCAATGGCTTCCGGGCCCTGCGTCGCGAGGACCTACTGGATCTGGACACGTCGGTGAAGCGCTTTCCCATCGAGTACCAGATCTCGATCCGCGCGATGCGCCGACGATGGCCCATCGCCGAGGTGGCCACCGAAGAGGGCCAGCGCGCCGGGGGCGAGTCCAAGGCCATCAGCTGGCCTGTGGGCAAGGACCACCTGAAGGTGCTGCTGACGGAATTGCCGGGGGCCAAGCGGCTGCGCTGAGCCGTCGGTTGCACGCCGCCCTCGCTTGGGCGACCCTTTCCCCATGTCCGACCGCTTGGCGCAGGTGCGCGCCCTCATCGCCGCCGAGATGGCGCACCTGCCCGTGGAGCGTCACGACCCGGCCCAGGGGCTCCCCCTGCAGGTGACGGGTTTTGGGGCCGACGAGGTCAACGACGCCGTCGAGGCCATGGTCACGACCTGGGTCACCATGGGCAAGCGCGTGCGGGCCTTCGAAGAGGCTTTTGCCGCCTGGATCGGGACCCGCCACGCCGTGATGGTGAACAGCGGCAGCTCGGCGAACCTGGTCGGACTGGCCGCGCTGGTCCACACCGGCCGGCTGCGGCTGGGCGACGAGGTCCTGGTGCCCGCCGTGGCCTGGTCCACCAGCCTCTTTCCGGTGGCCCAGTGCGGGCTACGGCCCGTGCTTGTGGACGTGGACCCGGACACCCTGTGCGTCGACGTCGGGCTGGCGGCCGAGGCCATCGGGCCCCGGACCCGGGGCGCCATCGGGGTGCACCTGCTGGGCCAGCCGGCCGACGTGGCGGGCCTGCAGGACCTGGACCTGGTCGTGCTCGAGGACGCCTGCGCCGCACACGGTGCCCAGGTCGCTGGGCGGCGCTGTGGCGGACTGGGGGCGGTCGGCACCTTCAGCTTCTTCTTCAGCCACCACATCACGACGGTGGAGGGGGGCATGATCGTCACCGACGATCACGCCGTGGCCGAGGCAGCACGCGCTCTGAGGGCCCACGGCTGGATCCGGGAGCTCGACGAGCGGGACGCCCACGCGGCGGCCCATCCGGAGATCGATCCGCGCTTCCTGTTCACCGCGGCGGGCTGGAACCTGCGCCCCACCGAGATGGCCGGGGCCTTCGGGCTGCGTCAGCTCCAGCGCCTGGACGACTGGCTGGTGCGCCGCCGGTCGAACCACGACGCCTGGTGTGCCGCCCTGGCGGATCGGCATCACCTGCGGGTCTACCCCCAGCAGCCCGGCACCGCCCACGCGGCTTTTGCCTTTCCGATGCTCGTGAGCGACGACGCGCCGTTCTCCCGGGCCGAGTTCATGGCCCACCTGGAGTCCCGCAAGATCGCCACGCGGCCGATCTCGGGCTCCAACCTGGCCCGGCAGCCGGCCTTTGCGCGGGTGCCCGGCGCCCGGGTCCACGGCGAGCTGCCCGTCTCGGACCGGATCCACACCCACGGGCTGTTCATCGGCAACAGCCACGCCTTCCACGACGGCCACAGGGACCTGCTGGTCTCGGCCGTCGACGAGGTCTCTTGATGCACTTCTCCCCCGACAACGCGAATCACAAGGTCGTGGTCACCGGCGGGGCCGGCTTCTTCGGTTCGGTGGTGCTGCGGCGGCTCCTGAACGCCGGCTACCGGGTCCACTGCATCGACAGCCTGATGTACGGCCCCGAGCCCCTGATGGAGCTGTTCGTCTCCGACCGCTTCACGTTCACCCGGGGCGATGTGCGAGACGCCGAGCTGTTGAAGCGCGAGTGCGCGGGTGCGGACACGGTGATCCACCTGGCGGCCCTGGTGGGCTACCCGCTGTGCAAGAAGTACCCCGACGACGCCATCGCGGTGAACCTGGGCGGGACCAAGAACGTGCTCGCGGCCATCGATCCGTCGACCCGGCTGATCTACGCCAGCACGGGCTCCAACTACGGCGAGGTGGACGGGATCTGCACCGAGGAGACCCCGCTGAACCCGCTGTCCATCTACGGCGAGACCAAGACCGAGAGCGAGCTCTTGTGCATGGCGCGGCCCAACACGCTCTCCTTCCGCTTCGCCACGGCCTTTGGGCTGGGCCCCCGCCTGCGGCTCGACCTGCTGATCAACGACTTCACCTACCAGGCCCTGGTCCAGAACTACCTGCTGGTCTACGAGAAGCACTTCCGCCGGACCTTCATCCACGTGGCCGACATGGCCCGCTGCGTCCAGTTCGTGATGGCCCGGTGGGACGCGATGAAGGACGAGACCTACAACGTGGGCCACGAGTCGATGAACTACACCAAGGAGGACGTGGTTCGGATCCTCCAGGATAAGCTCAGCTTCTACGTGCACTTTGCCGAGGTCGGGACCGACGCGGACAAGCGCGACTACGAGGTCAGCTACGCCAAGATCGGGCGCCACGGCTTCCGCACCGAGATCGACATCCACCGCGGCATCGACGAGCTGATCAACGGGCTGAAGCTGTTGGAAGTGCGCAACCCCTACTCCAACGTCTGAGCGGACCGTGTCCCCCGCAGCGGATCCGGCCTTCTGGGAGAGCGTCCCCGTGCTGGTCACCGGCGGGCACGGCTTCCTGGGCTCCTTCGTGGTCGAGCGCCTGCGGGCGGCGGGGGCGGTCGTGCACACCTCTCGATCTCGGGATCACGACCTGCGCAGCGCGGACGCCTGTGCGGCGCTGCTGGCCGAGACCCGGCCCCAGGTGGTCATCCACTGCGCGGTGGAC
>Ga0209992_10000318_pt1 | contig 65935 bp, 48 predicted proteins | sample 2SBtaG_2_FD_182564 | JGI IMG/M metagenome (GOLD analysis project Ga0209992, IMG submission 182564) | Deep subsurface microbial communities from Kolumbo volcano to uncover new lineages of life (NeLLi) - 2SBTROV12_ACTIVE470 metaG (SPAdes)... | ecosystem: Environmental > Aquatic > Marine >... | reverse complement strand
CGAGTTCGCCGTGCTGCTCGAGGATCTCGAGGACGACGAGGGCGGGTTGGTCGCCGCGGACCGCATCCACGCCGCGCTGGGCGTGCCCGTCTCGGTGGGCGGGCAGTCGGTGTTCACGTCCGCCAGCATCGGCATCGCCGACGGGTCGGCGCGGCAGGAGCCCGAGGAGCTCCTGCGACACGCGGATCTGGCGATGTACGGCGCCAAGCGACAGGGGCGGGCCCGGTCCGAGCAGTACAGCGCGGAGCTCGACGGGGCCGTCCTGGACGAGCTCGAGCTGGAGACGAAGCTGCGACGGGCGCTGCGCGAGCGCGAGTTCGTCATGCACTACCAGCCGATCTTCGACCTGCACTCGCGGACCATCTGCAGCCTCGAGGCGCTGGCCCGCTGGAACGGACCCCCCGACGAGCGCATCGGCCCGGAGATCTTCGTCCCGTTCGCCGAGGACCGGGGCTTCATCGCCCAGCTCGGGCTGCAGCTGATCCGCAAGGCGTGCATCGACATCGCCGTCCTCCAGCGGATGGGCCGGCAGGTCCCGGTCAACATCAACCTGTCCGCGAGGCAGTTCCGCGAGCCCGACCTGGTGGAGCAGATCGAGCTGATCTTCGTGGAGACGGGCTGCGACCCGGCCGGCGTGGTCTTCGAGCTCACCGAGACCGCCCTCCTGGAGTCGCCCGACGAGGCGGCGCAGATGCTGGAGCGCCTGCGGAACCTCGGGGCGCGCATCCACCTCGACGACTTCGGCACGGGCTACTCGTCGCTCGGGCTGCTCCGTCGTCTGCGCATCGACGCGCTGAAGATCGACCAGTCCTTCATCGCTCGGTTGAACGGCTCGCCCGAGGACCAGATGATCGTCGGCGCCATCCTCGGCCTCGCGCGGAACCTGGGGATGGGGGTCGTGGCCGAGGGCATCGAGAGCAAGGTCCAGCTCGACCGCCTGCGACTCCTGGGCTGCGAGCGGGGCCAGGGCTTCTTCTTCTCCCCGGCCGTGGAGTTCGCGACCATCCGCGAGATGCTCGACCGCGCAGCCGCCGACGACACCCTGCGGGAACTCCACGCGTGAGGATCGTGCTGTCGAACATCTCGCCCGAGCACGCCGATGAGGTCGCGGGGGCGCTGATCGAGCGACGCTTGGCGGCGTGCGTGAACCTGATCCCGATCCGGTCGGTGTATCGCTGGGACGGCGCGGTCCAGAACGACCCGGAGACGACCCTCGTCATCAAGGTCGGCGAGGCGTCCCTCGATCGCTTGGTGACCGAGCTGCACACGCTGCACCCCTACGACCTGCCGGAGATCGTCGTGCTGCCGGTGGACGTCGACCGATCGCTCGGGGCCTACGTGGACTGGGTCCGCGCCGAGAGCTCGGGGCCCGTCACCGCCTGACCGGACGGAAATCCCGCGGGTGGTCGCCGGGGGCGCTCCGTGCGACGCGGGCGGGATCTTCGTCCCGTCGTCAGCGGGCGCAGATCGCGTCGTCGCGCAGGCCCTGCAGGTCGGCGTCGCTGACCGCCTCCGCCCAGACCTTCGTCTCGTCGAGCGACCCGGTGAAGCCGCGCGTGAGGTTGTTGGGGTCCTGGCCCACCCCGAAGGTGCGACCGCCCCAGACGATCTCGGTGAACGGCGCCGCCTGCGCCTCGCCTGCGCCGTCGACCGACGTGATCGACGTGCCATGGTCGAATCGAACCACCACGTGAGCCCACCCCGAGTCGCAGATCCGAGGCCCCGCGTGCATGGTCTCGAGCGCGCCCTGGCCGCCCTCCAGCAGCGACGAGGGCGTCCCGCCGCCCACGAACATCGAGGCCCCGGTGAAGGCCGGATCGCCGTTTCCGTTGCTCATCAGGAAGTCGTAGGGCCCGGGGTTCTCGGCGGCCTCGAGGCGCACCCAGGTCGCCATCGTGAACACGTCGCCCGGGAGCGCGAGGGGGGCGCCCGCGAAGATCCAGCTCGCGCCGTCGAACGTCGCCGCGTCGCCGCGCAGGCCGGGCCCGAAGGTGGGCGCGCCGGTGAGCGCCCCGTCCAGGCCCACGTCCCCGTGCAGGGTGCCGCCGTCGACGTCGTCGTAGGACCAGTGCAGGACGGGCGCGGGCGCCGTCACCACCACGTCGTCGCAGAGCCCGTAGTCGAACTCCGGGAGGCAGGTGTCGTCGCAGTTGGTGGAGGGCGCGCAGTCCTCGTCCTTGCGGGAGCGGCACTGCTCGACGGCCCCGGGGTGCACGGCCGGGTCGTCGTCGTCGCAGTCGTCGTCCACGGAGAAGCCGTCGCCGTCCAGGTCGATCGGCGCGTCGTCGTCGTCGCCCTCGGGCAGGTCGCCGGGCAACGCCGAGCCGAAGGCCCCGTCGAACGGCACCGGCTCGTCCCGCGGCTGCTCGACCTCCGCCGGAGCGTCCCGCAGCACCGGATGGATGCTCTGATCGGAGCAACCGAGCAGGGGGAGCAGGGCGAGCACGAAGACGAGACGAGACACGAGACCTCCAGGGCCCTTGGACCCTAGGCGTCGCGCTCACCCCGCGGACCCTTCGCCGATCTCACACCGCGCCTCCCGTGCGCTACCCTCCGCGTCCATGGCCGATCCCCACCCAAGCTACCCGGCCGACGGCGTGTGCCGTCCCGACGCGCTGCCCGACGACCTCGTCCAGGTGATGGACGCCGCGGGCGAGCTCGTCGGCGAGCCGCTCCTCGACGACGACGCGCTCCTCGGGCTGTACCGGCACATGCTCCGGCAGCGGCTCATCGACGACCGCATGCTCACGCTCCAGCGACAGGGACGGATCGGGTTCTACGGCGCCTGCACCGGGCAGGAGGCGAGCGTCTTCGGGGCGGCGGCGGGCGTCGAGGCGACGGACTGGGTCGTGCCCGCCCTCCGGGAGGCCGGGATCCTCCTGTACCGCGGGCTGCCGCTCACGACGTACTTCAACCAGCTGCTGGGCAACGCCGAAGACATCACCCAGGGCCGACAGATGCCGTGCCATCCCCCCGGCGGCGGCTTCCACTACATCACCATGTCGTCGGTGATCGCGAACCACATCCCCCAGGCGAACGGCCTCGCGCTCGCGGGCAAGCTCCGCAAGGACGGCCGCGTCACGCTCTGCTTCATGGGGGACGGCGCCACCTCCGAGGGCGACTTCCACGTGGGCCTGAACGTCGCCGCCGTCCAGCAGCTGCCCGTCGTCTTCTTCTGCCAGAACAACCAGTGGTCCATCTCCGTCCCCGTGGCGGGGCAGACGGCCGCGCGCACCCTCGCGTCGCGGGCCAAGGGCTACGGGATGCCGAGCGTGCGCGTGGACGGCAACGACGTGCTCGCCGTGCAGAAGGTCACGCACGAGGCCGCCGAGCGCGCGCGCAGCGGAGGCGGCCCCACGTTCATCGAGGCCCTCACCTACCGGCTGGGCGCCCACACCACGTCGGACGACCCCACGCGCTACCGCGACGAGTCGGTCACCGACGAGTGGTGGGCCGTCGAGCCCCTCACGCGCGTCCGTCGGTACCTGACCAGGAAGGGCCTCTGGTCCGACGCCGATCAGGAGGGCGTGGACGCCGAGGTCGACACGCAGATCCGTTCCACGTGGAAGGAGGTCGAGGGCATCCCGCACCCCGATCTCAAGGCCATCTTCGAGGCGACGTTCGCCGAATTGACCCCCCAACTGCAGGAGCAGTACGAGGGGCTGATGCGGAACCAGGAGTGGGCCGCGAAGAAGGGCCACGTCCGCAAGCACGGACACTAGAGCACTAGGCTGACGACGTGAGAGTTCGCCTCCTCGTCCCGCTGATCCTCCTGCTCGCCTGCACCGAGACCGGGGTCACGCCCGTGGACGACGACGACGTCGCGCCGGTGGACGACGACGACGACGACGCGACGGACGACGACGACGCGGTGGACGACGACGACGCGGCGCCCACCTGCACCGACCGATTCGAGCCCAACGACGACGCCGACGGCGCCGCCTCCATCGACCCGAGCAGCTACCCCGAGCTGTGGGCCTGCCCCGACGAGGACGACTGGTTCCGGCTCGATCTCCGCGTGTTCGACACCTTCCTGTTCGACGTGTTCTTCGACGGCGACCACGGCGACGTCGACCTCTTCGTATACGACGACGAGGGCACGATGCTGCGTTCGGCGACCTCCACAGACAGCGACGAGCACCTCATCTTCGAGGCCCAGGAGACCGGCACCTACTACGCGGTCGTCAGCCTCGTGGAGGACCGCGGCGACGAGGGCGCCGAGTACCTGCTGAACCTCCAGATCGACCCGTCGCACTGCGTGGAGGACGGGTGGGAGCCGAACCCCACGTTCACCCAGTCGCCGTTCATGTTCCCGCACCCCTGGTGGAACATGGTCACCTGCGTGGACGACGAGGACTGGTTCGAGACCGCCCGGTGGGCGGGGCCGCTCCTCCAGCTGTGGGCCTACTTCGATCCCGCCGAGGGCGACGTCAACATCGCCATCCACGACGGGACCACGGGCGAGATGCTCGTCGAGTCCCGGGGGACCGGGGGCGAGGAGTACGTCGAGTGGCTCATGGACGACGGGCCGCCGTACTCCATGCGCGTGTGGATGGAGAGCGACTCCGGGCGCTACTACGGCAACGTCTACGACCTGCTGATGGAGCAGACCTACCCCGACGGGTGCTTCCGCGACGCCTTCGAGTTCAACGACGGGCAGCCCTGGGCGTGGCCGCTGGCCAACGGGACCTACCCGGGGCTGCACGCGTGCGCGTCGGACTCCGACTGGTTCCGGGTGGTGGCGGTGGCGGGGGACGTGCTCGAGTTCGACGTCGCCGAGGACACGAGCGAGGGCGAGGTCACCGTGGGGCTGTTCGACTCGAGCGTGGCGCCCATCGGCACCGTCACGTCGAGCCCCGGGGCCCACTCGGTCGTCTACACGATGCCCACCAGCGGCAGCGTCTTCTTCGAGATCGCCATGGGGGACGAGGCGGGCTCGACGCTCGGCACCCCCTACACCCTGGAGCTCACGGGGCAGTCGCCCGTCTGCTACCCGGACACCTGGGAGCCGAACAACGAGCTGATCGGCGCTGCGGGGCTCGCGCTCGACCCCCTCGTGGGCATGACGGTCTGCGGCGACGACGACTGGTTCAACCGGCTCGTCGTGCAGGACGACACCATCACCGTCACCGTCACGAACGACCCCGCGGACGGGGAGCTGGCCCTCCGGCTGCACGACGGCGGCGGCAACGTCCTCGGGGAGTCCACCGGCGGAGGCGGCACGGAGACGGTGACCCACACCGTCGGGGCGACCCAGTTCGTCTTCGTCGAGATCGAGCATGTCGCCGACGTGGGGGGACTGCCGGGCGTCACCTACGACCTCACGGCGACCATCACCCCCTGAGCCCGCGCCGGCGTATCCTCATCGCCCGCCGCAGGAGGGCCCCTTGGACGACCGTCAGCTCGCGAACGACTTGGTAGACCGCCTCTTCGAGAAGATGGACCTGGACGGCAACGGCCGGATCTCCCTGGACGAGATGACGCACGTGCTGCTCGGCCTGGGCATCGAGGGCGCCAAGGAGATCGCCGAGGCGACGATGGCGACGGGCGACACCGATCACTCGGGCGACCTCGACCGCGACGAGTTCGCCGTGATCCTCGGGACGCTGGAGAGCACGGCCATCGGCATCGGCTTCCAGCTGCTCTTCGCGGCCTTCGACACGGACGACGACGGCAACATCGACGACACCGAGCTGGAGCGGCTGTTCCTGTTCCTGGACGTGCCCCTCGCGCCCGCCGAGCGTCGGCAGCTCTTCAGTCGGGTGGACGCGGACGGCAACGGGCTGATCAGCGCCTCCGAGGTGAAGGAAGCGCTCGCGCGGCTCTGATCGGCCTACGCGTCGGACTCGCCGAGGCGGGCGCTGCGCAGGTCGAAGAACATCCCGCCCAGCGTGTAGAGCGCGGCCCCCGAGGCCAGCTCGGCGGTGCTCGTGATGCCCTGCAGCGGGACCTCCGCGGCGGTCATCCCGAGGGCCATGATGGCGAGCGAGACGAAGTACGCCCCGGCCATCGCCGCGCGCTTCGCCGTGCTGATGTTGTAGTAGCCGTCCACCGGGGCCTTCCACATGCGGTAGAGCGTGAAGAGGCCGAGGAAGAGGATCAGGGCGAGGATCGGCGAGCCCGTGGCGAAGAAGAGCGGCACCCCGATCCCGTAGCCGAGCACCCAGAACCAGCGGCTGATGGCGCCCGCGATGCGACCCCCGTCGAGCGGGCTGACCGGGATCATGTTGAACAGGTTGATGAGGAAGCCGCTGGACGCCAGGGCGTACCAGATGAGCGAGTCCGTCGCGACGGCGATGAGGAGCGCGACGATGGCCCCCGCCGTGCCGAGGAGCGGTCCGCCGATGCCGACGATCGCCTCCACCCAGGCGTCCCGCGGGCGACCCTTCATGGCGATCACCGCGCCCATGAACGGGACGAACACCGGGGCCCCGGCGGGGATCCCCTGCTGCCGCAGCGCGAGGGCGTGGCCCATCTCGTGGACGAAGATCAGGAGCACGAAGCCGACGGCGAACTTCCACCCGAAGATCAGCGAGTAGGCGCCGACCGACAGCACCATGGTGATGAGCGTCTTGAACTTCAGGAACTTCGCGCCCGCGACCAGCCACTTGGCCTTGCCGAGCACGACCACGGCCAGGGCGGCCAGGGGGCCGAACTTGCCGGGGAGGCCGCCCTTCTTCTTCTGCGGGCGCGCGGGGCGCTGCGGCGCGGTGCGGGGGGTGTCGAGGTAGTCGCTCATGCCCGTGATTCTGGGCACTCCTCGGCGAATCGCAAGGCGCCGGTCGGTCGTGTCTCGGGCTCGGCCATGGGGCGATACTACGCGCATGAGATCGATGCTTCGGGTGGTCCTGGCCTTCTCCCTGCTCGCCTGCGACGGGGTCGACGACGACTGCGTCCGCGCCTCGGATCCGGCGACGCCCGCCTTCGACCGCAAGCTGCTCGCGCCCGCGGCGGGGGCGTACCTGTCGGTCGTGATCGACCCCATCGAGCCGTGCGGGGCCGTGAACGCCGAGGGCATCGACGACTTCGAGGCGCAGGCGACCGAGTCGTTCGTCGCCTGGTGCGTGGACGACTGGGAGCCGCCGTCGCGCTTCGGCACCGACGCGAACTCGGGGATCGCCTTCCCGTGGGTCTGCATGGACTCCGCGGCCGCCGCGGGCAAGCTCCCCATGCTCCGATGGAACCCGCGCAGCACGCAGACGGACTGGCCCCAGCGGGTGATCGCCGGCGGCTACCCACTCGACGAGGACATCGACCCGCTCGACGTGCCCCCGGAGGTCGAGGACTCCGAGTACGGGCTGCAGCGCGTCATCGACGGCGCGTTCGACGCCGACTTCGAGGCCTTCGCCGACGACGCGATCGCCTTCGGGGGGGCGATCGTGCTGGAGCTGTGCAGCGAGTTCAGCGGATTCCAGTACACGTGCAGCGGCATCTACAACGGCGGCGCGACGCTCGACGGCTACGGCGACGACACGAAGGCCGACGGGCCCGAGCGGTTCGTCGACGCCTGGCGCCACATCGTCGACCTGTTCCGCGCGCGGGGCGCCGACAACGTGACCTGGCTCCTCCACTACGACTCCATCGATCCCACGGACCTGCCCGCCGAGCTGCAGGAGTGGAACTCGATGGCGAGCTACTGGCCCGGCGACGACTACGTCGACTGGATCGGCACGTCGATGTACGGCCAGGAGGACGCGGACGACCCCTGGACCCCCTTCCGCACGATCCTCGACGACAACCTCCCGGACCTGCGCGCGCTCAGCGACACAGTGCCCGTCGGCATCGTCGAGTTCGGGACCCACTCGTCCGGCCGCAGCCCCGACGACAGCGAAGGGATGGCCGAGTGGCTCGAGGACATGTTCACCACCCTCGAGGACCCGGCCTACGCCGACGTGCGCTGGATCAACTGGTACCAGACCCCCCAGTACGACCTGACCGCGGAGGACGACGCGCTCGCCGCCTTCCGCGCCGGCGCCGCTTCGGACTACTTCGCGACCACGCCCACGATGGGTCCCTAGGGCCTCCGGGATCGGATATCTTCCCGGTCCTTCGGAGACCCCATGGCCAAGAAGACGACCGCTCCCGAGCTCACCGACGACGAACTGATCCACGCCTACCGCGTGGCCGTGCGGAACCGCTCCATGGACGAGCGCATCGTGCGGCTGATCAGCCAGGGCAAGGTGAAGTTCGCCATCTACGGACCCGGCGAGGAGATCCAGGCCACCGCGACGGCGCTGGGTTGGTTCAAGGCGACCGGCGGCGAGAACGTCGGCATCGGGCCTCACTACCGGAGCGGCACCCTGTCCGCCATGTGGACCGAGCTCAAGGGCCGCGACGGCTTCGTGAAGGACATCATCCGCCAGCAGCTCTGCAAGGTGACGGACCCCGTCAGCGGCGGTCGGCAGATGGTGAACCACCTCGAGGACATCGAGCGCGGCATCCTCCCCGGCCAGTCGCCGCTCGGCATGAACCTCGGCAAGGCCGCGGGCTGGGTCAAGGCGATGCGGATCCAGGGGGCGGAGAAGCCCTTCGCCGCGGGCATCATCGGCGACGGCTCGACGGCCGAGATCGACACCCACGACGCCATGAACGCCATCTCCGTGTGGGACCTCCCGATGGTCCTCGTGGTCACCGACAACGGCGTCGCCATCAGCACCGAGCCCGACGAGGGTCGCGGCATCAAGGACTTCGCGGCCTACGCCAAGGCCTTCGGACTGAAGCACTTCGAGTGCGACGGCAAGGACTTCGACGCCTGCTACCGGACGGCCTTCGAGGTCGCGACGTACGTGCGCGACGAGCAGCGCGGCGCGGTCTGGCACATCACGGACCTGCCCCGCCTGAACGGCCACAGCTCCGCGGGCAACTACCGCTTCGACCTGGAGCAGCCCGACCCGATCCTCACCTTCGGCCGGCAGCTCGTGGACCGCGGCATCCTCGAGGAGGCCGACATCTGCAAGCGCATCGAGGGCACCGGGGCCGACTACTTCGCGCACCACGACCTCGGCCGCATCATGGGCGAAGAGGACGCGCAGGTCGGTGCGTGGTTCAAGGAGGTCGACGCCGAGCCCGACCCCGAGCTCGACTCGATCTACGACCACATCCGCCCCCCGATCCCGACGGTCGTGGAGCCGGACGACCTCGCCTCGCGCCACACCACGTCGGTGACCTACGCGGGCGCCCTCCGCATCGCCATGCGCCGCATCCTGGAGTCCCGCCCGTCGGCGATCTGGGGGCAGGACGTAGGCAAGCTGGGCGGCGTCATGCAGGCGACCGCGGGCCTCAAGAACCTGTTCGAAGACCGCGTGATCGACGCGCCGATCAACGAGCCCCTGATCGTCGGGACGGCCGTGGGCGCCGCGCTCGCCCCCGGGTTCACGGCGATGCCGGAGATCCAGTTCGGCGACTACAGCCTCAACGCGTACCACTGGCTGGTGCACATGGGGAACCTGTACTGGTCGTCGATGGGCAAGGTGAAGACGTCCGTCATCCTGCGCATGCCCACCGACCCCTTCGGCGGCGGGGCCATCTATCACTCGATGTCGCTGGACGGCTTCTTCACGCCGATCCCGGGCCTGGTCATCGTGATGCCGAGCACGTCCTACGACGCGTACGGCCTGATGCAGAGCGCGGCGGAGTACGGGGGCCCCGTCGTGGTGCTCGAGCCGAAGTACTGCTACCGACGCACCCTCGGGCCGGCGTTTCCGGACGAGCCGGACCCGTCGGACAAGGCGGCGATCAAGGCCCTGCGAGACCACGTCCGTCGGGGCGGGATCCCCGAGGTCGGGGAGGGCGTGAAGGTCCCCATCGGCAAGGGCATCGTGCGACGCGAAGGCAGCGACCTGACGCTCGTGGGCTGGGGTCGCGGCGCCATCTTCGGGATGGACGCGGCCGCCGAGCTGGCGAACGAAGGCATCGACGTCGAGGTCATCGATCTGCGGACGCTGGTGCCGCCGGACATGGAGCTGGTGATGTCGTCGGTCGCGCGCACCGGACGCCTCGTGGTGGCCGCCGACGACCGCCCCTTCGCGGGGTTCCACCGCGAGATCCAGGCCCAGGTCGTGGAGGCCATGCCGGGCGTGCCGACGCTCGCCGTGGGCATGGAGAACGTGCCCGCCATCGCCCAGAACGAGGAGCTGGAGCACCACACGGCGATCAGCCCCGCGAAGATCGTCGCGTCGTGCCGGAGCGTCCTGGGGCTGTCCGCGCGCCAGGCGGCCGCAGGCGCCGGGCTGGGCGGCTGGAACTGGATCCCGTCCCGCTACTTCGTCGGCTGATCGCCCGGCGCGCCGGCGCATGGATTGCTTCTGGAGCGAGCATGCTCGCTCCCCTTCGCCTCGCCGCCCTCGGCACCTCACTCGTCGCCCTCGGCGGCTGCTCCGAGTTTCAGCTCGCTCCCTCCCAGGGCCCCGACGAGACCGAAGTCCCGGCCGCGACCGACGAGGCCCAGGGCTCGGGCGACGAGTCGCCCTGGGACGCGCCCGACCCCGGGAGCCGACCCGAAGACGTCTTCTTCGCCGCGTGGTGGGACGTCACGGACCCTCACAACGTCACCGGCGAGGTCCCTCACCGCTTCGACGTGATCGACGTCGAGGGGCAGGTGGTGGTCGCCTTCACGCCCCCGTCGCCCGACATGGACGACCCGCTCGCCATCCACCCGGCGGGCCCCGGCCGCGTGCTGGTGACGACGGGTCCGGCTCGCTGGACCACGACCCCCTCGGCGACCTCGAGCTGGATCGCGGACGCCGCCACCGGGAAAGTGACGGAAGTGCTGCGGGTGGGATGGGACGGCCTGCTGTACGCCGTCGTCGACGGGACGGCCCACCGGCTGGAGCGCCTCTACGACCGGCGCTTCGTCCACGTCGTCCCCGATCCTCAGGACCCCGACCGCCTGTTCGTCGTCGGGCGGGTGGCCACCGGCGCGGGCGTCCCCGACGTCGGCCCCCTGCTCGAGATCGACCTCCGAGACCCGCTCGCCGACCCCATCGAGCACGCCCCCTCCGCGCTCTTCGACCCCGCCCTGGTCCGTCCCCCCGAGGGCGGGTCCGTGGCGCCCTGGCCGGGGTGGGTGGAGGCCGTCGTGGTCGAGGGTCGCACGGAGCTGCGGCTGCTCCTCGAGTCGCTCGAAGAGATCCCCGAGGACGGCGACGGCCTCGCCGAGCCGCGCGTGCTTCGCAGGCTGACCCGCTTCTCGCCGGACGACGGCGCGTGGCTCCCGGGCGCGCTCGAGGTCACCGACGTGGTCTACGGCCCCGAGCTGCGATTCCGTCCGGACGACGGGAGCGGAGGCACGGTCCTCGTTCACCACGACATCGACCGAGTCGGCGGCCAGAACTTCCTCACGTGGGACGGTCGCGAGGCCCACGAGTGGACGGGCGCCGACGAGCGAGCCTGGGACGTGCGGCTGGGGCCCCTGCTGGACCCCGACGCTCCCACCTTCGCGCACTTCGGCTACGTGCCCCACACCGTCGGACGCGGCTCCCCCAACACGCTCTCCTTCAGCCACCGCGGCGTGGACGTCCTCACGCTGGAGGTCTTCCGCGTGGGCCTGGGCGAGCGTCGATTCCGGCTCCTGGCCCTCGAGCTGGTGCCGCCGCTGCCCTGAGGCCGGGTTCGGGAACCACCCGCGGCTGCCCTGGCTCGTACGTCGTGGAGGCTCTAGTCTCGATGACGACGATGCGTGCGCCCCTCTTCGCCCTCGCGGTCCTCCTGTGGGCCGGTCCCGCGGCCGCCCGGACCGGGGGACCCCCTCCCGGTCCGCCGCCGCCGTTGGCGGGCGTGCCCGTGGAGCTCCGCTGCGACGCGCGGCTGCCGGACGGACACCCCGTCACCCACCGACAGCCGGGAGAGGATCTCGCGGCCCTGGCCGAGCGCGCCGAGGCGGAGGACCCGCTCGCGTGGCTGGACGACATGCTCTGCGACCGGCTCTGGAAGATGCTCCAGGCGGCCGGGGCCCACCCCGCGCCCGAGGACGTCCGACTGCCCGCCCGCGCCGTCGTCGACGCCCGCCTCGACGACCTCCAGATCTCCGGGACCCGGGAGGTCGACCAGCGGATCGGCGGCTCGATCCTGCAGGTGGCGGTGCCGCACTGGAGCCTGGGCATGCGCTGGTCGCTCTCCTTCTCGGTCCACTATCCGGCGGCCGATCCGTCGGACGACGGCGAGCTCCTCACCGCGCCCCCGCTCGAGCTGTCCCCCCGGGCCGGCGCGGAGCAGGACGACTACGCCCCGCTCCAGCTCGGGGCGCTCCTCGAGGTCACCGCCGCGCGCGCCTTCTCGCCCGTGCCCCAGGTGATCGCGGACGACGGACGCCTCGGCGACCTCCTGTTCGCGCGGGTCGATCGACCGCCGTCGGCCCCCGCGGACCTGGGCGCCCCGGAGGCCGTGGGGGCGCAGTTCTGGCAGCTGCTCGTCTCGGACCCGAAGCACCGACACGACGCCCTCGCGTTCCACCTCGGCAGCGACGTGCTCCCGGCCCCCGCGCGGACCGAGCTCGCCTTCTGGTTCCTGCTCAACGACTCCAACCCGACCCTGCGCAAGGACGTCCTCTCGTGGATCCTGCGCACCGAGCACCCGCCCGACGCGGAGCAGCCCCTCAGCCCGCGCCTCTACACGACGCTGCGCTGGCTCCTCGCCCGCGACGGCTCACCGCGCATGCGGGGCCAGGTGATCGACTCCTTGGAAGGTCGGGTGACGGAGGACGTGCGGGACCTCCTGCTCGTCGGCTCCACGGACCGCTCCCGGGACGTCTCGGAGCGCGCGCTGGGCGCCCTCCGTCGGTTCGCCGCGCCCACCCTGGCCGACTACCGACGCATGGAGGCGCCCCCGCAGTCGCCGTCGCCGGCCCCGTGGACGGTGGCGCTCGACGGCCGGGTCGTGATGCCCGAAGGCTCGGCGTCGTCGCATCGACTCGCCCTGGTGCGGGAGACGGGCGGCGCCCCCGCCGAGACCTGGCTCATCCGATGGCTTCGATCCGAGCGGGTCGAGAGCGACGAGCTCGAGTGGGCCATGGGCGCCTGGGCGGACCTGCTCGCCCACGAGTCCGCGCGCGTCCGCCGCGCCACAATCGAGCGCCTGGGACGAGAGATCGACCGGGACGACGCCCGCTCGCTGCTCGCGCGGTCCATCACGGCGGAGACCGATCCCGAGCTGCGGGTCGCCGCCCTGCTGGGCATCGGAGCGATCGAAGATCCGGACGCGAAGGACGCCGTGCTCAAGGCCACCGAGGACGACGACCCCGTCGTCCGACGCGCCGCGGCAGAGGCCCTCATGGTCATCCCCGGCCGGAGCGCCGAGGTGCGGCTGGAGTCCCTCCGCGACCACGACCCGGACGCCAAGGTGCGGCGACGCGCGCGGGTCTCGCTGCGGAAGCGGGCGAAGGCCGCAGGCTGAGGGGGAAGGAGCGCCGCGACTCCGAACCTACTTGGACGTGGCGCCCGACGGAGCGACCATCCCGTGGAAGAAGAGGTCGAGGTTGGAGGCGCACCAGCGCCGTCGATACTCCTCATCTTCGATGTCCGACCCGTAGATCCGCTTGACCCAGGGCGCGAAGCGGACCTGATTGGCGATCCGATCCAGCAGGGCTCCTCCGACCATGTCGGAGTCGAGACTCTCGCGGACGAACCCGAGCTCCTTTCCGGTCTCGAGGAACGCGACGAAGCGCTCCATGTATCCGGCGAGGGGGAGCGCGTCGGGTTGCTCTCGGGCCACCACCAACGCGACGTCGCGATGGACGATGAACACGTCGAGGGTGGCTGCGAACAACATCTCGATTCGCGATTGGAAGTCTCCTCGGGACTTCGGTGGGGTCGCCAAGAGCCGCATGGGCACGTCGAAGACACGGATGCTGAACTGCTCGACGATCGCATCCAACAGTCCGGCCTTGCTGCCGAAGTAGTGGTGGATCATGTTCGAGCTCGTCTCGGCGGCGCGGCACACATCCCGCACGGACACGCCGCGGAACCCCTGCTCGGCGAAGAGGCGCGCCCCCGACCTCAGGAGGCGCTCTCGGGTAGGCGCCGCGGCCTCGTCAGGCATGCGCCGCGAGCTGCGCCTTGTTCATCGCCTTGAGCTTCCGCGGGTGAGGCGTCCCGTGCTCCACGTAGTACGTGAGTTCCTCGATGATCTGTCCCACGAAGACCCCGAACCCGAGGCGGATCAGCGGCCAGATCAGGTACGCCCACGGCTTGATCTGCGAGCGGAACACCCAGGTCATCTCGGACCGAGCGTCGCCCACGGCCACGATCGAGAAGTCGAGCAGGTTGTAGCGGACGGGAAAGACGATCTTCGTATTGAGGAAGTCGATCCTGACCGTGCACGTCCTGGCGGCTTCGTCGTAGGCCAGGAACTGCTCGGAGGCCTTGACGCCGGACGGGTCGGAGTCGAGCTCGCACACGCGACCGGCCGACTCCGCGCCTTCGAACTGTTCCCCGTTGTCCTTCCCGTAGGAGTGGGGGACCGAGGCCATCCACTCGTGTGCATCGTCGAACCCGTGGGCGAATACCCTCCACACATCCGCCGCCGACGCCTCCACTGTTGCCTTCTTCACGAACCTCATGCCGACTCCATGTATCGATTGTTATGTGGAGTGTAACAATCGTTATAAGCCACGACAAGGGGTGAAGGTGACGACCCGGCCGTGACGGCGGCCGCGAGCGACAGCAACGACAGCAGCGTCCACGGGATCGCGCGTCCATCGAGCGTGGCCGCGGGGGACGCCGGCGGGGGGCGCTCCGAGCACGAGCCCGCCGGGGGGCGACTTCGAACGTCCAGCCCGCACCCGGGAGTCCCCAGGGGCGGGGCCGGACCGACCGTCGGGGCGACGGCGCAGGCCCCGGGGGTGCCCGGGGGGAGCCCGAACCAGAGCGTGCAGCGCGTGACGGCGGACAACCACATGCCGGTGTCCAGGCCGGGGGGGACCGCCCGGGTCCGATGGACCGCGCGGGCCTTGAAGCTGAACTTCCGCGGGTCGAGTCGACGCATCCGTGCCGGGCGCTCAGGCAGCCACTTGGCCTCCTTCACCGCCCTCGACAGGGGGCGGGGATCGCCCGCGATCCAGCGCGGGCCCCCGACCTGCACGGCGGGCACCAGCAGGTCCACGGCCAGCTGCCGCTGCGCCCCGCCCTCGGCGGCTTCGACGGCCGAACGCTCGAGCACCAGCGGGACCGCCCGGGCGACGACCACGACGCCGACGACCGCCAGCACCACCCCTCGAACCCGACGGGAGCGCGCGGTGAGCACGGCCTCGACGACGGCGACGGCGGCCACCAGGCCGGCGAGCGCGGGCACGAACCCGCCGCGGGTGGCCCCCAGCGTCCAGGCGAGGGAGGGCTCGGGTATGAAGCCCACCGCCGCCGCCTCGGGCAGGAGCGCCGCGAAGGAGCCGAGGAGCAGCAGCCCCGCCGCCCGCCGCCCGGGCCGGCGACGCGTGACGCCGGAGGCGATCAGGGCGATGGCGAGCACCCCCGCGGCGCCCGCGCCGACCGCCGTCGGGAGCATCGGGAAGGCCCGGCCCAGGAGCGGCCACTGCCACGCGGACTGCGCGGCGGCGACGACCGGCTGGACCCGCAGCGCGTCGGGGATGGTGCCGACCCCCACCGCAGCGATGACGCCTTGGCCGCTGCCCGCGATCCACAGCCCCGCCAGGCCGAGACCGGCGGCGGCGAGCAGGGACGTGCGCAGGAGCCGGGCCCGGAGCGAGGTCTCCCCGGCGTGGGCCGGCCACAGGGGCAGGCCCACGAGAGGCAGCGCCACGGCCGACGGGTGCCACGCGATCCCGAGCCCCATCAGGGCCGTCGCCCCGAGGAAGTCGCGGGGGCGGCCGGTCCGCACGGCCTCCAGCCCGCGCACGACGCCCAGCAGGCCCAGCCCCGCCCCGAGCCAACGCGGGAGGGTGTCGACGGTGCCCACGTTGACCAGGGTGGACGGGGCGGCGGCCGCCAGGACCGCGCACAAGGCGGCGGCGCGCGGGGCGAGGCCGAGGCCCCGAGACACCCGCCATGCGACGAACGCCGCCCAGGGCACGAGCAGCGCGGGGGTCCAGGAGATCGACCGCCCGATCACCCCGTCGGCGGCGTCTCCGCGCAGGGCTCCGAGCAGGTGGAGGGGAGCCCAGGAGAGGTGCCGCCAGGGTCGTGGCGCCTCGAACCCGGCGGCGAGCGCGTCCAGGGAGGCGAGGTAGATGGTGTCCGGGCCGTAGACGTCCGAGCCCGCGACCACCAGAAGGACCGCCACGAAGACGACGGATGCCCCGACGGTTGCGTACCTCCGCTCGCGCGAGCACGCCCGCCCCTCCTCGCCGATTCCTCCCATGCGGCCAGCCTATGCCCCGGCTCGTCCCCGGATGCGGGCGGCGGTCCGCACGAAAGGAAACGCCTCCACCGCGCGGTCCGCGAGATGGTCCGGACCTATGCTCGTGGGCGATGAGCAGCCTCCCCCTCACGCCCCTCGAGCGGGCTCGACTCAGCCTTCGGGGGCTGTCCATCGGCGACGCCTTCGGGGAGCTCTTCTTCACCTTCGAGCCGACCGAGCTCGTCCGGCGCCACGGCGCCCGCGACGCTCCCCCCGGGCCCTGGAGGTGGACCGACGACACGGCGATGGCGCTGTCCGTCGTCGCCTGCCTCGCCCAGGACGGACGGATCCACCCGGGTCGCCTCGCCGAGGCGTTCGCCGAGGCGTTCGACCGGGAGCCGCACCGCGGATACGGGGGCGGCGCGAAGCGGCTGCTGCGCGACCTGGCGGACGGGGGCGATCACCGCGCGCTCGCTCCCGCGCTGTTCGGCGGCACGGGATCGCTCGGGAACGGAGCGGCGATGCGGGTGGCCCCGCTGGGCGCGTACTTCTCGGGCGACCCCGAGACGATCGCCGCCCAGGCCCGCCTCTCCGCGGCTCCCACCCACGCTCATCCGGAGGGCGTGGCCGGAGCCGTCGCCGTCGCGATCGCGGCCGGGTACGTCGCCGGGCCCGCCCCGACGGCCGACGGTCTGTTCGCGCAGGTGCTGCGCTGGACGCCCCCGGGCATCACCCGCGACGGCCTCGAGCGCGGCCGCGGCTTCCTGGGCGGACCGATCGCGCAGGTGTCACGGGCGCTCGGGGCGGGCGAGCAGGCGACGGCGCAGGACACCGTGCCCTTCGCGCTGTGGAGCGCGGCCACGCACCTGCACGACTTCGAGACGGCGATGTGGGAGACGGCGGCCTCGGGCGGGGACTGCGACACCACGACGGCCATCGTCGGCGGCATCGTGGCCCTCTCGGTGGGGTCCGCGGGGCTGCCCGCGACCTTCGAGGAGCGCCGCGAAGCGCTGCCCTGAGGAGCGCGCTACTCCGTGCAGACGCGGCAGACGCTGTCGCAGCTGTTCGTGTCGTCCTCGGGGGGCATCAGAAGATGAAGTACGTGGCCAGCAGGAGCCGGAGGTCGAGGTAGCCGGGCGGGTCCGGCACGGGGTTCTCGATCACGCCGTCGGGGTCGACGTGGGCCAGCCCGAGGTGGCGACCGGGGTGCAGCCCGAGCGTGAGGTCCACGCCGATGGGACGAAGCAGCCGCCATCGGTGCAGGAGACCCACGTCCGCGACGTTGTTCCAGTAGTCGTTGCGGATGTCCTTGATGAACCGCCCCTCGACCAGCGGCTGCCAGGCGACGGGCCCCGTCACCAGCCAGGTGGCGCCGAAGCGCCCGCGGGCGAAGAAGAACACGTTGTGCTGGAAGCGGCTGACGTAGGTCACGTCGCCGTAGAACTCCGCGCACGCCAGCAGCTCGAGGCGCGCCCCGCCGGGCTGCGGTTCCGGGTTGCAGGTGGGCGTCGACGGCCCCACGTACGCCCCGATCCGGAGATCCCACGTGACCGGGGTGCGCCCGTCCCGAATGAGCTTCACGGCCAGGGCGATCTGCGCGTAGACGCCCGCCTGCTGCCGCCAGAAGCGGAACAGGATGCCGCCGCCCACGAGCAGGGCGTTGTCGTTGAGGATCAGCGCCGTCTGGCTGGGGTCCGCGATGCCGCGCGAGCTCACGTCGCGGCTGAACTGCAGGAAGATGTACGGCTCCAGGTCGAGCCACGGGATGGGGCGCACGAAGCCGCGGATCCGCAGGAAGCCGATCAGGTTGTCGAACCGCTGCGGGGTCAGCCGCGAGTACCCGTACAGGTCCGCGTAGAGGTCGCCCCAGAAGAGCCGCGGCATCACCTGGAGCTGGTCCCGAGCCGCCGTGGCGTGCCGGGGGTCGTCGCCCTTCTTCGCGTCTCGGAAGTGCTTGCGGGCGGCCGTGAGGTTCCCGTCGGCGAGCTCGAGGTAGCCGAGCTCGAGGTCGATGACCTGCTCGTCTCCGCCCATGTCCCGGGCGACCTCGTAGGCCTCGCGCGCGCCGTCCAGGTCGCCGAGGCGACGCTGCACCCGCGCGTTGGCGAGCCAATGGTCCGACGTCCAGCTCTTTCGCCCGCTCGGAGGGAGCCCGTCGAGCTTCTCCTGCGCCTGCTTCGTGACCTCCTCGTCCCGCCCCTCGCGCGCCTTCGAGAGGTACTCGCGGGCTGCGTCCGTCCACTTGCGGGCGTCCTCGAGGGCCGCGCGGTACTCCGCGATGATCGCCTCGTTCGCCTCCGGAGCTCCGCGCCCCAGGTCCAGGGCCCGGACGGCGCCGTCGTAGTCGCCGACGCTCGCCAGGAAGTGCGCTTCCCCGATCCAGTGGTTCCCCGTCCACTCCTCACGGACCTTCGGATCGCTGGACGCCAGGCCGCGACGTCCGCGCACCTCGTACTCATCGGCGTCCTCCGCCAGCACCATGCTCAGGTAGTGCTCCCGCGCCCCGTCGTGGTCGCCGCGGTTCTCCGCGATGACCGCCAACTCGAGGGCCACCGCGCGCTCGTCGGCGCCCCGCTCGCCCGCCGCGACGAACGCCGCCTCCGCCTCCTCGATCTTCCCCTCGCGCTTGAGCCGATAGGCCTCGATCATCCAGTGGCGCCCGCTCCACTGCTCGGAGTCCTCGGGGGGCAGGAACTCGAGCTGGGCCGCCGCGAGCCGCACCAGCTTCTTGTTGTCGCCCTTGGCCGCCTCGAGGAACTGGCGGCGGGCCTGCCCGAGGTTCTTGCGCTCGAGCTCGACGAAGCCGATCTCCATGGCGATCGACTGCGGATCCGCCCCCGCGTCGGCCGCGAACCGGAACGCCGCGATGGCTCCCTCGTAGTCGCCGCCGCGCTTCATGACGTAGGCCTGGTTCAGGAAGCGCTGGGCGAACTCCCGCCGCTGCTCCTCGTGGATGCGGGCCTGCTCCAAGGCGAGGACCTCCTCATCCGTCAGCTCGGGCTCCACGGGGATGTCCTCGTCGGGCTCCTCCTCGGCCGCCGCCGCCGCCGCTTCGGCCGCCGCCTTCGCCTCCTCCTCGCGCTGCTTGCGCCGCGCCTCCGCCTCGCGGGCGGCCTGCTCGCGAGCCTCCGCCATGGCCGCCCGGACCTTCGGCGTGTGCGACCGAAGCTCGAGGGCCGTGAGGCCCAGCTCCCACCGCGTCTGCTGAGGCTCGGAGCCCGCGTCGTAGGCCCGCTGATAGGCGACGATCGCCTCCTCCCAGCGGTCCTGGTCGCGCAGGGAGCGCGCCTCGGCCAGCATGCGGTCGCTCTCGGTGAGCTCGGTGATGCCCGGGGGGAGCGCCGCCAGCGCCCCGGCGGCCTGCTCGGCCATCCGCTCGTCCGGGCCCTTGGAAGCCGCGACGAACGCCGCGCGCGCCGACTCCATCCGCTCGCGGTTGAGCTCGACGTAGCCCAGCTGCAGGTCGATGGCCTGCGCGTCCCAGCCCGCCGCTCGCGCCTCCTCCAGGGCCTCCACCGCGAGGTCCCAGTCCTCCATCTCGATGTGCTCGTAGGCCCGGGTCATCGCCTGGTGGGCGATCGTGCCCTCGGCCCGGCTCGAGCGGCCGAGGTTGCTCATCTCGAGCTCGGCCTGCTCCTTGAGCTTGTGGTTGGGGCCGCCCTTGGCCTTCGTGAACTGCGCCCGCGCGGCCTCTATCTGGCCCAACTGGGTGAAGACGTAGCCCATCTCCATCGCGAGGAACTGGGGGTCGCCGCCCGCCTTGAGCGCCTTGTCGAACGCGGTCAGGGCGCCTCGGAAGTCGCGGTCCGCCTTCCGCTTCCAGCCCTCGGCCGTCCACCGCTCGGCGTTCCATCCGCTCGTGTCTTCGGCCTTCTCGTCCGCCGCCGCCACCGGGGACGGGGTCGCGAACGCCACCGCCAGGCCCAGGAGGGCGACGGTCAGGAACCCTGCAAATCGCATCCTCATGGCGCCCTCAGCAGCGCGATCGAGCTCGTGAACCCATGCACCCGGGTCCTCCCTCCGACGGGTCCGATCTCCCCGCCGCAGAAGAAGCCGCCGATCGGCAGCTCACCCAGGTGCTCGACAATCATGCCCGAATCGTGGCCCGGCACGCCGTAGAGGCCCTCGCCTCGGCCCAGGCACGAGAAGAGGAGGGCCGCGGCGGGCACCTCGTCGGCGGCGTGGTCCTGGCGACGCTTCAGCATCGCTCGGAGGTCCACGGCGGACGCGTGGGCGTCCCTCAGGTGGAACTGCACGAACTGCTGCGGGCGCATCTCCGAACCGACCGCGACGATGCCCAGCTGGGGATCCACACCGACCAGATTCCGGATCAGGAACGCGCCGTCGGCCACGTGCTCCGGGTCCGACTCGAGGGACACGCCGAGGCACAGCGACGTGCGGAAGCGGCGCTGGTCCTCCTCGGGCAGCGACTCGAACAGCTCGACCAGAGCCTTGGCGGCGGGGCGACCGTCGAACTCGTGGATGAGGTTCGCCTCGCACCGCGTGACGGCGAGGGGGGCGCCGATCGCGCGGCACCCTTGGGCCACGACGGTGTCCACCAGGATCTCGCCCCGGAGGGTGACCGCAGCCGTGCCCATGCGGTGCATGGCGTCGTTCACGAAGAGGACATTGAGCCCCGGGGCCGCGGCGCCGGACGCGAGACCGCCGATCTTGACGGCCTTGGGGAAGCTCTCGTCGAGGCCCGCGAGCAGGGCGTCGATGTCCATGGTGAACGCGTCGGGGAAGAGCAGGAACTGCGGATCGCCCACGGGCTCGATGCCCATCAGCGCGTGCCAGTCCTCGGGCTCGGCGTGGAACCCGGGCAGGTCGGCGCCGTCGATGTGGACGGCCCGGACCTCGACGTCCGGCAGGACCGCGCCGATGAGCGCGATGGCGGGGACGTGCTCGAGCTCCCGCCCGCCGCCCACGACGCCGCCCGCCGCGCAGCCCGCGATCGAGGCGTCGGGGAACGCGGCGCGCAGGGCGCCGGGGACGCGGTGGTAGTCGTCTCCGTAGCCGGGGGTCACGAAGACGAGGAGCAGGTCGGGCTCGTCGCCGTCCAGCTTGCCGACGAGGCGAGCGATCGCGCCCGTGAAGGCCTCATCGAAGCCGCCCCCCGTGGCGAGGGTGGAGGCCCACTTCATCCGCGCCCCTCCCCGGTCGGGTCACCCGTCTGCATCCACTACCCCTCGTAGTAAGCGTCGCACAAGTCGAGCCCTCGGTCGATTATCGCGAACCCGCGGCGCAGATCCTCGTCCGAGATGCACAGCGGCGGGTTGCACATGAACGAGCCCCAGCGAACGAACGTGAACAGCCGCTCTCGGCGGAAGTGCGCCCCCAACTCCTGCATCGCGGGGGAGGTGCCGTTGTACGGCGCCATGCGATCTCCGGCTGCGTTCTTCTGCAGATCGACCATCCCGAACATCCCGATGTTTCGGGCCTCCTTCACGCAGGGATGCTTCTCCGCGAGCGCGTCCATCTCGGCGCGCATCTTCGCCCCCATGGTCACGGCCCGCTCCACCAGGCCGTCCTCCTGCATGACGCGGATGACGGCCTCCGCGGCGGCCAGCCCCACGCCGTGGGAGTTGTAGGTGAGCCCGCCCCAGAAGACGTTGCTGCGGAAGTGCGCGGCGATCGCGTCCGACACGCCCATGGCGCCGAGCGGGACGTAGGACGACGTCAGCCCCTTCGCCATCGTGACGATGTCCGGGACGATGTCGCCGTGCTCGAACGCGAACCACTTGCCGGTCCGCCCGAACCCCGCCATCACCTCGTCGCAGACGAGCAGGATCCCGTGACGGCTCAGCAGGTCCTTGAGGCCCCGCAGCCAGCCCGCCGGCGGCGGCATGATCCCGTTCGTCCCGATCACCGATTCGATGAACATCGCCGCGATCGTCTGGGGGCCCTCGTACATGAGGACCTCCTCGAGGTACCGCAGGTGGTTCTCGCTGCGCTCGGCGTCCGTGTCGCCGAAGGAGTAGTCGTAGGGCACCGGCGGCATCACCCGCAGGAACCCGGGCGCTCCCGGCTCGTTGGCCCACCGCCGCGGGTCGCCCGTGAGCTGCATGCAGGCGTGCGTGGCGCCGTGGTAGCTGCGGAGCAGGCTCACGATCTTGTGGCGACCGGTGTAGAGGCGCGCGGCCTTGATGGCGTTCTCGTTGGCCTCGGCGCCGCCGAGCGTGAAGAAGAACGTGTTGATGTCGCCGGGGGTGATCTCCGACAGGAGCTTGCCCACGCGGGCGCGCACGGCCGTCGCGGTGCCGGGATAGACGTACGTGAACTGGTCGAGCTGGGCCTTGATCGCGTCGAGGACCCGAGGCTCGCCGTGGCCGATGTTCACGGACATCAGCTGGGAGTTGAAGTCCAGGACGCGGGTGCCGTCCGGCTGCACCATCCACACGCCTTCGGTGCGCTCGATGGGCATCGGGTCGACCGCGTCGCCGCGCGTCCACGTGTACATCGTGTGCTCTTTGCAGAGCCGGATCATCTCTTCGGGCGTCATGCCTCCTCCAGACATACGAGTCCCAAGGCTACTCGATGCTCGGCTCGGGTGACGGGGCCGACCCCGCGACGAGCCGGTCGCCGGTGGGGGACTCCGCGTCCAGCTCGGCGTTCGGGGTGGCGTACAGCTCGAGCGTCACGCCCGGGCCCGGGACGTCCGGGAGCGCGAACGGATGGGGGCTCGCGCCGACCTCGGGATCGACGACCAGCGGGCCGATTCGAGTCGAAACATCGCCGGAGCGGAGCCACAAGACGAAGGTCGTCTCGGGCGGCGGCGCCTGGGTCGGGGGGACGATGAGCGCCCGCTTTCGCGGCCAGTCGAGCACGGCGCGCGCGCGGGCGAGGTCCGCGTCGTCGTACAGGTCCACGACGATGGACGTGGGGTCGGCCACGAGGCTCGCGAGGGCTTCGGCGGGCACCAGGCGCTCTCGGACCGCGCGGTAGTCGGCGGCCATGGTGCGCGACTGCGCCTCCGCGGCCCGACGGGCGTCCACCGCCCACGCCGTCTCCTCGGCCTTGCGCTGCCCCCACCACGCCGCCGCGACGACGGCCGCGATCATCAGGAAGACGAGGGTCCACAGCAGGCGACGCTCGTTGGTCTCGGCGTAGACGATGGCGGGATCCGGATCGAGCTGGGGGGTCTTCTCGGCGACCGCGCGCAGCGCTTCGGCGGAGCCTTCGGGGAGCGCGACGGGACCGAACGCCGCCGGGATCCCGTAGTACGCCTCCAGGACCCCTTCGAGCTCCGCCGCGCACGCCGGGCAGCCCTCGGAGAGGTGAAGCCGGACGCGGTTCGCGGGACCCGCCCCCACGGTGCCGAGCGCGACGTCCACGAAGTGCGGCCGGATGTCTCGGCAGCGGTCGACGTCCATCATTCGTCGGCGCCTCGCCCCTTGGGGGGGGGCCCCGCGGCGACGAGGTCGCGCAGGGCGTCGGGGCCCCGATCCGGTCGCGGGACGTCGTTCCGCCAGCACGCGATCACGGCGGCGCGGTCCTCGTCGGAGAGAAGCGCGAGGGGATGACCGCTCGCGATCTCGTGGTCCGGCATGGAGACCCGGCGATCCCCGCCGATGAATCGGACGGCGGCCTCGCGGGCCGCGGCCATGGCCCACATCAAGGGGCGACCGAAGTGCCGGTCGTAGTGCGGAGCCTCCTGCCACAGGCCCACGAAGACCTGCTCCAGCAGCTGCTCCCCCGTCACCCCGCGACCCACGATGTGGACGATCGCGCCGTAGACCCACGGACCCGCAGCGGCGTGGAACGCCACCAGACCTTCGACGTCGCCCGCGGCCATGGCCTCGACGTGGGTCAGCAGCTCCTCATCGGACGGCACCTGCACCCCCGGATGGTACCGCGTCGGCGGGATCGCGACCCGGGAGTGGCCGCTGCATGGGCCGAACCCGTCGCCGTCGTCGTCGAAGTCGGGGCCGCGTCCGTCGCAGTTCATGTCGGGGCCGCCGCACGGCTCCGGGACCCCCGGGTGGACGGTCGGGTCCGCGTCGTCGCAGTCGCCCGCGCACTCGCTGGAAAGGTCACCGTCGTCGTCGGTGGCGGCGCCGTCGCGCTCGTCCTCGCCCAGCTCTCCGTCGCAGTCGTTGTCCCGGCCGTCGCAGAGCTCCTCCGCACCGGGCCGCACCCACCGGGACTCGTCGTCGCAGTCCCCCGCGCACACCCGCACGCCGTCCTCGTCGCGATCGAGCTCCGAGGAGGGGACCACGCCGTCGCAGTTCCCATCCACGCCGTCGCACTGCTCGGGGGCCTCGGGGTGGAAGGCCGGATCGTCGGGTTCGCAGTCGAGGGCGTCGACCCAGCCGTCGCCGTCGCGGTCCGAGGGCTCGGCCACGGTGCCCGGAGGCGGAGGCGGACCGTCCTCGCAGCCCGCGGTCATGGCGAGCAGAACGGCCGAGAGCGCAGCGAGGCGACGCATCACGGCGTGGGGGTGAAGCCCGCGCCGGGGCACCAGAGCCCGGCGACGGAGCCGTCCAGGACGACCTCGCCGCACGAGTCGCAGTTCGAGGCGCCGTCGAACGCGATGGAGGCGGTGTACAGCGGGGGCGCAGCGGGGGACGGGCGCACGACGACGTCGACGGTGCCCTCTGCCTCGGTCGCGCAGTTCAGCGGCTGGGTCAGGCTCCAGGACATCTCCCACGGGGTGTCGGGGTGGGCGACGACGCTCCCGGACCAGGCTCCGTACCAGCTGTGGTACGTGACGATGTTCTGGGTCGCGCCGTCGAAGAACGACGACCAGAGGTGCGACCGCTCGCCCTCGGAGTCGATGGAGACGACGCCCGCGGGGAGCAGCGAGCCGCCCGCGCCGGTGCCGACCTCGAGGTCGACGTCCCAGCTCTCGGTCACGTTCCCCCACGGGTAGCTCGTGAAGACCCCGTAGGGCAGGTACACGAAGTCGATCGCGCTGTATCCGAACCCGTCGAGGGCGGCGGCGACCGTCCCGTCCGCGGCGAGCACCTGCGCGCCGTCCGAGACCAGCCCGACCAGGGTCTGGTCCATCACCTCGCCGCCGGTGGTGAAGCAGAAGTTCCAGCCCGCGTCTCCCGAGACCGCGTGGTACCAGCCGACGAGGGACGGGGACCCCGCGGCGGTGCCGTCCGCGATGGCGAAGGCGTGGTCGGCGGTCATGTCCCAGGGCACGCCGTTGCCGCCGCCGCAGGGCTCGTCCTCCAACGGGAAGGCCGGCCAGTCGAGGGCGAAGCCGGCGGGCTCGGCGGTCCCCGGGAGGCCCCGCGCCGCGTCCATTTCGGCGGTGACCGCGGTGAGCAGGTCCGCGTGTTCGTCGTACGTCGCGGTCGCGAAGAGCGCGGCCCACTCGACGGCGGGGACCGCGTCGGTGACGGTCGGCGCGCCGGGGAAGGGCCCGTCGACGCAGTCGGTGCACTGCACGGCCGCCACCGGCGCGAGGAGGTCGTCGTCGCCCTGGCAGGGGATCGAGCCGTCGAAGTCGAGGTCCAGCTCGTCGACCGCGATCTCGGTGCCGGCGCAGTCGTTGATGAGGCCGTCGCAGACCTCCGGGGCGCCGTAGTAGCGGGTGGGGTCCTGGTCGTCGCAGTCGGCGAGGGCCGGAGGGCCGCACAGGAAGTGGCCGTCGCCGTCGTCGTCGGTCTCGTCCGGGAGGACCGCCCCGTCGCAGTCGTTGTCCAGGCCGTCGCAGATCTCGGGGGCCCCGGGGTGGACATCCGGGTTCGTGTCGTCGCACTCGCCCGAGCACGCGAAGGCCCCGTCCCCGTCCGCGTCCCGCTCGTCGCCGATCCCCGAGCAGTCGGAGTCCACCCCGTCGCACGCCTCGACCCTGCCGGGGAAGACGTCCGCGCGGAGGTCGTCGCAGTCGCCGTCGCAGGGCATGAAGCCGTCGCCGTCGACGTCCTGCTCCCGCCAGAGGTCTCCCTCGCAGTCCGCGTCCACGCCGTCGCCGCACGTGTCCGGGGCTTGGGGGTGGACCCTCCCGTCCACGTCGTCGCAGTCGCCCTCACACTCGCGCCACCCGTCGGTGTCCGCGTCCACCTCGTCGTCGGGGACCTCCTCGTCGCAGTCGTTGTCGATCCCGTCGCAGCGCTCGACGATCTCGGGGCTGCGGCTGCGGTCGTTGTCGTCGCAGTCGCCCGCGCACACCCGCGCTCCGTCCATGTCGGCGTCCTGCTCGTCGGGCGCCGCCCCGTCGCAGTCGTTGTCCACGCCGTCGCAGATCTCGGGGAGTCCCGGCGCCGATCGCGGGTCCTCGGGCGCGCAGTCGTCCGCGTCGGCCACGCCGTCGCCGTCGAAGTCCAAGGTGGCGGGGGGCACCACGTCCGACGGGCAGCCGGCCAGGTAGACCGCGAACAGCAGGGGGAGCGCGGACAGGAGGCGGGCCCGGGGGGTCACCCTCTCAACATAGGGGGAAGCGCGCTTCGGCGGCGTGGGAGAAGAACCTCTCATTCCGGGCCGAAGCGAACGTTGCTTCGGTGCGCAATGAGAGGTTCTTCTCAGTAGACGCTGAAGCGCCGGACGACCTCAGGCGCCGCGACGACGGTCGAGCCGCGTCTTCACCCAGCGGACCAGGAACTCGACGTCGGACCGGCCGAGGATCCAGGTCAGCCGCTCGTCGTCGGGCTCGTGCGTCCGGTACGCCCGGACGACCAGGAAGAGCTGCATGAGGTACCCGCAGACCTTGGCGTAGGCCGCGCCCGTCCAGCCCACGAGGGGCACGAGCACGAGCAGGATCACGACGTCCACCGCGACCCCCGCCGCGCCCGCGGTGATCACGCGCTTCTGGTGCCCCTGGCCGGTCAGGTAGGTCGAGAACTGGGTCTGGACGCTCTTGCACACCGCGGTGGGCATGAGGATGAGGAACGCGATGTACGAGTCCGTGAAGGCCTCGCCGAAGACCAGCGGAATGAGGTACCAGAAGGTCGCCGCGCCGCCGAGCACCGCCAGGGTCATGAACGGGAGCACCAGCCTCACGACGATGCCCAGCTTGATCCGACTGCCGCGGCCGTCCACGTCGAGCGCGGACTCGGCGAACATCATTCGCCCGATCACCAGCGGGACGACCGCCGCCACGTGGTTGAGCTGGTCGCCGATCGCGTAGATGCCCACCTGCTCGGTCGCCACGAACGCCGCCAACAGCAGCGCGTCGAGCCGGAGGAGCGCGTACTCGGCCGTGAGCGTGAGCGAGGCCTTGATGCCGTAGGGGATCGCGCTCGACCGCAGCTTCCGCGTCGGCCACTTCGGCCACCCCTCGGCGCGGACCATCGAGACGAACGCGATGGAGCCCACCACCATGTACGAGACGATCAGGTTGACCAGCACCCAGTTGCGGCTGTCTCGCAGGAGCAGGAAGTTCAGCGTGATGAAGACGATCAGGTTGCCCGTCTGCACCAGGTTGTAGGCGGTGACCCGCTGCACGCCGATGAAGTAGCCGCGGATGTACTCGCTGTAGTTCGCCGCCCAGAGCCCCGCGCCGCACGCCGCTGCGCCGAGCAGGACGTCGGACGCCGGCACGCCCCCCGCCCACGCGAAGATGCCCGCCGCCACGCCCCCGCCGACCAGCAGCGCGGATCCGGTGACACCGTGCATCAGGCCCAGAACCTCGCGCCGGTCGTAGCCCTGACCCATCGCCCACGTGGTCGCGTACCCGAGCCCGAGCGACGCGATCGACCCCACGAGGGCGAAGAAGGACTGGCCGACGGACAGCAGGCCGCGGGCGTCGGGGCCGCCGAGGCGCGCGACCACCACGCTCGAGACGAACGACAGGACCATCAGGCCGCCGGTGAAGATCACCGAAACGAGGATGTTGCGGCCGAGCCGTCCTTTGGGGGCGGAGGTCAGGACGGGTCCTCGGTCATGGGCCGAACTCGCGTCGGTAGGCCTCGTCCCAGCAGTTGTGGCTCAGGCCGGGCAGCTCCGTGAGCTCGACATCGGCGCCCGCCTCGCGCAGGACGTCCGCGGCCGCGCGCGACTCCTCGATGGAGATCGCCGGGTCCGCGGTGCCGTGGAAGATCCTGACGGGCGTGTCCCCCACGGCGTCCGCGAGGCGCTCAGCGAGGGGTCCGCGCAACCGCGGGAGCCGCACGAGCGGGGAGTCGAGGGCCCGCCATCGCTCGAGGTAGCCGCAGCAGACGACGATCTTCGCCCAGCGGCGGGGGCGACTCACCGCGAGCCCGTAGCACCCGTGACCCCCGTGGGAGAGCCCCGTGAGCGTGATCTGCTCGGGGTGGACGCCGTGCTCGAACACCACGTCCTCGAGCAGACCCTCGATCTGGTCCCCGTGGTCCTCCCACTCGCCGCCGCGCGGCTTCTGGGGGAACAGCACGACGTGCCCGGGCGCAGCGCCGTCCTTGAGCGCGGGCCCCATCCCCACCTCGAGCTGCTTGCCGTCGCCGTCGCCGCACTCTCCGATGCCGTGCAGGAACAGGATCGCCGGTCGCCCTCCGAAGGGGGGCAGGTCCCAGAGATCCGGCACGTGCACGACGCACGGCAGGCGCTGCGTCATGGAGTCGCGAGGCCCCCGAACGCGGACGTGAGCCGCTTCACGATGTCCCAGCGCTTCTGCGCGCCCCCGCCGTCCAGGCTGACGACGTAGCGGACGCGACCCTCGTCCTTCGTGTCGATGTACCCCACCAGCGTCTTCGTGACCTTGAGCGTGCCCGTCTTGCTGGGCGACCCGTGGCGCTCCCTGAGCAGCCCGCGGTGCGGCTCCATGAGGGCCAGGGCGGCCATGAAGCTGCGCGCGGTGGCCTCGTTGCCGTAGGCGATGCCGGACCCTTCCTTCATGGTGAACCCGGCGAGCTCCGGGTGCTTCGCGATCCAGGCCTCGGCCGCCTCGATCGATTTCTCGAGCGACGCCGGGGCCCCCTTCGCCGCCGCGCCGACGGCCAGGAACACCTGATTCGCGATGTAGTTGTTCGAGTAGAAGAGCATCGCCGCGCACGTCTCCCCGACGGTGCGGGTGTTCGCGTGCACGTGGATGGGATCGCCCGAGGCGACGCGGGTGCCGACCTCATCGCCGACCGTCACCCCCACCCCACGGAGCTTCGCCGCGATCAGCTCGGCCGCGTAGCGGCGCACGTCCTCGGCGGAGCTCGACAGGTTGATGCGCTGCTTGCCGCGCACGCCCTTGCGCCTGGCGACGGCCTCCGCGAGGGGCGTCAGCGGCGTCTGCTCTTCGGCCGACGTCACCGTGCCCCCGGAGACGTCCACGTGGATGGTGTTGAAGTTCACCGCGGTGGCGGAGTTGAGCGCGTCGTAGGGGTTGTCGGTGCCGCCCACGCCGGGGATGACGATGTCCGCGGCGAAGTGCGAGTCGTCCACGTACACGCCGGAGAGCGCGGCCCCGTCGAGCGCCTTCGCCAGCCCCTTCGCGGCGAGGTCGAGCTCCTCGGAGACGAGGAACGGATCGCCGCCCCCGCGCACGATCAAGGCGTCGCCGTCGAGGAAGAAGCTCGTCTCGAAGCGGGCGTCGAGGCCGATGTACTCGGCGGCCAGCAGCGTCGTCACGACCTTGAGTGTCGAGGCGGGCACGAAGGTCTCGCCGTCGCGCAGGCCGTAGAGCGTGTTCCCGTCGCCGTCGACGACGTAGACGATGCCGCTGCTCCCGGCGAGGGCCGCGACGTCGTCCTGCCACCCCGCGAGCGCGGTCTGCGGCAGCAGGAGGGCCGCGGCGAGGACCAGGTTCCGCATGTCTACTTCTTCTCCGGGGGCGCGGTCGAGTCGTCGTCGTCGGTCGAGTGGGCTTCGCCGGGTTCGTGGCCGCCGCCCTCGTCGGACGACGCCGGTCCGAGGATCGTACCGTCGGGCTCGATCGGCGCGGCGCGCTCCGCGAAGTCTTCGACGCTCAGGGCCGCGATCGTGCGCGCGGCCTCGTGATCCGGATCGAGCATCGCGCCCCCGGGGGGGACCTGTCGACCGGACACGATGCGGCCCGCCGCGAACCGCCCGTCGGGGTACAGGTCCACGAGCAGCAACGCCGAGAGGCCGTTGGCCCCGCGCAGGTTGAAGCCGCCGTACGTGATGAAGTTTCCGAGGCTGTAGGCGATGAGGCGTCCCTTGTAGATCTCCATCCCCCTCAATACGTGTGGACCGTGTCCGACCACGATGTCGGCCCCCGCATCCACCACGATCTGCGCGAAGAAGCGGACGTCGCCCCGATCTTCGCCCAGGAACTTCTCGGTGCCCTGGGGCGTGTGGGCGGCCTTCGCGCCCTCGGCGCCGCCGTGGAAGCTCACCACCAGGAGGTCCACCTGGGGCGCGAGATCCTGGACCAGCAGCTGGGCGGTCTCCACGTCGCGGAGGTCGGGGTATCCGGGGGACGTGGCGAACGCCAGGAAGCCGATGCGCTTGCCGCCGGTGTCGAGGATCGCGGGCTCGTGCACGGGACCGACGGGCAGCACCCCGGCGTTGCGCAGGGTCTTCCAGGTGGTCTTGCGGCCCACGTCGTCGAAGTCGTTCGCGTGGTTGTTGGCGGCGGAGACGGCGTCCACGCCCGCGTCGACCAGGTTCTTCACGTAGCGGACGGGCGTGCGGAAGGCGTAGCAGGTGGTGCTGCCCTCCTTGCACTTGCGGGAGTCGCCGTGGTCCAGGAGCGTGCCCTCGAGGTTTAGGAACGCGACGTCGGCCGCCTTCATGGTCTCGCGGTACGCGTCGAACAGGGAGCTGCCGTCGTCCTTGGGGAGCCCCGCGTTCGTGAGCGGGGAGCCCATCATGGTGTCGCCGCCCAGGGCGAAGCGGAACGTGGCGCCGTCGGCCTTGGGCACGTCGTCGGGGCCGAGCTCGGGGAGCTTGCGGGCCTCGGCCAACCGCTGCGCCGTGGCCAGGTTCGCGCGCGCCTCGGGGAGGTACTTGGGCACGTCGGCGTGGTCGGGATCGAAGTAGAGGACCCGCTCCCACACGTGCACGGTGTCCGCCCAGCGGCCCAGGACCCAGTAGGACCAGCCGATCTCGTAGAGCGTGGGCACGTGCTCGGGGTTCAGCGCCAGCGCCTTGCTGTAGGCGTCGATCGCGGCGTCCGTCTGCCTGGCGCGCTGGAGGGTCACGCCCTGGTCGTGGAGTTCCCTCACCTGGGCGGCGTTCGGGGTCTCCTGGGCGGTGGCGTGCATGACCCCGAAGCCGAGCACCACGCCCAGAGCGGCGAAGCCGAGCCACCGCGCGAGCTCGTTCGGCGGGCCGGGGGGCGTCGGTTCAGGGGGGGCGGGATCGGTCATCGGACGCAGGGTGCCGCAGGGGGGCTCTGAACGGAACCACGAACGCCGCGATCCCTTCCCTCGACGGGCTCCTCGCCGTCGATCGCGCCCCCTCTGGCGCGGGGATCCCGGACGTCTATAGTCGCAGCGCGGCGGACTGCGTGCGTGCAGGCGCCCCGGAGCGAACCATGACGGCTTCACGCCCCCCTCGGCTGCTGCGGCGGCTCTTGTACCTCTCCCTCGTCTTCACGTTCTGCGTCACGGTGGACGCATACGGCGACGACCACGACGACGTCACCGAGGAGGAGGACCTCTCCCCGGGGATCCGGCTGCGCATCGAGTCGTGCGGCTACAAGAGCCCGTCGGGACGGATCATCGCGGACGACGACGACTCCACGGGCGACGACGACGACGCCGTGGACGACGACGACGCCGTGGATGACGACGACGCCGTGGACGACGACGACGCCGTGGACGACGACGACGCGACCGACGACGACGACTCCGCCGACCCCAACCAGCTGCCCGAGGTCGAGATCACGGCCCCCACGGACAACACGACGGTGATCTCGAACACGGCCCTCTCCTTCATCGGAAGCGCCACCGACCCCGAGGACGGCAACCTCGGCGGCGGCGACCTTCAGTGGTCGTCGGACGTCGACGGGGCGCTCGGCGACGGCGCCGTCCTCACCGCGCAGCTCTCCTCCGTCGGCACCCACGTCGTGACCCTCACGGCCACGGACAGCGACGGCGGCGAAGGCACCGCCTCCATCACCCTCGAAGTCCAGTAGGAGACCGCCTCGCTCTCATGACCGGCGCCGCCGAGTACGAACAGTTCGGCAACTACCGCCTGACCCACCTGCTGGGGAAGGGCGGCATGGCGTCCGTGTATCGCGCGCTCCGGTCGGGCCCCATGGGCTTCGCCAAGGAGGTGGCGATCAAGCGTCTGCACGACGCGCTCACCGAGGACGAGAAGATCCTCAAGGCCCTGATCAACGAGGCGAGGCTCGGCGGTCAGCTCAAGCACCCCAACATCGTCGAGGTCTACGAGTTCAACAAGGTCGAGGGGAAGTACTTCCTCGCGATGGAGTTCGTGGACGGCTGGACCATCGACCGCATCCTCGCGTTCGCGAAGCAGTACGGGGAGCCGCTGCCCCCGGAGGTCGTGCTCGAGGTCTTCGCCCAGGTCTGCGACGGCCTCCACTACGCCCACACGCTCGAGTCGCTCGAGGGCCAGGACGTCAAGCTCGTCCACCGCGACCTGAAGCCCGCCAACATCATGGTCAGCCGCTTCGGCATCGCGAAGATCATGGACTTCGGCATCGCGAAGGCGGCCACGAACCTCTTCCAGACGACGATCGTCGATCCCGAGCACAAGACCACCAAGGGCACGCCTCACTACATGTCGCCCGAGCAGGTGGCGGGCGACCCGGACATCGGCTTCCAGTCGGACATCTTCTCCCTGGGCTCGGTCATCTACGAGGCGGTGGCCGGCGAGGTCCTCTTCTCCGGGGACAACCTCGCCACGGTGCTCTTCGCCGTCGTGAAGGCGGACGCGGCGCGCGAGCTGGACGAGCTCGACGCCCGGGTCCCGGGGTTGGGCCCGATCATCGCGAAGTGCCTCGCGAAGAAGCCGGAGAACCGATGGCAGAGCGCGTCGCAGCTCGGCGAGGCGCTGCTCCACCTGCGTGATCGCCTGCCGGGCACGGCCACCATTCAGGACTACCTGTACGCGCTCCGCGGTCACCTCGTGGGCAGCCAGAAGAGGCGCCAGGAGAAGTCGACGCTCGTCTCCGAGCTCCCCGAGTTCGCGACGCTGTTCGGTCAGCTCCAGCAGAACGAGGAGCCCACGGTCGATCGCACAGGCATGGACGAGGCCGTCGAGGCGGCCGAGCGATCGATCCGCGAGGGCATCGGTCGGCAGCAGATGGTCGACACGGGGGCGCCCACGCGCCCCGGCCTGGTGGCGGACGAGACGGGCACCGTCCCGCTGACGTCTCCGCTGTCGTCGGACGCCGCCCACCCGGACCTGCTCGAGACCCGCTTGGGGCCCGCGTCGCCCAAGAAGAAGGGCAGGAAGAAGCGGCCCTCGGCCCAGGAGGCGGCCTCGGCCCAGACCCGCGTGTATCCGCCGGGAGAGAGCCCGAAGGAGAAGCGCCTCGCGGCGGAGCGCAGGCGCAAGGCGATGATGGTCGCGGCGCTCCTGCTCATGGCCGTGGGAGTGCTCGCGGGCGTGGGCGTGTTCGTCGCGAGCAGCACGGAGAACACGCCCACCAACACCGTCGCGCCCGCGCCGACGGACGCGGGGACCGCCAAGATCGAGGCGCCGACCCCGATTCCGGACCTCCGTCGTCCGACGAACGAGAGGCGCCCCACCACGTCGCGCCCCGCGGACACCGTCGCCGCCCTGTCCGTCGAATCCACGCCGGCAGCGGCCACGACCGCGCCCGTCGAGGCGACGCCCGCCGAGGCCCCGACGCCCGTGCCCGTGGCGGCCCCAGCGCCCACCCCCGTGGCGGCGGCGACGCCCGCCCCCGCCCTGGTGGAGCCCCCCGTGCCGACCAAGCCGGGGCAGCTCTCCATCAAGGCGAGCAAGCCTTGGGCCCGCGTCCTGCTCGACGGCAAGGACATCGGCAGGACCACCCCCTTGATCGGCTACCGCGTCCCCGCGGGCAGCCACGACATCGAGCTGATCGGCTCGGAGAACGCAGGTCGCGTGAGCCGAACGATCACCATCGACGCCGGCGGAAAGCTGGTGCTGGGCTCGTACGACTTCGCGTCGAGCAACTGGAGCGAATGATGCTGAACCCCTGGTTCCAACGACACGTGATCGGCGCACTGACGGCCGCCCTCCTGGTCGCCGTCCCCGCCCTCGCGGCCGACGACGAGGCGGTCGAGCCCGACGCCCAGGCGCTCCTGCTCTGGGGCCCCGGCGCCCTCTCCGACCGCAGCGAAGAGGCCGCCGGACTCCTCGATCAGATGCTGCCCGCGGAGCTCGGTCGGCCGTCGCGGACGATGAAGGTGGCCGAGTGGTTGGGCACGGCCCGGTTCCGCCTCGGCGGGTCGGCGTCGTCGATCCCGTGCGCGACCGCCCCCGGCGACATCGCCATCCCGGACGACGCCCCCGGCGAGATCCAGGGCCTCAACAGCGTCGGCCGCAGCCAGCTCGACAACCTGGACCACGCGTCCTCGCTCGAGACGTTCCGCATCTCCCAGGGCCGAATCCCCTGCCAGACGGGCTTCGTGCCCCTCGAGGCCATCTGGGAGGCCTGGTTCTACGGCGGCATCGCCGCGTACTACTCCGAGGACACGACGGGCGCCCGCGAGATGTTCCGCAAGGCGGCCGCCATCGCCCCGAACCGCGAGTGGGACAGCTCCTACCCGCCCGAGCCGCAGTCGACGTTCCTGTCCGCGGTGAAGGACGTGATCGCGCGCCCCAAGGCCAAGGTCTACGGCGACATGCGCTCCACGAACTACCGCGAGGTGTGGCTCGACGGCGAGCAGCTGGACCTCACCAAGGCCTTCGAGAAGGCGATCCTCACGGGCGACCACCTCGTGCAGGCCGTCGACGACCAGGGGCAGTGGTCCACGTGGATGCGGGGCATGAAGGAGGGCGCGACGCTCACCTTCTTCTCGGCCGCGGGCGCCGAGCAGATGCTCCTGGAGGGCCCCGACGGCGTGCTCGCCAACGTGGCCGCGTCGAGCCTGTCGCGGCGGGCGCGCAAGGAGAACCTGACCTCGATCTTCATCGTCGCCTTCCAGGGCGAGGGGGCGGCGCCGAAGGTGGTGCGCTACGAGCCCGCGGCCGAGCAGTGGACGCGGCTCGAGATGGTCGACGGGGTCCTGTCCCAGACCACGTCCGCGGCCAACATCGAAGAGGACCTGAGCCCCGCCGAACGGAACCGCCGCATGTTCCTGCGCGACCCCGACTACCGGCACTCCGTGGCGGTCGGCTTCAAGTTCCAGCACCAGTTCCTGTGCACGGCCGCGGAAGCCGACAGCGCGGGCATCTGCCCGGACGGACAGGAGCGCACGGCCCGCTACATCGGCGGCCTCATCGGCATCGACGTCAACCTGATCAAGGGCCTCAACCTCGACATCCGGTTCGGCACGACCGTCTCGGACTGGGACCAGGGCGGCGTGCTCGCCCCCGAGGTGATGTTCGGGATCCGCTATCGCTTCCTCACGGGCGTCTTCCAGCCCTGGGTCGCCGTCGCGGGGGACGTCATCTTCGGGACCGTCCGCGAGGACCAGTTCTCCGACGATCAGTTCACGGCCTACGGGGGCGTCCTCGGCTACGGCGGCGTCGACTTCGAGTTCGGCGACGGCTTCCGCCTCACGTTCGAAGGCGGCTACGGCGTCCTCATCGGGGGCGAGGGTCGCATCCTCAACCGCCAGATGGGGCACTTCCTATTCGCCCTGGGTAGGTTCATTCCCTGAGCGTGGGGGAGGAGACCAGATGATTGAACAGCTGGCCGCTTATCTCGCTGCCGAGGTCGAGAAGCGAGTCGCCGACGGCCACATCGTCTACGGCTCTCAGGCCAGCCGGCTCCTCGGACCGGAGTATGAGAGGCGCGGGCTGCGAGTCGGTCCCGGCGTATTCCGAGGCGTCATCCGCCACGCGCACTCCACGGGCAAGATCCGCAGGGGACAGGTGGCGAAGGGAAACGGGACGGCGGACGTACTGCTACCCGGCGAGGGGCCTGTCCCGAGGGGCGTGGTCCTCGACCCTCCTCCGCCTCTGCGCACGGGCGACCCGCACCCCTCGGTCACAGCACGACTCGGCCTGGGTTCCGGCAACGCCGCCCTCCGACTGGACATCTACCGCGCGTTCAGCGGTCAGCGCACTCCCGCGTTTGCTCGTGTGGACATGCCTCCGGTTCTGGAACTCCTCGACATCCAAGCGCCCGGCGCGATCGCCGTCGAACCCGTCCCTCGGGAACGCCTCCTGGTTCTGTGGGAAGAGGCGGTCGCGAACGTCGACGCCGACCCGGTAGAGTCGAGCGACTTCGCCGCCCGCATCGAGGCCGCCGATCTGAGCAGGGCGTGGAATCGGGTGGAGGGGGGCGATCTCCCGAGCCTGCGGCCTGCGTTCCCCCTCTTCGCCGCGTCGAGGGTCGAGGCCGTCCGGGCTCAGTTGCGTTCCTGGGCCGACAAGCACCACCTGGACCTGGACGCCTACTCGTTGCTTCGGGTGGAGAAGGCGAGCCACCTGGAGCTCGGACAAGAACTCGACATCAAGGAGGTCGCGAGGCTCCGCGCACGCCTCAAGCGCGTCTTGGATCGCATGACCCTGCGTCAGCTCCGGGAGTTGCGTATCCCCGCCGAGTTCCTGATCGACGACGGTTGAGATGACGCAGCGACCGGATTGGCTCCTCGTCGCCGACGAGACGAACGTGCTCGATCGACAGCTGCTGCTCTGGCTCGGGTTTCCCGGCGCGGACCAGGGCCGGCTGTACCAACTCGCGGCCGATGTAGCTCAGTGGGCGTCGCCCGGCGACCTCGGGGACGTGCCGAGCGTAGACCCGAACGCGGCCAGCTTCTATTCGGCTGCGCGCAGCAAGGAGAAGCGAGGGCGGCAAGGACGCACCTATCGGCGGTGGAACGCCTGCATGGAGCCGAAGTGGATCGGGCTTCTGCAGGCCCTCCGCGACGAACCCGAGCGGATGGCCAAGACCAGCGCTGTCCGAGACCTTCTCTCCCCCTTGGCACGGCTGCTCGACTTTCTTCGGGGCCGAGTCCAACGCATCCTCGTGCTGGACAGACCCAGGTCCGGCCTGGGGGACCCCATCGAGGCGGCTCGATGCGTCGATGCGGTCCTGGGAAGGTTGAGCGACCCCGAGGGGCGACGGCTCGCAGAGGTCCAGGTCTTCGCCGACGTGTCCCCGGAACAGCCGCTCATGCGTGACCGGCTCGCGCGGCGCGGGCGACGAAAGACGCAACGAGGGCTGATGGCGGTCGCCTGCCGAGACAGCCCGCTCCAATGCGTTGAAGAACTCGAGCGACGAGTCATGGCGGGCGCGCTCGTCGCAGCCGCGCGAGGGTCTCTCGATGCCTTCGTCGGCGGACTGGAGCGCGGCATCGCGGATGAGAGGCTTCTCCGGCGGGTACGTCGTGGGCTTCCGGGGCTCGAAGCCGAACTCGACACCATGAGCGAGACCGGCCTCGACGTCCTTGAGCTGCTGTCGACCTGGCTACCCACGCTCCCGGGTTCGCCGAAGAGTCCCCCTTCGAGCGCGGCGGTCACGGCCTTCCGGCAGTTCGCGAAGACCTTCGAGTATGGCCACGAGCCCGAAGTTCGAATCGACGGGCCCCACCCCATCGTGCCGGAGCTGTCTCCGATCATGCTGGCGGCCGACTTCCTGGCGGGACTCGTGGCCTTCGGTGCCTACGGTCGGCGTGCGGTCGGCAGACCGGGTCGAGCGGGCCGCACTCGACTGGGCTGGAAGGACATCCGAGGTCTGACGAAGGTCTTGGGCCTGACGAGTTCAGGGAACGGGTTCGACTTGGAGTCCCGTCTTGAATTGTCACAGCCCGTGGTGTGGCTCCGGACGGACGAACTCGACCCAGAACCGCTTCGGGGGGCCTAAGCCCCCCGATTTGGTCCAAACTGGATCTCGATCGCTAGCAATCGCTCTCCCGGGTCCAGTGGCCGACTGCCGCCCTGGACGGGCTGGCTGGCCAGAAGCCCCGGTGGACCTCAAACACGTCGGAGTAAAGTTTTCCCCGCTCCGTGCCGAAGTCACCCTAACTGTGGTCCCGGATGTGGCCTCTGTCAACAAGCTCGGTGATTCACCGGCTCGCGGCTCGCTCCGAGCCTACTCCGGATACGGCCTCGCCTGCTTGATCACGAGCTCCGGCGCGCCGGTCGCGGTGGAGTCGATCTTGAACTCCACGTCCATGGCGAACCAGCCGCCGTCGCCGTACGCGGTCTGGAAGTACGTGTGCAGCGACTCGAGGGCGGCCCCCAGGTCGTTGACCTGCGCGGGAGTCAGGACGGACGCGCCCTCGGGCGTCTGGTTCGACCTCCCCAGGTAGACCGAGGGCCGCCCGTTCTGGCTCCAGTAGTAGAGGAGCTGGTCGGTGGTCACGCCCGGCTCGGGCAGCACGACCGACTCGCCGCCCGCCTGCACGTTCACGTAGAAGGCCGGGTTCACGCCGCTGCGGTCGAAGATGTTCCCCGTCACCGCGACGCCGTTCGCGTCCTCGCTCGGGAAGCTCCGGTGCACCAGCAGCGCCATGCCGATGTTCCGGTGCTCGATGCCGTAGTAGCTGCGCTCCTCGAACGCCCGCGTCCGCCACACCGACGCCCACACCTTCTTGATGGCGACGTCCACCGGCTTCTCCGCGTCGTTCGGGTCCCCGGACTTCGACGTGTACAGCCCCGCGCCGTTGAAGCCCTCGACGTCCTCGGCGTTGGTCGAGCTGCGGAACCGCATGCGGGTGTCCGGGTGGTGCTCGGCGAGGTACGCGAGCACGTCGGCGAGGAAGTCGGGGTCGATGGGCGCCTCCTTGATCGAGCGACGCAGCTCCTTCAGCCGCTGCGCCCGCGCCGTGGGGTCGTCTCGGAAGGCGGGGTCGTCGAGCATCGTGTCCACCTCGTCCCACAGACCGTGGGCCTCCATGTGCGCGTCGTACCAGTGCACGGGGATGGCGAAGGCGTCCGGGTGAGGCACGTCGGGCGCCAGGGTCAGCGCGCCGAAGTGCGTCGCCTTGCCGCCGAACGCGGGCACCGGGGCCGAGATCGCGTCGCGGAGATCGCCGTGCGTCTCCAGATCCACCAGCTCTCCGGCGGGCGTGAAGCGCGTGATGGACGTGTCCATCATCCGCACGTCGATGGGGTCGGGACGGAAGCCCTCCCACCAGGCGTCGGCGGCCTCCTGGGTGACCTCGCGGATCGACCACTGCAAGCCGTCCACCTCGAGGGCGACCCACTTCCCGTCGAGGGCGCGCAGGTCGTCGTCCGTGAACGCCCCGCGCAGGCCCATGTTCGGGGTCCCGCGGTTGCGGCTGAGGACGTTGATGTGGGACAGCGGCGTCTGGAACTCCGCGGTGATGATCCCCATCACGACGGCGAGGTCGTTGGGCACGCGGTCGAGCACGAGGATCTCGCGGAACCAGGGCGGGGCGTCCTCCAGCGCGTCCGCCTCCTGGAAGCGGAGCCGACCCATGGACGTCGCCGGGTTGAGCGGCTGGTAGGTGATGCCCGCGAAGATCTCGTCCGTGGTGACGACCGGCACGTCGTCCGGCAGGTCCCGGGCCACGCGGGTGATCGGCTCGCTCGTCGGGTGGAACTTCAGCTTCTCGCCGAGGAACGACGCCTCCGCGATCGCCCGGAACGCCGTCGTGATCATCTCCGCCGAGGCCGTGTCGTACGGCGAAAGCTCCCACGCCCAGATGTCGGGCTCCTCGTAGTGGGTCAGCGACCCGAGGATGAACCGGCGGTCGGGGCTGAAGTACTCGGTGGCGTTGAACTGCGCGGGCTGGGGGACGATGGGGAGGTCCCCGCCGCTGAGGTGCGCCGACGCGAACTCGTGGTGGATCGCGTACTTACGACTGTTCTGGAAGTACAACGCGTCCCCGTCCACCCGATCGACGACGGTCTTGGCCGCCCGCGCGCCCGGAATCGACGCCTCCAGGGGCGCCGACGCGAGCTTGCGGAAGTCCGCCGCGCAGCCGATCTCCTCGCCGAAGTCGGGATCGTCGGCGTCGAGGCGGCACTCCCAGCCGGGCTCCGGGTCCGTCGGGCAGCCGAGGAGGGCGACGGCCAGGGCCGCGAAGATGACGACGACGCAGAGGGCTTCGAGCCTCTCGAGGGCGGTGCTCCTCATCGTCCCGCGTCCGCGCGCGGCCGCCCGAGGGCGCCGATGGAGAGGGCGAAGATCGAGTCCTGGTCCCGGGTGTTCACGTACAGCGTGCGCGCGTCGTACCCGCCGTTTCCGTGCCCGAACTCCATGTTCGGGACCCAGCCCGCGGGCAGGTTCGCGACGACCTCGAACTCGGCGCCCTGCTCGGTGACGCGCAGGATGTTGCCCTCGCCGCCCGCCTCGTAGACGGTGACGTACACGTACCCGCACAGGTCCACGGCGATCCCGTCCAGGCCGCCCGCGCCGAAGTCCTCGCCCCAGTCGTCCTGGTCCCAGTCGTCCCAGTCGTCGTCGCCGTCCCAGCCCTCGCCGGTGGAGGCGTACTCCTCGGCGGGGCCCGCGGCGCCGTCCTCATCGAGGGGGATCGCGTGCACGGTGCCGCCGCCGAAGCTGCCCACGTAGGCCGTCTCCCAGTCGGGGCTGAAGGTGACGCCGTTGGGCGCGAACAGACCCGTGGCGAGCACCACGAAGTCGCCCGTGTAGGGGTCGACGCGACGCACTTGCCCGGCGTCCTGCTCGGCCACGACGATCCACCCGTCCCGGTGCACCTCCACGCCGTTGGGGTAGGACAGGCCCGACAGGATCGGGCTCGAGCCGCCGGTCTCGGGGTCCACGAGCAGCAGGGCGCCGCGGCTCACGTCGGCCACGACCACCTTGCCGTCGGGCATCCAGGTGATGCCTGCGCTCTCGGTGGTGACGCCCGGGGAGATCACCTCGGGGCTGCCGCCGCCCGGCGGGTTGCGGATGAAGTTGCCGTCCTCGTCGATGCTGAAGAGGCCGCCGTCGGGGGCGAGGGCGAAGTCTTCGGCGCTGACGATGCCGTCGATGCGCTCGAACTCCACCGGCAACGCCTCGTAGGCGTCGGGATCGCAGCGCGCGGGCTCGGGGGTCGGGTCCGGCGTGGGTTCGGGCTCCGGATCGGTCGGGCAGCCGACGGCGAGGGGGAGCAGGAGGGTCAGGGCGAGCGTCTTGGTGTTCATCGTCCGGGTCCTTCAGTCGATGCAGGTCTGGTTGGGGATGTCGCAGGTCTGGGGGTCCGGGCAGTCGTCGTCGGACGCGCAGGGCGTGTGGCCGTCGACCGCGACCGAGAGGCGGACGGTCGACTGCACGCGGAGCTCGGTGCAGGTGTCGCCGGTCTCCATGGAGTCGACGGTGGCGCGGGCGAGGCTCCCGTTCGGGTAGCCGGAGATCCCCGCGCTCATCATCTGGTCGATGAGGGCGGCGGGCACCTCGGCGGCGCCGTCGTCGTCGAACGTGCAGCGCAGGAGCAGCGGCGAGGTGCCGTGCTGGTCGATGGTGAACTCGAGGTCGATCCGGGCTCCGTCGACGGCGGCCGCCGCGTCCCAGTCCAGCGCCACGGGAGACCCTTCGCGCACGACGATCGGCGCATCGGGCCGAGTCAGCGGGGGGACACCTCGGCCCTCCAGCCTCAGCTCGGCGTAGCCCCCGCTGCTGTCGAGGTGCACGGCGGCGTCGGGGTCGAAGCCGGGGTGGGGCAGGCGGGCGTGGAAGTAGCGGTTGCCGGGCACGACCGGCTCCATGGCGACGTGCTCGGCGAGGCCCCAGATGCGGGCGACGCCCACGTCCTGGTTGCGGGGCTCGGCGATGCAGGAGCCGTCGTGATCGCAGGTGCTGCCCGACGTGCAGGCGGGGTCGCAGAAGGGAAAGCGCTTGCGCAGCAACATGCAGCCGCCCTCGCTCGCGACGGGCTCCCGAACCTCGGCGGGCCACACGGAGTCGCCGACGTGTCCGTCGATCAGGGAGAGGTCGGGCTGGAGGGTGACCTGGAAGCGGCCCGCGCGGTCCTGGTCGGGACAGGGTCCCGCGAGCTCCACGGGGCGCTCGGGGGCGGGGGGGATGGGCGGCGGGGTGTCGTCGTCGTCGGCGTCCGTGGGGCAGCCCACGAGCACGAGGGCAGCGAGGACGGAGGCGACGAGGGCGAGCAGGGGGCGGGCAGCGTGCATGGTTTCTCCTGGCCCGCGGTGGGCGAGCAGGAGAGAAACGGGGCACCCGCGAATTCGGGGCGGCTTTTTTCTACGCGCCCAGCAGACGCTCGACGGCGAGGACGTCGGCCATGCGGCCCAGGGCCTGCCACTGCTCGGCGGCGAGGGTCCACGCCTTGCGGGCGCGGCGCGTCTGCTTGGCCGCGGCGGCCAGATCCCCGGCCAGTCGGGCGGAGCGGGCGAGGTCGGGATCGACGAACCCGGTGCGGGGCAGCGCCTCGGTGATCGCTGCGTACGCGGCGTCGAAGGCGGCCCAGTCCTGGAGCCCCGCGGACGCCGCGAAGACGACGCTCTCCCCGCTCGTGGCCAGCAGCCCCCGGCCCTGGGACGTGAGCGCGTCGACCGCGGCCCGCGCCTTCAGGCGAGCCTCGGAGTAGCGCCTCCGCTCGAGGAGCACGAAGCCCAGGTTCACGCTCATGACCGCCGCCCCCGCGGAGACGCCCAGGGCCTCGTAGAGCATCGCGGCCGCCCCGTAGTGCCGCTCGGCGGCGCGCAGGTCCCCCCGCTCTCGGGTGAGCTCGCCCAGGGCGTTGCGGTCGCTCGCCAGGCGCATGCGCTGACCGTCTCGTTCGGCCTTGGCGACGCGCGCCAGCAGCGGCTCGTAGGTCTCCTCCCCGCGGCCCTGGTGGCGCAGGGCGAGGAAGAGGGTCGACTCGGCCCGCTCCTTCTCGGCGGCCATGCCGAGCTCGTCGAAGATCGGCAGGACGCTCCGCACCAGTGCCTCCGCGTAGGCCAGCTCGCCGAGCTCGAGGATCATCGTCGCGAGCTCGTAGCGGGCCCGACCCAGCACGGCCTCGTCCCCCGAGCGCTCGGCGACGGCGACGGCCTCCTCACAGAGCTGGACCGGGTCGGCCTCGCCGCCGGTCTCGCCCTCGTCGTGCACGAGGCGGCCGTGGTGCCACAGGAGCTCGGCGAGGAGCGGATCGGGCAGCGGCTCCTCGGCGCGGCGGGCGAGCAGGCGCTCGAGCTCGGCGCGGCGGCGGACCCCGTCGCTGAGGCGTCGGGAGGCGCCCAAGCGGAGCAGGTCGTTCTCCACGCGGCGCAGGTCCAGCGCGTCCGCCCCGAGCCGGTCGACGATCGCGTCCCGGCGGTGAGCGAGGTCGCGCACCTGGTGGAACTCCCCGGCCGTCAGGAGCCGCCGACCGACCTCCAGGAGCGTGTCCAGGGCCGCCTCCAGGTCGCCGGCCTCCACCAGGTGGGAGGCCACACGCCCGCCGGGCGCCCCGCGCTCCGTCAGCACCTCCGAGATCAGTCGATGGTCGCCGGCCGCGTGCACCGGATCGACGGCGGCGGCCCGCGCGAGGTCGTGCTCGAAGCGCCACCGCGGTCCGTCGCTCCGCGCCAGGCCCGCGTTGAGGAGTCGCTCCAGCAGGGCGCCGGGATCGACGGCGGCGGCCGCGCACACGGCGGCCCACTCGTCGCGGTTCACCTCCACCCCGAGGCAGGCCGCGAGGCCGAGCGCCCGCGCCTCGCTCTCGGGGCGGCCCTCCAGGATGCGCTCGAAGGACGGACGCCACACGTCGCGCAGGTCCGCGGCCGAGTCGAGGGTCGCGTCGGGGTCGATGCCGAGGGAGCCGTCGGGGCCGTCGTCCAGGAGCCCGCGGGCGACCCAGTCGTCCACCGTGCGGACCGCATACATGGGGTTGCCCGCGGCCCGACGGAGGACCTCCACGCAGAGCCGCTCCCCGAGCCGGAGGTGGTCGCGCGCCAGCCGCGTCATGGCCGCGGACCCGAGGACGTCGAGCGTGCAGGTCGACGTCGAAGGATGAGCCTCCAGCGCCTCCAGGCGCTCGGCCACGAGCCCCGCGTCGACGGGCCGCGTCGTGACCACGATGAGGACGGGCAGCTCTGCGTGCTCGAGCAGCTCGAGGGCCAACCCGAGCGAGTCCGCGCCCCACTGCACGTCCTCGAGGACCAGCAGCACCGCCCGCCGCTCCCCCGCCGAGGCCACCAGGCGACGGGCCAGCGTCCACCGCTCCGACGGAGACGAGAACTCCACGCCCGGCTCGCCCGCGAGGCGCTCGATGTCGGTGCGCGGGTGGGCGAGCTCCAGGTAGGCGTTCGTCTCCTCCGGGGGCAGGCTCAGCACCGGCAGGAACTCGTGGATCCGGTACCGGGCCCCCTTTCGGGACAGGCCCGTGGTGCCCAGGAAGTCCGCCGCGAGCGGGGCGAGGCCGTGTCCCAGGCCGCCGGTGGCCTCGTGACGAGCCTTGAGGATCTTCGTCGCCCCCGCCTCGTACGACTCCTCCTCCAGCCACTGGACCAGCCGCGACTTGCCCCGGCCGACCTCCCCGCGCACGAGCACGGCGCGGGGACTTCGGGACTCCCCGACCTCCCGGAGCCGGGCCCACAGGAGCTCCTGCTCGGCGCGGCGGCCCACCAGCGGCGGGATGCGCAGGCCGTGCATGGCGACCCCGTCGAGCGCGTGCTCGGCGACCTGCGCGGGCTCCTCCGGAAGGGCGGGGAGCGGGGGTGGCCCGACGCGGTCGGAGGCCCGGGACCAGCCCTCGTCCAGGGCGTCGAGCGCCGACCTGGCCTCGGCAGCCCGTCGGAACCGGTCGGCGGGGTCCTTCTGCAGCAGCCGGCGCAGCCAGCCCTCGAAGCCGATGGCCACCGCCAGTCGCGGCCGGTACTTCGGGGGGTCGTGGTACAGGTGCCCGAAGATGACGTCCTCCGTGGACTCCGCCTCGAACGCGTGCCGCCCCGTGGAGAGCCGCCACCCGAGGGCGCCGACGGCGTACAGATCGGTCCACGGGCCCTGATCCCGGGGGCGCGCCTCGACCTGCTCGGGGGGCATGTAGAGGTAGGTGCCCACGACCACGCCCTGGAGCCCGGCGTCCACGGGGTCGTGCACCCCCCGCGCCGCCCCGAAGTCGGTGAGCTTCAGGCGCCCGTCGCACCGGAGGACGTTCGCGGGCTTGAGGTCCCGATGCACGATGCCGCGGGCGTGGGCGTGGCCGAGCGCGTCGAGGATCTGCCCCAGGGCGTCGCGCAGGCTGGGCCAGTCGTCGTACCGGCGGGGGAGGATGCCGCCCGTCGCCAGCTCCATCGCGAGGTAGGGGCTGCCCTCTTCGAGGCGGCCTCCGGCGGCCCGTCGCGCCGTGGCGTCGATCCGGCCCTGGTCGAAGATGCGCACGATGCCCGGGTGCCGCAGCCGGGCGATCGCGCGCACCTCGGTGCGGAAGCCCTCCAGCGCGACCGGCTCGGCGAGGGCGGCGGCGCTCATGACCTTGACGGCCACGGGCACCCGGCGCTCGGAGTGCACGCCCTGCCACACGCTGCCCATGCTCCCCCTGCCCACCGGCGCGTGCAGCACGAAGGGCCCCAGGGGCACCCGGTAGGGAGCCGGACCGTCGCCCCAGAGCCGGGGGGGATCGCTCACTTCCCCATCCTGCCGGCGACGGCGACCTCGATGTCGTCGACATCAGAAGCCGACGGACGTCACCTCGACCTTGCCGCCGTTCCCGCGCTCGATCGCGACGGATCCGGCCAGCTTCACGGTGACCGTCCCGGACCACACGGTCATCCCGCCCGCCCGCAGCTCCACGCGGTGAGAGCCTCCGGACGCCGCGATCTGGACCATGCCCTCCGGCGCCGACTCACCGACCTCCTCGCCGTCCACGAACACCACCACCCCGTCCCGGGCGTTGTTCACGACGACGATCTGGCCGACCGCGCTCTCCGCGTCGCCCACCGACTGGGACACCGTGGCCCCGCCCGCCCCCGACTTGCGGTACGACGAGTCCACGCTGCCGTCCTCGCCCACGTTCACCCGGTAGTCGAAGGACTCCATGTCCTCGTACCGACCGTCGTTCATGGCGTCGACGTTGCCCTCCATCGTCTGCGCGGCGTCGACCCCCTGGGCGGTGGCGGTCGCGGCCCCCTGGGCGATCGAGGCGCCCCGCCCGATGGCGGTCAGCACGTCCAAGGCGGACGGCTTCGGCTTGCGCTCGGCGGGCCGCTCTTCGCTCTTGGCCCCCCCCGAGGCGACGCGACGGCCCTCGGCCTTGGGGGTCGCGTCGGCGACGGTGTCCGCCTCCTTCGGGCGCAGCGCCTTGGGCACCTCGGCGCCGTCGCACGGCCCGATCTGCAGCCCCGAAATGCGCCCCCCCGCCTTCTCGAGCTCGACGTCCCACCGCATGGGCGACCTCTTCCAGGTCCGCTGGGCGACGTACATGGGGCCGAAGGCCGCGCCGTTGACCTCCACCAGGGCGTCCTCGCCGTCGAAGCTGAGGCGCACGACGTTGTCGTCGCCCTTCTCGTTCCAGACCGACCCGAGCTTCCACTTCAGGGTCTCGGAGCCGTGCACGATCAACTTCCCGTCGTCGAACTCGACGTAGAACTTCGGGTCCTTCACCTCGAAGTGGACGCGACCCTCGTCCGCGGCGGGCACGAGGTACTCCATCACGAAGGCGCCGCCGGGGCCGTGGTCCTCGAGCAGGTCGTCCAGCTTCTCCGCCTTGGCGGGGCCCACCTTGCCCACGGTGCAGACCCCCGCGCCGGCGTCGACAGCGAGCGTCGCCCGGGCCGCCCAGGCGCCGTCGTGGGACGCGCGCTCATCCAGCTTCCAACGGGCCTTGCCGTACCCCTTGACCCGGAGCTTCACGTCCTCCAGCTCCGCCGTCGGGTCCCAGGTGCGGTACGAGAACACCACCCGGTATCGGCGGCGGGTGTAGTCGTCGTCCTCCACGCGACCGCCGTCGAGCTTGCCGTCGGCGTCGTCCATCGGCTCCACGTGGAACGCGCGGAAGATCCGATCTCCTCCCCGGAGCCCGAGCGTGAGCTCGATCACCATGTCGTCCAGGGCCGAGTGGTCCTCCTGGTCGTCGACCATCTCCACGACGACGGCCGACTCGCCGGTCGCCGGGTCCACGGCGAGGGTGTGAAGACAGACCTGCGGTCCGCGGTCCTTCTTGCGCAGGTCGACGGGCGCGACGCATTCCCACTGCTTGCCCAGGACCCCCTCGGCGAGCGCGTCGAGGGCTCCCCCGGGGATCTGCGGCGTCTTCTTCGCCGCGGCCGGAGCCGCGAACAGGAGAGTGGAGAGGAGGAGGGTCAGGATTCGCAGCGTCATGGGCACACTCCCGGCCACGATGGTATTGGATCCACCTACGGAGGACCCCGGATGGAACGACGCATCGCCCTCATCTCGACGGGCGGCACCATCGAGAAGACCTACGACCCCCTCGAGGGGGTCATGGAGAATCACCTCAGCGTCCTCGACGTGATGCTCGCGCAGCTCATCCTGCGCGGCGTCAAGCTCGTCCGCATCCCGTTGATGAACAAGGACAGCCTCGACATGTCGCCCGAGGACCACGACCTCATCGCGTCCACCGCGGCGTCCTTCGCCAAGAACCACGACGGCGTGCTCATCGTGCACGGCACCGACCGACTGCACCTCACGGGCGAGCGCATCTGCGACCAGTTCGTGACGCCGGTGCCCATCGTGCTGACGGGGGCGATGAAGCCCTGGGAGCTGCGCACGACCGACGCGATGCAGAACCTCACGGAGGCGCTGACCGCCGTGCAACTGTTGGGTCCGGGGGTCTACCTCGCCATGCACAACCGCGTGCTGGCGTTCCCCGGCGTGCGCAAGGACCCCAAGCTGGGGACGTTCGTGAAGGACTGAGGGGCTCTACCCCCGGCGACGTCGAAGGGCGACCACGCCGAGCAGCAGCCACGCGAGCGACCACGACGAACCGTCCGCCGCGGCCACGCTGCCTCCGCAGCCCGCGCAGCCGACCGTCCCGGCGCCGCCACGACCGCCTCGGTCGTCGTCGTCGTCGTCGTCGTCTCCCGCCGCCTCGATGACCAGCTCCAGGATCACGACGTTGTCGGCCTCGTCCGGATCCGCCGGGGACGCGGCGATGGCGACCTCGATCGTGACCGTCCCGGCCTCGCCGTCCACGTCGATCGCGACCTCCAGCTCCGCAGTCGCGCCCGAGCCGACCTCGCCGACCTCGCAGGTCACGTCGCCGTTGCCGTCGTCGCTGCACCCGGAGTCGTCCGGCAGGGTCACGCCGTCCGGGAGCGCGAGGGTGAGGGTCGCGTCGTCGACGTCCGCGGGGCCGAGGTTGTCGATGGACGCCGAAACCGTCGCCGAGCCGCCCGCGGTGACCGCGCCGGGATCGAGCGAGGCGGTCAGCACCAGGTCGGCCACCCGGGCCACCAGCGTGTCCTCGGTCGCGTCCTCGTCGCCCTCGGCAGCCTCGGTGCCGTCGTGCGACACCGACACCGACGTCGTCATCGTGCCCTCGGCGGCCGTCGCCGTGGTCTCGACCTCCACCGTCTTCACCTCTTCGGGCGCCATGGACTCCCACTGGCACACGAGGCCGAAGTCGTCCGTGCAGCCTTCGGGCACGGCGGTCAGGCCCGCGCCGTCGGCGAGGGTGATCTCGGCGACCACGCCCGTGGCGACCGAGGGGCCGTTGTTCGTCACCTCGACGATGAACACGACCGGATCCTCCGGCTGCACCGGGTCGGCGTCGTCGGCGAGGGTCACCGCGAGGTCGGACGCCACGTCGATGTTGGTCGGCTCCGTCCAGGACTCGTCGCCGGGCGCGGTCTCCTCCGCGGAGGAGGCCACCGCGAACGTCGCCTCGATGGTCCCGGGGAGCTCCGCCGGATCCAGCCCGACGGCGTAGGTCACGACCGCGTCGCCGCCCGCCGCGACGGTGCCGACCGTGCACGTGGGCAGCCCGTCCGGATCCTCCGCGCAGCCGGCGGTCACGACCACGTCGTCGAGTCCCTCCGTGATCCCCATGGTGATCACGACGTCCGACGCGTCCGACGGACCCGCGTTCGTGATCGTCGCCGTGTAGGTCAGGACCCCGCCCGCCCAGGCCGGGTCGGGGTCGTCCGTGACCGCGATCTGCAGATCCGCCTGCTGCACGACCGTGGACTCGAGGGAGTGCGAGTCGTTGGTCGCGTCCCCGTCCGGCTCGGTGGCCGACACCGTCGCGGTGTTGACGACGGTCACCGTGGGATCCCAGTCCGCGGGGACCAGGAGCACGACGTCCACCGCCGTGGTGGTGAACGGGGCCATGTCCGTGAGCGTGCAGGGGAAGCCGCCGATGCAGTCCCCGGTCGCGGACACGAAGGTCAGCCCGGCGGGCGTCGGATCGTCGAGGGTGATCCCGGTCGCCGTGTCCGGCCCCAGGTTCTCGACCATCAGCGTCCAAGTCTCCTCGGCCCCCGCGACGGCGGGCTCGGGCCCGGTCACGGTGACGGCGAGGTCGGCGGTGCACACCGCGGCGTCCACGGTCACGACCACCTCGGTGCGCTCGTCACCGCAGCCGCCCACGACGATCTGCCAGTCGTAGAAGAAGTAGTAGTACCCGGTGAGCGCGTTGATGGCGCCCGTGATGGAGACCTCGCCGCCCGCCGAGGTGTACGGGTACGCCGCAGAGTTGTTGTTTCGGTAGAGGCCGCCGGTGGTGGTGCCCACCGCGTTCAGCTTGTGGCCGGTGCCGATCGGGACGCCGAAGCCCAGGGGGATCACCGTCGCGCCGGTCGTCGTGACCGGAACCGTCGCGGTGGCCAGGGTGTTGTCGGCCGAGTCGAGCAGGTTGACGACCACGTCGCCCGGCCCGCTCGGATAGACCGTCACGCTGGTGAGCGTGAACGCGGCGGTGGCGTCGAAGACCAGCCCGTCCGGCAAGAAGGTGTAGTTGGCCCCTCCGCCGAACGTGTTGTCGACGGGCCCCACGGAGCCGGAGGTCGCGACGCGATCGACCCAGAAACTCTGCGTGGCGGGCGCCGCCGAGAGCGGGCCCGTGGTGTAGGTGTCGCCGGTGCCGAGGGAGTTGCCCGCGGTGGACGCGTCCCACCACTCGTACGTCACGCCCGCCTCGGTGGGCGCGGTGAGCGTCGCCGTGGACAACGGGCAGATGGTGGGCACGGCAGCCACCGCGATCTCCGTGGGGGCGATGACGATCCCGGCGGAGGTGACGGCGTCGTTCGAGGTGTCGCTGTCGCCGACCAGCATCGCCGTCGCGGTGACGTCGATCGTCGTGGCCGAGAACAGGTCCACGGGGCCGATGACCGCGGTGTCCACGGCGCCGCTCGCCAAGGGCCCGGCCAGGGTGCCGCTCACGGTGGCGGTCACGTCGCCCGAGACGGTGACGTCGATCGGGATGTTGGTCTGCGTCGCCCCGCCGACGTTCTCGATCTGGACCTCGATCATGGAGGCGGTGAGGCCGCACTCCCCCGGCACCGGCGAGACGATCGCCAGGGCGGTGACGTCGTTCGGGGGCAGCAGCCGCAGCTCGATGTCGTCGAAGGAGTACCCGTCGGTGGAGTTCAAGCTCGCCGCGGGGTGCGTGTCCTCCTGTCCGAACCGGACCTGGAACGTGCTCGTGAACGACTGACTCGCGGCCGCCAGGGCGCTGCTGACGTTGAGGTCCACCACCGCCGTCCACACGCCCGGAGAGCCGTCCAGCGTGCTGAGGTTCCCGAGCTCCACGTACGTGTCCGTGGCCGACCCGCGGACCCAGACCCGGTCGTTCGGGTGGGCCTCTTCGCCGTGGTTGTTGATGAAGAAGTCGAGGATCACGCCGTCGTTCGCGACCGCGTAGTTGCTCATGTCCAGCGTGAGCGTCAGGTAGTTCGTCTGCACCGCCCCGGACGGGTCTCGATCCAGGGTCGCCGCCGCGGTCCCCGAGTTGGGGAAGGCGGACGTGCGGAGGCGCCCGGACGCGTCCGTGTTCGAGTAGTCCCACTCGGGCGCGCCCGTGAGGCCGATCGTGGCGGTCGTGTACGTCTCGCCGCTCGTGCCCTCGAAGCCCTCGGTGAAGGGCAGCGTGACCTGGGCGGACGCGGTGACGGGGAACAAGCTGAGGGCGAACGCGGCGACGATCGCCGCGCGGATGAGGCCGGACATCGGCGCTCCTATTGCTGGGTGTTCGGGTCGGTGAGCGTGTCGGTGCCCCACTGGAAGTTGTCCAGCAGCACCGTCGAGTCGTAGATGCCGTCGGAGACGTCTCCGATGGTGAATTCGAGGGTGATCGTCTCGCCCGAGACCACGGGCGACGTGGTCGTGAGCCAGCCCGTGCCGCCGCCCACGCCGCCGTCGAAGCCGGTGCCCGCCAGCGCCGACGACGACGTGACGCTGAAGAAGGCGTTGTTGATCTCGATGGGCGTGCCGTTGGCGTCGAAGGAGATGTTCCCGTTGAACGCCTGGGACGTGAGGTTGGCGAAGAAGAAGTCGTTGAACGCCGTGCCGACCCACTCGGGGTACTCGGCCGACATGAAGTTCAGGTCGAAGCTGAACGACGTGGCCCAGGCCGGGACGGCGAGGGTGAGGGTGAGGGTGGTGGTGTCGCCCGCGGACAGGAACCCGCCGAAGTCCGTGCCCGGCTGCACCGACCCGCCGATGACGCCCGTGCTCAGGGCGATCATCCGGCAGGTGCCGCCGCGGGGCCCGTACAACCCGAACGCCGTCTGCACGCCGGACGACGGGCCCGTGATCGTGGAGCTGACGAGGCCCTCGCACACGTCCATGGCGAGCGGCAGCGAGCTCACGCTCGGGCAGTCGCAGATGGGCTGCTCGTCCACCGCCCCGTCGCAGTCGTCGTCGATGCCGTTGCCGATGATCTCCGAGGCCCCCGGCGACACGGTCGGATCGAAGTCGTTGCAGTCGCCGTCGTTGTCGGTGAAGCCGTCGCCGTCGTCGTCGTAGTCGTTGGTGCCCTCGTCGATCACCCCGTCGCAGTCGTTGTCGACCCCGTCGCCGTTGCTGGTCCCCGCGCCGCCGTCCTCGGGCGCCCCCGGGTACGTGGTGCCCTCCTGGTCGTCGCAGTCGCCGTCATTCTCGGTCCAGCCGTCACCGTCGTCGTCCTGGTCGTTCGGGTCGATGACGTCGTCGTCGTCCACCGCGTCGTCGTCGTCCGCCGCGTCGTCGTCGTCCGCCGCGTCGTCGTCGTCCGTCGCGTCGTCGTCGTCCGTCGCGTCGTCGTCGTCCGTCGCGTCGTCGTCGTCCGTCGCGTCGTCGTCGTCCACCGCGTCGTCGTCGTCGGCCGTCGAGTCGTCGTCGTCCGAGGGGGCCCGGCCGCGGTCCCCGCCGAGTTGGCCGTAGCAGCCGGCGAAGAGGAGCAGCAGAACGAGGAGGAGCCGACGCGCCATCCGCGCATCATGCACGTGTACGATTCGCGCGTGGGGTCCGATCCGCTTCGCATCGAGACAGGGCGCACGTCCAGCTACCGCATCGAAACCCTGGATGCGGCGGCCGAACTCACGCGCCTCGAAGCCCAGGTCCGGCTGGTCGCCCAGATGGAGCTGCCCGCGCTCCGGAACGCGGGCCTCTCGCCCACCGCCCACCTCCTCGACCTCGGCTGCGGCCCGGGTTTCTTCGCCGAGCTGGCCGCCGTGGAGCTGGTCCCCGAGGGTCGCGTCACCGGCGTGGACGTGGACGGCGCCCTGCTCGAGCCGGCCCGGGCGCGATCGGCCGAGCGAGAGTCCGCCATCGAGTACGTGCTCGCCTCGGGCGTCGACATCCCGCTGCCCGACCACGCCGTCGACTTCGCCTACGCGCGGTTCCTCTTCCAGCACCTGGATCGACCCATGGACGTGCTCGCCGAGATGCGGCGGGTGGTCCGGCCCGGGGGCGTCGTGATGGTCATGGACACCGACGACGCAGGCCTCCTGGTCCACCCCGAGCCCCCCGGCTGGCGCGAACTCCTGGAGGCGGCCGCCGCGTCCCAGCGCGATCGCGGCGGCGACCGGCGCGTGGGGCGGCGACTGCGGGGGATGCTCGCGGACGCGGGCCTGCGCGACGTGCGGGCGAGCGCGCGCATCCTCACCACCGACCACGTGCCCCCCGCCGCCTTCGTCCACGTCACCACGGCCTTCAAGACGGAGGGCCTGGACACGAGGTACGTCGACCCCGCGGCCGCGGAGGACACCCTGAACGCCCTCCGGGAGGCCGCCGCACGCCCGGACTTCTTCGGACACGCGCTCGGCTACGGCGCCTGGGGCGAGGTGCCTTGAACAGCCCACGGGGGGCGTCGGCCCCGACCGATCCGTGGCGCGACGGCCCCGAGGAGCTGAACGCGCGGCTGCTCAAGCCGATGCTGACGCTCTACGAGGAGCGCTTCGGGCGGGACGGGCTGAAGGCGCTGATCGAGGAGCTGGGCGCCACCCTGATGCTCGTGGAGGAGCCCGATCGATGGTTCTCGGCGGAGCGGTTCATCGCCGTGAACCGCGCGATGGTCGAGCGCGCCGACGACCCCGAGATGCCCTACCGCGCGGGCCGCGACATCGTCGCTCCCGCCACCCTCGGTCCGCTACGCCTCGGCCTGTTCGACATCGTGTCCACGAAGCAGGCCCTGGAGGCGCTGCCGAGGGTGTCCGAGAGCGTCTCGCGGATCTCCTCCTGGGAGGTCGAGATCCAGGGGACGGGGCGGGCCCGGGTGACGTTCCGCGCGGCGGGCCCCGAGTACGACGACGTCACCTTCTGCCGCAACCGCCACGGCACCCTCGAGAGCCTCCCCCAGGTCGTCGGCCTGCCCGGCACGGAGGTGGAGCATCCCACCTGCCTGCACGCGGGCGGCGCGGCCTGCGTGTACGACGTCCGCTGGTCCGATCCGCCGCAGTGGGGACGCATCCTCTGGGCGACGACCCTCTTGGCCGGGGTCGGCGGGGTCGCGGGGATCGTCGCCGGATCGATCCTCGGACCGCCTGCGCTCGGGCTGGCCCTCGGCGCGGGGTTCGTGGCCCTCACGCGCACCACCCAGGACAACCGCAAGCGGCAGCAGGACGCCTGGGACGCCCGCAAGCTGGTGGAGACCAACGAGCGTCGGGTCCGCGAGCTGTCCGCCACCACCCAGGTGGCCGACGCCATCCGCGGCTCGCTCGACCCCGACGCCCTCCTGCAGGAGGTCCTGGAGCGGCTGCGCGCCTCCCTCGGCTACGACCGGGCGCTGTACCTCGCGGCGAGGGACGACGCGCTGGTGGCCACGAGCAGCATCGGCTTCACGCACATCGGCACGCAGCTGGCCGACATCCGGATCTCCCTGAGTCCGTCCGGGGACGACCGTCGCCTGTTCGCCAACATCCTCCACGACGGCGCGCCGATCCTGATCACCGACATCGAGGAGTACGCCGAGCAGCTCCTGCCGGACAACGCGATCCGGCTGAAGGCCATCGGCTCCACGGGCTTCATCGCGGCGCCGGTGTCCTGGCGCGGCACGCGACACGGGCTCCTGCTGGTGGATCGGCAAGGCGCGGGACGTCGACTGGACGGGCGGGACCTGGACGTCGTCGCCTCGGTCGCGGGGTCCCTCGGCGCCGGGCTCTCCTCGGCCGAGCAGTACGAGCGGGCCCGCGAGACGCTGGCGATCAACCAGAAGTTCATCCAGTACCTGCCGCGCTCGGTCGTCGACGACGTCCAGGCCGACCCCGAGGCCGCGCTGCAGCTCGGCGGCAAGACGATCCAGGCCGCGATCGTCTTCTGCGACATCGCGAAGTTCACGTCCATGTCCCAGCGGTCGACGCCCGAGCAGGTCGTGGCCGCGCTGAACGCCTGGTTCGCGATCGCGGACCCGATCATCGGCAAGCACCGCGGCATCATCGACAAGCGCATCGGCGACGCGATCCTCATCGTCTTCCTGCACGACACCGAGGCCGAGACGTCCGCGGACCACCCCGTGGCGCGAGCGGTGGCGTCGTCGGAGGCGATGCAGGCGCAGTTGGGGCGACGGGGCGCGGAGATCGGGGAGGCGTGCGCGTCGTTCGCGGGCATGCGGGTCCGCCACGCGATCCACTACGGCGAGGTGATCGCGGGCAACGTCGGCACCGTCGACCGCATGGAGTACACGATCCTCGGCGACGCCGTGAACGTCTGCGCGCGCCTCGAGGGGATCACCCCGCCCGGCGAGATCTGGATGACCGGCGAGGCCCTGACCGCCATGGGCGCCGACGCCCCCGAGAAGTACCGCGAGCGGGAGACGATCACGCTCCGCGGGCGCGAAACGGCGACGTCGACCTACGCGGTGCAGACCCTCGACGAGCCGCTCGGCGCGCCCGAGGAAGCGGACTGAACCCGACCCGCTGCCGGCCCATTCCGGACAAAATCCGGAATAGGGCCGCTGGATCGGGGTTCAGCACATCCATTCCGGATTTCGTCCGGAATAGAGGCGCAAAGACCACCCATCAGCGCTCCAGCCGGTGGGCTCGGTCCAGCGCCAGGTCCGTGAACGTGCGCTCTTCGCCGTCCGGCCAGCGCACGACCACCTCCACGTCCGGGTCTCCCGGACCCAGCCCGAAGTGGGCCCGAGGCTCGCGGACCGAGTGGACCCCCGTCGTCCCGGCCCCGATCCACTGCACGAACTCGAGCTCCCCGACCCGCAGCAGCACCTCCGCGCCGAGCGCGTCGGGGTTCGTCGCGGGACCGCGCACGGCGATCGCGATCCAACGGTGGAACGTGGGCTCCGTACGCTGAATGGAGACGGGCCCGACGTGGGACGTGAACACCAGCTCGAGGGTCCCGTCGCCGTCCAGATCGCCGGGGAGCACGCCGCGCCAGGCATCGAACCCGTCCGTGGGCTCGAAGTCGAGCAGGTCGGTGCGCGTCCGGTAGCGCTCGGCCGGGCGGTGCCACTCCCAGAGGTTGTTCTGCATCTCCGCGACGTGCACCCCGTACTCCCGACGGCCGAACGCGGCGATGAGCTCCAGGTCCGCGTCGTTGTCCAGGTCCGCGAGCTCGAGCCCCCAGGACGTCTCGTGCAGCGCCACGTCCTGGTTCACCACGCCCCAGGACGGGCCCACGTCGTCGGCCGTCTCGTCTCCGATCGAGCGCACGTGGAGACGCCCGAAGTTGTCGCTCACGGCCACCTCCACCCGCCCGTCGCCCTGCACGTCGCCCACCCCGATGCCCATCCCGTCCACGGGCACGTCGAGGTTCCACGCCTGCGACGCCTCCGCCCAGGGCGTCTTCGGGTCCGCGGGCTGCAGGTACACCCGGCCCGGGACCAGCTCGGCGCCGCGGTCCTTGATCGAGACCAGGTCCAACGCCCCGTCGCGATCCACGTCCATCCAGCTCGCCGCGAAGCTGAGCCCCGCGCGATCGCCGGGCTCGCCGAAGCGATCGGTCGCCTCGTCGAACGCGAACCCGCCGCGTCCGACGAAGACCCGGTCCGCGCCGTCGTTGGGCAGCGTCCCGACCACGTGCCGCCCCTGGATCGAGACGTACAGGTCCACGAAGCCGTCGCCGTCGTAGTCCGCGATCGCCACGCCCTCGGGCCTCCGGTCGTCGGGCTCGATCAGCAGCGCCCCCGCGTCCTCGAACCGACCGCCCCCCAGGTTCCGGTACATGAGCACCCGGGAGTCGCTGCACACGAAGAGGTCGCGCAGCCCGTCCGCGTCGAGGTCGGCGGCCGACACGCAGGTGGTGAGGGGCAGGTCCTCGAAGGCGGGATCGTCGACGCGGGTGAACCCGTCGCCGTCGCCCAGATACAGCGCGTTGTCGCCGTACGGAGCGGTGAGGACGAGGTCGAGGACCCCGTCCCCGGTCAGGTCGATGAGGCCCGCGCCGCCGCCGTTGGTGAGGTCTTCGGTGTGGGTGAGTCCGTGATCTTCGCCCGGCGGCGGGGCTTCGAAATCGACGCGCATCGAGACCGTCACGTCCTCGAAGGGGAGCAGGGTCCCGCCCGGGAACGTCGTCGGGGTGCGGTCCGTCACCGGGTCCTCCGTGGGGCACCCGACGATCGCGCACCCGAGCCAGGCGGCGACGGCGAGGCGAGTCGGGCAGGAGAGTCCCATCGCGACGAGTGTAGGGCGCCGGCAACATGGGCGCCGCATGCGCGGACCCGCCCTCATCGTCGCCGCCCTCCTGTGCGGGGCCTGCGAAGCCCCCTGCGAGGACGGCCCCGAGGGCACGATCTGCACCGTGGTGGGGACGGGAGAGGCGGGCTTCTCCGGCGACTTCGGGCCCCCCGACGAGGCGAGCCTGTTCCACCCGCTGGACGTGGAGTTCGACGCCGAAGGCCGGCTCTGGATCCTGGACTGGAGCAACCACCGCGTCCGACGGGTCCGGGGCGACGAGATCCGCTCGATCGTGGGCACGCAGTGGCCGGGGGACGGGCCCCTGGAGGGCGGTGAGGACGAGCCCCTGGGCGTCCCCGGCTCGACCGTCGCCCTGAACCACCCGACCGACCTCGTCTTCGATCCGGTCACCGGCGAGGGCATCCTCGCGGCCTGGCACAACCACAAGCTGCGCTGGATCGGCGGCGGGGACCGGGTGGGCATCCTCGCGGGCGGCGAGCCGGGCTACACCGGCGACGGCGGTCCCGCGGGCGACGCGCTCATGGAGTACCCGCACAGCGTCGCCACCGACGGCGACGTCGTCTGGTTCCTGGACAACGGCAACGGGCGGCTGCGCCGGGTGCGGGAGGGCGTCATCCAGACCGTCGCGGGGACCGGCGACGCGGAGTTCAACGGCGACGGGCTCGGCGGCGACGTGAACCTCGGCCTCCCCGACGGCTCCGGCGAGGGGTTCCAGCCCGGCGGCCGCGTGCGCATCGCGGCGGACGGGACCCTGTGGCTCGCCGAGCCGCTGCACGGCCGCGTGCGCCGCTTCGACCCCGCCACCCAGGAGATCACCACCGTCCTCGGCGGCGACGACGGCGTCGAGCTGCTCTACCCCAACGACGTCCTCGAGCGCGACGGCGCCCTCTTCGTGCTCGACCGCGACGCCCACGTCGTGCTCCGCGTGGACCTGGACGACCTCTCGGTGCAGACCGTCGCCGGAGGCAACGGCGAGGGCTACGACGGCGACGGGGGCCCTGCGTCCGAGGCGACCCTGCGTCGGCCCGCGGGCTTCGGATGGCGCGACGGGCTGTGGATCGCCGACACCGAGAACCACGTCGTGAGGCGCATCCTGTGAGGGTCGGCAGAGCCGCGCTCGCCGGGCTGCTCGGCGTCCTCGCGGGCTGCACGGCCGCGCCGGGGTCCATCGAGACCGTCGTGGGGACGGGCGAGGCGGGCCCGGGCGACGAGGACGTGCCCGCCGCGAACGCGCGCCTCTACCTGCCGATGGACGTGCGCTTCGCCCCGGACGGGGCGGCGTGGGTCGACGACTGGAACAACAACCGCCTCCGTCGCGTCGACCCCGACACGGGGCGGATCACCACGCGGATCGGCAGCGGGAGGACCGGCGACGGCCCCGACGGCCCCGTCCTGGAGACCGGCCTCAACCACTGCACGGACGTCGCCTTCGAGCCCGACGGCACGATCCTCCTCGCGGACTGGCACAACAGCCGGATCAAGCGGGTCGACCCCGCCGCGGGCACCATCGAGGCTCTGTGGGGCACCAGCGAGCGCGGCTTCTTCGGGGACGGAGACCCGGTGGAGGACGCGGTCTTCAGCCTCCCCGTCTCCATCGAGTTCGACTCGACCGGGCGTCTGGTGATCGCGGACCAGGGCAACAACCGCGTGCGTCGGGTGGAGGACGGGGTCATCACCACGATCGCGGGCACGGGCCTGGGGACAGCGGACCCCCCGGACGGCGAGGAGCCCCAGCGGTGCATCGGGGCGACCCCCATCGGCGTGCTCGACTGTTACGGAGGCGACGGCGGCCCCGCCACGGACGCGACGCTGAACAACACGCTGGGGCAGTCCGGCGTGCCCATGGGCCGGATCGCCCTGGACGCGGACGACCAGCTGTTCATCGCCGACACGAAGAACCACGTCGTGCGTCGGGTGGACGCCGAGACCGGGATCATCACCACGTTCGCGGGCACCGGCGGGGTCGTCGCCACCGGCCCCGACGGCGACGGCGGACCGGCCGTCGAGGGGGCCTTCCACGCACCCCACGACGTGGCGGTCGCCGAGGACGGCGCGGTGTACGTCGCCGACACGGACAACCACTGCGTGCGGCGAATCGACCCCGACGGCACGCTGGCGACGGCCGCGGGCGTGTGCGGCGAGCCGGGCTACGACGGCGACGGCGGACCGCCCGAGGAGGCGCTGCTGAACACGCCCTACGGCGTCACGGTCGGCCCCGACGGCAGCGTGTGGGTGGCCGACACCTACAACCACGTCGTGAGGCGCTTCGAGCCCTAGAGAGGTGAACCGCTTACCTCAGGTCGCCCCGGCGGATTGCGACTCCGTGGAGCGTCGTTGCTCCTCGGTCACGGGCCCCGGCCCGCTCCCTCGTCCCGCCTCGCCCACGAATCCACACTCTCACCGGGACTCCGCTTCGCTAAGCGGATCACCTCTCTAGTCGATCGCTTCGACGGCGCCGTCCCAGACCAGGACGCGCGACCCCTCGGTGTCCGCGATCCAGAGGTCGCCGTCCACGACGTGCAGCCCCCCCGGCCCCATCAACGGCATCTCCAACGGAGGCCGCGAACGCGACGGCGGCGCCTCGGCCTCGCCGGTGCCGACGACCGCGCGCAGGGCGCCGTCCCAGGCCGAGATCCGGGCCCCGCGCTGCTCGGAGACGAGGACGGTCCCGCCCGGCGTCACGGCGATCGCGTCCGGCCACTGGAGCGTCCCCGGCTCGATGAGGGTGGAGACGTCGCCTGTCGCGAGATCCAGCTGCTGGACGCGGTGGTTGCGGGAGTCGGCCACCAGGAGGCGGTCGTCGTCCGCCCAGATCCCGCGGGGGAGGCTGAGGTCGGTCATGACGGTCTCGATGACGCCCTCGGCGTCGATCCGTCGGACCGTCCCGAGCACCTGGTCGCACACGTAGACGTCGTCCCCCGCGAACGCGATCCCCGCCGGATACCAGAGCTGCGCGTCGAGGGCCGGCCCCCCGTCGCCCGAGTCGCCGAGCTCGCCCGTCCCCGCCACGACCTCGACCCGGCCGTCGGCGTCGACCCGGAGCAGCCGCCCCTCGTGCAGCGGCGCGACGTAGAGCAGCCCGTCCGGCCCGATCCCCACGTCGATGGGGTTCTCCAGCGGGCTCTCTGGCGCCGCCGTCCCCGGCTGCGAGTAGGCGTGGATGCCGCTGCCGACGCGGGTCTCGACCGTGCCGTCGGCCGTCAGGGCGCGCACGCGCAGGTTGTTGAAGTCCACGATCAGCATCGCCCCGTCGACCCCGGGGCGGACCGCCGTGGGGAGGTAGAGGTCGGTCTCCAAGGCGGGCAGCCCGTCGCCGTTGAAGCCCAGCTCGCCGGTGCCGGCGACCACGCAGACCTCGCCCTCGCCGCACTCCCCGTCGGGGACGCAGGCCGCGGTCGAGGCGCACAGCACGAGGAGCAGAACGGGGCGCACGCGCCTGTTGTACACGAGGGCTGCGTACACTTCGGGGGTGACGTCGGGCACGGCCAGGGAGGAACGGTCCGGGCGCGCGGTGGCGGTGGCGCTGTGCGCCGCGTTCGCGGGGTGGTTGCTCTTGTGGGCGGCGCTCGACCGACGCCCGCCGGACGACCACGACGACTTCTACACCCACCGCTCGATCCCCGCCGCCGTCGCCGCTCACGACGGGCCGATCACGGCCATGCCGGGGATCCTCCTCGACCACTTCCGGGACGGACTCCTCCACCCCCAGCTCGCCCAGACCTCCCTCGTCGCCACGCTCGGGACGTTCGGCGTCTCCCGATTCTGGCTCCGGGCAGCGAACGCGCCGTGGCTCTTCCTCCTGCTCTTCGGCACCTTCCTGCTGGCGCGCGAGCTCTCCGGCCCCCGCCTCGCCCTGCTCGCCGTCTTCATGGTGGGCAGCCTGCCGATCGTCCTGAACTACAGCCGCAAGTGGGACATCCAGTTCCACGCGGCGTGCCTCGTGCCGTTCGGGCTGTGGCTCGCCGTCCGCGCGCTGCGGGACGGGCGCCTGCGGTGGTGGCTGGCGTTCGGCCTGTGGCAGGGAACGCGGGTGTACAGCCACCCGATCCACGTCCCCGACATCGTCGTGACGGTGGGGCTCGTCGGCTGCGTGCAGGTGCTCCCGGCGGTGCGCCGGCGCGACCTCCGCGGGGCCCTCGCGCGGGCCCGCCCGTGGCTCGTCGCCACCCTCCTCATCGCGGCGATGGCCGTCTGGTACACGGGCGCGTTCGGCCAGATCCTCGGCGAGCCCGAGTACTCGCTGCGCAAGTACGTGAAGGCCCGGCACTCCTACACCGAGGGGGCCTGGATCCAGGAGGCGTCGGTGCTCGCCGTGCTGCGGCTCGGGGCGGACCTCATCCGCGAGGTGTTCTGGCTGCACCTGATGCCCGGCGCGGCGTTCCTCCTCCTGCCGGGGCTGCTGGCCATCCCCGGTCGGCTCCTGCGGCGGCCCGACGACGTCACGGCTTGGGGGTGTGAGTGGATGCTCGCGCTCGTCGTCCTCGCCCAGATCCCGCCGCTCGGGCTCGCGGCCAGCAACCGCGCCTACCTCAACGACTGGCTCTTCGTCTTCCCGACGACCGTGATCCTCGCGCTCATCGCGCTCCGCTCCCTGCGCGATCGCGTGGCCTCGGACCGCGCGCGACGCATCGCGACCGAGGCCTGGACGGCCGCGGCGATCGCCTGCGGCGCCTTCGTCATGGCCGCGCCCGTGGGCGCCTCCCTGCTGGGGCCGGACCCCATCGACGACCCCGAGCACTACGGCGGGCTGCCCATCGATCTGTTCACCCACTCGACCTCCGGCCGCCACCTCGTCACCCACCACATGGTGTCCCGGCGCAGGCTCGCCCACGTGGAGGCGGCCGAGCGCGCACGAGCCGGCCTCGGACCCGACGTGAGTCGCCTCGAGCTCGGTCTGCTCGACCTGACCTGGGACCCGGGCCGCTTCGGGGCGTCGGGGTGTCGGCTGGGCGATCCGGGACACCTCTCGGCGTGGCGATTCGACCGCCCGGACGAGGCGACCCCGGCCGGCGAGCCCGCGATCTCGCCGTGGCCCTTCGCCTTCGAGGGCTTCTCGGACATGCAGCTGGTCACCGGATCGTCGGACTTCCAAGCGGAGTCGATGCCGCGGCTGGTGCTGGTCCGGATCTGGCTCGACCGCTCCCGGCGGTGGGAGGACGAGCCCAACGAGTGCGCGCCTCGAGACCGGATCCCCGAAGGCTTCGTGAGGACCGCACGCGAGCTGGTGAAGGCGCGGCTCGGCGCCCACTCCGAGATCATCGCCATCCCTGACCCCACCGGAGCCATGGTGGGGCGGACCATCGAGTGGGTGCCGGACCCGACCTACCTGGGCATCACGCTGTGGATCGATCGCGGCGCGGGCGCCGCAGGCTCGGGCGTTCAGGGCGACGAAGACGTCTGACCGGCCCGCAGCAGCAGGACGAGCCTCGCCGTCGGCTGCGACTCCAGCCTCCCCGCCCCGAGGCGACTCCCGAGGCGCGCGACGAGGCCGCCGACGCCGAGGGTGTCCATGTCCAGGCCGGGCAGGTCGTGCAGGTGCACCTCGAGACGGTCGGGGCCCTGCCGTCGCACCTCCAGGGAGCCGTCCACGTCCTGCGCCCGATCGCCCACCCGCACCCGGATCCGTACGCCGCCCATCGCCCGAGAGCCGACCTCCCGGGGCATCGTGCCCACGGAGCCGCCCCTCAGGTCGACCGAGACGAGGCCCTCCTCCAGCCCCAGGTCGAGCGTCGAGACGTCGACGGCCAGGGTGCCGCGGGCCATGTCGAGGTTGCGCGCGTCCAGCTCGAGCGCCCCCGACAGCGTGAGGGGGATCCGATGGGCGACGCCGTCGCCGCTCACGAACTCCAAGGCGAAGCGCGTCCCGGCCGGGTCGACCGTCCACGTCCTCCGCGGCCCCACGGGGGACTCCTCGACCGTGCGGTAGAGCGGCTCGACCTCCTGGGGCGAGTCGAACCAACTCCCGAACCCGGAGGCGTCGCGCATGCTGAGCTGATCGTCGTCGGGGCGGGGCATGCCCCACGCCGTGAGGAGCGCGATCAGCAGCGCCAGGAGGCCGACGGTGCGGGGCGATCTCACGGGGCCTCCCCGGAGGCGACGAGCGACGTGAACAGGCGGTCGCCGCGCCGTCGCAGGGGCAGGGAGGCGAGGTGGTCGAGCGCGTCGGGGAAGTCCGCGACGCCTTCGAACCCCGGCGCGCGCAGGACGCAGCCGTCGAGGCCGAACGCGCGGCCGTGGTACCCGCACACCAGCTCCCGAGCCCGGGTCGGCGCGTCGACCACGAGCTTGCCGCGGTGGGTGCAGGCGTTGGACAGGAGCCGCAGCTCCCCCGCTCCGTCGCGGACGAGGATCACGGGCTCGCCGGACACCGTGAGGGGGGCGACGGACCCCGGTTGGGACCATCGAGCGTCGCGCGCGTCGCCCAGGTACACCCAGGCGGAGGAGAGCTCGGCGTCGGCACGGGAGTCGGGCACGCCGCCTATCATCGCGCAATGCACGGCTCCAGCTCACCCCGGCGCACCTTGGTTCTCGCCTGCGCCGCTCACGGGCTGGTCCACATGCTGGAGCTGGCGACCCCGGCGCTGCTGATCCTGATCGCGGACGAGTTCGCCGTCGGGGACCTGCGCATGGGGCAGGTCGTGACGCTCCTCGGGCTGCTGTTCGGGCTCGGCGCGCTGCCCGCCGGCCTCCTCGTCGATCGCTTCGGGAGCCGCACTCTGTTCGTGGTCACGATGTGGGGGGCGGCGGGGGCGGTGATCCTGATGGCGGCGGCGCCCACCCTGGCCTGGTTCGCGGGCGGGGCGATGCTCCTGGGGGCGTCGATCAGCCTCTACCACCCGGCGGGGACGTCGCTCCTCACCCACGCCACCGAGGCGACGGGGGCGGTCTACGCCCGGCACGGGATGGCGGGCAACGCGGGCATCGCGTCGGCGACCGCGATCGTCGGAACCCTCGGCGGCGTCTTCGGGTGGCGCGTGGCGATCGCGTCCCTGGCGCTGCCCGCGGTCGTCATCGGGGCGGCGGCCCTCACTCTGCGCACGCCGTCGCAGGCCGAGGTGCGGGCCGAGACGTCGCGCGGAGACACCCGCTCGCTGGTGCTCCTGCTCGTGGCGGCGGCCTGCATGGGGGTCGTCTACCGCGGGGCCACGACCTTCCTGCCCAAGGCCTTCGCGCTCGCCGCGGACGCCGACGGCGCGACGGGAGCGACCGTCGGCGGGGCGTTCACCACGGCGGCCCTGATCGCGGGGATCGCGGGCATGTACCTCGCCGGACGGGCCATCGACGCGGGCCGCTCGCGCCCCCGGATGTTCCTCGCCGCGGCAGCCCTCCAGGCGCCCTTCCTCTTCGCGATCGGCGGCCTGGACGTCGGCCCGGCCGCGCTGCTCCCGTTCGCCATGGGCCTCGCCTTCTTCCACTTCATGACGCAGCCCCTCGCCAACAACCTCGTGGCGGACTACACGCCCCCCCGCCTCCGCGGCATGGGCTACGGGCTCTACTTCCTGTGCATGTTCGGGGCGGGCTCGATCGGCTCGACGTACGCGGGTTGGGTCAGCGAGACGTGGGGATTCTCCCGCCTGTTCCCGGCCCTCGCGATCCTCCTCGTGCCCCCGACGATCGCGGCCCTCCTGATGCGGGAGGTCCGTTCAGGCGGCGAGGCGTAGCTGGACGGCGGCGGCTGCGTCGCCGACGAGGCCGAGGTCCGCGAGCTCGAAGCGCCCCGCGCCCACCGCCCCGGACACCGAGCCCCCGAACCGATCGTCGACGAGGCTGACGGCCACCGCGACGACCCAGGCCTGGGGCTTCGCCACGATCGCCAGCGCCGGCCGGTGGTGGTAACCCATGGCGCCCACCACCGAGTGAGGCAGCTCCCACTCCATCGCCAGCCCTGCGCCGACCTCCTCGTGGAGGGCGTCGGCGAGCGCGCGCCGGTGCGAGGGGTCGAGGTCCTCGAGGACGGGCATGCTCACCCGCAGGCGAGGCAGCAGGGAGTGGAACGCCGCCAGGCCGACGTCGTGCAGCAGCCCCGCGAGGAAGGCCGCCTCCGGGTCCGCCCCGACGGCCTCCGCGAGCACCCGGGCGGTGCGTGCCACGCGGCGGGAGCGGTCCCCGAGATCGTCGCTGAACCCGGGGGCTCCGGGGATCCGCAGGAGGCGGCCGACGGAGGCGAACCGAAGGAGCTCCTCGAGGCGGTCGTTCCCCACCTGCACGAGGGCGTCCTGCATCGAATCGATGGGCCGGCAGGTGGAGAACGCGGCGCGCGCGGTGCGCAGGACCTCGACGGCCAGCCCCGGGTCTTCGCGGACGATGCTCGCCAGCGTGCGGGCCGAGTCCTCGCCGCGAGCCACGGCCTCGAGCACCGCCACCGCCGTCGCGGGCAGCAGGGGCTGGCGGTAGCGGGAGTCCCGAAGCTCCTCCTGCAGCACGTCGGAGCAGCGCCCCACCAGCTCGAACAGGTCGGCGGGGACGCGCTGGGCGGCCCCCAGGGTGAGCGGCTTCCGGTCGGGCATGGGCCCGATCCCCAACGGCGGAACGGGGCGGATCTTGAGGGCTGGTGGGTCGTCAGCGTCGCCAAATCCCGCCGACATGCCGTATGTCGCCCCGATATGCCCTCGTGGGCGCCCAAATCCCGCCGACATGCCGTATGTCGCCCCGATATGCCCGGGCTCCTGCCCCGCGTGTTCTTCAGCAGCCTGCCTAGACCTAACGAAGCTTCGCCTCAAACCGCCGAGCGTGAACCGTAGGGGCGGTGTCGATCGGAGGAAGCGTTCTCGACGTTCGTAGAGGCGGGGACATCATGGAAGTGCATTAACCCTCCATCACGGAGGCT